>Ga0164243_10000788_pt1 | contig 55280 bp, 85 predicted proteins | sample OricompcompostOP_FD_108781 | JGI IMG/M metagenome (GOLD analysis project Ga0164243, IMG submission 108781) | Organic Plus compost microbial communities from Emeryville, California, USA - Original compost - Organic plus compost (OP) | ecosystem: Engineered > Solid waste > Mixed feedstock >... | reverse complement strand
GTCCGACCTGCAGGGACTGAAAATGCGCATCGCCGGCATTGCCGGTCGGGTGCTGCAGAAACTCGGCGTCGTGCCGCAACAGCTGGCCGGCGGCGATATCTATCCGGCGCTGGAAAAAGGCACCATCGATGCCGCCGAATGGGTCGGCCCCTATGACGACGAGAAGCTCGGCTTCCAGAAGGTCGCGCCGTATTACTACTATCCCGGCTGGTGGGAAGGCGGCACCGTCTTTCACAACTTCATCAATATCGACAAGTGGAATTCGCTGCCGAAAAACTATCAGCAGATCCTGCGCTCGGCGTCCGACACCGCCAATCTGTCGATCACCGCGAAATACGACAACGACAATCCGGGCGCCGTGAAGCGGCTGGTTGCCGGCGGCGCGCTGCTGCGGCCATTCCCGCAGCCGATTCTCGATGCCTGTCTCAAGGCCTCGAACGAAGTCTATGCGGAGATCTGCGCCACCAATCCGGAATTCAAGAAGATCTACGACAATATCGTGGCCTTCCGCGGCGAGGAATATCTGTGGTGGCAGGTGGCGGAATTTGCCTTCGACAGCTTCATGATCAGGACGCGGACGCGGTCTTGACGGCAGCGTCTTCAAGCGAAGTGGACAAAGTTCGCCTGAAGAAAGCGATCAGATAAAAGACCTATCGCTAAAACGAAAAACCCCGGCGGCGACGCCGGGGTTTTTTTGTTTCAACGCGGGCTGGCGCTATTGAATGACGGGCGGTTTGTCGAAATCCGGCGCCGGCATATCGAAGCCTGGCAGATTGCGGAATTGCTCCTCGACCTTGGCCGGATCGACTTTCGGCGTCGTGCTCTTGTAGTGCATGACCATGGCCGGGAAGGCGATCACCAGCGCCACCATGATGCACTGGATGATCACGAATGGCACCGCGCCCCAATAGATTTCGCCGGTGGTGACAGCCGGCATGCGCTTCTTGGTGACGCGATCGATATAGGATTCCTTCGGCGCCACCGATCGCAGGAAGAACAAGGCAAAGCCGAAGGGCGGATGCATGAACGATGTTTGCATGTTGACCGCCAGCATGATGCCGAACCAGACGAGATCGATGCCGATCCGGTCGGCGGCTGGCGCCAGCAACGGAATGATGATGAAGGCGAGTTCAAAGAAATCGAGGAAGAAGGCGAGCAGGAAGACAAGGATATTGACGAAGATCAGGAAGCCGACCTCTCCCCCCGGCAGGCTGAGCAGCAATTCCTCGACCCAGCGATGGCCGTCGACGCCATAGAAGGTCAACGAGAAGACCCGCGCGCCGATCAGGATGAAGAGGACGAAGGCGCAGAGCTTGGCGGTGGATTGCGCGGCCTGCCGCGTCAGGTCGACGGACAACCGGCCTTTGAATATAGCCAGCAGCATTGCGCCGACGGCGCCCATCGCGCCGCCCTCGGTCGGCGTTGCAAGGCCGATGAAGATGGTGCCGAGAACGAGGAAGATCAGCGCCAGTGGCGGCACCATCACGAACACGACTTGTTCGGCCAGGACCGAGAGAAGGTTGAGCCGCGTGAAGCGATTGATGATGGCGAGCGCGAAGGCGATGGCGATGCCAATCGACATGGTGAGGACGACGAAGTCGGGACCGCTGGTGACGGTCGTGGTGCGCATGAACAGATAGGCGGCCACGAACGAGATCAGCACGACGACCAGCAGCGAAATGACGCCGCGGCGGCCATCCGGCTCCTTGTAGGTCAGGGCTTCGCGCGGCAGGCCGGGCGCCGCCTTCGGCTGCAACAGCGTGACCAGCAAGACATAGCTGGCATAAAGCGCCGACAGAACGAGGCCGGGAATGAACGCGCCGGCATACATATCGCCGACCGAACGGCCGAGCTGATCGGCCAGCACGATCAGCACCAGCGACGGCGGGATGATCTGCGCCAGCGTTCCGGAAGCGGCGATCACGCCGGTCGCGACCCTGCGGTCATAGCCGTAGCGCAGCATGATCGGCAGCGCGATCAGGCCCATCGAGATCACCGAGGCGGCGACGACGCCGGTGGTGGCGGCCAGCAGCGCGCCGACAAAGATCACCGCATAAGCAAGGCCGCCGCGAATGGTGCCGAATAACTGGCCGATGGTGTCGAGCAGATCCTCGGCCATGCCGGAGCGTTCGAGGATCAGGCCCATGAAGGTGAAAAACGGAATGGCGAGCAGCGTGTCGTTATTCATCACGCCGAAGACGCGCTCCGGCAGAGCTTGCAGAAAATCCGGCCGGAACAGGCCAAGTTCGATGCCGATCAGGCCGAAGATCAAACCATTGGCCGCCAGCGAAAACGCCACCGGGTAGCCGAGCAGCAGGAACAGCACCAGCGACGCGAACATGATCGGGGCCATGGAGTGGATCAGAAACGCGGTCACGCTTGTGTTTGCTCCGGCCTGTAGGAGAAATCGTCAGCTGTTCGGTTTGAGATCGGCGAGGCGTTCGGCTTCCAGTTCGGCCGATGTCAGCGTCCGGTCATAAGGATCGGGGATCATCCCGCGCAGCACCGCGATCCGCTTGATGATTTCCGACAAAGCCTGCACGAAAAGCAGAGCGAAGCCGATCACGATCAGGGATTTCGCCGGCCATTGCGGGAGCCCGCCGGCATTGAGAGATTGCTCACGGATTGCAAAGGAGGCGGTGAAGAAGGGCCAGCCTGTCACCATCATCACGATGGTCAGCGGCAGCAGGAACACCACATGCCCGAAAAGGTCGATGACGTTACGGGTGGTCTTCGAGAACCTGCTGTTGATGATGTCGATACGGATATGTTCGTTCGAGATCAGCGTCCAGGGCGAGCAGAGCAGGAAGATGACGCTGAACATCACCCATTGCAGCTCGAGCCAGGCATTGGAGGACTGATCGAACAGCTTCCGCACGACCGCGTTGCCGGCCGATACCAGCACGACGACAACAATGAGCCAGGACACCCATTTGCCCAGCCGGGTGTTGACAGCATCGATCGCGCGGCTGACCGCCAGCAAGGCTTTCACGACGTAACGTCCACGACTTGGCTTCCCCCCGATCGGCCGTGCGTGTCCCAGCGCGCCAGCCGCCTTTTCACCGCAGCTAATCCGAACAGCGCGCGCGGCGTCAATGGGAAGTTAGAAGCGGGACGTCAGATCATGCCGGCGGCAGCGCCTGGCCGGAAATTTCCCGGTGCCTCACCCTTTCGCGGTGCAACGTATAGAGGCCGCTGAGAGCGATCAGGCCAGCACCGACAAAGGACCAGCGGTCGAGCACGTCGCCGAACACGAAATAGCCGCTGAGCCCTGTCCAGAACAGCAGGGTATAGCGGAACGGCGCAACCGTCGGGATATCCACGCCGCGAAAGGCCAGCACCGCGAAATAGGTGCCCATGCCGAGGAACAATGCCGCGACCACAATGCCCAGCCACTGCGTCGCCGTCGGCATCGACCAGTCTTCGCCGACGCCAAGCGCGGCGCCCGTCAACATAATAGTGACGGCACCATAAACGCTGACGGCGAGCGTCGGGATCGCAGTGTGAATGCTGCGGGTGACAAGATCGCGGCCGGCGGAAAAGAATGCCGCGGCAAGCCCCGCCAGCGCCCAGACATCGAAAGTCTGCGCACTCGGCTTGACGATGAACAGCGTTCCGGTGAGGCCCACGGCGACAGCGCACCAGCGCCGCCAGCCGATCGGTGTTTTCAATGTTATGGCCGCGAGGGCGGTCAGAATCAGCGGCGAGGTCAGGGCGACGGCGGCAAGGTCGGCAAAATTCATGTGCAGCAGCGCGCCGATGAACGCCACTGTGCCCAGCGCATCGAAGACCGAGCGCCATAAAACCGGCTTCTGAAATCCCAGCTTGAGGCTGCCCTGCTGGCGCATCGCCGTCAAAGCGATCAGCAGGAACAACACCGAGAAAACGCCGCGCAGAAACAGCACCTGACCAAGCGGCAAATTGGACGCCACCAGTTTCACACAGGTGTCGTTGACGGTGTAGAGCGCCATGCCAAGCGATAATGCGAGGATCCCGCGGCGATTGGCGGCTGGTGTCACGACTATTCCAACTAAACGGCAGCAATGACGATGCGGCGTCAGCCGCCGGTCACGCTCATATGGCGGGGCAAGGCGGGCCGCTTGTTGCGGCGGTCAATGATGAAGTCATGGCCCTTCGGCTTGCGGGCCACGGCATTCTCGATCGCTGCATGCAAGAGGTCGTCTGATTCAGAAGCCCGCAGCGGACCGCGCAGATCGGCGGCGTCTTCCTGGCCAAGGCACATGAACAGCGTGCCGGTGCAGGTGAGGCGAACGCGATTGCAGGATTCGCAGAAATTATGCGTCATCGGCGTGATGAAGCCGAGTCGGCCGCCGGTTTCAGCCACGCGCATGTAACGCGCCGGACCACCGGTCATGTAATCGATATCGTTCAGCATGTAGCGCGCGGCGAGGCGGCTGCGCACCATCGACAGCGGCAGATATTGATCCAGCCGGGTTTCGCCGACATCGCCGAGCGGCATCACCTCGATCAGCGTCAGGTCCATGCCGCGGCCATGCGCCCATTCCATCAGCGGGGCAATCTCGTCCTCGTTGACGCCTTTCAGCGCCACGGCGTTGATCTTGATCTTCAGTCCGGCGGCCTGCGCGGCATCGATGCCGGCGATCACGCGGGAGAGGTCGCCCCAGCGGGTGATGGCGCGGAACTTGTCCGGATCGAGGGTGTCGAGCGACACATTGATGCGCTCCACACCATGATCCTTCAATTCCGCGGCATATTTGGCGAGCTGCGATCCATTGGTGGTGAGGGTGAGTTCCTCAAGCGCGCCAGAGCGCAGATGCCGCGACAGCGAGGCGAACAGCGTCATGATGCCGCGCCGCACCAGCGGCTCGCCGCCAGTTAGCCGCAGCTTGCGCACGCCGCGATCGATAAAGGCCGAGCAGACCCGATCCAACTCCTCAAGGCTCAGAAGGTCGGCCTTGGGCAGGAATGCCATATCTTCCGACATGCAATAGACGCAGCGGAAATCGCAGCGGTCGGTCACCGAGACCCGCAAATACGAGATCGCGCGCGCGAACGGGTCGATCAGCGGCCCGCGCCCGGCATTGGCCAGTTCAGAAGGTTGCAATGCAGCATTCATGGATACACCCACGCGTTCCATATAGGGTTTTAACGGCTGTTGCGAAAGCGTCCAAACATCAGTTTACAGACTGGTGGGAATTGTGACGGCGGAGGCCGTCTGGCGGCGTCGCGGCGCGGGGAGATGAGGCTGATGAGTTCCGACAACGAGGCCCGGCCGTGGCCGACCGAAATCCGCCTCAGCAAGGATGGCCGGACCCTGACCACCGCCTTCGACAATGGCGAGCGCTATGACCTGTCGGCCGAGTATCTGCGGGTGAAAAGCCCAAGTGCCGAGGTGCAGGGCCATTCGCCGGATGAGCGCAAGACCGTGCCCGGCAAGCGCGATGTGATGATCATCGAGATCCAGCCGATCGGCAATTACGCCGTGCGGCTGACCTTTGACGACATGCATTCCACCGGAATTTACACATGGGATTATTTCGCCGAACTTGGACGTAATAAGGCGCGCTACTGGCAAGAGTATTTAGACGAACTGGCAGCGAAGGGGATGTCGCGCGATCCCGCCCGCCCGTCGCACTAGTCCACGATGACGCTGCCCGCTTGGGTCGGCTGTTCGCTGCCTGCTTTCTCGAAGATGCGCTCGGCGGTGAGATAACGTTCGAGCTTCTCGCGTGGCAGCCGGCAACAGACGGCGACATGAAACGTGAGGATAGAAAGTCCGGTCAGCAGGATCATGTCCCAGCCGAAGGGGATGGTGCCTGTCCCTCCAAAGGAGCCGAAGGCGGAGACGAGGCCAAGGGCGATCAGATAGGGCGGCAGCCACGCCGCTTCGGCAAGGTCGAGATTGGCGGCGCCGTCTCTACGGATATTGATCAGAAAGAGGACGAAGCCGGCCAAGAGATAAAGGCTGAGCCGCCACAGCGTGTCCCAGCCGCACCAGTAAATAACAAGAGTGGCGATAATGAAGGCAATGTTGGCAAGGATGTTGACGGCGGGAAGCCGCAGCGGCCTCGCCCGGTTCGGCAGAAGATGGCGGAGAGCCACGACTCCGATAGGCCCGGCGATGAAGGACAGCATGATCGCCGAACTGTTGAGCTTCACGATCTCCTCGAATGGTAGCAGCACGAAGATTAGTGACGAGAAGACCAGATTGAGAAGCAGACCCCGAAGCGGCACCTGCCGCGCCGAGAGCGTTGCCAACAGGCGCGGGAAGAATCCGTTCTCAGCCAGCGCGTAAGTGAGGCGTGCGTTCGAGCCGGTCGCCACCAGTCCGCCACCGAACGGGCCGATCACCGCTCCGACATTGAGCAGGCTGATGAGCCATAGCAGGCCAAGCGAGGTGGCGATCATCTCGAGCGGGCCAAACTTTGCGGTCGATGCCAGGTTTTGCCACCCGCCGCGCAGGTCCGCAGGTGAGAGAGCGCCCAAGAAGGCCACTTGCAGTCCGCCATAAAGGACGAAGCAGATCGCAATCGATGACAGCAGCGCGAGCGGGATGATGACGCCGGGCCGTTTGACTTCGCCGGCCATGTCGACGGCATGCCGGAAGCCGATATACGAAAAGATGATGCCGCCGCTCGACACGGCCGCCAGAACGCCCTGCAGGCCGAAGGGCGCAAAGCCTTCGGACACGAAATTCGATGGTTCGAATCTGGCCACGACGAAGGTGCCGGCGATGATCAGCGGAATGGCGATCTTCGCCCATGTGAGCGTCGAGTTGATGGTGGTGAAGAATTTTACGCCGATGGCGTTGATGACGACGAACAGGAAAAGAATGGCGGTGGCCACGGCTGTCCCGGCCCAGGAGAGGCTGCCACCTGTGTCGTAAAGCCATGGCAGATGCGGGGCGAGGTATTTGAGCATCGCCTCGACCTCGACCGGCGCTGTGGCGTTGTAGCCGATCCAGGCGCTCCAGCCCGTGGCGGTAGAGACGACGTTGCCGTGACTGAATTGCGGGACGCGGGCGATGCCGCCCGCCACCGGCAACATGGCGGAAATTTCCGCGTAGGTGAGGGCGAGAAAGAGCATGGCGATGCCGCCAATCGCCCAGGCGACAATGGCGGCGGGGCCGGCAGCCTGACTCGCCAGAAGCGGAGCGAACAGCCATCCCGATCCGACCATTGCACTGACCGCTACGAAGGTCAGGCCGATGAAGCCGATGTCGCGGCGCATGGAGGCCTCTGTGGCCCGCGTCCGACGCCCGGGCGGCCGGCAGCATCGCATGCGTTGCATGCCATCAGCTTGCGCGATCGCGTAAATTTATCCGGGCTGTCCCATGAATGATGGTGGTCGCACAAAAGACATGTCGCGCGACCCGGCCGAAAAGCCGTGATCGCGCGACATCGCATGAAGCGGATGTTAGCGAACGATGACCTTGGCGCCGACGCGGACGCGATTGTAAAGATCGATCACGTCCGAATTGGTCATGCGGAAACAGCCGGACGACACCGCCTGGCCGATCGTCTCCGGCTCGTTGGAACCGTGGATGCGATAGAGCGTCGATCCGAGATACATCGCGCGGGCGCCGAGCGGATTGTCGGGGCCACCGCGCATGAAGCGCGGCAGGTCAGGGCGACGCTGCAGCATCTGCGCCGGCGGCGTCCAGCTCGGCCATTCCTTCTTGGCGGAGACGGTCTTCACGCCGCGCCAGGTGAAGCCTTCGCGGCCCACCCCGATGCCATAGCGCAGCGCCGTGCCATTGCCCTGAATGAGATAAAGCCGGCGCTCATTGGTGTTGACGATGATGGTGCCGGGCCGCTCATTGGTCGGATAATTGACGACTGCGCGCCCGACCGGCGATCCGCCGCCGCCACCATAGCCGCCACCACCGTAACCGCCGCTACCGCCATAACCGCCGCCAAACATGCCAAACATGTTGTTGATCGGCGCGCCGCCATTATAGCGGCCTTCCGGATCGAAGCCGTTGGCATGAGCAGTGGACGCCATTGCCACCATCGCGGCAGCCATGCAGGTCAAACGGATCGCAGATCTGCGGATCGCAAGTCTCATTGTCTCTCAGCCCCTTATGCTTTCGCGCCGACCGCCATGCCCCGGATCTGGTTGCCAGCGGCGCAAGTGTTCCTATTTCGTCACGCCGTCGCAACCGGTCCTTTCGTCACGCTCGGTCATTTGCTTCGATGAGTGTTCTCATCCTCGCAGCAAAATTCATCAAACGCGTTGACGATTTGCCGGCGATTCAAACCAATTCGCTTACGCTCTAGTCACGCCGGCGAAACGCGGCATAGCCGCCATCGGCGTCGTAGAGCAGGTCGAAGCCGTTCAGAAGGTGATAGCTGGTGTTGACGAAGACGCGCTCGGGCGACACCCGCAAATGAATGCCTTCCGGCGCAAGCGGCGAATCGCCGCCGACCGTGAAGCGATAGAGTTCGGCTGAGCGGTCGGCCGTGCCGACCCGCACCGACACTTCGGTGCCATCGGCCAGCGTGCGGTCCTGACCGGCGGCCTGGTCCGGTGATATCGTCATGAACATGGCCGACACGCCGGTATCCATCAGCATGGAGCCGCAGGCCGGCGGCATCTGCCCATTCAGCGACAGGCAGGCCGGGATGCCGGCCCAGTCGCGGTCGTCCGGGCGGCGCTGCAATTTGATGAAGCGATAATCGCCACGGGTATTGGCGCCGGTCAGGCCGACATGCACACCCTCGCGCGTCAGCACATAGCCGCGGCGACGCTGGCCATCGCCGCCTTTCATCTGCAGCAGCGGGTTCTTGTCCGGCGTGCTCTGGCTCTGCCGGTCGCCCTCGCGGCCGAAACCGACTCCGACCATGGCGATGTTGCGCGGCGAAGAGCTCGGCGTGCAGTTGCGCGCATTTTCGAGGCAATCGACCTGCGTCACCGCCAGCACCGGCATCGGCTCGGTCTCGATCCGCGCGCCGCGCTGGCCGACCAGGGCAAGCGGGGTGATGACCCATTGCCCGCGCATGACCCGGCCCGAACTCGTATAGGTCAGCTTGCCTTCGCCGATCGATTGCAGCTGCTCGAAATTGGGGATGAAACTGGCCGCCACGACGATGCCGGTCGAACCAGAATCGATGACGGCGCGCAGCGTGCGGTCACCAAAGGACAGGCCGATGCGGGGGACGGCGTCGATCTCGCCCTCATGCGCATTCAGGTAGCGCAGGAAACGCCCCTCGTTATAGCCGTCATAGGAAGGACGCTCCTGTGTGAGGCCCTCCTGAGCGGCCGCCATGCTGGTGAGAGCAATCGCGGCGAGCAGGCTGGTGGTCAGTTTGGTCAGCATGTCTGGTCTTCGGCTCTCATCCAGGGGATGGCCGGTCTTAGACCAGACAGATTTTGCAATTGCCTTTATGATGATTCAAATTGCGCCTATCCGGGCTTTCGCCGCCTGATGAAGGCGCCCGAAGCCGGTTTTTGATGGATTGCCGATGACCAGAACCGCCCTTGTTGTGATGAGCCTGTCCTGGCTGGCTCTGTCGCTGCCGGCGACATCCGCTGCCGCGGAAGGCCGCAGCGCGCTGGGTGGCGAGACCATCATGAGCCCGAAGGCGAGAGTTGCCACCAAGGCGGCCCCGAAATCGGAGGCGAAGGCGAAGACCAAAGCCTGCTCTGAATACGGCGCGGGCTTTCGCCAGCTTGAGGGTACCGGCAGCTGCGTCAAGGTCGGCGGCTATGTGCGGTATCAGACCGGCCGCAGCTGGTAGGCGGCGAGGGCGCTTGACACTTTGGCGTCGCCCACTACAAGCGGCGGCTTAGGGCGGGCGCGTAGCTCAGCGGGAGAGCACTCCCTTCACACGGGAGGGGTCACAGGTTCGATCCCTGTCGCGCCCACCATTTTCTCCTTTGTTTTCAAAGGAGTTAATGGGCATGGCTGCTGGCCGCTCGGCAGCTACAAGCAGAACATAGCGCAAACCAGACGCTTCGATCCGTGGACTATCCGTGGACAATGTTCTCGCTGCGTTCATGCTGCATTATCCTTCTTTTTAGGGCCGACCGGGAGCAGTTCGGCGCGCTTGGCGATGTCATTCACAACAACATGTGAATATCGGTTGGCTGATTCGGCGTCGGCCCAGCGGTCGGTCTTGATGAGGTCGTAGGTGTCCAAGCCGCCGTGCTGTCGCATCCACGTCGCCCAGGTGTGGCAGAAGACATGGAACGAAACTCTCGGGGGCAGAACGACGCCGGCGGACTCGCAGGTCAACTTCAGCCAAGTGTAAAGCCGGCTGCTCTTGTGGAACGGGAATACGCGGCTGTCTGGCTCCCCCATCGGGAGCGTCCTGAGCGCGTCAACAACCACGTCGGGCAGGTACACCAACCGAGGCTTGCCGTTCTTAGTGGTGTAGAGCAGGGCGGTCTTGGCCTCTAAATCGACATTGCCAGCCTTCATTCCCAAAGCATCGCTAAGCCTCATGCCGGTGTAGCAGTAGAGGATCAGCAAGGCCCGGAAGTACAACTTCGTTCTCTCAGTGGCTTTGATCTTCGCAACCGCGTCGAAGATTGAGAAGGCTTGCTCGGCGGTTAGCCAATGGGTCATTCGGTTGCCCCGCCAGCCGATCGGACGCTTGATCTTTCGTTCAATGCCAGCCCGCTTTAGAACTGCCGATATCGGCGTATAAACCTGCCTGTTTAGCGTGGCCGGCGATGCGTTCGGGTAGATCTCAGCCGCCGCATTGTCGATGGCCGTCTGCTCGATATCAATGAGCGGCGTGTGCTTGAAGTGAGCAATGAGCGGGCTGAGGTATTTGTTCTCGCCGCCAGCCTTCATGTAGGCGTTGGCCGCAGATGCGAAGCCTACCGCGCCCTTGCCGGTAACGGCACCACGTTCGATGTCTTTCTCAAGCTCGCGGAGGAGCTTCTTGGCGAGATTTTTTTCGCTCGTGCCAAGGCTTCGGTCAATATAGCATCCGAGGTGGGTCCCGCGGACCGAATAATTCGGCGTTCTCCGCTTCGGGGACGGCGGGATGAGTTTAAGCGGCATCGTTCTTCCTCTTTGGCGGTGGCCCGAATGCGCTCCAGATCCTTGTCATCAAATGTCTTGGTGCGTCCGAGTGGACTGTAAAACGGGATGCCGAACGCATCGGCGGGGTGGTCCCTGAGCCAATCCTGAAGCCAGCGGCGGCTTTTGTGAAGCTGCTCTGCGGCCTGGTCCATGTTATAGAAGCCGGTCATGCCTTCACCCGCGCATTGCTCACGATCATCAGCCCGGACTCCGTGTCCCCCGTGACATTGGACAGCGCCAGTGCCACAAACAGCGGGTCGATCTCGTGTTCTTCCCAGAACAGCTTCTCATTCATCGCATGCTGCTCTCTGTGGTGCCGTCCGCATAACGGAACGGTCCATGAGTCATCCGGCTTGGCGCCCATACCTGGATTGCCTTTTGCGGCTCTCCGGTCTCCGTAACGAATGTGCGCAGCCTCTGTTTCAATGTCGTTGCCGCAAACCACGCAGGGAAGGGCGCGGACGAAATCCAAATGACGGTCGTCATGGCGGCGAGGGCGTTTGATCATAATCCGCGCCTCCATGACTCAAAGCGAGCGGTCATTTTCTCAAACTCTTTCTGACCATGCTTGTCATGCGCGAGATCTGCACGCGACTTCACTTCGCAGTATTGCCGGATAAATTCAGCGGGGTCGGAGTCAGATTCAGCCCAGATATTCGGGCATGTCTGGATAGCGAAGGTTCTAAACGCCTCATCCCCAGACAAGATGCCCGCCTGCTGCACGTAGCGGTTAGGCTTCTTTGGCTGTTCATCGTCTCCGATCTCAACGACAGCCAGCATGTACCGAGTGCCAAGGGCTGCGGTGGCCAGCCCCTCCGGGACCTCATTAGGGTGCAGGACAAAGGACACAACAACACCATCCTGCGTCTGCCGATAGGCGTGTTTCTTCGCTTCGCAGTGTTCGGCGTCCATGTGTCACCTAAAAAGGAATTTCGTCGTTCATGTCAGAGCCGGCCATGGATGGGCGGTGTCCAGCGCCGCCCGGCTCGGGCTTATCGCCTTCTCCGCGCCCATCAAGCATGGCGATGGTTGAGTTGAACCCCTGCAGGACGACCTCAGTCGAATACTTTTCAACGCCGTCCTTGTCGGTCCACTTCCGTGTCTGCAAGGCACCCTCAATGTAAACCTTGCTGCCCTTCTTCAGGTACTGCTCGATGACCTTGCAGAGCCCCTCCTGAAACACGACAACCCGGTGCCATTCAGTCTTTTCTTTGCGTTCGCCAGTAGACTTGTCCCGCCACGCCTCTGAGGTTGCGACTGACAAGTTTGCGATTGGGCGACCGTCTTGGGTGCGCCTGATTTCTGGATCGCGCCCAAGCGCGCCGACAAGGATAACTTTGTTGATTGAACCGGCCATTATGCTGCTTTCTTGTTTGCGCGAAGTTCATCCAGCAGCGACTGATATTCGCCCTGGTACATATCGATCCACTTCTCCGGCAGCTTGGCGAACTCCCGGGCATTGCTGTTCGCGAATTGGATCAGGTCGGCGACGGTCTCGGACATGCGCATGGCCTTAAGCAGCGTTTCCGCGACCGGACGGGCATCCACGACCTTCAGCTTGTGCACGTCCCGGTGCTTCCAAACCGGGATGCAATCAATCTGCTCGCCGTTTTCGTCTGTCCGCACCTCAAATTCGTTGACATCACGCGGCTGCGTGGCGTGAGGATTGGGGCGCTTGATCTCGGTTACTGTCGGCTTGGCATCCTGCGCCGCATTGCCGTCATCGTCCTCGTCTGCTGAGATGCCGGCAATGGCAGAGATGGAATAGCGCTTGGCGTACGTGATCGCGCTCCCGATCTCATGTGGGCGCCCGTTCTGGGGGAGGGGGTATTCACCAGCGATCCATTCGCCAGAAGCGTGGGCCAGCCGGGTAACGAGGCAAAACACCCCATTGCGGATCTCGGTCGTCTGCGTCACCGCCAGTCCATTATCCAGAAGCGGCTTGCGAACAGCCTCCAGAACGGCATTCATGTCGGCATACTTCGACTTGAAGTGCGGGTTCTGCTTGTTGAAGTGAGCGGATTTCATTGCGGCCTGCGCCTTCACAAGCGCCCCGGTCAGCTCTTTGATTGATTCACTCTGCAGCATCGTAGTCGTCCTCCGTCTGTCTCTGCAGGTCCCAGATTGCTTCTTCCTCGGTCTCGCCAAATCCGATGGGATCGAACGGCTCCCAGTTCTCAGGGAACGCTTCCCATGGAAGGCCATCGTTTACGGTGGCGTCGTATCGGGTGACGATGTTGGGGAGATAGAAGTTCTCCAGCCTATGCCGTCTGTTATCGACCTCTATTGTCCGAACAATCTCTTCCACTGTCTGGGCGGCTTTCGGGCTCATTCAAATGATCCCTTCCTTCTTCAAGCTCTCCAGCAACGCTCTGTGCGTCTTCTTGATGGGGCGTCTCTTTGGCTTCCCGCATTCCTGGATGATCTGGATGCACTTCTTGAGTGCCGTTATCCTGTGGGCCTTGGCTGTGGGGCCTTTAGGTTTGGGACCAACCGCTGCGCTGATCATTTGAGTTTGCCTCGCTGTCATGACTGGTGATCCGAGACCGGCTATGCTGTTCGCCAGCAACGGTACCGATCACCAAACCGACGCAGAGAGAACTTTCTTGATAGGCGTTTCTGCGCTTGAGTAACCATGGTTCGCGCATACTCGGGCTTAAGCCCATCCGGAATTTGGAACGAATCCCCGATCTCCATTTCCTCAAAAGGAAGTTCGCGACCCCGCCTCGGCATGGGGATGTTCTTCTCAATCTTCACGGTCTCGTCAGTCATTTTTTGTCCTTCGAATCCTCGATATAATTTTCTGCCCACCATCGTAGTCTGTCTGCGACCTGATCCCGATCGCACGGGTCAAATGGTTGATTGTCCTCTGCTGACAATCTTGATGAGCTGGCCATCTCGTCAGCCATCTCCATCATCTCGGTGTAGGTGATTGCGAGGATCGCGTTGGCGACCTCTTTTCTTGTGCAAGCCAATTTTCTCTCCACAACTCAGTGTTAGTTCACCTGCGAGACGCATCTGCGCAAATGGTGATCAGCGCAGCGGGTTGTCTAAAGTGTCAAAAACCAAACCCAGTTAAAGACTGTCATTGCCACCAATACAGAATTGACTAAGAGGCAGAGGACAGCGCCGACATCATCAGGTCCGATGATCTGTGAGAGACGTGCGTGCATGTTATTGACCATCCGCTGCGCTAACTGCTTCCGATGACGCACCATCCGACTGGTGATCGGACGGCGGTGGGGGAAGCGGCATCCAGTGCGTCGGCAAGTCGGTTTCAATCGAATAGCCGTCAGTGCATGGGTCGAACATCAAACAATGGTCGCCATGCCACTTAACGTCAGCGACGAAATAGCCGTCGCAGCCGACCCCGCAGACAAGCACTATCGTCCCATCCTTCGGCGCGGTCTCTATCGACTGCCACTTCATCACTTGCTCAGTCATGGATCACCAGTCGGCTGTTTCTACGGGGTTCACTGAGTAGGCGAAGCCGGTTGGTCCGCCTTCGCACAATCGCCACAAGGCGAGAGACGTGGAACGCGATAACGATGATGTAGAGTGCGTAGGGGAGAGCGGTCATTTGCCCTCCGCTTTTGCGAGGGCGGACCGGATTGCGTGCAACGTTTCTTCACAGGCGATCTCGCCGTTCAGATGCACGATTGCGGCTTCGGCGTCTTTCAGCGCCTCGTACATGTCTAACGTTGCTAAGAGCAGCGTCGCGTTAGCTTCACGCTCCGCCTCATAAAGCAAGCCCATGTGGCGAGGCTTTTGCGCTATTTGGATGGTGGCAACGTATCGCTCGTCCTCACCACCCAAGATCATTCGGATCTCGGGTGAAGTGTCGCCAAACTTCCAAGGCCCCGGAGTGTGCTGCGTCATGTCACTCCTCCCAATCCAACGCTTCTTGAATGGCGCTCTCAACCTTCCACCGGAACGACCCATCCGTCAGTTGATCGGAGATCGCGCACCAGAGCGTCTGGTGCTCACGCTGATCGAGCTTGATCTGCTGGAAGATGAAGCGGCCGTTCGGCTCGGCAATCAGCTCAGCCGGTGTCTTGTTTCGCGAGCCGTCGAGATAGATCGCGTCAACCTCGAAATCGTAATAGCCGCGGTAGGTGATCTCTGCAGAGCCACTGACAGGAGCAAGCTCAAACCCGTCATCGCTGATGATCGTCGGCAGTTCTTCGAAGGTGTAGGTCAGCGTCCGCTCATGCGAGCTGACAGGAGCCTTGCGGGCAGTTCGGGCAAGGCCGGTGTGGACGTTCATTGCTCACCTCGCGCTTCATTGATTTGTTCGATGCAGGGGCGAGGCTCTCTTCCTTCAAGAGCGTCGCTTAGGCGGTACCATGCAAGCCGTTCGTCCGGATTCTCGCTGAGCGGGCTGATGCAGCCCATTGCCATGGTCACGCAACGAAGGACCCGCCCAAGCTCCCCCGGCATATCCGGGAGAGCTTTTGGCTCGTACCTCACTGGGTGAGGTCCCAGACGTGATCTTCGAGCGACTTGCGAAAAGCAGGGTTGGTGAAGAACTCGCGCACCAGCTCGATGCGAGCGATCTTGTCAGCATCTGCCGTGGCGGCGATCGCCTGGTTGAAGACTTCGCGTGCTTCTTGGTTTGTCATCTCGTCGTCTCCGTCCGGTCTCGTTTGTTCAGCGACCGTGTATCTGGAAAATAATTCCAGACTGGAAACGTGTCAACACTAAACTGGAAAATAATTCCAGTTTTTTTGCAGGCACCTGCTAACGGCCGGATCCGGGCAATAAAAAACCCCGCCGGAGCGGGGTTCTATTCTTCTGCTTTGTGAGGGGGGATGCCATTAGCCTTGCATATGCGCTGCAAGGCCCAGAACTCACACTGATCATCCCCTTCCGTGGGTACAGTGAAGGGTCCGTAACGCCCTATCCACCATTCGGCGGTGTTTAGCGGACCTTTGCCCTCCAAGGGCTTGCAGCCCCATCGGCGAAGCTTCGCCTCCCAATCAGAACGTGGCAGGAGGCGATTGATGCTCACTGTTGCTATTGATGCCGGAAAGCAACGTATTCCCGTCTGCCGTGAACCGGCGCGGCAGGAGCAACGATTCCGTTGGACTCAAGGGCTTCTCTGATATCCGCGAGCGGCTCAACATCCACGTCGGCGGCGAAGCGGTGCGACAGAATAACCCTAAGCGCCTCGGTCACATCCTCAAGGACGCCATCTATGTCCATGCTGGACAGGATCAGGCCGGGGATATCGTCGCTATAAGCGCGAAGCCCGCCATCAGGTCTGGGCTCGAAGCAAACTGTGATTTTAAAGGTTCGGTTCTGCATGATTCTGAAACCCCTGTCGGGTTTACGCCTTACTGATCCCACGCCTGTTGGCGACGTGTCAACATATGTACGCTTTGAGGGTCTTAAAGTTCGATTACGAAAGTTTCACGAACTGTTTCACGCCTTCGGCATAAAGCTCTTCACCTTCCCGCCCCAGTCAGCGGAGCCTGCATGGGCCGCTCCACTGGGAAATGATTCCGGCAGAAGCGCCAGGAAACCAAACGTGACGGGAATGGACCGCCGGCACCGAGGATCCTTCTGTCGGCAGCGGCATGCTGGTGAAGGTCTTGATGGCGCTGCCCCACATCTGAGCCAAGAATAGGTAGCCGCCATCGACTGTGAAAAAGAGGTCTGCCGATCCAGCGTTCCCAACCAAACTGGCGGTGCTTTTCTCCGGATTAAACGAGGTGAAGGTTATGACCAGATCCCGTGAGGTATCTTTTGTCTCCGTGACTTGCCCGCTTTTGACTTGGATCGAGTGCTTAGGGGAGAAGGTGCAGTCTATAGTATTTCCTGCTGTTGCGGTCTGAGCCGCCGCTGGCGGAGACAAGGCGGCAAAAAACGCACAAATCAAAGCCTTTTTAGCCCCCACAGCACTCTCCCTAGGTCTTTGGCATAAAGCTTTTCACGAGAGCTGCCCACTCGATAATGGCGTCCTCGATAGGAGGCTCGTCCGAGTTGGAAACCAGCCGGTAGAGGCCATTTTTTTGCTGGAAGGGCACCTTCAGCAAGATCCGGTCATCCGCCAGGCCGACGATGCAGGGCCGGCCAAACATGCTGGGATCGATCGGCGAGTGGATATCGTCGTAGTAAACACGGAAAGTGTCCATCAGCGGGCCCCAGGACTTGCCCCGAATTTCCACTGCAACGGTCTTGTCGGTGGCATTTGGGGGAGCTGGCACTTCCTCGAAATCCTCATCGGCTATTCGGTAAAAGTGCGCCTCCGATCCGGCGCCAACATATCCCTTCAACTTGACGGTACGGGGGCGGTCTGGTTCGGGGAGGGTGGCAGCGACATCCTCTGAACTCAATTCCTGAGGTTCCTGCGGCTGACGGTACGGAGAGACCTTATTGCGGTCCCGCACGACGCGGCCCAGTCTGTTGTAGCTGTATTGATGCCCAAATTCCTCGATCTTTAGCGCTTCTCCGATGTCAAGGAGCAAGCCTCCCCGGGGCTGCTCTACGCGCCCCTGTATGACCTTGTAGAGGCGATCGATAAAAGCCCCGTCGTTTTCGTGGCCCATTTCCTTTGCCAGCCGCGGGACCGACCAATTCAACTCGGCCAGCCGATCGCGAAAGGCGACGGACCAAATAGGGGGCTCGGGCTTTTTGGGCTTGGGGTTCTTCACCCCGCCACCATAATCACTGGAATTTTTTTCGGAATGGAATTCGAGACGCTTGCATCTGGAATTAAATTCCATATTATTCCAGATCATGGCTCGAACCGTTCAACAGATCATCGAAAAAGCTGGCGGCGCTTCCGCGATCGCGGAGGCCTCCAAAGGCAAGATCACGACTGAGGCCGTCTATAAGTGGCCCAAGATCGGCATTCCTGATCGACACTGGCCGATTGTGCTTCCGCTGGCGGGCGCCACTGCCGACGAAATGATGGCTGCGAATATTGCAGCTCGGTCAGCGCAGGCGAGTGCAGCATGATGCAGAAGCCGCGCTACGTTTACTTCGCAAAGCCAATCGGTCTCGACGGCCCAATCAAAATTGGCTGCTCGGACGCGCCTGCTGAGCGCCTGCTGACTTTGGCGGTGTGGTCGCCATGGCCGCTCGAAATCGTTGGGTATGTCCCGGGCGACTTTTCGGATGAAAACTTTCTGCATCGGTGTTTTGCGGGCAATCATTCCCATCGCGAGTGGTTTCACTCCACGCCAAATCTTCGCGAAGCTATCACCCGCATCCTGGCTGACGGTAATCTCGATTGGGCAGAGAAAAACCTTTGCCCCTCGGACGATGTGAAGTCGCCGCTGTCCCGGAAGCGCACACCTGAGCAAAAATTGAGGATGTCCTATTCGCGTCGGATCGAGTGGGCGACTCGTCGCATGAGAACTGCGGAAGGCTACTTTACGGCGCCGGATCATGTTCATCGAATTATGAGCAAGTGGCGGGGTCAGTACCGCAAGAATAATGCAGTAAAACCTTCCAAAGCAGAGATTGCGGTCCTTGAGTGGTACTTGGCCGATCCAAAGCGGTTGTCGGTCTTTGTACCATTTTACAAACCGAAGGTCGTTGCGCCCGCTCGCGAAGACGAGCGCGCAGCATGAATACAGCAAACCTCATCAGAATTGCCAAAGAGTACCGGCGCATTGCCGAAGAGAAGCTCGATCATAAAGAGTTCTGCCGGTCCTTTAGCGAGAAGTGCCGCGCAGACGGCATTGATTGGACGCAGCTGAAAAAGCTCGTGGACGCGCAAGCTGCCGACGCGAGAGACGACAAGAAGCGCGTTGAGAAGATCGTAGAGCAAGCGGACTTCGCATCGTCATACGCTGATCTGCTGTCCGAACATGAACGGAAAACGGATTTCTGTTCATGAATCATCCTCGCATCATCCTTTCAGTTTCGCGTGACCGTTCGATCCACGCGAAGTGCTGCGTACTCCTCCCGCGAATCCCCTCGCAGCACACACTTGCGGCCGGAGCAGATACGCACGCTCCGGCCGCCCTTTCTCATATCGCGAGGCGCACGACATGAGCTGGCCCGAGGCTTTCGCCTTTGTTGGAATGTTCGCGTTTTTCGCCTCCGTCGCGTGGATGGTTTTGCGCTGAAAGCTGAATGATTTTCGCTGTTCTGCCGGTGGCACGACGGATCAGCGCGGTTTCAAGAGTCTCTGGAAGTAGAGTGAGTGTGTGTCCCTTCATGTCTCGCAGAGTGATGGAAGGGATTGTTCAAGTGGGAACAAAGATTGTTCGGGAATGCACAATGACTGCTGTAGCAACGAAAGACGTTAGGGAGGCCGCCCAATATCTGGTCGCGCAGGAAGAGTATCGCCTGCAATCGCGAATGCTTGCCTACAAAGCAGTTGGGAGCAAGGTCGGCACATCCACCATGTGGGTTCGCCGCTTTGTTCGGGGCTACGAGGGGTCTCGGCTCAATTGGGCCGTGGGAGAGAGAATCCTCGCGCTTCGAAACGCATACGAAAATCTATGTGCCCGCGTCGAAGATAATAACGAACACCTTCGTCGGGAAATCCTCAATGCGGCTACTGAAAGCAATAATGACGAACATCGGATTGCGGGCGCAACGATGGCTACAGAGGACGCGCCATTATCAAAATAGGCGAGAAGAGGCGAGCAAGGGAGATTAGCATGACCCCAGAGCAAGCACTTCAGGCTGGCGCAGCGTTTGCCAAGTCTCATCTCGCTGTGATCGAAGCCGCGTATGGCGTTGAGGTCGCGTGCGCCTATGCCGGCGGCTACGCCACGAACGCGCGCGACTACATGCGGGCCAACGAAGGCGAGGAGAAGGCAGCCTTCTGGTTTATCTGCCTTGGCCATGACTCGATCACTCAGCCGGAAGGTGCGTGATGGTGGATGGGGAATCGCACCGGGCGGCGGTGGAAGCTGGGTACGCCAGCCTGTCTGGCTACGTGAAGCAAACCCCGCATGCCATGCCGATCGAGCACAACGTGTTTGAGGCGATGAAGGAGGCTGCCGACGGCAACGGTATGTCGCCGGCAGAACAAATCAACCTGGCGCTTCGGCAATGGCTTGGGTGGGAACGATGATCTCGCTCGAACTTAGCCTGCCGCCGACCGTCAACGGTCTTTACAAGAACATAAAGCGCGGTCGCGCCCGCACGCCTCGCTACAACGCTTGGCGGACATCTGCTGGGTGGCAACTGATGGCGCAGCGTCCCGAACGCTTAATAGGCCCGGTTGTCATCAGCTACGCGATCAGCAGCAAGGCGAAGGGCGATCCTGACAACTACCTGAAGGCGCTGAACGATCTTTTGGTCTCGTACCAAGTCATTGAAGGCGACACCCCCAAGACCGTCCGCAAGATCGATGTGAAGGTCTGCAGCGAGGTCAAGGAAGGCGTTCGCGTCACCATCATTCCTGTATCCCAAGATGAGGCAGCTTAGATGTGGACGGACGACAGGTTGGCGACCCTAAAGGCCTTGTTTGAGGAGGGACTGTCAGCGAGCCAAATGGCTGCGGAGCTTGGCGGCGTCACTCGCAATGCCGTCCTTGGTAAAATACACCGCTTGGGATGGTCGCGCCCGACCAAGGTCAAAGTAGAGAAATCGCCGAAGCGCCGTCGTGTGCCGTCGCCTCATGGCTACAAGCGCAAAATACGCCTTCTCGGAACCGCATTTGCGGATCTGAAGGCTGTTGTGCCGCCGGCTGACAGTGTTGTCCCTCTCGGCATCAGCGTTCTTGAACTGAGACGCACGACCTGTCGCTGGCCGTATGGCGGCTATAGCGAGCTGATCGTCTTCTGCGGTCATCCCGTTCAGGCCGGGTGTCCGTACTGCCCGTCACATGCTGAGGTCGCTTACGAGAAGCGGGGCAAGTCTCGCCGGCAAGCGTTTTACGAAGCAAAGCGCCGAGAGCAGCGCCAGTTCAAGGCTGAAGCTGTGGAAGAGAGCTGTGATGAGGTCGCGGCATGAACATCCAGGGCATTTACGGAACGAACCCGTTTGTGTCTGGGGCCCGGCCGGCGGATTCAGTTGCCTCCATCATCAGGAAGGTGTGTGAATTCTATCAGCTGGAGAAAAAAGACCTACTCTCCAAGCGGAGGACGGCAGACCTCGTAACCCCCCGTCACATGGCGATGTTTCTCGCCTGCGAGCTTCTTAAACACAAGTCCATCGGCACGATTAGCGCCGTCTTTGGACGTGATCGCACCACTGTCTTATGGGGCCGGGATAGGATGTGCGTGCGCCTGAAGACCGATCCGGCGCTTCAAAGTGATTTTGATCGTTTGCGAAAGGCTCTGGAGAATGAGGCCAAATGACAGAGCGCGGTGTCTTCGCTGTTGATCGGGGGATTTGGGACCATCCGCTACTAGCGTCGGATGATCCGTTCTCCAAACGTGAGGCGTGGCTGTGGCTCCTCAGCGAGGCCGCATGGAAGCCGAGGCGTGTGCGTGTTGCTGGAATTTGGATTGATCTTCAGCGCGGACAAATCGCGCATTCCTTGCGGCATCTCGCCAACGAATGGCAGTGGACCGTAAAGCGAATTAGGTCGTTCTTGGCTGGTCTGGAAAAGGACACATCAATTGCCACAGCTACGGACACAGGCATAACTGTAATAACTATCTGCAACTACGACGAATATCAAAAGATAAGTCTGCCAAAGGGCACGCCTTCTGGCACAGACAAGGGCACAGCAGGGGCACAGGAAGGGCACAGCAGGGGCACAATAACAAATGCAGGTAATACAGGTAATAGTTCAGAAGCTAACGCTTCTGGCGCTGATGCGCCCCGTCCGCCTGCGATGAAACCTGAGACGCCGGAAGCCAAACTCTGGCGGCTAGGTGTGACCGACCTGATGGCGCTTGGTGTCGGCGAAGCTCAATCCCGAAAGCTCATTGGAAGCTGGCGCCGAGACACCGGCGATGATTGCGAAGGCGTTCTGGCCGCGATCATGCGGGCACGCGAATACGCGGTGGCCAACCCTGTCGCCTGGATCACTGCCGCTCTAAAGCCGAGAAAAGCAAATGCAAAACCTGAATCTGTCATTGGTGCCGCCGACGACCTCGTCAACTCAATCCGAAGGCTCAACGAACGACCGAGCGGAATACGCAGCGGAGAGGGCCCGCCTACTCTTCGGCTGTTACCGCAAGGGTGATGCCAATGACCCAAAAACCTATGTCATGGCGGTTGCTGCGGTGCTGGCGGATTATCCTGAGGAGACGATCCGGTATGTGACCGATCCTCGTTCTGGTCTGCCGGCGCGCAAGAAGCGTGATCCGAGAACGGGCAACGAGTGGACAGGCCTGCCGGATGTCGCGGATGTCAAAGCGGCTTGCGAGGAGCACCATGCGCCGATGCAGCGCGCCCTTGAGCGGGATGCGCGGGCCCGGAAGCAGCTTGAGGAGCGCGAGATGCTGGCGCTGACGGATGGCCGGCCTCGGAAGACCTACGAGGAGATTGTTGCCGATTGCCGTAAGAGAGGGCTCATGATTGGTGGCGAGAGGCCTCGTGGCCCTGTTGTGGCGATTGATGCGTATCTGGCGGAGAACGGCATTTCGCGAGAGCAATTCGATGCATTGCCGGACTTGCCAAAGAGCCACGGCGACAGATTTTTGAAGTAACTGTCGCACGTGAAACAAAACAGAAACGGAATCCGTTTGATGAACGCGAAAGCAAAGATTCACGACCGCCGGGCGAGTAGCGTTCCGATTAATTCACGTGTGGCTGTTGCCATCGTCGATGACCCGTACAGCTCTAACGGAGAGAAGATCAAGGTCACGCGCTCGCTTCGTGATGACGTCTTGGCCCATCTCTATGCTCGGAAGGATATTGACGATGCCAAATTTGAGGCCGGCCGCATGTATGAGAGGTTTGTAGAAGAGTCGCAGATCGGAACCGTGAAGGCAGCAGATCCGACGAAGGAGCCGGTGGATGGCGGCGGGATCATCGTTGAGCCGATTAGCGATCGGCAGACGATGGCTGTCAGGCAGTTGAGCCAAGCAGCAAGGGTGCTGGGGCTGAGGGGCGATGCGCTGGTTCGTCAGATTCTCGTCGATCGACGCAAATTCAAGGAGATCGCGCCGAGCTTGTCCGAGCGCGATGTACTGTATGTCCGCCGTCGCTTCTTCGATTGCTTGGAAGAGTTAGCCATCCTGTGGAAATTTGCAGATAGGTCGCGAGTCAAAGTGGATTGACGAGTCGCGACTGAACACCCCATGTATTCGTATGTTGCCGAACTGCAGCGACATCCTCCCAGTTCACTTCCTCCAAGCAACTGCCCGCCGCAAATGGCGGGCTTTTCTTTGCCCCGCATAGACGGGAGAGTGCGTATGGCCACGGGCCGCCCTTCAAAATACAACGAGGCCTATTGCAACGAGGCGATTGAGTTTCTTGCGCAGGGCTATTCCGTCATGGCTTTCGCCGGCGAGATCGGCGTTTCACGTGACACGATCTACGAATGGTGCGACGTCCACCCGGAATTTTCCGACAGTATAAAAATCGGCCGGGCAAAAGGCGCACGCTGGTGGGAAGATCGACTTCGTTCGACTGAATTAGCAGGGCCTCAGATCACAGGCGCGATCTTTGCCCTGAAGAACCGCGCTGGCGATGAGTGGCGCGACAAGCAGGAACTCACACACTCGGGCTCGATCGACACCACTCCGAAGGAGCAGCGGGATGCGGCAGTCGCAGCTGCAACGCGCGCCGACACCTGAGGATTATGCCTTCTCGCGGCTGATTGCGTATTCGGCCTATCAGTGGCCTGGCTATCGCGATGCAGCGCATCACAGGCTCATCGCCCGTCATCTTGAGGCGGTAGAGCGGGGAGAGATCAAGCGACTGATGATCACCATGCCTCCGCGGCATGGGAAGTCGATGCTGGCTAGTGAGTTCTTTCCGGCTTGGTATCTAGGCAGGAACCCAAACCATTACGTGGCGATGGCCACATACGCCCAAGAGCTAGCCGATGACTTCGGGCGGAAGGTCAAGAACCAGATAGCGGATAGCGCGTTCGAGGCGATCTTTCCGGGCGTAAAGCTGGCTGACGACAGCAAGAGCGCGAAGCGGTTTCACATTGACGGGCTTGAAGGCGGTTACGAGCACGGGCTGAACCAGCGCGGTGCCTATTACGCGGTTGGCGTTGGTGGTCCTCTGACAGGCCGCGGCGCCCATCTGTTGCTGATCGATGATCCGGTGAAGAACCGGGAAGACGCAGATTCCGAGATCGTTCGGAAGAAGACAAAGGACTGGTACACATCGACGGCCTACACCCGCCTGATGCCTGGCGGGCGTGTGGTGATCATTCAGACGCGCTGGCACGAGGACGATCTGTCCGGCTGGTTGCTGGCTGAGCACAAGCACGAAGGCTGGGTGACGCTGGACCTGCCGGCGATCAACGACGCTGGCGAGGCTTTGTGGCCAGAGCAGTATTCGATTGAGGAACTGGACCGGATTAGGCGAGCGCTGCCGGCGCGAGATTGGTCGGCCCTCTACCAGCAACAGCCTACGCCCGACACTGGCGATTATTTCAAGGAAGACTGGCTGAGGCCCTACGAGAAGGCGCCAGCGCGTGAAACGCTACGTGTCTATGGCGGCTCCGACTATGCCGTGACTGCTGACGGAGGCGATTACACGGTCCATGCCGTTGTCGGCATCGATCCGGAAGGGCGGATGTACCTGTTGGATCTCTGGCGCAAGCAGGCCGCCTCAGGAACATGGATCGAGTCATTCTGCGACCTGGTGAAATACTGGAAGCCGATCGGCTGGGCCGAAGAGACAGGCCAGATCAGGTCGGGCGTTGGCCCGTTCCTTGAGCGAAGGATGAGAGAACGGCAAGCTTTCGTTGCGCGTGAGCAGTTTCCGACGCGCGGCGATAAGGCGGTCAGGGCTTCGTCTATTAGAGGGCGGATGGAACTGGACGGCCTGTATGTGCCGATCAACGCTCCTTGGTACGCGGAATTTCGGTCAGAGCTGCTGAGCTTCCCGGCTGGCAAGCATGACGACCAGGTGGATGCGATCGGCCTTGTAGGTCAGCTGTTGGATCAGATGATCAAGGGCCGCAAGCCGGACGACAAGAATAAGCCTAAGCCCAAGCTCGACTGGTTCGAGAAGCCTGACGATGACCACGGCGACAATTGGAAGATAGCTTGATGGCCATTGCAAAGCTGCAGGAAGGACAGTCGCCATTCGGCACGCAAGCTGTGCCTGCTGCCTTGCCTGTGGGTGAGCCGGGTCTTGCTGCGTCTGTCGCCCCTGCTGTCCAGGGCTATGTGCCTCCTGAGATCAACTGGAAGGACGAGCACACCAAGATTGTCGAGATGTTCGAGGCCTCGGAAGACGCCAGCCGGACAAATCGAGAGAAGGCGGAGAGGGACAGGGACTATTTCGACGGCAAGCAGTGGACTGACGCTGAGGTCAAGAAGCTCAACAAGCGTGGCCAGCCTGCCATTGCGAAGAACCGGATCAAGCGGAAGATTCGGTATCTCCAAGGTCTTGAGCAGCAGAAGCGGACAGATCCGCGGGCTCTGCCACGGACACCTAAGCATGACTTTGACGCGCAGGATATCACCGACGCGCTAAGGTTTGTGACCGGCGCCAACCGCTATGACCGCATTCGCTCGGATGCCTTTAAGGATCTGTCGATCGCAGGCTGGGGTGGTGTCAGCATTCGGGTGGAGATGAAGCCCGGCGCTGCCAATCCGCGTATCAAGCTGGAGGCCAATCGCTGGGATCGGATGTTCTTCGATCCATACTCATCGGCTGTAGATTTCTCGGATGCCAGCTACCTCGGTGAGGTGCGCTGGATGGACAAGCAGGACGCCATCCGGGAATACGGAGCGGGCGCCGGCAAGGTCTTTGATGAGACTGTCTCGTCGGCTCAGGTCGGTGGCACGTTCGACGACAAGCCCAAGAATTACACTTGGGTGAGCTACGACAAGCGCTACCGCGTGCGCGTGGTGAAGATGTACTATATCGGCGCCGATGGCGTCTGGCAGTTCGCTGAGTTTACGAAGGGGGGCTTTCTCAAGGCTGGGCCATCCCCGTATCTGGACGACGACGGCAACCCGGAGCATGAATACGCCTGGCGTTCCTACGAGGTAGACCGGGACAATAATCGCTACGGCGAAGTTCGCGGCATGATTGACACGCAGGACGAGATCAACAAGCGGGCGTCAAAGCTGCTCCACCTGGTCAGCGTCCGGCAGACCTTCGGGAACCATCAGGCTACGGGTGATCAGTCCACTTTAGACCGTCGGCGTGAGCTGGCAAAACCGGACGGTCACATCGACATCGGCGGCGCTGAGTGGGGCAAAGACTTCGGCATCATTCCGACGACCGATCTGGCGCAGGGCCAGATGGAGTTGCTGAAACTCAATCTTGAAGAAAGCGATCTGGAAGGCCCGAACGCTGCGATGCTCGGGCAGGGGCCGCAATCGGCTTCCGGGCGCGCTGTGTTGGCTAATCAGGCAGGCGGGGCACTCGAGGCCAACCCGACCTTCGACACGCTGCAGGACATGGATCACGAGGTCTACCGCAAGATCTGGCGACGGATTCGTCAGTTCTGGACGGCGGAGGAGTGGATCAGGGTTACGGACGAGGACCGCAACATTCGCTGGGTGGGGCTGAATACGCCAGCGATGCAAGAAGCCATCGATCCGATGACGGGGCAGCCAATCCAGGTGCCGGTAATTGATCCCGCTACCGGCCAGCCGGTGCTTCAGAATGAATTGGCCAGTTTGGAGATCGACATCATCATTGATGACGCGCCGAACGTTGGAACGATGCAGCAAGAAGAGTTCGGAATGCTCGCTCAGGCGGCCAACAGTCCGATCGGCCAGCTGCCCAGCTATCCGAAGATGCTGATCCGTGCATCCAGCTTCCGCGACAAGAACGAAATGCTGGCGGATCTGCAAAAGGCGGAAGAAGCCGCGGCCCAGCAAGGCAATCCGGCCGAAGCCGCAGCAAAAGCCGAGCTTGAGTTTGAAGCTGCCAAGGCCCAGCAGCAGGCCCAGATAGAGCAGCAGAATATGCAGGCTCAGATAGAGATCAAGCGCCAGGAGCTTATGCTGGATGCGGAAGCCGAGCGCGTGAAGAACGAACAGCAAATGTCTTTCCGAGCGCAAGAACATGCGCAAAAGATGCAGTTCGCTCGCGAGCAGTTCGAGCTTGAACAGGCCGCCCGCGCTTCTGCTGCCAGACATCAAGCTGAGAGGCCGGAGGCGCGACACTAATGCCTATGACAGGGCAGGTTGTCTCGAGCGGCCCGGCCTATGAGGTTAGCAGAGAGCAGCCGGTCACGCTTACGCAGGACGGTAGGCTCCGTGTCGAGACAGTATCTGGCTAGGTCAAACGAATGCGGCTTATAACACTGAGCCGTCTCCAATCGTCGATACGACTATGGCGGGTTGGATTGTGACCGAGCCGCTTTTGATCGAGACAAGAACATCACTTAGCCCTCGACTAGACTTCAGCGTGAGGGCTGATCTTGCCGGCGTGGCGCAAGTCAAAGTCCGACAGGCACGTCTATTTACGGTTCCCGACCCATCGATAGCATTTCCTTGGATCGCATGAGATCCCGCCGCCTGGGTTAAGGGCGAACGGCGCCGCCGGCCAATAACGGGCGTATCCGTGATCATGACACTCCAACATGAGCCGTCGCCGGGCTTCGGGCGAACGTGTCCTTTCACGCAAACAGGATAAGTTATGGCCGAGTCACTGGACGAGATCATGTCCGGTCGCAGCGAAGATGCGCCTGCGCCTGAGACAAACGAGCAGCCTGCAATTCAGCAGTCAGAGCCCCAGCAGCCGCAAGGCGATGAAGGCGAAGGTGATCAACCGCAGCAGGGCATGGTGCCCCACGCTGCACTTCATGCCGAGAAGCAGAAGGTCAAACGCTACACCGAGCAGGTCGCCAGCTTCGAACAGAGGATGGCAGATCAAGACGCACGGTGGGAACAGCGTTTCAACCAGTTGTTCCAATCTTTCCAGCGTCCGCAACAGCAACCCCAACAGCCGGCGCCGAGGCCAGACCTGTACGAAAACCCGCAGGGGTTTGTGCAGAGCGAGGTCAAGGAGCTTGTTGATCCACGCTTTCAGCAGTTCGAGCAGGCAATGCTGCACAATTCGCGGCTTGTCGCTAACTCGATCTATGGCGGCGCGGAGAAGGTCAATGCCGCAGAGCAAGCGTTCATGACGGCGCTGCAGCAAGGCAAGGTTGATCCTGCGGACTATCATCGCGTTGTGAACAGCCCGAACCGCTATGCGGAGGCTGTCGAATGGCACAAGCGCCAGTCTGTTCTTTCCGAGACCGGAGGGGACCTGACGCAATATCGCCAGAAGCTGCTCGATGATCCTGACTTTATGGCCGAGGTTGCCAAGAAGCTTGGTGTTCAGAACCCGGCTCAGCCGCAACCCCAAGCGCAACCCGCGGTGGACCCAAACCAGATTCCGTCGTCGTTCAACGGCCGCAATGCCGGCCCATCGAACGCGCCGACCTGGAGTGGCCCGCGACCTCTTTCCGAGCTTATGCCGCGCTAATAGCGGCCACGAGGAGCCATCATGGCTGAAACCAGGGCAAATGCTGCTCTGACGCCCCAGATTTGGGACGATCAGTTCAGCACTGAATTCTACCAGCGCAATCCGTTCTCGTCTTACGCTGGTACGACCAACAACAACCCGATCGTGATGAAGGAAGACTTCGCGTCAAAGCGAGGTAACGGCATCACCTTTGAGTTCATCACCAATCTGCAGCGCGGTTCGATCATGGATCGGCAGCCGCTGCGTGGCCACGAAGATGTGCTTGGCGAGTATGGCGATATCGTCTACTGGCGCATGCGCAAGAAGGGCATTTCGATCCATGAACTGGATCGGGATCTTGCTGCCATCGACCTTCGGAAAGCCGCTAGGGGCGCTCTGAAGACTTGGGCAGACGAGGACGTTAAGTTCGAGACCATCGATCGCCTCGGCGACGTTGGTACGAACCTCGATGTACCCTTCGACATTGCTACCGCTGCCCAGAAGAACACCTGGGTCACAAACAACAGCGATCGCGTGCTGTTTGGTGCGTCGAAAGCGAATTATTCGTCCACCTTCGCCACGGCGGCGGCCAACGTCGATACGACCAACGACCAGCTGACCCGCAAGAACCTCTCGCTGCTGAAGCGTGTGGCTCTGGCGGCTCGTCCCCGCATTTCTCCCATCAGCGTGGAGAGCCGGTCGAACCGTCGTTATTTCGTGGCCTTCGCTCATCCTCTCGTGTTCCGCGATTTCGTCAACGATGCGGAGGATGTCACTGCCAAGGTCTCGGTCATCGAACGCAACGAGGGCATCTTCCTCGGCGGCGACCGTGAATGGGATGGCGTTGTTCTGCACGAAGTCGATGATATGCCGATCTACACCGGCATCGGCAATGGCGGCTCGGACGTCTCTCCGGTCTATCTCATGGGCCAGGAAGCGTTGGGTTGGGCGATCAAGTCCCGCTATCGCTCGCGCGAACAGATGGACGATTATGACCAGGTCGAAGGCCTCGGCATGATCGGCAAGTGGGGCATGAAGAAGCTCGGCTATGGATACGGTTCCGACACTGCAATTCTCGGTAAGCAGCGCGGTGTGGTGACCGGATTCTTCAGCGCCGCTGGCGATTAAGGAGAACACGAACCATGCCTATTAATCCGTACTGGAAAAACGCTGTCAGGCACCCTGAAGACACCGGCATTGGGTATCTGCGCCGGACTGTTAACTTCGACACGCCCGGCGATGGCACCAATGGTGTGCCCATCGGCGGTCTCGAAGCAGGCTGCGTGCCGCTCCACTGTCACGTCACGATCGAGACGGCATTCAACGCCGCCACGACGAACGTGCTCGTGGTCGGCACCACGGCTGACGACGACGGCTTCGCCACCTCTGCCAACCTTGTCGCCGGTACGCCCGGCTTCAAGGGCAACCAGACTGGCGCCCTGACCGGCATCCCGCTCGCGAGCAACACGGTTGTTTATGCGAAGTACACACAGTCTGGCACTGCCGCGACCACTGGCAAGGCCACGATCGTGATGACCTTCGCGAACAAGCGTGAGATCGAGGGTCTGCCATTTCCTGCCAACTAATCAGTGAGGGGTCATGAACCTCCAAGAGATTAAGTCTCTAGTTTCGTATGACCCCGAGACTGGTGCGTTCCGCTGGGCGGTTAAAGGCCGCCCAGCTTGCCGTTTTGGCGAAGAATGCGGCACTTACGATAAGAAAGGCTATCGAGTTCTTTCTTTGAACAGAAAGAAGCTGTTCGCGCACCGTGTAGCTTGGTTGTTTGTTCATGGTGAGTGGCCTTCAGTGGAGATCGACCACATAAATTGCGTTCGAGACGACAATCGAATCTCAAACCTTCGGCTGGCGTCTCGGGAACAGAACTGCGCAAACACCCTTACCCCAAAAAATAATACCTCTGGAGTGAAGGGCGTGGCGTTCGACCGATCCCGAGGGAAGTGGATGGCCCACATCCATAAAGGTGGAAAATTCAAGAACCTTGGCCGGTTCGAAAGTCTCGAGCAAGCTCAAGTCGCTTATGCGAATGCGGCAAATGAAATGTTTGGGCAATTCGCCCGCCTAAAATAGGAGATTGAGATGGCTGAAACTCGCACTTCTGGCGAAGTAAAAGCTTACGAAAAGCCGCGCCCTACGGGTCGCGCAATTCAGACGCCGACGCGTTACATCAACACGATCGGCACTGCTCAGACTGATACCGAGCCGGCGTCGATTACTTACCGCCCCGGCCCGGGTGAGCCGCAGGAGATCGTGGCTTACGGCAAATCCTTTAAGGCCGGTCAGTCGATCGAGGTCGAAGGCCGCTTTGTCGATAAGGCCCGCGGCAATCCGTCCTTCCAGGTCGAAGGCGAAAAGTCTTACGGCGATGAAAGGCCGGAAGATGAAAAGCCGGAGGAGCAGCCCGAAGCCTCTTTCGAGGACAATCTGGCTCGCGAACGGTCGGAGGAATATCTGCAGGGCCGAACTCACTTCGCATCCCCTCCAGGCGAGGCTGAGCGTGTTGCGCGCGCTCAGGAAGCCGCCGCCCAACTGCAGGCCGCTCAGGAAGATGAGGACGACAAAGATCCTGAAAAGCCGCGCGGCCGCCGGAAGGCAAGTTGATAATGAGGCCCGGGCTTCAACTGCCCGGGCTTTTTCTCTGAGGGCTGCTTATGAGCTTCAAGACATCGCAGCAGCTGATTGAAGAGGCCGCGTCAGACATTGGCGCGCTCGGTCCCGGTGAAGCTTTATCAGCGGAGGACTACGCCAAGTTTGACACCAAGCTCGATAGCTTGCTTGAAATGTTGTCGGCCAGTGAGTCGATATACTTCGACAATAAAGAGCAGATCCCCACGGCGGCATTCCTGGTTTTAGCCCGGTTGCTGGGCAACGTGGCTGCCGCCCCGGTCGTAGGTTCCCCCCTGAATGACGTGGCTTGGGACCGTGATGTCAACGCTCTGCGCAACATCATGCGGACCAGATCGCCTCAAACCATCGTTTGCTTCGATAACTTCTGATGGTTGCCATCACCTTCCCGCTGACGCATTCGCCCGGTCTCAAGGCCTCTGAAGGCGCCGGTCGTTTGTACGGATGTTATGCCGAGCCGTTGGGTGAGGGCGCTCGCGCTGCGGCAGTTCTACATCGATCGCCGGGGCTCGTTGGCTGGGGCACGACGAGTAAATCTGGCTACCGGGGGTCGATCGAAGTTCAGGGGGTCTTATATTCCGCCTTCAGCGGCTTTCTCGAAAAGCATTCGATTGCTGGGGGCGCCTCAGCGACTGTCGGAACCTTGAATGGCAGCAAAAAGGGCTTTTTTGCGCGGAATAACGCGGCCACGCCTGACAAGGTCTTCGTCGATCCGGACGGCAACATCGCCGTGTTCACGGCTTCCGGTGTGACCAATGCCTATCCTGACCCCGATCTGCCTTCGGTAAATTCTGTCACATCGCTCAATGGGTATCTCGTCTTTAGCACAGGTGACGGCAAGGCTTACGCGACCGATCTCAACTCTACTGCGGTAAATGCCCTGAGCTTTGGGAGCGCGCAGAGCAAGCCTGACGGGCTTATTCGCGTCATTGCCTGGAGTTCGCGTCTTCTGATGATGGGCAGCCAGACGATTGAGATTTGGAATGATCAGGGACTACAGCCCTTCCCATTTGGCCTGGTCGATGTCGTGCCGCGCGGTCTCGCCGGGCCGTATTGCGTGACAGGGTTTGAAGACGGGTTCTCCAAGGGCGTTCACTTCGTCGCCGATGACAATGGGGTCTATCGCCTGGTTGGCAACGAGCCTGTGAAGGTTTCGCCTCCGGACCTTGACGGCCTGATCGAAAGCGTCACCGACAAGACGACTATCGAGATGTGTTCATACATCTCTCGCGGCCATGCCTTTGTGCAGGTGTCGTGTCCTGCGTGGACTTGGACCTTTAACACTAACAACGGCAAGTGGCACGAGCGACCATCGTATCTCCGGCCGCGGAGCCGTATCGCAGGAACGATTTACGCCTATAACAAGTGGCTAGCCGGCGACACCGCGTCCGGAAATATCGTAGAGATTACACGGACGGCTCATAAGGAAATAAGCGACCCACTTATTTGCGAGGTGTGGTCGGCGCCTATTCAGAATTTCCCGCAGCGTCTTCGGGTGGCATCGATCTGGCTAGATTTCACAGTCGGCGTTGGCGATGCCGAGGGTGAAGACCCGATTGCGACTGATCCAACCGTCGAAGTGTCGTGGTCGGATGATGGTGGGCAAACATTCTCAACGCCACGGCGAATAAAGCTGGGCCGGCAGGGCATTGGCAACAAGCGTGTTCGCGTTAATCAATGCGGCATCACCGGGTCGCAGGGGCGCATCATTAAAGTCTGCTTCTCAGACCCGGTTCACTTCGGGCTGACTGGCGGTGAGATGGTTGCAGAGGCTCGGTCCGCATGAGGAAAAGCGTCGAGCCTGACTTCCAATGGATCAAGCCTGACGGGCGGCCTACCCAGTATTTTGCCGAGCTGATCAAGAACATGAACCGGAACAGCCTTGGCGAGGCCGTCAGCACGGTAGCGCCGACCAATGGTCAGGTCATGACCTACAACGCCACCACTAAACTCTGGACGCCGGGAGCGAATTGATATGGGGCTCTTTGATTCTTTTACTGGCGGACCGGCTAGGGATGCTGCGAGAGACAACACGATACGCCTGCAAAACCTCAAAGATAAGGGGATGCGGTATCTAGACAACGGCATGACCGGAGCCCTTGGCGCTCTTGATACAGCGACTGCTGCTTATGATCCGCTGAAGGCTCTTTCTACAAAGTACGGCGGCGCCTCGTCGATGTTGCTTGATGCGCTCGGTGTCAATGGCGCTGATGGCAACGCCCGCGCCGTCAATGCGTTTCAGGCGGGGCCGGGCTATGACTGGGCTGTCGATCAATCCACCGATGCCGTCGCTCGCAAAGCCAACGCTCTCGGCGGCATCGGCGGCAATGCGCTTGCTGCGATCAGTGATCGCGCCGGCAACATGGCCAATCAGGAATACGGTTCATGGCTAGACCGGCTGGGCGGCTTCGTCGCCCCTGAGCTGAGCGCAACGAGCACGGCAGCAGGCGGCCTTGCGGGATTGGGCACGGCCCGTGCTGGCCTCTACACGAACGACGCTGCGCAACGTGTGGGCCTTGCATCGAACGTCACCAATGGGATCAATTCGCAGGCCACGCAGTCGGCGAATGCGTCGATGGCGGCGAATGGCAACCTTTGGAACATGGGCATGCAGCTCGCTAATCTGGGTGCCAACGCGATGGGCGGCGGCTTCGGTGGCTCTTCTCTTCTTGGTGGCGGTACCGGGGCGACCCATACTCCGTGGTCTTATTCCTCTGCCTTCCCGATGCCGTTGAGGTGATCAATGGTTGAGCTTCGCGTCCCAACGCTGGACTTCTCTCCCCTCGGCAATCTGCCGAAGGTCTATCGAGCGGCACAGAATGACGCCGCCAAGAGGATGACGCTCGATCAGCTGGGCCGTGGCGAGATCGATCAGGAGACGGCTACCCAGCGACTGCTGTCGGTTGATCCCCAAATGGGTCTGACACTGGCTCAACTCAGCAATAATCAAAGGGATTTCCAGTTCCGGCAGCAGCAAGCGGATCAGGCACAGAGAAACGCCGATCGCGCTCACTCGCTGCAAGAGCGCGCTCTGATGCAAAAGACTGATGGCATCGACGCGCAGGTTGCGCAGCGTGAGAGGGCAGCGCAGCGCCTTGGCATCGACCCGTCTCATCCAGCTTATAACAGTTTCGTCCTGACCGGTCGGATGCCTCGCGAGGATCAGGCACCTCTCACCGCAACGGACAAAAAGGCGATTTTGGATGCCGACGAAGCGATCCTGACCAACAAGACGGTGATCGGAAATCTTGAGGAAGCAAAGAAACTAAGCCCGCAGACTTATGCCGGCGCAGGCAGCGGCGTTCGAACTTGGATTGGCAACAACTTGCCAGACGGACTAGTGCTGGATGCCCTTTCCAGCCCGGAGAAGGCGGGTGCGACAGCAAATTATGAAAACCTAGTCCTCGGCCAGGCTCTCAACTCTCTCAAATCAATCTTCGGCGCCGCCCCCACCGAAGGTGAGCGCAAGATCCTGGTCGATCTGCAGGCCTCGGTCGGCAAGCCTGACAACGTCCGGCAGGCGATTCTGGATCGGGCTATTGGCCTTGCCAATAATCGGCTGAAGTTCAATGAGCAGCGGGCTGGCGAGCTTCGCGGTGGCACGTATTACAAGTCTCAGGGCGGCCAGTCTGCGTCTTCGGCAGCGCCGGCGCGTGGCGGTATCACACGCGAGCAATATAATGCGCTTCCGTCTGGCTCGACCTACACCGCCCCTGACGGCTCTCAGCGGGTCAAGCCATGAGTGATTGGTGGACGAATGATCCGATCGCTGGCAGCAACTCGGCTTCGGCCAGCCGGCCCCGGATCACGATCACGCCTGTTCAGCAGTCTTTCCTCAATTCCGTCGCCGCAGGCGAATCCCCGGATTACAACACGATGTATGGCGGTGGCCGTTTCGAGGAATTGAACGATCATCCGCGCCAAAACATCCCGATCACAAGCGGGCCGAATGCTGGCCGGACATCTTCGGCGGCTGGTCGTTACCAGTTTCTGCAGAGTACCTGGGATGAGGCAAAGAACGCTCTCGGGCTTACGGACTTTTCCCCTGAATCGCAGGACGCCGCCGCGGTGTGGCTGGCTGAGCGCGATTACAAGGCCCGCACCAAGGGCCGTGATCTCTGGGCGGATCTGGAAGGCGCAAAAGATAACCCCGCGAAGCTAAACTTCGTTGCTGGGGCACTCGGCAAGACGTGGACAAGCCTTCCCGGCGGTGCCGAGCCAAACCGCGCGACATCTGGCTTTGGGCAGCGTATGTCACAGGAGTTTAGCGCCCAGTCTCGCCGGCCGCAGCAGGAGGAAAACTGGTGGGCGAATGATCCCGTTGCGCCTGCTGCTCAAGAAGGCGACACAATCGATCAGCGTTTCGCTGGTGATAGCCCGGCCGCAGCGCCGACAGCAGAATTAAAGGGCGCCCTACGTGAGCGTCAGTCTCCGCGTGAGCGGGGAAGGTCAGAGGGCCGCGAGCGTGACGGTTGGCAAGCCGCAATTGCTGGTGCCTCTGAGGGCTCGTCAGGAAACATCAGCGATTATCCGCAAGCCCTGGCCGGCGGGCTCATAAGCGCCGTTCGTGGCGATGGCTTTAGCAAGGGCTATAGCGACGAGTGGGATCGCCTGCAGGGACAGCGCGAGGGAATGCGTGAAGCAAATCCCGGGGCGACGCTTGCAGGCATCCTTACAGGCGCGGTAGCGACTGGGCTTCCTGCTGCCGGTGCTGTGACCGCTCCCTCTGTGCTGGGTCGCGTCGCCCAATCGGCAGCCATCGGCGGTGCGCTTGGTGGAGCGCAGGGTGCAGCGAGCGGCGAAGGCGCAAAAGATCGTTTAGACAAATTGACCGAAGGAGCCATCCTTGGGGGCGCAATTGGAGGTGTCGGCGAGGGTTTAATCTCTGGTGCGGCTCGGGGCTTCAGCAGAGCATTCGGCGCGGCAAAGGAGGCAGGGGACGGCGTTGTTCCGGCCGAGCGCATTGCCGCAGCCGAGGAGTTTGGAATCCCCCTCACGCGCGGCCAGGCGACAGGCAATGTTGGCCAGCAGGCATTTGAAGAAGCCGCCCGAAACAACGCTCGCGGGCCTATGGCCGGTGAGGCGGTGCGCTCCTTCGATGCGCGGCAGGCTGAAGCGGTTGCACAAGCCCGTGCGGGCATCTCTGAAAGTCTCGGCGGGGCCGCCTCGGCTGATGAAGCTGGCGCGGCTATCGCCCAAGGCATCAAGGAGCGGGCAGGCGCTCTCCGTTCGGCATCCGAGGCCGCCTACGATCGGGCCGGCGCCAAGGAAGCGAATATCGCGATCGATGAAGTCGCCAAACTTGGTCAGCGGGTTGCTGAAAAGCTTGAAGCCGGCGGCGTCCGTCTCGACACCTACGGGAATTATCCTGGCGCTCAGTCGGCTATGAATATCCTTCGTCGCGTTTCTGGCTTCGAAGGCTCCCCAGCCAATGAGAACGTTGTCGCCCAAAGCCTCCAAGGCTTGGAGCAGGCTCGCAAGGCTCTTGTGCAAGTGAAGCCGGCTAGCCCGGAGGACGCGCGGGCGCTCAAAGCGATTCGATCGTCCTATGACGAATGGATTACCGACGCAGTCGATAAGCGACTGTTCTCCGGCGACCCCTCGGCATTGGAAGATCTGAAAGAGGCCCGATCCCTTTGGTCACAGTACCGAGGCTTGACGAAGGGCGGCAAAGATGACGCCACGCCCATCGTCGCCAAGATCGCGAATGAAGAACGGACAGGAGCCGAGGTTGCAAACTGGCTCTTGGGTACAGCAGGTGCCGGCCAAGCCGGGCGTTCAGCCCGCGTCGCTCTAGAAGTGAGAAACGCGGTCGGGCAAAAGTCTGAAGCATGGGAAGCCCTGCGGCAGGCTGCATGGATGAAGATGATTGAGCCGAAGACAGGCTCTGGGCCACAGGCGGTGTCGAAGTCAATTCTGGACTTTGTGCAGGGGCAGGGGGCGCCTGTCGCGAAGGTCTTATTCTCTGACACTGAGATTAAGCAGATGGTGCGGCTCGCCAACATTGACCGCATGCGGATCGTAGATCCTCGCGCTACCAACCGGGGCCAATCAGGTTATGAAATTGCTCGGTTGGTGCAGGGCAAGGCTGGTGTTGCGCAGTCGGCTCTTGGCGTTGGTGCTGCATACACGACAGGCGACCCAAAGTATTTGGCGCTCGCCGCTCTACCGCTCATGCGCTCTGCCTCGTCTCTGTCGAAGGGGATTGCAGCGACCCGCGCGGCACCAAGCCAAATCGCTACAGGAACAGGTCGCGGACTCAGGGCTACGGTTCAGGGTTCGGCGGTCGCCGCTCCCGGAATGCGTAGATAAAGGCGCAAACAGCGATAATTGCTATCGACCAAAGCAGGATCGTGAGCCCGGTCTCGCCCATTAAATTGTGCAGCCAAGAGGCAAACGCCTCTGAGTAGGGATGAATGGTCTCTTTGAGCCAGAATCCCAGAAAAAGAAGAAACACAGCTATAGCGGCCATCACCGGCCAATAGATCAAATGTTCGATCGGACGCGATGGGTACCACCTGCCGTGTCTGTCAGTCTTAGCCATCATCAAAACCTAAGGTGTGTCATGAACGACCAGGATGAAATCCGTGTGATGAACCGGCATGCATTGTTGAAGCTTGTATCGCAGCTTCCTTTGGACAAAGAGGCCGCGTTGCAGTCAATCGACGAGATGCGGGAAATCATTTGTTGGGTTCATCGGGGCCGGGACGACGATTCTTCAAATCGTGGCGCAAGCGCGTTATCTCGTCTGTTAGCTCACGGAGCCACACCCAGCTGAGTGCGTCCGGACTTACTTTTGCCATTCGATTTTGACGCTCGCGGATTTCTTCTTCTGCTGACTTGCCCATAGATCCCCCATCTGCAGGCCGGACCTTAGCACCGCTGCCCCGGGCCTTCCAAGCGGCGACCTATCAGGAAATACCATGAAAAAGCTCAAGTTGGGGCTGGCCCTATGGCTGGCCCTGACCGCTCCTGTGTGGGCGGCCGGAACCATTAATCTCTCCCTGAGCCAGCAGCTGGACAACCAGGGCAAGCCGCTCTCGGGCTGCTTTTTGTACTTTTTTGCCTCCGGCACTACGACCCCGCAGTCAGCCTACCAGGACTCTAACCTTTCCATCCCGCTGCCAAATCCGCTCCGTTGCGACAGCGCCGGGCGGCTTCCTCAGTTCTTCCTCGCCGATGGCAGTATCAAGCTTCGTCTGACCAACGCCTCGGGCGTCACGGTCCTCTCGGCTGACAACCTGTTGGTGATCGGACCATCGTCAGGTGGCGGCGGCGGCTCTCAGGTAGACCCTACGACAGTTGCTCAGACCGGGGACATCAAGCCTCGGTATGGCATAGGCAATCATGTCGGGTGGGTCCGAGCGAACGGCAGGACGATCGGGTCGGCCAGTTCTGGTGCCACTGAACGGGCGAACGCGGACACCCAGCCGCTCTTTGAGTATCTTTGGACAACCGATCCTAGCCTGGCCGTGACGGGTGGCCGGGGCGTATCAGCCAACGCGGACTGGACGGCGAATAAAGCGATTGCTTTGCCTGACTGGCGCGGTCGCACGATCGCGGCATTGGACGATCTCGGCAATACAGCTGCGGGCCGGCTGACCGCGGCGTATTTCGGGACATCAGCGACAGTTCTTGGTGCGGCTGGCGGCACGCAGTCGCACACGCTGCTGATTACTGAAATTCCGGGACATACCCATACCGGGACGACATCGATTGCAGGAAACCACTCCCACTCCGTTGATACTGCCAGGTCCAATAGCGGCGTGTCAGGCGGCGGCGGCCAAGGTATTGCGCAAAACCAAACTGCCGACACTACTGTAAACGGCGCGCACAGCCACACATTCACGACCGATAGCACTGGCGGCGGGCTAGCTCATCCGAATATTCAGCCGACAATGCTGGCAACAATTTACATGAAGCTATGACGCCATGAGCATTTATCGCGGTTCGCTCGGCGAGATTTCCAACAATGCCGACTGGCTCTCGCCAATTATTGAGTTTGTCGATGACGACAATGATCAGGGTATCGATCTTTCGGCCGCGACTGAAATCTTATTCGAAATCAGAAAGGCCAATTGCAGGTGGGCAGAGGTCACCGCGAATTTAGAGAACGGGAAGATCATTCTGATTGAGCCAAGCAAATTCCAGGTATCCATTGCCAAGGAAGAATTGAGGAAACTCTGTGAGGGCCAGTATCAGGCCAATCTCAGTTTCACCATGGACGGCCTCAAGCACGATCCAGTTCTTGCGACCATCACTATTGTTAAAGGGGCGGGGTACTGATGGCCAACTTGCGAATTCGGATGACGCCGCAATTCCCGACAACTGTGACCGGTGACGGTGGCATCGCAGTCGTCAAAGAAAATGGGGCATACAAAGTCGAGCCGGATTGGTCTGCTCTAGCGCTTGAGACAACGATCTCTGATCCGGAGGACCGCGAGTTATGGGTCCGTGATGGTGATACGGGTACGTATACACGGTTGAGCGTCAAATATCTGATCGATAATCTTCCTGATGGGGCAACGATCTTCGTTCAAAACAGCGCTCCGCCGACAAACGTTGCAAGCAAATCGCTCTGGGTTGACACCGATACGGCCACGCTTGATCTCTATCAGCTCATCAGCGGCGTCTGGACAGATACCGGGACGGACCTAAGGGGCACGATTGGCCCGGCTGGCCCTTCATACGCAGCAACTTCTTCATCGTCCCAGACGATCGGCAACACGGGCGCGAAGACCTTTACGACGCAGTCAGGGTTGGCTTATTCCCCCGGCGCTCGTGTCCGAGCAACGTCTGGCTCCAACTGGATGGAAGGTGTCGTTTCTTCATATTCGGGCACCACGCTTGTTTTCACAGCCGACAAGTCGTCTGGCTCTGGCACGTTCACGAGTTGGACCATCAATCTAGCCGGCCAGCCAGGCGCTGATGGCGCAGGCATCGGCGATGTTACGGCTGCTTCTGCGTTCGGTACGGACAACCGTCTTATCCGGTCGGATGGGACAGGGAAGGGAGTTCAGTCTTCGGGAATTACGGTCAGCGACGACAATGACCTGACCGGCATTCGAACATACAGCTTTGATCGTGGGGCCGACATCACCGGTACTGACCTGAACAGTCTTGCTCTTTCAGGGCCCTTTTACGGAAACACTCTTACAAACGCGCCCAACGGTGATAGTGGCTGGTGGTACATTGAGTCACTATCCTTTTTCGGCGGTGCCACCTACGCAAAGCAGCTTGCTACGCCGATCGGCGGAAGTCAGATTTATCTGCGCGCATCAAGCAACGGGCCTTGGAGTGCATGGCGCCAAGTCTGGCCTATTTCTGGAGGCACTGTAACAACCGCCTTGGCTGCCGCCAGTGATGTTCCTGCAGCCACTTCAGACAGGATACTCACCACCAACTTGATCGCCAGCGCCTCGGCGTGGACAACGGTCACTTATGCTGCCTCTGTGGCATTAAATTGGGCATCTCAGGTCAATCCCAAGATCACGCTGACAGGAAATCTGCAGATCGCCAACCCAACGAACGGCCAACCCGGAACCTTCCGTAATATCTGGCTGCTTGGGAATGATGCGACGGTTCGCGCTCTAACCTTCGGCAATCAGTTCACGGGCGATCTTCCGTCGATCAGCGATATCACGTCCACCAAGCAATACGTGATCACGGTGCTGTGCATCAGCGCAACCCAGTTCTCCGCATCAGCAAAGCAAATCGCATGAACTATGTAATCCTACATGGTGATGAGCCGACTCGCATCTGGCCATCATCGGCTGTCCTGACCAGCGAGGATCAGGAAAAGCGCGCCCCCGCATCTACGGTCCTTTCTGATGCCTTTAGCGACGAGGAGCGGGCGGAATTCAACGTCTTCCCGTTCACACCGCTATCTATTCCGGATGGGATGCGTGCGGTCGGTTCCCCGTACTTCGTCGTCACTGACAATGAGGTTGTCGAGCGCGCTGATCTGGAGGAAATCCCGCTAGTCGAGGTCAAGGATCGCCTTTTTAGGCAGATTGATGGCGAAGCCGAGCAATGCCGCCTGAAGTACATCACGGCAGGCGCCGGGCAGGCGATGACGTATCAGCGCAAGTTCGAACAGGCCGAGCGGTTCATAAGCGACAGTGCCCCTGTCCCGCAGAACTATCCGTTGCTGGCGGCCTCGGTCGGCATCGAAGGCGACGACCTGTATCAGGTGGCACAACTCGTCTTGAATATGTCGGCGATGTGGGAGGCTGTCGCCGGTCAGATTGAAACCGCGCGGTTAGGGGCAAAAGCGCTCGTTGCTACCTCTGAAACCATTACTGATGCAGAAGCGGTTGTCGCTGGGATCGCCTGGCCATGAGCTTTGTTCCTGGTATGCATCCCGGTTTTATATGGGCAAGACGCGCAGGGGAAATTATCTTTACAAAGACGGCTACGCTATCGAGATTGTCAGCCGATCCTTCAAGTTATGCAGGCACATCCATCGGGCCTGCCACGTCTGGCCGGATTGTGGTCGTATCTGTTGGCGCTCATAATGGTGACCCGACAATACCGGTCTTTATAAGCCTGACGATAGATGGGTCTCCGATGACCGAGGTAGCTACGCAAGCACAGACAAATAGCGGGGCAGGAAATTCCGCTCGGTCCTCGATTTTTGCTTTGCCTTGGTCAAGTGGCACCACTGCAACATTTTCGCTTGATATGAACGGGGCCTTTATCAACCAGCTTGTCGTCTACTCGATGATTGGGGCCAACCCTGCGGTCTACGACACGGCGGGTGTTGTTGCCGGAGCCGATACGCTCATTGACGCCGCGACAGGCGGACTCGTGTTCGCTAGTGCCTTCGCCAACTCGAGTGGCGCAGGGGCTCATACATGGACCGGGACGGCGGGCCTTACAAAGGATGCCGACGTAACGGGAACGGGCGGCGGCGCATCTACGGCCTGGAGAATATTCACCTCGGACGGCACCGATTTGACGCTTGCGGCTAACGCGGCCGGGACTGTGTTCTGCGAAACCATGTGCGCCGCCTCTTGGCAGCCAGCATAAGCGCCCTGACACCACGTTAGTGGACCATTCGGTCTGACCCTTACTCGCCGTGGCTGCGCGCCGCGGCGCTGATGGCTGCTTCCAGAAAATTTGGAGACTTCGATGGCGATTGACCGGAAACGGTTCTTCGACGGGATTCGGCATGGGCCGTTCCCGGGCAAGCTGACGGCCGCCCAGGTCAAAGGCATCAGTGTCATCCTCGATGCCTGGGAGAAGGCGGGCCACAAGGATCTGCGCTGGCTCGCCTATATCCTCGCCACGCCGGCGATCGAGACCGGCATGCGTTACGAGCCGATTATTGAGGTTGGAGGCACGGCCTATTTCACCCGGCTCTATGACGTGAAGGGCAGCAACCCGGCTCGTGCGCGGTCGATGGGCAACACGCAGCCAGGCGATGGCGCGAAGTACCGCGGCCGGGGTTTTGTCCAGATCACCTGGAAGAACAATTACGCCAAGTATCAGGCCTCGGTGCTGAAGCTGTTCGGCGTCGACATTCTCAAAGAGCCCGACATGGCGATGATCCCTGAGGTCGCTGCCTTCATCCTGATCGACGGGATGGTGAAGGGCGCTTTCACCGGCAAGAAGCTGTCGGACTATTTCAACGCCAAGGCGACCGACTGGCGCAACGCGCGGCGCATCGTCAACGGCTTGGACAAGGCCGATCAGATCGCATCGATCGCCAAGGAATTTCACTCCGATCTCGTCTCGGCGTCCTGACCTCACATCATTGGAGACTGCTATGGCAACGGCACCCAACAAGGTGACGGTCATTCTCGTGCGCGGGCTGTTTGGGATGATCTGGTCGCGCGGCATGGATACGCTTGCCGGTAAGCTGAAGGCTGCCGGTTATAACACGCAGGTCTGGAACCATTCATGGTTCTTCCTCGCGTGGTTCGCCTACAAGGAAGAGATCGCGGCTGAAGTCGCGCGGCTGACAAAGGCCGGCCAGACCGTAGTGCTTGTCGGCCATTCCTTCGGGGCCAACGTTCTGCTCATGGCTGCGCGACTGATCCCGACGACGCGCATTCCGCTGCTGCTGGCTGTCGACCCTGCCCAGCAATATGACTGCTCGGTCTCCTCAAATGTCCAAACGGCCTACGGCTTCCGCAATACTGTCGGCGGTCTTGGGCAAGGCGCTCTGAGGCCTCGCGCTGGCGTTTTCGACATCCCGGTTCGTCAGACGCACGGATACATGGACGACGAGCCGAGCGTGCAGAACCGCGTCATCGCGGAAATCGCGAAACTGTAATCCGCGCTCGGCGGCACCGGGCAATCCTCAAAATCGAAGGTGTGAGCCAATGGACTTGGTTTGGCAGAACTTGCGCTATTTGCTGATTGCGATCGGCGTCGCCTTGGCGGGCCGAATTTGCAACGGCTGCATCGGTGGCCCCGAGATCGAGCAGATTGCCGGCCTCATTATCACGGGCCTCACGTGGGCCTGGGGCATTTACGTCAAGTGGGACACGAAGACGGTGCCGGCGGCGACGGCCGCTCGCGTCGATATTCCGACTGTCAGCGCCGCTACCGGCAAGCGGGAGGGCTGATTATGCGGAAGATCATTCCCATCGTTGCTGTCCTGATGCTGGCGCCGGTGCTCGGCGGCTGCAACTCTATCGCAGAGGCGCTGGCGCGCGCTGCCCAGATCATGGCGCAGGTGCGCACCTCGCTGGCTGAGGTCAGGGAAGGCATTGCGGTTGGCTGCAACGCTCTCGGCATTGCGGAGGCTGAGGCCGCCACCAAGAGCGAAGCCTGCGTCGCCAAGGTGTCGAAGCTGAAGGCGGGCGTCATCGCGATCTGCCAGAACCGCGCGCTGCTGACGGACGATGTTGTAGGCAATTACTTCTCGACCGTCGCCAACGCCGTGAAGCAGGCGCAAAAGGCATGCTGAACAGCATCCCCAAATGGATGTATCCAATTCTTCTCTGGCTTCTGCCGGAGAAGATATTGGGCATTTCGACCGCTCGTATTCTCTCGAACTCGCCGGAGATCGATGAGGCCACCAAAGCGGTCTCCCGTGTCATCAAGAACCTGATGGCTGAGGGAAAGACGCAGCCGGAAGCCGAGGCGGCAGCCGCTCAGATGATCGCCAAGAAGCGGGTCATGACGCTCGAGGAAGAGCTTGCGTGGATGAACCGCAGCGGAAGCCCCGGTTGATGATCGTTGTCAGGGTTGCCAGAGGCATCACAGATCACTTCCCGGCGCGCGCCAGCGAATGGGCCTTGTCGCTCGTGCTCCTGAATTGGGGCTGGACATTGATGCTTCCGGGAAGCGTCTTTGGCACCTCATCTGCCTTCGTGGAAATGGCCAAATGGGCGAGTGAGCCGGTTTGGGGCTGGGCCTGTTTCCTCATGGGAGGAATCAGGTTCGTGGCGCTGTTCGTGAACGGCACGTTCCCGTCATTCCGGTTCTCGCCTCATGTCCGCTCTCTGATGTCGTTCTTCTCGTGCGCGTTCTGGTTCACCATCTCCTTTGGAATCCTACAAGCGAACGTGCCGACGACCGGTCTTGCCGTTTACCCGGTGCTGCTGCTGCTCGATATGTACAATGCCTATCGGGCTGCTGGCGACGCGCGGGATGCTGACGAGGCCTCAAAGAATGCAGGTGTCTGATCTTCCGCCAGTGTTTCAATATCTGGCTTACGCCATCTTCGCGATCTTGGCCGGGATCGGCATGTTTGTCGGCTACAATCAGAAGAAGAAGCCGGCGCCCGCTCAAAACAACGACATCATCTTGACCGGCGCGGGCATGGTCGACATGAACCCGATCCGGAAACTGTCGGATGCGGTTGAGGATTTAAGCGGCCATGCGTGTCGGGCTGCCGATGCCATGGAAGCCATCGAAAAGCATCTGCAGGAATATTCGCACGAGGCGAGGGTGGAGCGGGAGGTGAAGGAGCGACTGGCAGCCGAGCTCCTCAACCGCAGCGGCACGAAGCGAAATTAGCTCCACTCCCGATTCGCATTGCGCAGCTCCTGAAACACACTTGAAGTCAATCGATCGAGAGTTGTCTTTATGCCACACGTCCGGAAAGAGTGTCACCCGCAGGTTGACTTTTGAAGCCCCAAGTTGCTGTATTGAGGCACAACCTTACCGGGGGGACAAAGTGTACCAGAAGCTTTTCATCGCAGGCGCAAGTATCGCGGCTCTCACCACGGTCGCATCTGCAGCTGACCTGCCAGCGCGCCAATACAACAAAGCGCCGGTTATGGCGCCCATGCCGGTTCAGACCTGGACTGGCTTCTACATCGGCGGCAACGGCGGTTACGCTTGGGGTAGCGCCGACACCTCAGGCAACTCGACGACGACCACTGGCCCGCTGTTCGGCCTCCCGCCCGGCTTCCTTGGCGCCGCTCCTGGCCCGACCTTTACCGGTGCAGACCGAAGCTTCGATCTAGACGGTGGCTTTGGCGGCTTTCAGGTGGGCTACAACTACCAGACCGGAGCCGTGGTTTGGGGTATCGAAGCCGATTATCAGTTCGCGTCGATCAAAGGCTCGGACAGCTTCCTCGCTTCTGCTGCCGGCCCCGGCTATGAGACGGACTCCAAGATCAAATCGTTCGGTACTGTTCGTGGCCGCCTCGGCTACAGCTTCGGCAGCGTGCTCCCCTATGTAACTGGCGGTTATGCCTACGGGAAAAGCAGCACCACCTTGACAGTGCAGCCTGGCACTTTCGCCGCGCCGCTTGCGCCAGCATTCGTCCAGGATTCATCCAAGACACTTTCGGGCTACACCGTTGGCGCTGGTATTGAATGGGCCTTGGCGGGCTCGTGGTCGGTAAAGGCGGAGTACCTGTACTTCAGCTTCGATGGTGACAACTACGCCTTCAACTTCGGCGGAGCAGGTTCAGTGAGATCTGATGCCAGCATCGATCTTCACACGGTCCGCGCCGGCTTGAACTACCGCTTCTAATCAGCGCAGCTGAGCGAGGCGTTCGGACAAGAAAAGACGACTCATCGTCCCACGTTGGCCCGCCATGAAAGTGGCGGGCCTTTTTTGTTTCGAGCGCGTGTTCGCCGCGCCGGCGCGGACGTCAAGGCGGCGCAGTTCTCGTGTCACTGAATGTGTCAGTCATCGGGACGCTTCTAAAGTCCGGCTGTCATCAGCCGGGTCAACCCAGACTGTAACCTTAACGAGCGAAAGATCAGCCAGCTGTTCGGCGGAGACTTTGACCTTGCCTCCGGCAGCTAGGACGACGTGCGCAAGCATCTTCGAAAGCGCAAGTTTCTCCGCCTTAAGCGTGGCGATAATTTCGGCCGCCCGCGATGAGTTATCCGCCATATCTCGGGCATAATCTTCCAGAGAAACGTGGTACATTGACCCGCTCATTCCTTCCTCCCTGATTGCTGGCGGGGCCGCGAGGGATCTATACCCTGACTAGCAAGTGCCAGACCTACATCCGCCTTCGCGGGTTCACGCGGCCCCATAGTTATTTGTCCTGCGATGTTTGCCCATCAGCGAGCAAGGCTCTCGCTCGCTGCACAGGCGCCATATCTCGCTCAAACTTTCGCTTCCATTCTTGGCGAGGGTCGCCATCGTGGCATCCGTAAGTTGCCCGGATCTCAGCCTCTAGATCGTCTGCGAGTTCCTTCGTGCAGAATTTAAAGCGGTCGATCTGTGCCAAGATGACCTCGTTATCAGCTGCACAGCCCAACGCCTCGGCAATGTCATCAATGACCCTGTAAGCGTCCGCTAACTGCTGATCGTAAGCCATTTATTTCTCGCTGTTCTATCGCTGCATTAGTTGGGAGTATCGATTACAAAAACTTTGCGTTTCTGCCAGCTAGCGTCATTACCCTTAGCGCCCCGTCCGACATGCCACTTGCCACATTCCGGGCAGATGTAAGTCCTCGTCTTTACTCGCTGAGGCTTTTGTCCAGTTTCATGAAGGAGCTTTCGACCATCCCGATAGGACCGCTGCGATAGCTTCCGGCGCGCAGTCTCTGCGGCTTCTATTGTTTCGAACTGAAACTTTCCCTTGGGGCATGTCATGCGCTGTTCGCTTATCACTGATCCGAACTGTCTGTTTCGAGGCGCCGAAAGTTTCCGATCACTAAAGTGCCGGTGTCGTAGCCCCGAGCAATCTCGATTTGCCGGCAAAGATCCTCGACACGCGCGCCTGTCGAGATTTTGTCATCGCATTCCAGAACCACCCAGCCGCGGGCTTGGGCGCCATTCTTGTTGCCGAAGAAAGAAACAAATAGCGGCTCGGCCATCTAAGCCTCCTTCTGTGGCGCTGTCTGCTCATCACCGAGCGCCTTCTTCGCTTCACTAAGATCATAAATCGGAACTTCGAGCGTGTCGTTCGGCCGGCGATCTTGGCAATCGTTTAGGTCGTAATAATACGCAAACGGCTTCAGCGCCGCCCGCAGCCGCTCGATCTCATCGGCGGCCTGCTCCGCTACCTCTGGCGAAACGCTTTCGAAGTCACCGAGCCAGTCTGGGTTCCGTAGCTTGTGCAACAATTCATCCATCTGTCGCTCCATAATCAGGTATCTGCGGACTGGTGTCGCGCGATCGCTTCTGCATCTTCGCGCTGGATACGCTCCCAATTAGCTTGGCGCTCCCGATCTTCTTCGCGCCGCTTTTCGCCATAGGCATCAAGCGCCTTTTTAAACGCAGCCTGCGGCGTCAGCCCCGCGTTAAACATCGGGCGCCAGTGGTCAGGATAAACGGTGAACTCGCCAGGCTCATATCCGTATTCGCCCTGAATGACGTCTTCCTCGAACTCTCTTATCCACGCGTCGAATTTGTCTTCGCTGGTCATTTCAGGTCCCCTGATGTGATGACTGCGCGCACGGCGTCCGCAACTTGCCGGTTGACGTCTGGTGGCAGCGCAAAAAAGCCAAGGGCGCCTTTAACCGGCACCAGCGGGATGGCAAAGGCGTCCGATAGGACAAAGCCGAACTTGCCGAAAAACCAGCGGCTTTCCATCTTGTCGACGCAGTCGACGATGCGGGCCATGCCGACAACGCCGCCTCGCGGCAAACTGGCATCCCGCTCGTCATCCATATCCAGCTCCGATTTGCTGACCCCGGCATGAACGATGAACCAGCCCCGGCCGCGTGTCGGCCAATCTCGGTTCTCGACATCCTTGCCGTCGTGGAAGATATGATGCGGGTAAGGCTGCTTGATCGATAGCGCCTTGATCTCGCCGCGTTCAATCCGATCCGCCAATTGCTGATAATCAATCATGTGCATACGGCCTGTAACTGAATGTCAGAACGGGATTTCGTCGTCTTGAATAGTAGCGCTGGAGCGCCTGCGGAAGCGTGGCCGGAATCTGCTTAGCCATTCCTTGAAGCGGTTCCACGGCCGCTCCTGCTCGGCAACCCATTCCTGATAAGCGGCTTGGTGCTTGGCTTCTCGCTCAATTTCCTCCGAGGTCTGCCACCAGGCGTGGCCACAGCGATGGCACATGGCACGACCGGTCAGAATGTCAGCGTCATAGTCGTCGTGGTCGCAGTAATCCTCCTCGTCGAAGTCATCCTCATTAAGGAAAACATCGTCTTCCGGGGTCTCTATGATTCCGCTGGCCATCGTCGGCTCCATCGGTGACGACACGTATGTGGACTAGGCGGCAGAAACGGCGGAATGCGGCGGGTAATATTTTTGGTTCCGCATCGTGCCAAATGCCCATGGCGTCGGACGATTGCCGTGTTTCTCAAACCAAGCAGAGAGAGCTGCTGCGAGCATCTGCTCAAGGTCGGCGCGCTGCTGGCTCGTCGCTTCGATCTCCGGGCCATCCTCGCCCCAGCACAGTTCGTTGTGCTCCTCGTACTGTTCCAATACGCTGTCTGCGTCGAAAATATTATCACTGGCGACAGAGCGGTCGGCTTCCACGACGGTGAAGCCGTGTTCTTTGCCGTCTTCCGACAGCGCTTGCGCGACAGCTTCACCGAGGCTGCTGCATTTGCCGTGGTAAGTCTCCGGCTCTTTGCCGATGCCGTAGTACCAATGAAACTTGCCGTCGCCCATCTCGCATCTCCTGCGTCTGTGGTTCGGTGACTGAAATTCAGCGCGCTAGAGGGATGTCGCCAGCGGCTTTGCGCTCGGCCAGCCGCTTCAGCATTCTCTCTCGATTCGCTCTGCCGCTCACGCCGCCGCAGGCCGGGCACGGCACGAGCACGTTGTAGTGAGAACGCCCCGTCTTCTCGAAATAGACGCACCACGAATTGGTGGCCGGCGCCTGCACATAGTCTGAGTTCCTGCACTTCTCGCAATTCATGTGCTTCGCTTTCCGCTGGTCAGCGCCAAAGAGCCCGTTCGGCCTCTAAGGTCGACAATCTTCGCACGTTGTTATTGTATTGGTTGCAGCCGGGCTTAAAGCCATCGGATATTCGAAACGCGACGCTGGTCTTGCCTGGGTCGTATTGGTACGTGCAGCCAAGAACGATGTCGCCGGCTTTGAGTTGAAAGTGCTCATCGTCCTTGCAAATCTCGAAAAGAGAATAGCCGGAAATGTTGTTTTTCTGTGCCATGTTGACCTCTCGTTACTGAAAGTGTCAGTCATTGCGCTTGCTTGCGCACGTGGTGGATGCCGGCGAGATAGCCCAACATGAAGTTCATCACGTCTTCGCGACACGATGCCCCGAACACCGATCCGCCTGAAGGCGTCACTAAATTGATGATCTGCCATTCGCCATGGCAATCGGCATAGAGCGTGTAAGCCTTGAAAATCTCTTCGGTCTTGACCGGCCAAAGGCGATGCCATGCCAGCTTCCACTTCGGATGGTTATGGACGCTGATCAGCCAGTTTTTGCCGGTCTGTCGGCGCAGATCCTGCAACAACTCGTCACAATCCTTGTCTTCCGGCACCAACTGCCAAGAGCGAACGTCCTGATCGGATAGATATGTTGTTACAGGCATGACTGCTCCTCAGGGCCTCTTTGCGAATTCGATGAGCACCGCTACAAATGCAAAATTGGCGGCGATGATGAAGGCTGGGATACTGAGCACGGCCATGATCAGGATCGCGCGTATCCAGAATTGTTCGCTGGTCATTCCGGCTTCTCTCCTAGTGCGATAACTCGTAATCAGCGATGCTCACGCGGCGCGTCTGCGTATTCCCACTCATCGATGCCACCGCCAAGCTGCGCGTGCGCATAGATTGGCCTCCGCCAAGCAGGCTTCCAGAAAAGGAGTGACGGGGTGGGCCGCCATTCTCCGCGTTCTCGTGAATCGGGGATCATGCCATCTCCATTTCGGCCAAGTGACAGAGGAAGTCGCAGGATGGTTGGATCGGGTCGGTCGTGATCTGGCTCAGTGGGATCTCGTCGATGAACCGGCGCTCGCCTTTGATCTTGCAAAGCCGCACGTTCAGTTCGCGCGAGAGCTTGGCCATCCGCTCGAACTGTTCCGGAAACTGCTGGCGCACGAGCGCCCAATAGGCCGGGCTCTGCGCCTTCACGCACGGTATGCAGTTGTTGTTCTGGAATCCCAGCGCGTACATCGGCGGCAGGTCGATGCCAGCCTTGCCGATCAAGGCTAGGCAAGCCTCTTTGTCCAGCTTCCGATCGATAAGGGGCGTCTCAATCCGCAATTCCGGATAGTTGGCGCGCAACGCTTCGGCGCGCTTCCGGTCGTTGCCGTCGTCCGTGTAGCCAAAGATGTGGATATCGGTCGGCCGCTGGAAGGCGAGCCGCGGTTGGACCTTCAAGACTTTCGTGCATTTGGCGCCGGCTATTCCGGATAGATACCGCTCCTTGGTCCAGACGTGCCAGGTGTCCTCGTACTTCTCGTTGCGGATGCGCTCGATGGGAGCGGCGAACCAGCGGGCGCAATCCGAAAGGAAGCGCTCGTTGTCCGGGTGCTCCGAGCCGGTCTCGCAATAAGCGATCGTGGCGTCGGGGCGGTCGGAAAGGGTCAGTTTGGTCGCGACGGCCGATGCGGCGCCGCAAGAGAACCAGCAGACCGTCCGAGGTGGACCGTTGAGAGCGCCGGTGCTGGTCATCGCTGACGCCCGATCTGCTCAGGGGAGGGCTGGGGACAACCCGCTGCGCTGGCCACCATTGACGCCGCCACATCCGACTGGTGATCCACCAGCGAAGCGGCGACGGGCGCCAGAATCGCTATTCGTGGAAAATCTGCGGATTTTTGCGAAAGTCTTTTGAAATCAATGTATTGTAATCCCTTCACACGGGAGGGGTCACAGGTTCAATCCCTGTCGCGCCCACCATTCTGTTCGGCGCGGAATGGCAGCCGGGACGGCGGTCAGCATATTACCCCGCGGTGTTCAAAAGTTCGATCTTCGACAATTCATTGCCGATCTGGCTTTTGGCCAATTCCACCTCATAGTCGGTCTGCAGGTTCAACCAGAATTGGGGAGAGGTGCCCAGCGTCTTGGCCAGCCGCAAGGCGGTATCGGCGCTAACGCCGGTATCCTCGGATGCAATGCGCTCGATCCGGGTGCGAGGCAGACCGCAGGCCTTGGCCAGCATGCCTGCCGACAAGCCGAGCGGCGCCAGAAACTCTTCCCGCAGAACTTCACCCGGATGCAGCGGTTTCAGCTTTCGAGCCATCAATGATCCTCCGTCAAAGATCACAGGTTAATGATAGTCGACAATCTCGACGTCCCTTGCGCCTTCGGGCGTCCAGACGAAGCAGACGCGCCATTGATCATTGACGCGAATGGAGTGCTGGCCGCTGCGGTCACCCTTCAGGGCCTCAAGACGATTTTCCGGGGGAGCCTTCAGATCCGTCACGTCAAGCGCGGCGTTTAACATTCGGAGTTTTCGGCGGGCCACCTTCACCAGATCGGCCGGAAAGCCCTGGAGGCTCTCGCCGGCGAACAGGGCTTCGGTAGTCTTGCTCTTGAAGCTCCTGATCATCACCAATGTGTATCACTAAATGATACATGGATCAAGCGTTTTTGTATCACGCCATGATACGTTGCCCCACAACCTTCTGCAGCGTGATCAGCCTTAGGCCGGCGCCGAGATTGCGCGTGTAGTCAACACCTCGAACCGCCAGCATTGCTGGACCCGGCCGAGCCGAAGAAAGGCCACGCCGTCTTGGCGTGACCACTGCAAGATCGTCAGTCGCTTAGGTGGCTGCGCGATCGTTAGCGCGGCGCCGGCCAGCCGCCGGAGGGTGGGGCGGATTGCTGCTGGCGCGGCGGAGGGGCAAAGCCGCCGCCCGCCGGAGGCGGAGCAAAGCCACCCTGATTCTGAGCCGGCGGCGGATTGAAGCCGCTAGTCGAGGAGGTGGGCTTGTCCTCGGCCGGCTCGGCTTGGCTGGCGGTAGCGGACGGCGCCGGCTGCTTGGCCACGCGCCGCGCCTTCTTGGCCGGACGGCGCGTCGGCGCCGCCTTGACCATCTGCGCCATCACCGGGCTCGGTGTGAATTTCGGCTCGCTGGCCGCGGCGCCCCAATCACTGGTGTCTGGCGGAATGACCTTCACCTCGACATTCTGGGTCTGATAGCCATTGAGGCTGTAGGTCACTTCCATGTCCACGGCCGGAACTGCGAGCGCGCAGGGGGTTTTGCAGCTCTGGCCGCCGGGTGTCTTCACCTCGGCGCCTGCCGGCTCGGACTCAAATTGCAAAGGAACGGTCGGGGTCGCAGTCTTCATGAGGTCGCCGGACCCTGTACAACCGGCCAGCGCCGCCCCGCACATCGCCAACGCTAGAACTCTACGCATGATCTTGATCCACTTGCTGAGGTCCGGTGCCCTTGGTGACCTGAGAGCCCCCTGGTCGCGCCGCCCGTCAAAACCTCGCCCATATTGCCAGCCGCATCACCAAACTTGCGGCAGGGCTTACCCATCTGCTGCGGCTATCATCTCACGCCAGACGGCGGAAGCCCACAATCCTATCAAATAACGCGGCAATTGTGTCAGACATCGTTAATCATCTTGTGGTTGCGGGCAAGGCCATGTCTGTGACCATAGCGGGCAATTGGGCGAAATGGCTGATCAGCCGGTCCGGCTTCAGGTCGCGCATCGGGATATCGGTATAGCCGAAATCGACGCCGACGATTGGCACGCGGGCTGCGCGAGCGGTTTTCACGTCGGTGTTGGAATCGCCGACCATGACGGCCTGGCTGATATCGCCGCCGGCCTTGTCGATCGTCAGCACCAGCATCTGCGGATCGGGCTTCTTTATCGGGAAGGTGTCCTGTCCGCAGATGGCCGCGAAATATCCGGTGAGCCCCAACGCATCGAGAAGACGGACAGAGAGGGATTCGTATTTGTTGGTGCAGACCGCCAGCGTGAAGCCTTGGGCCTGCAGCACCTCCAGCATATCCTCGCAGCCCGGATAGGGGCGGGACTGGTCGGCGATATGCGCCTGATAATGGCGGATATATTCGGCGAACAGCGCGTCGACGCCGGCTTCGCCGAGATAACGACCCTGTTCACGCAAAGCCTGCTCGATCAGCGGCCGCACGCCGAAACCGATCATGGCCCGCGCGGTCTCGAACGGCACCGCCGGAATGCCCTCCAGCGCCAGCACCAGATTGAGGGTGGCGATGAGGTCGGGCGCGGTATCAACCAGCGTACCGTCCAGATCGAACACGATGATGGGATTTGACTTTGCGCCCCGGGTCATGGACTTGGGCTAAAGCGCGCGCCTGCCGAAGGCAAGAGCCAAGCAAGGGCGGCGAAGCGTTCGGGCTTCTGTTTGCAGTTCCTTTTTTTCCGTTTCAGGGGGCTAGGTTCTGAGGCCAATCGAGGCTAGACAACCTCCAACCTTTCTTCGCCCCTCATGATACCGTCACTGACCACGCCATGACCGCCGACGATCTGAAACGCCAGGCTGCCGCCCGCGCTCTCGACTGGGTCCAGCCCGGTATGCGCCTTGGTCTTGGCACCGGCTCGACCGCGCGACATTTCGTGGAATTGCTGGGCGAGCGGGTGCGCGAAGGTCTCGATGTCGTCGGTGTGCCGACCTCGGAAGCCACGCTCGCCGATGCGCAGCGTTGCGGCGTGCCGGTAACAACGCTCGATGACGAGCCGCATCTGCAACTGACCGTCGATGGCGCCGACGAGATCGGTCCGCAGCTTATGCTGATCAAGGGCGGCGGCGGTGCGTTGCTGCGCGAGAAGATCGTCGCGGCCGCCTCCGATCATATGATCGTCATTGCCGATGAGTCCAAATGCGTGCCGGTGCTCGGCGCGTTTCCGCTGCCGATCGAAGTCATGCCATTTGGTCTGACGGCGACACGTAACGCCATCACTGCCGCGCTGAAAAGCCTCGGCCTGCCGGCCGAAGTGACGCTGCGCACCGGAAGCGCCGGCCTTGCTTTCGTCACGGATGGAGGCCACTTCATCCTCGACGCGGGGCTTGGTCGTATTCCTGATCCCAAGACTTTGGCTGGCCGGCTCGCCGCGATTCCGGGGGTCGTGGAGCATGGCCTGTTTCTGGGATTGGCACGAACCGCCATTGTGGCCGGTCCGTCCGGCATCCGTGTGATTGAATAAGAAATGTTCCGCTCAACAGGAGTTTTGTCGATGCGCGTTGCTACGCTGTCCCGCCTGGCTGTTGCCGGGCTTGCCGCCTGTGCGCTGATCGCGCCGCTTCAGTCTGCCAAGGCGCAGCAGCCTTCGCCGACCGCCATCCAGACGGCCGGCGAGATTCTCGACATCAAGGGATCGATGGCGATCTTTGAACCGCTGGTGCCGGGCGTCGTCGAGCAATCCAAGACGACGTTGCTGCAGATGAATCCGAGCCTGTTCAAGGACCTGAACGAGGTGGCCGCCGATCTGCGCAAGGAATATGCGCCGCGCATGGCTTCGCTGAAGGCCGATATCGTCAAGCTCTATGCCGAACGCTTCACCGAGCAGGAATTGAAGGACACTTTGGCCTTCTACAAGTCGCCGCTCGGCAAGAAGCTCTTGACGGAGGAAGTCGGCTTCGTCGATCGCACGATGTCGACCGCGCAGGACTGGGCGGTGAAGCTGAACGAAGAGGCGCTGGCGCGTTTCCGCGCGGAAATGAAAAAGCGCGGCCACGGTCTCTGAGATAGCTAAACTCCGATGAGTGATTTTGACGTCGACCTGTTCGTTATTGGTGCCGGCTCGGGCGGTGTGCGCGCCTCGCGCATTGCCGCGAATTATGGCGCCAAGGTCATGGTCGCGGAGGAATATCGCGTCGGCGGCACCTGCGTGATCCGCGGCTGTGTGCC
>Ga0164243_10000787_pt1 | contig 55293 bp, 82 predicted proteins | sample OricompcompostOP_FD_108781 | JGI IMG/M metagenome (GOLD analysis project Ga0164243, IMG submission 108781) | Organic Plus compost microbial communities from Emeryville, California, USA - Original compost - Organic plus compost (OP) | ecosystem: Engineered > Solid waste > Mixed feedstock >... | reverse complement strand
TTGCCCGCGTGCGGGCGGAGCACAGCCCCGACTCGGACGGCAACTGCGTGGGCTGCGGCGCGGACGGTCACGAGAACCCGATCCCGATCAGCGAGTGCCGCACGCTGGCCGCGCTCGACGGCACGGGCGGAGGTGCGTGATGACGGTGTTCCTGTCCATCTTCGGCGCACTGGCGCTCATCGTCGCGCTCGCCGCCTGGCGGGAGATCACCGCCGTGATCCTCAGCGGCCGGCCGCTACCGGGCACGCCGCGGTGCGATGGCTGCGGTGAGCCGCTGGATGCGTACGACGACATCATCACGCCACACGACTGCACCCCAGCGAGGGCCGAGCGGTGAGGGCGCAGCGCAGAGTCACCGTAGACGAGGTGCGTGAGCGGCAGCACGCGCTCAACCTGGACGACGACGACCGAACCCAGCTGATCGGCTGGCTCCGCGTCGCCGACCCCGAGCTGGTCTCGCGTGCACTGGACGACCTTGAGGCGTACCGGGCCGAGCGTAAGGCGGCTCGCGATGCCGACTGAGATCATGCCCCGTCCCGACCTGCGGGAGCGGTGGGAGCCGGAGGACTCGCCCGTACGGCACCGGCACCGGCGGCCGCGGAACTGGATCATCGCCGAGATCACTGGCCGGCCGCGGCTGCTCGCCGCGATCCTCGCGCTCGGCGCGTTCGCGTTCGTCGGCGGGGGCCTGTTCCACCCGCCCGCCCCGGTGGCCGGCCCGCCGGTGGTCGGCCGTCATCCGACCGCCGGGCCGTCGACCAGCGGGCCGGTGGCGCCGGTGGCCACGGACCCGGTGGGGACGGCTGCACCGAGCACAGGGGCCTCGGTGACGCCGTCCCACGCCGCGCCGACGCCGGCCGCGACACGGCCGCGCGCGACCGCGGCCACGCGGCAGCCGAGCCCGGCGCCGTCCCGTACGCACGCCGCGTCGCCGCGGCCGACCCGGGCGCACACCAGCACGCCACCACCGGCCACGTCGACGCCGAGGGCGCCGTCGACGCAGAAGGTGCCGATGCCATGAGCCGTCGCTGCTGTCCATGCTCGTGCGCGCCGGGCTGCTGCGGCTGCCTCACGCTGCTCGGCGTGGTCGTGCTGCTGCTCGTGCTGGCCGCGCTCCTGTAGACCCCCGCCGCGCCGTCCTGACTGGGGGTCTCGGCGGCGCGGCGGGCCTGACCCCCTGCCGCACCGGCTTCGTGGATGTGGGCGGTGCGGCAGGGCCCGACCCGGGACCCCCGACGACAACAGAACAGGTCCGGCCCCGGCGGGTGCGCCAACACCCGCCGGGGCTGGCCGATCCCCTTCCTGATCAAGGAGTCGGCCGTGACGAATCCTCCCAGCCTGCCCCCATCTGAGGCGTGGCCGAAGACGGCCAGCCGGACGGGGGCGCCAGCATGATGCAGCTGCTCGCCGAGCTGCTCGCCGCGCTCATCTCCGGCGGCACCCGCATCGTGCTCGCCGTCATCTCCTGGTACCCGCCTCTGTGGCTGCGCGTCCTCGCCCCCGTCGCCCTGGCCGCGGTGACGGTCTGGCGGGTGCGGCACATCGACCGGCCGGTGCGCCGATGACCGGCACCGAGCGGGCCGTCCGCTGGTCGACCACCGCGGTGGTGGTCGGCGTCGCCGTCGTCGCCGCCATCGTGAGCTACCGCCACGCGCTCGGCGTCATCCGCTCCCACGGCGAGGACGGCCCCACCGCCTACCTCCTGCCGCTCACCGTGGACGGGCTGATCTACGCCGCGTCGATGGTCATGCTCACCGCAGCCCGCGCCCGGGTGCCCGTGCCGCGGCTCGCGCGCGTCCTGCTGGGCCTCGGCATCGTTGCCACGCTGGCGGCCAACGTGATGCATGGCGCCGGTTCCGGACCGGTCGGCGCGGTGGTCGCGGCGTGGCCGGCCGTCGCGCTGGTGGGCTCGTACGAGCTGCTGATGTGGGTGGTCCGTACGGGCCGGCTGGCCGCCGAGGACGAGGGGGTACCCGACGGCGAGTACGTACTCCCGAAGCTGGCCGAACTCCAGGTACTGGCCGTTCAGGAGTTCGCCGCCGAGCTGGAACGCGGCAAGGTGCCGGGGGTCCGGCCGATCCGCAAGCGGCTCTCCGTCGGTCAGCCGCGCGCGCAGCAGATCAAGGCGTACCTGGAGACCCAGGTACGTACCTGACCCGTACCCGGAGGAGGTCACCGTGACGGATACACCCCGGCAGGCGTGCGTGAGCTGCGGCACGCCGATGACCGGATCTATGTGCACGAACCCGGGGTGCCCGGCGTCGCCGGACCACCACCCCACGAAGTAAGAAGTGATCAAGCCCCCGGGCCTGCGGGTCCACCTTCCACAGCAGTGCCGCAGGCCCGGGTCTCCCGCGAACGGGAAGGCCCATCATGACCTCTGTCCCGGAGATGTGGGAACCCCCGCACCGACCGGACTATCGGCGCATCGCCGAGCTCGAACACGACGAGGACGCCGTGCACCCTGGGGTGTACCTCCCGCACTCCGACACTGAGGTATGGCAGGCGTGCTCCGACCCGCGCTGTGCCGGCGAACAGCGCGAAGCGGACGTGATCGAGCTGCGTCCAGGCGCCCCCGCGCTGGCCGTCGACACCGAGCCGGGTACACCCGAGGTACAGCACCCGGCCGCCGTACCCGACGTACCCGAGCCGGACTCGGACGGCGTCGTCGAGGGCGTCGTCGTCGACCAGCCGGACGTGCTGCCGTGGCAGCGCCGGGAGTCCCGCGTACCCGTGATCCCGCCGTGGATGCGGGACCCGGCGCAGTGGCGTGCCGCCGTGCGGTGGGCCCTGGATAGGGCCGGGTACACCGCGGCGTTCCACCTTGTGCGCGCGCCGAAGTACGCGGTGCGGCTCGCCCTGTGCGCGCCGCGCGGCGCATGGCGCGGCGTCCGGATCATCTGGAGGTGGGTGTTCGACGCCGAGGGCATGCCCCTGCGCAAGGGCGCAGTCGGTGGCGGGGACGCCGGCACATACCTCGCTCTGTCCCGGCAGCGGAACGAGCGCGTGAAGATCCGCGGCTTCACCACCATCGCCTTCATCATCGTCGGCGGGCTCACCCTGACCGTCGTCTACTTCGTCGTCCCCACCGCATTCGACCTGCTCGTCATCTGCGCGATCCTCACGGCGGCGTGGTGCGGGCGCCGCCCGGACCGGCCGCTGTTCGACGCCGCGGTGATCGAGGGGCCGCGCGGCTGGCGGCTCACCCCGGACATGGTGGTCAGGGCGTACATCGCGGCGAAGCTGTGCACCGAGGCGGAGCCGATCACGTTCGCGCCGGGCCGGCCGGTGCACCGCGACGGGGACGGCTGGTCGGCTGTGGTGGATCTCCCGTTCGGGAAGAAGGCGGCCGACGCGCTGAAGAAGGTCGAGGACATCGCGGCCGGCCTCGACGTCGACGAGGTGCGCGTCTTCCTCGAACGCGTACGGGGCGACGCGGGGAGCGCGCGGCGCGTGGAGATGTGGGTCGCGAACAGGGATCCGTACGGGCAGAAGCCGCCGGTCACGCCGCTGGCCGACATGCCGCAGGTCGATTTCTGGAAGCCGATTCCGTTCGGCCTGGACGCCCGCCGCCGGCCGATCGCGTTCTCCCTCGTCTGGTCGTCGATGCTGGTGGGCAGCATCCCGAGGATGGGGAAGACGTTCGCTGCCAGGCTCCCGGTCGCCGCAGCGGCGTTGGATCCCCACGTCAGGTTGTATGTCTGGGACGGCAAAGGCGGCCGCGACTGGAAAGCCTTCCGGGAAGTAGCGCACCGGTACGGCACCGGCATCCGGGCCGCGGTGGTCGAGCACCTGGTGGACACGCTGCAGGAGCTGGTGGAGGAGATGAACCGCCGGTACGAGGCCTTCCAGGAGCTGCCCGACGATCTGTGCCCCGAGGGGAAGCTCACTCCCGCGCTGGCCCGGGACAGGCGGCGGAACATGCCGTTGGAGCTGGTGGCGATCGACGAGGTCCACCGGTACCTCGAACATGACCAGCACGGGAAGCTGATCGCTGACCTGCTCACCGACCTGGTGAAAGTCGGCCCGGCGGCGGGAATCATGCTGGTTTTGGCCACGCAGAAGCCGGACAGTAAGGCGATCCCGTCGAAGCTGCGGGACGCCATTGGCAGCAGGTTCGGCTTGAAGACGATGACATGGCAGGCGTCCGAGGCGATCCTCGGCACCGGCACCAGCAAGGCTGGGATCGACGCGAGCCGCTTGCAGCGCAGCCACAAGGGCGTCGGGTACCTGCTCGGGGCGGACGACGGTGAGCTGGCCGAGAAGGGTGCGCAGGTCGTACGGACGCACATGGCGGACGGGCCGGTCATCACGAAGATCTGTGTACGCGGCCGGGAGCTGCGCGTCTTGGCCGGCACCCTTCAGGGCGTGGCGGCTGGGGAAGAGCCGATGGCCGAGCGGCCGGTGGCGTCGCTGCTGGACGACGTCCTGGCGGTGTTCGAGCAGGGCGAGACGCGGCTGTGGTCGGAGACGATCTGCGCCAGGCTGGCGGAGCTGCGGCCGGAGGACTACGACGGCTGGGACCAGACCCTGTTCGCCACCGCAGTGAAGCCGTACGGGATCGAGACGGCGCAGATGAACATGCAGCACCCGGACGGCGGTAGGCGCAACCGGCAGGGGATCACGCGTAGCCAGGTCACCGATGCCCTGGCGGAGCGGGGCGGCCGCCGGGTCTAGCCCGCTACACCGCAGGTCAGGAGGGGTGGCCGGTGGGTAGTGGGGGGTCTACATGTAGGGGATCATGCTCTACCTGTAGACCCTCGTGTAGACCCCCGCCGGGCTACGGCAGGCCGCGCCGCTTCCGGTCTTCCAGACGCTCGATCTCCGTACGGATCCGGTCGGCGCGCGCGGCCGCCTCGTCCCGCCGGCGGCGTACCCGGTACCGCTCGCTGCGGATCCGGTCCTCCTCCGCCTGGGCGGCGACGAGCTGGTCGAGCAGCTCGGCGGCGCGCTCGCTGGCGGCGTCGAACCGGCGGTCGATGAGTTCGAGCTCGCCGGCCGCGGCTTCGGCCTGGCGGGTGGCGGTGGTCAGGCGCCGGCGTGCGTCGGCGAGCTGCTGCGCGACGCTCCGCCCCCGTCTGCCGCCTGGTCCCCCCGGCCGTGGCACAGGGTGATCATGCCCGGGACGTGGGCGGATACGCAGGCGAGCCGGGTGGCCAGGAGGTTTACCGACCTGGGTGGCCGTTCGTGGCCAGGGCTGATTCCTCTCCGTGACCATGATCCTCGTGGCACGATGCGGCCACGGGAAAGGGTAGAAGGGGACCACGTATGACAATGCAGCCCTTACAGCCAGGGCAGGAACCCATGCTGCCGATGCGGACGCATGAGCAGCGAGTGTCGATCCTCCAGGATGCGATCGCGGATCGGCTCCGCCAGGGCTGGCGGGTGGAGATGCAGGCGACGCCGTACGCGGCGACGCTGACGAAAGGCCAGCCGGTGAACCACATCCTGCACCTGCTGCTGTCGATCTTCACGTGCGGCTTCTGGGTGATCGGCTGGATCATCGTGGCGGCGACGGGCGGGGTGCAGCGCCAGACGGTGGCGGTGGATCCGTACGGCCGGATCACGCGCTGAACAGCAAAGCGCCCCACCACCTGCAACCCCCGAAGCAGGCGGTGGGGCGTCCAGGACCACGAACAGGTCCTGATGCTACCGGCCGTGACCGCGCCGGACGGCCGGTGTGAAGCAGTGGCGCCCCGCCCACGGGGCGAAGGCGGGGCGCCGATGGGGGACCGAGGCTGCTACAGCACGCCAGCGTTCCACCACCGAGAGTACTAGGCGGCAAGATCGACATCCCGCTTCTTGTACTGCGGGGCGCGCGCGTACCCGAGCAGCACGCCGGCCTTCGGCCAGCGCGTCTCGATCCAGCGGACGGCCGCGTGATACGCGGCGCCCGCGGTCGCGGTCACGATCGCCGTGACGAGGCCCTCGTCGAGGTCGAGGCCTATGCGGGCGGCCTGGCCGACGATGACGCCGACGATGATCGGTACGAGCGTGCGGACGAACGACGGAAGCACGATCACTCCTTCGCGGGTATCGCGGCCCGGACGAGCGCGTCCTTGGCCTCCAGGAGCTTGTGCAGCCCTCGCGTCAGCTCCGGGTCGTCGGTGGGGATGACGTCGAGCATGTGGTGCGCCAGCTCGCACACCGGGCGGGACACCTTCTGGAGATCGGGGCGGAGGTGGTCGTAGGTGAAGTGCCGCATCACGTCCTGGACGGCGCGATGCCGGTCGGTCAGGGCCATGCTCTCCTCTTTCCGCAGGTCACGGCGGGTGGTATATGCGCTGGTATGTTGTCCGGCGCTCTGCCTGGTCAGGTGGTCGGGTCGGCGTCGTGCACGACGACGTCGACCGTGGACTCCTCCAGCGCCTTCCGCACGGCCGCGTCGATCCGCGCGACCAGCCCGTCGGCGTCGAGCCCGGCCAGGTTGCCGAGCGCCTTCACCAGCTCGTTCTGGGTGGCGCGCAGGGCGGCCAGCTCCTTGAGCTGCGCGTCGCCCTGCTGCGTCTGGTACCGCAGGTGCGTACCGGCCGGCCACACCTTCTTGAAGTCCGGCCCGGCCGGGATGTTCTCGGTCCACACGTCCTTGGCTGCCACGTCGTCTCCTCCTTGTCCGAGCGCGCGCAGCTGCGCGGCGCTCAACTGGCTGACGTTCTTGTCGATCGGGTTGTCGGTGTGCTGGTGGATCGCCCACGTCTTCCAGGGGCCGAGCGGCATCGGCGGCTTCCCGGCCGCGTACGAGGGGGCAGCGATCCACAGCGGGTAGCCGCCGAGTCCCGAGCAGCTGCCGTTGCGGGCGAACGAGATGAACGTGTAGACGATCGGCCGGATCCCGGTGGCCGTCTGCACCCGCTCGCACCAGCCGCGCGCGAACGCGGCGATCTGGCCCGGCGTACGGCCGTCGGCGACCTCCAGGTCGAGCGCCAGGAGGTCACCGTCGTGCAGGCCCTGCGCACGCACGACGGAGACGAAGTGGTCGGCCTCGCCCGCCACGGAGTTGTCCGGGTGGGCGAAGTGGTACGCGCCCCGCACCAGGCCGCGGGCCTTCATCTCCCGCCAGTTCCGCGCGAACTGCGGGTCGCGGTATGCGGTGCCCTCGGTGGCCTTGGCGAGAGCGAACGCGATCTTCTGACTTGCCCAGTTGAACGCGCCCTGCCAGTTGCTGACGTCGATCCCGTGGATCATGACTTGACTCCTGTAAAGATGCCGAGGGCGACGCCGGCGATCGCGACGATCAGCGACACGACGGCGATCACCTGCTTGGACCGGGCGGACAGCTGCGCCTCCGTGACGGCATCCCGCTCGACCTGGCGCAGCCGTACGTCGTGGTCCTCCAGGCGGCGGGTGTGCTCGTCGTCGCGCCGGTCGGACGCGTCGAGACGCTGCAGGATGATGCCGAGCTGGCCGTTGATCTGGGCCAGCCCCACGTCGACGGAGCGTTTGAGCTCGGACAGGGCGATGCCGACCGCCTGCGGGTCTTCGGTGTCGCTGCTCATGGCACCGGCACCACGATGATCTCGCGGACGAAGATGTCGCTGGTCGCGCTCGGCGTGCCGCCCGTCTTCAGCGTGTAGTAGTACGTCCGCGCGTAGTACGTCTCCCCGGCGGTGAGTCCGGTGACCAGCGTCGCGCGGGAGGCGAACATCGCCTCGGGTTCGGGTGGCGAGGTGACGAACTCGTGGAAGCTCCCGGACTCCACCTTGGTGCCTCGGGTGTCCGGGCCCTGGTACACCTCCGGCCCCAAGAACACGCGGTTCTGCCCGGCGTTGTCGCGCAGCCCGCCGCCGACGATCACCAGTACCCGGCCGGACGTCGGGGCCCGGAAGGTCACGCCGACCTCTGGGCTCCCCGGGGTGTTGGTGGTGTCGCCGAAGTTCAGGACGTCTTGGACGGACTGCTGCCAGACCGCGCGTGGGGTGTCGATGCCTTTGACCAGCGTCAACGTTGCCCCCTCACGTCGGGATGATGATCAGTTGGCGGTCGGAGATGTCGCACGTGTTCCCCGCGTTGACCTTGTAGAGGAGCCGCGCGTAGTGGGTGGCGCCCGCGGTCAGGCCGGTGACGAGCGTTCCGCGGGAGAAGTAGTGGAAGTCCAGGCCTGTACCGGCGGTGCCGCCGATCAGGCCGCTCTGCCCGATGTAGCCGGACAGCTGCTCGTTCGCGCTCTTCTTGAGGGTCCCGGCTGCCGAGGTGCCCTGGTAGATCTCGTAGTCGAGGCTCACCTTGTTCCCGGCGCCGGAGTTGTCCCGGGTACCGCCGCCGACGAAGACGAGCACCGTACCGGACGGAGGCGCGGTGAACGTCGTCTCGACCACCGGGGTGCCGGTGATGAAGGACGTCGAGGTGATGTTCGCGACGCTCGACTGGTCCTCCGCCTGCACGGCGGCCGGCCGGTCGGTGGCGCGGATCCTCGCGCCTGCCTTGATCGTCATGGGGTCGGCACCACCGTGATCTCGCGGTCGAAGAGATCGGCCGTGCCCGCCCCGGCCTGGCATTTATGCAGGACACGCGCGTAGTACGTCGCCCACGGGGTCAACCCCTCCAACAGCGTGAAGCGGCTGTAGGCAGAGGACGCCCCGCTCGACGGCGACATGACGGCGCGCTCATTCAGGTTCGCCGGGAGGAACAGGGTTCCGGACGCGCTGGTGCCGAGCCACACCTGCGGGGTGAGCACGATCCGGTCGGGCCCTCTGAACTGGCCTCCCACCCCCAGCAACACCCGGCCGGAGGTCGGCGCTACGAAGGTCACGCCCAGCTCCGGCGGCCCGGACACGTAGGTGGTGTTCGTGATGTTGTTGAAGTCCGTCGAGTCCGCGGCGTACGCCGCGTCGGGCCAGTCGGCGGCCAGCACGCGGGTGCCGGCGGCAAGGTCAGACATCAGCTCCCCCTCTCCTCTACAGGGCCCGGATCGCGGGCTGGTACAGGCGCACGTCCTCACCGGCGCCATGGCTCTTCACCACGCCGGCGACGCTGCGGGTGACGGTGAAGGTCTGCGGGCTCGACGCCCCGGAGATCGCGGTGACGGTCATCCGCTCGCCGCCCACGACGATGTCCAGGGGCAGGTCGCCGGCCGCTGTGGTCCACACCGGGCCCGCGCTGGTCGCCACGGACAGGGACGTCGCCGAGCTGGTCACGGCGGACGCCAGCGACGACCCGGCCGTGTCGTACCGGTCGGAGTCGTACGTCGCGACGACCAGCGGCGAGTACGGGGACAGCGCGAACTGGAAGGTGCGGGTGAAGCCGGCGAGCGTCTCGGTGAGCCCGCCGACGATCTGCTCGATCGACCCGGGCGGCAGCCACGCCGGCGGGTTGGCCACGGTGAGCCGGTCGCCGATGTCCACCGCGACCAGGCCGGCCTGGACGGTGGCGTCGGCGACGATGTCGTCGCGGGCCATTTCCACCCCGAGCGTCGGGTAGCGGGGTTCGTCGACGGTGCCGCGGTGCAGATGCCAGCTCGCTTGGCCGATGGTGTCGAGGTCGCGGTACAGGGACAGCTCGAGCTCGGTGACGTAGGCGCCGACCCCGCGTGGAGGGGCCGCGGTGGACAGGGCCGAGGTGGTGTCGGTGACGTGCGTGCTCGATCCGCCGGACCTGGCCACGGTGACGTCGTTCGCGGTGTACCGGTCGTCGTCGACGGGTTCCAGCTCGCCGAACAGGTCGGTGGTGTAGTCGAGGGTGACCGTCGCGGCCCGGTTCTGCATGGACGCGCGCGTACGGATCGCCAGTGCCACGAGGTCACGCGGCTCGAACAGGATCCCGTCGTCGGTGGCGACGCACTGGTTCAGCAGGTTGATCACGGTGTCGGGGTCCTGCGGCCCCATCGCCGGGGTGTCGTCTGGGTCGCCGTACACCCTGGCGTACAGGCCGTTCTCTGCGGCGAGCCGCAGGAACCGCCGCCCGGCCGTCTCACCGGCGTACGCCTTCACCTGGTCCAGGTCGTCGAAGATGCTGACGACTCGGTCGTCCACCTCGATCTGTCCGATGCTGATGTCGTCGATGCCGCCGCCGTTGTTGACGGTGATGCTGGTCGCGCGGCCGATATCGGTGCCGGCGGCGGTCTGCGTGTTGAACAGGCCGGTGGCGGCGCCGATCTCGTACGTCGCGATCGTGGCCTGCACGTTGGAGCCGACCTGCGTGAGCAGGATGCTGACCCGGAGGTCCTTGCCCTTGACCGCGAAGTTGATGTCGCCGGAGGAGTAGATCGGCGTCGAGGACCCGGAGGCGAATGCTTCCAGGCGCAGCGACCCCGCCCCGGCCGTGCGGTACGACAGGTGCCACAGGGCCGCGCTCCCGCCGGTCGAGACCGCGACGATGGACTGCCCATCACCCGTCTGCGTGTCGGAGGGCACGTTCATCAGGAAGCGGACCTGGATCTCGCCCGTGTCGCTGTACGGCGGGACCGCGCCGAGCCACATGCTGTCGTTCAGCGTGGGGATCGGCAGGGTGCAGTGGAATCCCGAGTAGCCGGCGAACCCCGGCTGCGCGCGGGAGATGACCATGGGCGGGCCGCCGATGCCGGACGTGATCCGCTCGGCGTCCTCGCCCTCCTCACACGGCCAGTACGCGCGCACCGTGGCTTTCCGGGAGAGGATGCGGGTCAGCGTCGACTGCACCGGCACCGAGCCCTGCTGCGCCCGGCGCAGCAGCCCGGACGCGGTGACCGGCGTGTACACGTCGATGCCGGTCGAGTCCGCGCGCGCCGGCCACTCCGACACCTCGCCGCAGAAGCGCAGGCCCGCCGGGGCGACCACCGCGGCCGCGGCGCCGATCACCCAGCCCAGGCCGGCGTCATCGACGAGCGGCGAGGCGTTGGTGCCGGTGGCCCCCTCGGCGACCGTACGGAAGTCCAAGTCGGCCTTCGCGGTGCCGCCGATCCCGTTCAGCACCTGCACCGCGTAGTAGGCGCCGTTGAACTCGCGCAGCCCGGAGCCGTCGGCGCGGGCGAGGGTGATGGCTGCGGTCGAGTCGTAGATGCTGGTGGTGCCCGCCGTGACCACGGCCGAGCCGAGCTGCGTCCACGGGCCGTCGATCGTCGGCGCGGTGTAGAAGGTGACGGTGCAGCCGCTGGCCCCGTTGTTCACGTCCAGCGTCGCCCTGATCGCCAAGCGGCTGGCGGTGGTGTCGATCGCCGCCGTGCTGGTGATGAAGTGCGACGTGCCGCTGGTGCCGTCCACTGACCAGCCGAACCCCAGCCTGCCGGTGACGTCGAGGTACAGCAGCCACGACCGCTGATCGCTGGCCGTCGTGTACTTGCTGATCAGCCCGACCCGCTGCTGCCACACTCCGGACCGGGGAGCCACGTCGACACGCACGTCGATGTCCCCGGTGATGTCCAGGCCCGGCACGTCGTACGCCTTGACGCCGGTGCCGTCCGGGGCGCCGGTGTAGTCCAGCCACGTCGCCGGCGCGGCCGGCCGGTCCACGCTCACGCGGATGGGGCTGTTGCGGCCGATCTTCCCGTACCAGGGGGACAGGGCTGCGCGCGGCGAGAAGCGCAGGTCCCGGTTGTTCAAGGTCAGGTTCAGCGTGGAGGGGTCGGCGGTGCTGGCCTCGTCGGACTGGCCGCGGTGGATCTCCACGACGTCCCGCGCGTACACGTACTCGGTGATGTCGGTCCAAGCCCCGGCCACCTGCAGCTCGACGGTGGTCGCGAGCGGCGCGTTCGGGAAGGTGGGCGGCGTCACCGGCGGCGCCGGTTTCAGCGCGAGGGTGGCGTACACCCATGCGCGGGACTGCGGCGACGTGGCGGTCAGCGTGCCGGTCGCACCGGCCGTCGCCTTCGTCATGTCGAACGATGCGATGGCGGCGTTGTTCACCGCGGCCACCGTGCTGCACACGTTCCCGGCGTTGCCCATCCCCGCCGGGGCCGTCCAGTTCGTGTAGCTGGTGCCGCCCGGGGTGGTCTGCCCGTACGCCGCCACCACCACCGCGCCGTCCGTGGCGGTGGTGAGCGACGCGGCCGCGACACTCGCTGTGGCCGTGCCGGAGCCGTCGGCGAACGCCGCGACGTCCAGGGGTTCGCCGGGGTCGACACCGCGGTACACGCGTACGACGGCGGACAGGCCGTTCACCTGCGCTGAAGCGATACCCGGCGACACCGTCACGCTGGTGTCGCCGGAGTTGAGGACCTTGGCGGACACCGCGATCTGCGCGGCCGCACCCGCATCGAACGCGGCGGGTGGGTCCCAGCCCGTCGCCGACCAGCTGGCCGTCGTGGACGAGGTGACCTCGGCGAACAGGACCGCGACGTCCCCGCTCTCGAACCCATCGAAGTCGCCCGGGTCCGAGCCGTCCGGCATGGGCACGGTGCGCGACGTCGCGCCGGCCGCCGAGGATGCCGACGACCGGATGCCGACCAGCTGGATCGCCATCAGGCCCGCCCACTGCCGAGGACGGCCTGGACGTTGCCGCCCTTGCTGCGGACCGCTTTACGGATCGGGTCGATCACGACCTCGGCCAGCTTGGACGACCCGATCTGCACCGTGACGTGGGTCGGCGACGAACCGGTGGCGGCGGTCCTCAACGATCCGGTCTTCGCCTTCCCCGACGGGTTGCCGAGGCTGGTCAGACCGGAATGTTTCCCGAGGATCGCGAGCCCGCCGGACGATCCGGTCTTCGCCTTCCCCGAGGGGTTGCCGAGGGTGGTGAGTCCCGAGCCGCTCTTGCCGAGCGTGGTCAGGCCGCCGGTCTTCGCCTTTCCCGAGGGGTTGCCCAGGGTGGTGAGTCCCGAGCCGCTGCCCGAGGTGGACTTCCGGACCGAGGACGACACGCCCCCGGTGATCGTCCGGCCGAGCTTGTCCAGCTTGGCGCCGAGCCCGTCCACGATCCGATCCGCCAGCTTCGACCGGGAGATGCCGGAGGCGAAGGTCGCGGCCCAACGCTGAAGCACGCCGCTGCTCGCCCCCTTGGACGGCGCGCTGCTGCTGCCCGTGGCAGCGAGCTTGCGTTTGGAGTCCGGGTTGGAGGTGACGTGGGACCCGCCGGGCAGGTTGAGCAGCTCGGGGCCGGACTCGCCGACCAGCACCGTGCCGCCCCGCCCGCCGCCGGTCGCGGCCGCGGTGACACCGCCCGTGGCCTTCGCCCCGACCACACCGCCGTGAGCGAATGGGCTGAAGTTCTTGACCACCCGCAGGGTGGCGGTGAAGACCCGCCCGGCCCAGTTCCTCGCGGCCGCCAGCGCGCTGTTCACGGCGGACCACACCGCATTCCTGGCGGTCAACAGGGCACGGTACGTGGCGCGGGCGAACCGCAGCGCCGCGGCCCGCGCGCTGGCGACTGCGCCACCGGCCCGGTTCACCGCCCTCATGACCGCGCGGTACGTGGCGCTGGCGAAATTCCGGGCCAGCTTCCGGGCGCCGGCGATCGCGGAGCCCGCCCGGTTCACCGCGCGCATCGCGGCCCGGTAGGTGCCCTTGGCGAAATTCACGGCCGTACGGCGCGCCGCGTTGATGATCCGGCCCGCAGTGTTCTTCGCGCCGATGACCGCGCGCCACGTTTTCTTTGCGAAACCGGACGCTATTCCCTTCACTTTGTTGAATACCTTCGACGCGTTGTCCTTCACGTCGAGGGACATCGACATCTTGTTCTTGCCTTTGCTCTTACTGCCCCCGAAAAGATCCGAAAAGAATCCTTTGATTTTCGGCCCCCACTTGTCGAGGCCGAGGTGATCGAGGAGTGCACCGAGCGGCGAGAGCACGTCGAAAAGGTTCCGCCACATGTCCTTCGTGCCGGTGAACTTGGATATCGAGTCGTAGGCTTTTGCCAGCGCTCCCGCGATATTCAGCGCAAGGGGGATGAGTTGCAGCAGCCCAGTGATGATCCCGGCAAACAAGTCCGGATTCGCACTAATAGTCTCCGAAATGGATATGATCGCATTCGAGATCTGCTCGAAGATCCCCGGCAGCTGCGGGCCTAGGGCATCCATCAAATCGGTAAAAGCCTGCGCGATCGGCTTAATCGCTGGCTTCAAATTCGCGAATGCAGTTCCAAGATTTGTGAAAAATCGCTCAAGTCCCGGCCCGAGGATATTCTTAAAAGCGCCCTTCAATGCGGGGCGGAACTGATTTAGGACGCGTCGCGCATTTGACAGCATCGACGAAAAAGCGCCCTCCATCGGGCGACCGATGTCCTTTAGCCAGGTGGCTGTGAATTTGTGGAAGGATTTAATCTCCTTCTTCACCGGCTTGAGCCGGGACGCGGCGATCAGGCCCAGCCCGCCCAGGCCCGCGCCGAACGCCAGCACCACGCCGGTCGCCAGCGCGGCGCCGGCCAGCGGCGCAGCGGCGGCAGCTGCTGCGATCAGCGGGATGAGGATCATCGGCGAGGTGATGCCGCCCTCGAAGACGTTGGCGAAGCCCTTGGTGGCGGCGCGGCCCGCGGTCTGCCCGGCGTCGCTGGCGGCGCTGCCGAAGTGGATCCCGAACGTGTGGCCGATCCGACGCCCGACCGAGCCGAGCACCCCGCCGACGCGGGCAATGAACGAACGCCGCACCCCCGACGCTGCCGCGCTGCCCGCCTGCGAACCGGCGCGCGAGAGGCCGCCTGTCAGGGCACGGCCCGCGCCGGCCGCGGCCGCCCCGCCCATGTCCGCCCCGGCTCGCGCGAATCGGCCGCGCGCGTCACGCAGCTGCGTCCCGGCGGAGAAGTTGCGGGAGAACTTCCCCCCGGCCCGGCTGCCCGCGTTACCGAGCTCGGTCTCGGCGCGCTTCCCGGCGTCCCGGGCGCCGTCGCCGATCTCCTTCTCGATCGCGTCGCCGGCGCCGCTCGCTCCGGCGGTGACCTCCTTCTTGATCTCCTCGCCGATCTTCCGGACGTCGGTGTCCTTCTTGGCGGAGACGATGATCTCGATGCGGTTAGCCATCGTCACCACCACCTTCCGGCTCGGGGGTCCCGAGGTTCTGGATCGTGATCAGTCGGAGCAGGTCAGCGCCCTCGGCGTAGATCTCGCTGGGGAGCTTGTGGAAGCGGTCGCACAGGCCAAGGACCAGGTCGGCCTCGTCTAGCTCGGGGGGCTTTCGGACAGGGGTTCCATCGGAATGGACACCGCCGGCGAGCTCGCGCCAGGCTCGGAGCCTTTTCCCAGGTCTCCGTCGGAGTTCTCGGACACCCCGGTCACCGCGGTGAACCATTCGGTGATGATCGCGAGGCCCATCTCCAGGTCGACCCGGCGCATGCCCTCGGGGGTGGGCGGGACGTCGCCCTCGTCGTCCTCGAAGTTCCAGGACACGAGGGCGTCGGCCGCGAAGTCCTGGAACATGCCGGTGATGGCGTCCATGTCCTCGGGGCCGAAGTCGTCGCCGCGGTCCTTCAGCGCGATGAGCGGCCCGAACTTGTCCATGGCGCCGATCGGCAACGGCCGCGCCTCGACCTCCAGGCCGGCGAACTCGGTGCCGTCGGCCCAGCGCAAGGCGTACGTCTTGTTGCGTCGAAAGCCCATAACGTTATGACCTTTGTCCCCGTAGAAATAGTTAGCTGTTGGTCCAGGCCGGCACCGTGCCGTCGGCGAGCACGCCCGGGCTCTGCCAGGTCAGCTCTCCGGAGTCGGCGCGGGTGACCTGGTAGTCGGTGAACAACGTCTCGACGGACAAGAACGGGTTCGCGTTCGCGGTGGGCTGCAGCTTCAGCGTGCGCAGCACCCCGGTGCTGGTGACGTCGGACAGCACTGCGTGGCTCTTGCCCGCGGCGGCGTTGAAGATCCCGTTCAACGTCACGCTGAAGTCGGCCAGGAGCAGGAGCCGCTCCATCGCGTACTTGTCCAGGCCGGTCACCTCCTGCACGGCCCTCGGGGTGCTGCACTCCCAGTTGGTGATGTCGTTGCTGATGGTCTGCGGCGTGCCGCTGGAGTCGTCGAGGGTCACCGCGGACCCGAGGCCGCTCGTCTTGGCCATGGCCCTATCCCTTCCGTTTCTGGTCGGCGAGCCGTTCGGTGTGCTCGCCGAAGTCCTCGGCCCAGTCGGCGCCGTTGGTGTGGTGGCGGATCAGGCGTCGCTCGCCGAACGGCGTACGCCAGTCCCCGGACCGGACGATCCAGGTCTCGGGGATGGTCTGGTGGTCGGCGAAACAGCGCTGGCCCGGCTCGAACCGGAACACCGTCAGGCCGGCGCCGTCCCGCTGCTCGGTGAATGTGCGCCCCGACTGCTGCCGGATGTAGGCGGCCTGCGCCTGGCCGAGCTGGGTGGTCTCGTCGACCTTCGATTCCCAGCCGTGCCGCCACGCCAGGCAGCCCACGTCCCGGCACGCGGCCTTGACCGTCGTGTCCGGGCGGCGGCGGACGGCGAACGTCTGGTACGCCGATGCCGGGCCGGCCGGTTCGATCCTCGTGAGCCGCTGCATCAGAACTTCACCGCCACCTGGTTGCGGACGAACACCACGGCGAACGTGCACTCCGTGAACGTCCCGCTGGTGGAGACGCGGACGTACCGGTCGACCGTGCCGGTCACCGCCTTGCGCTCGCTGGTGGGGCCGGTGGCGGCGGTGAAGTCGATCAGCGCGGCGTACGTCGAGTCGTCCGCCGAGTCCTCGATGCTGACCGTGCACGAGGTGCCGGTGAAGGAGAAGACGTGCAGGTACGCCTGCGCGCCGAAGGTCGTCTGCGCCGCCTGGTCGAGACCATCACCGTCGGTGGCCGCCGTGTCCGTACGCTTACCGCCGTCGATCTGGACGCCCCACTCCAGGCCGAACTGGTTGGCCTGCGCTTCCGTCTTCAGCGTCAGCGCGCCGTCGTCCGCCCGCGTGGGGTCGTAGCCGATCTGCTTCCCGATGCAGCAGGCCGCTGGCGAGCCGGCCGCCGTACCACGCAGGTACGTCACGAGTCGGTCGATCGTCGGCAGGTCGTCGAGGACCGGGTGAGCCCGGTCCGCGTTGAAGAACGAGGTGAAGCTGATGCCGCCGTCCCGGATGCCGCCCTGCCGTTCCATCGCGGACCGGTCGATCGTCGTGAAGTCGAGCGCGGCCGGGCCGCCGTGAATGCTGTCCAGGCCCTGGATGTCGCCGGACAGGTCGAACCCGTCCACGTAGGCGTTATCGCCGAGCCCGCTGGTCTTCGCCATCTACGGCGCCTCCTCCCATGCGTCGTTGCAGATCACCGAGAGCGCCAGCGACATCACCCGGTACTCGTGGGCGTCCATGGTCAGATAGCCGGCCTGGCCGGTGAACGGCTGTCCCTGGGAGCCGAGGACGTCGATCATGCGGGCTTCGCCGTCCAGCTCGAACGCGCCCGCCAGGGACTCGAAGAACGCCGAGGTCGCGGAGAGCAGCTTGGGATCGAGGTCGTCCTGCGGTTCGGTGTTGCCGGGCAGGTAGATCCGGCCGTTGAACGGAAGCGCGACCGACACGGCCGTCAGGCCGGACGCGCGAATGGCGACGACGCCATTCGTCCACAGGGCGAGGGTGAGCCCGCTGCCGGGCGCCGCGCGCGGTTCGTGGGTGTGGACGTTCTCGAACACGCCGAGCTGGCGCGCATGATCGGCGATCTTCATGAGGACCGCGCCGGCGTCGAACATCAGCCGTTGATCCTCTCCAGGTAGGGGCGGAGCGTCCGCTCGCAGATCGCCTTGACCCGGGGCTCGATGGAGGTGACGGCCCGGTCCCGGGAGTGGTAGCCGCGGAATCGGGTGACCGGGGCGTTGCGGGAGCCGATGCCCTCCAGCCAGAAGCCGTAGATGATGCCGCGGTCGTGGACGACGGTGCTGGCGCCTTGGCGTTCAGTGGTGACCTGCGTCCAGTAGTACGGCGTCGGGTGCTTGAAGGACAGGTTCATGTAGCGGTGCCACTCGGCGGAGGCGGCGTCGGCGACGTCGTCTCGCATCTTCTCGGTGGCGTCGTGGATGAGGCGGTCGGCCTGGCCGTCGAACACGGGCCCGTACGCGCGCACGCTCACGGTCATCGCTACACCGCCCGGACCCTGGCCTTGCGGCCGAACCGCTCGTACACCTGGTTCCGCTTGGAGCTGAGGCCCACACCGCGCTCATCCTTGTACGACCGGATGTTCGAGGTGGTCACCGTGTTGCTCCTGGCGTTGTCGGAGACGCCGCCCTTGCTGGCGTAGCCGGCCTGCTCGCCGAGCAGCTGGACGACGGCTTCCGCGACGGCGAGGTCCCGGACCAAGCCCGGCGGGGCATACCGGGCGACCGCCGCCGCCTGGCTGTGGGTGGCCGGCGTGGTGCCGAGCGCCCCGCGGGTGACCTTCAGCCGCCGTGCCGCCCACACGGCGGTGCTGGTGGTGTGGGCGGCGAGCACGCTGCCGTCCCACGCGCGCTTCACGGTGAGGGTGTTGCCGGCGATGTCGACGACGAGCATCCGCTCGGAGTCGACGAGGATGACCTCGTCTTCGGTGAACGCCGACCCGTCGGAGACGGTCACGGAGACGGCCGCGTTGGTGGCGCCGAGGTCGGCGGTGATGGTCTGGCCGGTGTCGAGCTGGCGGCGCCCGGTGACGAGCATCCGCTCGGCGTCGACCAGGAGCGTGTCGCCGACGCCGACGTCCGCGCCGGAGGAGACGTCCACCGTGGTGGCCGAGGCGGACGACACCGCGGCGACGAGGGTGCCCACCGCGCTGGTGGTGGCCCGGTACCCCCAGGTGCCGGTGACGACGATGGCCTGCTGGAAGGTGTCGCCGGCCGCGAACGAGGCGGGCCCGGCGAGGTTGATCTCGATGTGGTCGTACGGCGCCGCGTCCCGCCCGTCGCTCCTGCGGAGCAGGTAGTCGCCCGGCGCGACGGTCACCCCGCCGGCGACCAGCGAGGTGACGGAGATGATCTCGTCGGAGTCCAGCCAGAGGCGCCACGGCACCGCGTACTGGCCGTTCGGCCAGTCCCACGACCGGGTGTCGTCGGCCACGTCAAAGCGCCGGTGGCACAGGCCGTCGATCGCGTCGGCTGCGGCCTCGATGGCTCGGTCGACGCGCCGGTCGGAGCGGGCCGTCTCCTGATAGTCGAGGGCGCGCTGGACGTCCTCACGGGTGCAGTACGCCGCGCGGCTGATCGCCATGGTTCACCTCCCTCGCGTGATCGTCGTCAGGCGTCAGCGTCCGTCTTCGGGCCAGCGGTAGCCGTCGTACTTGCAGAAGAGGCCGCCCTGGGGGCCCGCGGTGAGTGGCTCTCCGTCGTTCGGGCAGGCCTCCGGCGGTTGCTCCTGCTCCTGGCGGACGTAGCCGGAGGCTTCGTTGTAGATGTCCCGGAGCTGCTCCCAGGAGATGGCGCACCTCCCTCATCGCCGTCGGCCGGCATCTCCAGCTCGGGGCCGGGCTCACCGACGAGGACCGGCACGCCGGGCGGCTCGGCGGCGGCGTTGGTGGCCCCGCCGTGGCGGGTGATCTTCGGCATGTTGTCTCCCCTGTACGGGTCGCCGTCGTAGATCTCGGCGCGCTCGGAGCGGCAGTGCGGGCAGTTCGCCAGGTCCACCGCGTACGACGCCGTGCAGTCGACGCAGACCCGTACGCTCACCGCCCGCACCCCTCTCCGTCTACGCCTGCGGGTTGGCCAGCTGCTCGGGCGACCGCTGCACGTTCAGGTCGTGCAGCAGGTACAGGACCGCGCCGAGCTGCGCGTTGGTGCCCACGTCGGCCACGTCGAGCGAGATCCACTCGTAGTCGTCCGAGAGCTGCGCCGTGTTGACTTCGATCACCACGATCTGCTGGTGCTCCGCCGAGGTGCCGGCGCCGCCCGGGTCGGCGATCGTCGCGGCCACGCTCTGGGTCTTCTTGACCCAGGTCTCGGACCCGGCCAGCGTGGCCGCGTCCTTCAGGTAGTAGTGGTCGATCACCGCGAGGTTCGACGTGGTGCCGCCGGTCGCCGCGGTGTGCTGCTTCAGCGTGACCGTCGGGTCGTCGCCCGCGGTGCCGGCGCCCTTGAACAGGACGATGGTCACGCCGCTGGCGTTCTTCAGGTGGACGCGCTTGCCGGTGACCGCAGCCGAGCTGAGGTCGACCGGCGCGGCGCCCGCGACGACGTCGATCAGCCGTCCGAGTGCTTCCATGATCGGTACCTGATTCCCTTCTGTTACTGCTGGTCAGGCCGCCGTCAGGAGGTCTCGGCCTTGAGCTTGACGATCGGGGACAGCGTCGGGCCGCCGTTCGCCGGCGTGATCGCGGACTGCAGCCACGGGCGGCCGTCGACGCGCTCGATGATCCTGAACGCGACCTCGTCGACGTCGAACTTGAAGTCGTCGGACTGGCGGGCCTGCATCGCCTGCCGGTCGCCGATCAGGTAGAAGCCGAAGTCCACGAGGCTGAGGTCGCCAGCCGAGCCGAGCGCCGGGGTCTTCTCGGTGAACACGACCGGCCTGCCGAGGATCGTCATGGGCGGGGCGCCGATGACCTGGCCGTTGTTCAGCCACACGGCCGGGGACGCGACGCCGTTGGCGTCGGAGATGACCATGCTCGCGAGCTGCGGGAACGTGTCGATGCTCGCGATCCACACCGACCGCGGCATCGACTGCGGCAGCATGCGGGAGAACATGTTGACGACGTCGGTGAACTTGATCGCGCTGGCGGTGGCCCGCGGTACGGGAATCGCGGCCGCGCCGTTGAGCACGCCGAGCGGCTCGCCCACGCCGGAGCCGGTGAGGAACGCCAGGTCCTCGAAGAACGCCAGCGCCTCGGGGAACATCTGGTCGATGAACATCGTCAGCGAGATCAGGCTGTCCGACAGAAGTTCCTCGGGAACCTCGGTGTAGGCGGTCAGCTTCTTCGCGTCGAGCACGACCCTGCCGAAGCGCGGCTTGGTGCCAGTGAGCTTCCCGGACTCCTCCGTCCAGAAGCCGGTGATGCCGCCGTACACCGAGCCGACGTTGGTCGTCGAGTCGATGGCGGGGAACGGCACCCGCAGCGTCTCCATCGGCACGACGCGGGCGCGCGGCCGGACGAGCGCAGTCTCCAGCGAAACGCGCAGCAGCTCCGAGCGGAGCGTCTCGGGGATCAGGAACCCGCCGTCGGAGGGCACGTCGCTGGAGAAGTTGCGGAGCTTCTCCAGCTTGCCGCGCAGTTCCTCGGTCTCGCGGCGGCCGTTGCCGCGCCATACCGCCTTGAAGTACTCGCCGGAGTTCTCGAACAGGTCGTCCACGCCGGCGCCGATCGCGGACTTGTTGTACAGGCCCTGTGCCTTCGCGACGGCGGAGACGTTGGCGTACGGGTCGGTGGCGGCCTTGGTGCGCAGGTCGGGGCGGGTCAGCTCGTCGACGCCGTTCTCGCGCAGGAAGTCGGCGAGGCCCTTCTGGACCTGCTCGTTCACGATGCGCTGCAGCTCGGTGCCGTCGGCCTGCTGCTCGTTCGCGTACGCCTGAATGAACGCGACGAGTGCTTCCTTGCTCGCGGCGACGGCCTTGAAGCGGCCGCCGTCGGCGATGAACTCGGCGAGTTCGTTGCCGTTCTTCGGGATCGGGGTGTCCTTGGGCAGGACGCCGCTGGTCGTCACAGTGCCTCCATCAGTCGTGCGAACTCGTCGTCCGCCCTGTCGGGTTGGGTGAGGTGGGCGATCTGCTCGGCCCACGCGTCGTCCGCGCCGCCGTCGTCGCCGTTGAACTTGTCGAGGTGCGCGCGCAGGTGCGCCTCGACCTGGGCGCGCTCGGCGTCGCTGAGCCCCTCCGTCTGGCTCAGCCGGGCGAGCGCGTTCCGTACGCCCGCGACGCTGGCCGCGCCGGGCGTGCCGTCCGGCGAGACGAAGTGGTGCGGGAGGTGGCAGGCCGCCTTGGTGACCTGGCCGTCTTCGACGGCGTCGTCGTCCCACGCCCCGTACACCCGCCTCGCCGTCGAGACCGGCATCGGGGACGGCAACCGCCGCTCGTTCGCGCCCGCGTCCCACGTGCCGTCCTCGACCGCGGTGTCGTGCTTCGGCGCCGCCGCGTCGGTCGGCCGGGCCTCCGCGCGGAGGTCGGTGGGCGGGGTGGGTGCGGCGTCGCGGCCGAGGTGTCGGAAGCCGGACAGGTCCCAGGTGGCCATGGCCGGCTTGCGCGGCGCGGTCTCCGGTTCCTCCTCCGGTTCCTCGTCGTCCTGGCCGTCGCCTCGGCGGGGCAGCACCGCGTCGGCCAGCCCGGCAGCGACCGCCTCGTCCGGCGCGTACCAGGTCTCCGCGCGCATGATGTCCCGCCAGGCCGTGACCTCGCCGCCGGCTCGGTCCGCGTACGTTCCGGCGATCATGTCGCTGACCTTGTCGAGGACTTCCGCGTACTGGTACATGTCGGCGGCGTTACCGATGACCAGCCCGGACGCGTCGTGGATCATCATCTGGCTGGCGCGGGACATGACCACCTGGTCGCCGGCCATCGCGATCAGCGACGCAGACGAGGCGGCCAGCCCGTCGACGGTGACCGTCACCTTGCCGGGGTAGGCGAGCAGGGTGTTGTAGATCGCGACGCCGTCGAACACGTCGCCGCCGGGGCTGTTCACCTTCAGGTGCAGGTCGCTGCCGCGGAGGCTGGACAGGGCGGCGGCGACGTCTGCCGCGCAGATGCCCCAGAACCCGATCTCGTCGTACAGGTAGAGCTCGGCGGGCTCGGTGGCGGTGGCCGCGTTGGCCTGGATACCGGGCCGGTCCGTACGGTCCGGGCGGGGCTTGGCGTCGCGGGCGTTGAGCACGCGCCAGACCTGCGACATGACCGCACGGTCAAGCATGCGCGGCATCAGTCCTCCTCGATGATCTGCTCGATGGCGGCCAGCTGCCGCAGCGTCCAGTCCAGCCAGGCGCCGCGGCCCGCCGCGTCGAACGCCGGCCGGAGCGACTCCAGACGGCGGCGGAGCTGTTCGGCCTGCGCGCGGGTGAATGGGGGCGAGGCCTTCGGCGTGCCGTCCGGGTTGAGCCAGTTGCTCATGGGCGAGTTCGGCTCACGCAGGTACGGCGAGGGGTTGCCGAGGGCGAGCTGTGACCAGGCGTCCCCCTGGTCTATGCCGGTCAGCCGGCCGTCGGGGGTGATGAGCATGTTGCCCATCCGGTCCTGGTTGCCGGTGAGGGCGTCCAGCAGGCCGAGGCGGATCCCGTCCGGGCCGGTGATGAGGTTCCGGTCGTCGCCGTACTGGGACTCGAACGGGCGGCCGTCGATGTACTCGAACCACACGGAGTCGGGGTCGTCGCTGTAGACGCGGGGGACGTTGGCGCCGACGGCGTCGGCGACCTGCGCTGCGAGGCGTTCGGCGTCGAGCTGGTAGCGCGCGTACTCGGGGTCGCCCTGCGTGGTGTCTTCGGTCTTACGGACGATCTTCCGGCCGCGGGAGTCGGTGAACAGGTCGACGCGCGCGGACTGGCCGCCGGTCAGCGGCTCGCCCTCGATGTCGTGCTCGCGGACGTCGCGGACGGTGTCCTGCAGGTCGCTGGTGTCGCGGTGCCACGACTCGTCCGGCTCCGGCTCCGATGCAGGTTCGGGCTGCGGTTCGGGCTGCGGGCCTGGCTCCGGCTCGTCCGGCGGCTGCTCGGCGGGCGGCGGCTCCTGCCCGGGCGGCGGCACCGGCCGCTTCTCGTACCCCGGCTCGTCGGGGTGCGGGTTGGTCGTCGTCTCCGGCCGGTACGTCGCGACGATCGTGCCGCGGCACCGCTCGCCGCCGAGGCATCGGATGTAGCCGCCGGTCGGGTACTCCTCCAGGGCCTTGGCCAGGGTGTTGCCGAGCCACCGGCCGTCCACCTCGCGGCACAGGGCGCAGGTGTTGCCGTCGTTCTGCTCGCTGCCGTAGTACGCCGGCGTCGGGGTCAGCAGGGGCTCGCTGTCGCGCAGGGTGGCGAGCCGCCCCTCGTGCTGGCCCTGGTGCACGGCCGGGCCGAGGTCGGCGCGCTGCATGGACTCGGCGTCGCGCTCGAGCTCGCCGCGTACGCCCTCGGCGATCCGGTCGACGTCGTCGTCGGACAGCGGCCCGGCCGGACGGCGGCGGGACGCAGAGCGGCGCGCCCGGGCGGCCATGTTGTCGGCCACGGCCCGGGCGGCGTCGTTGGCCAGCCTGCCGAGCTGCTCGTCGTCGACGTGGCCCGGCTCGATGGTCACGTCCTGGTCGGCCGCTTCCTGCACGACCTGGTCGGCGGCCTCGTGCGCCACCCGGGTCATCGCCTCGTGGATGTGGCGGGTGACCTCGCCGACGGCGACGTCGGGGACCTGCACGCCGGCCAGTCCCCCGCCGCCGCGCAGAGCGGAGCGGATGGCGTCGATCAGCGCGCTGATCCAGGCGGCGATGGCTTCGGCGATGGCGGTGAGCAGGGCGGTGAGCGCGGCGATGTAGGCGGCCTGCATCGCGGTGATGTCGGGCAGCTGGCCGGGCGGCGGGGGCTCCTGCTCCTGCGGCTGGCCGTCGGCGTTGAGCAGGCGGGCGACGATGCGGGTGAACTCGTCGACGGGTGGAGCGGCCGGGGCAGGCTCGGCCGGCCCAGCAGGGGCGGCGGGTGGGGGCGGGGTGAGCGCGGCCGGGCCGCCGACGTAGGCCATCTCCGGCAGGTCGACCGTGCCGAGGACGTCGGCCGGGTCGTAGCCGGCGGCGACCAATGCGGCCGCGGCCTGTGCCTTGGCGGTCAGGGCCTCGGCGTTCAGCTCCTGGTCGTCGGGCGACACGGGGTCGTAGTCGAACTCCAGGCCGCTCGCGCCGTACATGGGGAGCAGTTCGGTGTTGAGCGCGGCCTTGATCCGCTCCAACCTGGGCTCGATGAGGTGCCGCGCGTACATGTCCTCGCTGGCCAGGGCGGACGCGCGGTTGGCGTTCTCCATCAGGCCGAGTACGAACTCCGGGATCCCGTACGCCTCGCGGATGATCTCCCGGGAGACGTCGCGCAGCTCGGCGAACTGCATGTCGCGCTGCGACAGCTTCCGGTCGACCCAGCGGCCGTGCTCCAAGATCGCCACGCGGTGGGCGTTCGCGACGCCGCGGTGCTGCTCGGACCACCGCGCGCGCAGCCGGTCGAAGTCCTCGTCGCCGAGGATCTCGGGGACCTCGATGATTCCGCCCGGCTCGGCGCTGTTGGCGAAGAAGTTCCGGTTCCACTCGGCGCTGTAGCGGGTGGCGTCGAGGTCGGCGAGCAGCGCCTGCACCGGCCCCATCCCCCGGTACGGGTCGAGGGGGTTGGGCATCCTGAGCATGATCACCTGGTCGAGTTCGAGGGGGATCTGCTCGCCGTCGGGGCCGAGGTACAGGTAGCCGGCCAGGAAGCGCTGCGGGTCGGGGATGGGGAGCATCCGGTCCGGGCGGACGGGCCACAGTTCGAGCGGCAGGGAGCGGGCCCGCTCGCTGCGGGCGATCACCCACCACTGCTCGCCGGTGAGGTCGAGGTGCTGTTGCCCGACCTCGATGAACTCCTGCCAGGGCATGAACTTGTTCGGCCGGCGGACGAGGTCGAGCGCGGCGTGGCTCGTGACCTCGACGCGGTCCTCCGCCTTGCCCGACGCCGCCGACCGGTAGAGACGCCAGCAGGCGCGGGACGTGTCGACGGACAGGTGGTGGACGACCGACCAGAGCGTGCCCACGCTGCCCATGGCGCGCATCTGCTGTTCGCTGCTGCCGGTCCCGTACAGGGCGGTGCCGTAGCGGGCGCCGTTGGCGTACGCCCTGCTGACGTACGGGACGGGGGGCTGCGCGTCGGCGGAGGTCTTCCCGCGGACGGCGTCGACGAGGGCGCCGAGCGGGGACCTCACCCGCCACCGCCGCGGCCGCGGTCGCTGGAGACGAGGTACTCGACGGCGAGCAGGGACAGGCCGGCGGCGGCGTAGCCGAGGGGGTGCAGCCAGAGCCAGGCGGCGTAGGAGAGGAGACCGAGCCCGGCGAGGGACAGCAGGACGGTGCGCAGCGTGCGCAGGGCGGTGCTGCTCGGTACGGCCCGGGCGAGGGCGCGGGCGAGGTGGACGGCGAGGGGGGTGCGGGGCTGCCGGTTGGCGCGGCGTGCGGCGCGCGCGGCGCGGCTGGTGCGCTCATTACGCCACGTGTTTCGGAAGGTGCGCTGCGCGACGGCCACGCGATCAGTGTGCAGTCTGCACCGCCGATGGTGCAAGCTGCACCGTCACATGGTGTGTCCGGCCGCGCGCACCTGGGCGTGCGAAAGCCCCCACCGGCTGGCGATGGGGGGGGGCTCGGTCTACAGGGCGTCGACCTTGTCGGCCAGCGCCTCGAACGTTCGCCGCACCTCGCCGTCCGCGCGGTGGTGCGCAACGTGCGTACGGGCCAGGCCGGCCAGGAACGACCTCTCTGCGGGGGTGAACGGGGCGGCGGCCTGGCCGTCGCGCAGTGCGTTGAGCTTGGCGTACAGGGCCTCGTGCAGCGGCACGTCGGTGGCCGGCGCGGCATTGGACCAGATGAAGCGGCTGCTGTTGAGCATGGCCAGCCGGTCGAGGTCGATCTTCTCCAGCATGTCGTTCCCTTCGTGCGGGTGCCCCGCCGGGTGGCGGGGGCCGGGGGTCAGGCGGCGAGGCTGACGGCCAGGTCGCCGAGGGCGGTGGCCAGTCGCTTCACGGTGTCGGGGTGGAGGGTGTCGGAGTCGGTGACGTCGTCCAGGATCTCGATGAGGAGGTTCACCTCGTCGCCGGTGAGGGGGATGTCGTTGCGGAGCTTGGTGTCGATGGCCTCGATGTCGGTAGTCGGGACGGCGCCGTCGATGTCGTCGGCGTAGTCGCCGATCACGAGGCGGGTGACGAACTTGTGGAGGCTGTCGTTGGTGGGCTTGTCGAGCTGCATGGTGGCCCCTTTCGGGAGGGGGTTGCCCCCCGCCGTGGCGGGGGGCTCGGGGTTACTGGAAGTTCATGTAGGTGCGGGCGATCTCGATGAGGTCGAGGTAGGTGGTGCCGGCCTTGTCGGCGTCGGTGTCGCAGTCGACGGTTTCGAGGTGGACCGTCTCGCGCTGGTTGAAGTAGGTGCGCTCTTCGACGCGGTAGCGGCCCTCGCATTCGACGAGGTGGAAGGTGACCTCGTCGGGGTGGCGCTCGTCGGCGTCGGTGCTCTTGGTGAGGTTGATGCTCTGGAGGATCTGCATCCCTGGCCCCTGTCCTCTGTGCTGTTGTGGGTACAACATAACCCGTGCTGTACCCACAACACAAGAGGCTGCGCGAAAGAATCTCTGCTATGCTGTACCCACAGCCCACAGCAGGGAAGGACGCGCCATGGCCGCAAAGACAGGACACGGCAACACGCCACTCCGGCGCCTCCGCATGGACGACGCACAGTGGGCCGCCCTCACCGAGCGCGCCGAAGCCGACGGCATCAGCGCCAGCGAGGCGCTGCGCCGGCTCGCTGCGCGTTACGCCAAGGGCGAGATCAAGGTCGGGCCGGAGGTACCCGCTTCGCGACCCACGATGAAGCCGTTCGCTGAAGCAGCGCGCCGGGCCGGTGAGCAGGCATCCGAAGCGGTGCGGCGGGCCGGCGACGCTGCACGCCGATCGATGGGAGGCGACGCATGAGCGTGCACCGGAAGATCGTCCACCGCGCGGCCGACCCCAAGGTCGGCGTCAGCGACAAGTTCCGGACGGACACCGGACGCACGCCGGCCCGCGTCCTGTTCGGCACGGCGGCGTGGGAGACGCTGCGCGCGTGGTGCAAGCAGCGCGACCCGGTCGACAGCCCGTGGCGCCCGGCCGGCACGCCGCCGCCTGCACCGCCCACGTCCGGCACGCTGTACGGCATCCCGGCCGCGCTGGACGCGTGCCTCCATCCGTACGGCTGGCTGATGCTGGACGCGGACGGCGGCGTGATCGGCGCCGGCGTGGCGTCGGACTGATCACATCCAGCGGATGCGGGGCCGGCCGCCGAGGTCCCGCGCGGCGACCATGTACCGCAGCGCGTCGCAGCCGTGGTCATCGGCCTTGACCGGCTCTTCCTTCAGCCCGCCAGCGTTGCCGGGCTTGATCGCCCACACGTAGCCGGGCAGCTCCTCGGCCGTTGAGCAGGGCTTCTTCGCCTCGTCCAGCTCCGGGTCACGCTCGACCAGCGCGTCGGAGAACAGGAACGCCCGCGGCTTGCCGTCGCCGGCCGGCCGCCACCGGGTGGCCACGGCCTGGATACCGGGCGACACCTCCTTGCGCGCGGCCGCGGTGGACATGCCCAGGTGCTTCTGCAGGGTGGCGCGGTCCTCGGCGTCGTGGTCGCAGATGATCGCGCGCGGACGCGGCTCAGTCCAGGTGCGGGCGCCGCGGGCGATCGCGTCCCGTACAGGCTCGTCGGTGCGCTGCTCGACGCCGGCGACCGGCGCGGTGACGGCGGTGAGGATGGCCGCCGCGTGATCCTCGACCAGGCGGCGCGTCCGGTAGATCTCTCGGTACAGGTACAGGCGGCCGTCCGGGTCCTCGGCCCAGCACTGGATCACCGTCGGGTTCGTGAAGCCGAAGTCGATCGACCACCAGCGCGTCCACGTCTCGGGGATCTTGAACGAGGGGATCACGTGGATCGCCTCGTCGAACCCCTCGTAGATGACGCCCTCGGCGGCCGCCCACTTCCCGTCCTTCAGCCGCAGCTTCCGTACGCCGGTGAGGGCGTCGAGCTTGGCCAGGTACGCCGCACCATCGGCGGTGAAGGTGCCGTCGGCCCGGACGTAGCGGGGGTTGTCCGCGTGCCTGCTGATGAGGCGGCGCATCTTGCCCTCGTTCGCCCGCGCGTTGAGCCAGTGCGTGGGGAACGACGGGTTGCACGCGGCGATCTGCTGCTGCCACGCCAGCTGGCCGTTGCGGAGCCGGGTGCCGAGCTTCTCCCAGTCCTCCACGGTGAGCTCGGTGGCCTCGTCGGCGAAGACCAGGTCGTAGTCCGAGGACATGACCTTGTCGGGCTTGTCCATGCCGCCGACGACGATGCGGGAGCCGTTCTTGTACCGGTAGCTGGCGGGCTCGCGTTGGGAGCCGCCGTACCAGTGGACGACGCCGTTGGCCATGGCGCTGGACGCGACGCGCTGCTCGTACGTGACGAGTGTGGTGGAGGCCAGGCTGACGGCCGTCTTGCGGACGATGAGGCAGCGGATGCCGGGGTGGGCGAGGCAGGCGGCGTGCAGCCGGTACAGGGCGGCGAGGGACTTGCCGGTGCCGGCCGGGCCATCGAGCAGCACCTCGGCGTCGCGGGTGCTGAAGAGCTGGCGGGCGGCGCCGCGTGGCTCGTACCGGTGCTCGACGACCGCGTTCACCGGCGCCTCGGGATGATGACCTCGATGCGCTCCGGTTCAGGTTCGACCGGCGGCGCGGTCGGGTCCCATCCGTCGATGATCCGGACAGTCGGGCACGGCCACTCGGGATCAAGGAACGGATCCCCGGTGGCGCAGCCCGCGCAGTGCGGGGCCCGGCCACCGGACACCCACCTCGCGCCGTCGGGTGGCTGCTCGGGCTGGTGGTAGGCGCGGATCAGCTCGACGATGCGCAGCGCTTCGTCGCCGGTCACAGCTCGTCCGTGGGTACGCCGACGATCTCGTACCGTACGCCGCCGGACACCTCGGTCTTCGTCGCCGCGTCCAGGCCGAGCAGCCGGGCCCGCCGCTCCTGGATCTTCAGCAGCCGGTCGACCGCCTGGAGCACGGGCGCGTCGTCCAGCAGCGGCCCGCCGGTCTCCGGGTGGTAGATCAGCTTGCCGTTCGAAACGGTGAAGTGCTGCGCTTCGAGCACCTTCATCACAGCCATGTACATGTCGTCGAGCCGGGCCAGCTCCAGCTGGCGGACCTCGGCGGCCGGCTCGGCGACGGTGGCTTCGAGGGCGCGCTGCACGGCGTGGTAGGCGTTGCCCTTGTCGAGGCCGAGCTCGCGGCCGATGGCTTCGTAGGACAGGCCGCGGGAGCGGAGGCGGGCGGCTTCGGCGTCGCGTTCGGCGCCGGCCAGGGTGCGGCGGAATTTGCCGTCGGGGCCGCGGGTGCTGGCCATCGTTACCCCCTCTTACGTTCGGGCGAACGTTTGTACGATTATGCGTGTATGGCTGCTGATCTACCGTCTGCCGAGCAGGTGCAGAAGCCGTTCAATCCTGCTCGGCAGGCCCGGGCGGTTGAGCACCGTACGCCGGTGGTCGTGATGTGGCTCGGCCAGTGGCGGCCGGGTGAGGTGCTGGCGTGGTGGAAGCGTGAGAGCGAGTGGATCGCGCAGGTGCGGATGCGGTACACCGGCCAGTCCGATCAGCAGCCGTGGCTGAGGTACGACCCGACGATGATGCTGCCGGTGCTGCTGCACGAAGATGATGTGGATTGGTGGCTGCCGCCGGCCACGAGCAAACGCGACCGCACCGTCGGACCGGGCGGCACGTGACGGGCACGCGGCGGCGCGTACGGCGTACCGGCTGGCATGGATCTTGGTCGGCATGGCCCCTACTCTCCAGTAACGATCTTGGTCGGGGATGCTCACCGGCCCAGCGGCTTCCCCGACGGCGTACGCGTGTCCGGCTCGGCTGGCGGGCGGGACGGCCCGCCCTTCGGCTTCTGAATCTGCTTCGCCACCGCGAGGTCACCTCCCCTCGCCGGTGATCAGTTCCTCGGCGAGGAACCCGCCGGGGAGGACCTCGTGCGGGCCGTCGTCCAAGACGACCGCGGTACGGGGCTGCGCGTGGAGAGCCTCACGCCCGTCGGCGCCGTCGATGATCTTGACGACGGCGGCCCGGGCGACGCACCCCGCGCAGTCCGTCCGGTACTCGGGGTGCCGGCCGCAGAGGTACGGGGCGATGCGCTGGATCTCGCCGAGCTGGCGGCGCAGAGCGGCCGCATCTGCGCGGGCTGCATCCCGGTCGGACTCGGCGGTGTCGGCCCGGGCCCGGTGCTTCTCCAGCGCCGCGCACGCCCGCTCGTACGCCTCGGCAGTCGGGTACGGCTGCCGGTCGTGCGCAATCGCCAAGTCCCGCTCCCGGAGGATCGGCTCGACGACACGGTCCATGACGGCAGCGGCCAGCTCACGCCGATCACCCGCATCGAGCGCTGTCGGCTCACCGTCGGGTGGTGCCAAGACGCCGTCGAGCGCGTCCTCGATCTGCGCCCGCACCTCGTCGGCTCCGGCGGCCCGGGCGGGCGGGGTGGCGGACGGGTCACCGTTGAGCACCCCGTACGCCGCATCCACGGCGTCGAACAGGCGCTTCCGCAGCTCGATGCGGCGCGCCTGACTCGACTCGGCCCAGTCCTCCAGGACGCGCCCGGCGGCCCGCGCCAGGGTGCGCAGCGCCTTCCGTGCTGCGTCGGCATCGCGTCGCGCGGCGTTCCGGTCGGCCGCCCGGCGGCGGATCTCGTCCAGGTCGCCCTGTCGGACGACCGCCACCCGGACATCGTCGGCCTGCTGGTCGCCCGGCTTGCCCGGGCAGGCGAATCGGTACGGCCCATCGTCCTCGTGGTGCGCGAACCAGTGGTGCGGCCGGTGCGGTCCGACCCACGGGCACTCCGGGATGCGCCGACGGACGAACGGCGTTAGCGCGTCCGGGTCGGCGGCAGGGACCTCGCCGGCGGGCTGGTCGTACGTGCCGGCGCCAACCGCGCGCTCGAACGGGGCCGGGTGGCACAGGTGGATGCAGTCCACGGCGTGGCACCGGCAGCACTCGCCGTCGCGGCAGAGGCGGGACAGAAACGGCTCGTCGACGATGGCGGGGCGTCTGATCGGGCGGAGGCCGTGCTCGTCGGCCCCGGCGCACCACCAGCCGTTCCACCAGGTGTGCGCCGCGTGCACCTTGGTGTCACCGCACGGCCGCGCGGCATCCGGGTCGACGTCGGCGGGGATCGGAACCGCGCGGCTCTCAGATGGACGGAGAGCCCTCGCGAGGTTCCCACCCACCCCATCACCCACACCAGCATCTGACGGGCCGTGGTCGTTGCGCTCCGCTCCGTGCGCGCCGTGCTCAGGCCGGTCGGTTGGCTGGTCGTTCAGCGGGTCAGGCATCCCGCACCTCCCCGCCGGCCTCGACCTCGGCGGCCGGCGGCGTCCAACCCAGCGCGGCCAGCACAGCGGCCGTACGCTCCGGAACGATCACCGCGGCGCCGGACACGTCCACCGGATCCAGCTCTGGCAGCATCAGCTCCAGCACCAGCCGCGGCGCCTCACCTCCGGTCAGCACGAGCGTGGCCGAGGTCAGTCCCGGCGCCAGGTTGTGGTCATCGACAGCGATCCGGTAGTGGCCGGGCTTACCGCGCTCCAGCTCGGTGATGCTCACCCGGCGGGGACGGTCAGGCATCGTCGCCCTCCCGCACATCCACCAGCTCCGTACCGTCCGGCACCTCGACCTCCGCCATCACCGAATACGACAGCTGCGGATGCTGCCTCAGCGTGACCGGCCAACCGGGCATCGCGTGGTCCTCGTCGACCTGCCCGAACGCCAACCGCCAGCAGTCCGACCACAACGCGAGCACCCGCATCTGCCCGCCGCTGGCCGGGTCGTACAGCGTCGCGGCCCAGGTGACCGGGGTGTGGCCGTACGCGTCGTACTCGTCGGTGATCTGGCCGTTGACGCCGACCGCGATGGTGTCGTCGGACGTGCCGTAGATGGCGATCTTCATCGGGGGGTTCCTTCCGTAGACGTGGCCTCGGGCGAGGCCGTGAGCTGTTCGAGCAGGGCGAGCGCGGCCCGCCCGACGTCGGCGTTGCGGGGGCGGCCGGCGAAGTGTTCGGCGATCAGCCGCCGCGCCTGCACCGGCGTCCGCATCTCATGCGCCGCGACCGCCACGACCAGCGCCGCGCACCGGCCGGTCGACCCGTTCGGGTAGCGGGCGGCGAGCCGGCGGGCGTGCTGCTCGATGCTGCCTGTTGTGGTGGTCATGGCGTTGTCCCGGACTCGTCGAGGCGTAGGACGGGTTGGCGGGAGAAGTCCGTGCTGGTGCTCCACGACAGGCGTACGGTCCGGGCTCTGCAGGGGCACGGGTAGGGGCCGGCGGGCAGGTCGGTGGCGAGGCGGATCTGGCCGTCGCATGCGGGTTCGGGGCATGGCGCTGTTGTGCGCTGTGGGTCAGGCATCGAGGAGCCTCCGCAGTCGGCGGGTGAACGGGATGACGGCGGTCGAGCCGTCGTCGAGGTAGCGGACGGCGACGTTGCGGGGGCGGGCGCCGGGGCGCCAGCGGACGAGCACGGTGCAGGGGCGGGGCGGGTCGTATCGGCCGGCCAGGCGGTCGCCGGGGTCGAGGTAGGCGCGGCCGATCATGGGGCTACGCATCGGCGGTACCGCCTTGGAGTGCGGCGCGGGCGGCGGCTGCGTGGCGGGCGCCGCGGCCGGGGTCGAAGGTGCGGCCGGTGCCGCGGGCGTGCGCGATGGCTTCGTCGAGGCTGCGGTCGGAGGGTGCGGCGGCGGGCGGGGTGAAGCGTTCGGGGTCGTCGGTGATGGCGCGGCGGATGTAGGCGGCGGGGTCGCGGACGGTGCGGCCGTTGAGGATCTGGTGGGCGACGGCGGCGGCGTGGTCGAGGGTGACGGGGCGGGGCGAGGCCTCGCTGAGGGCGGACCATGCGGCTCGCGTCAGCGGGTCGGCGCCGGTGGGTGGGTGATCTTGGTTGTGGGGGGTGTGTCGGTCGTCGTCGTCCACAGCCACCGGTGACGGGGCGGTGGCTTGCGCGCGCTCGCGCGGATGAGGGTTGTCACTAGGGTTGTATGAGGGTTGGGTGGAAGTCTGGGCTTCCACGTTTAGCCTCTGAATTTCCACGTTTCGGGGTTCGGATTTCCACGTTTCCGGGCCCGTTTCCAGGAAACCCAGGCTTCCACGTTTAGGGGCGGTTTCCTGGAAACCCTGGGCTTCCACGTTTCCGCCCGCATTCCTGGAAGTCTGGGCTTCCACGTTTCCGGAGTTATCCACAGGGCTATTCGTGGAAGTCTGGACTTCCACGTTTATGGGGTCGCGACCACCTGTAAACCGGGAAGCCTGGGCTTCCACGTTTTCGGGGGCGCCCGGCATCCGCGGCACCCGGTACGTCGTCGCCCTGCCCCGGCCCCCGCCCGGCGCCACGACGACCAGCAGCCCGGCGTCGACCAGCTGGCCGAGCACCGTGGTAGCCGTGCGCGGGGTCGCGCGGATGCGCCGGCCGATCTCCTCCCGGGAGGCGAAGCCGACCCGCGTGGTATCGCTGGCCCGCTCGGCGACGGCCATCAGCGCCGTGAGCTGGCGCAGATCGGCGAGCGGCGCGTGGTCGAGGACTTCGACCATGATCCGGACTCCCACGGTTCCCCCGAGTCGGTGATGTGCTGGACGGTGGCGCTGCGTGGTGGGCCCGGCCGTGGCGGCGGCCGGGCCGGTCCGGATCAGGGACCACCTCGCTTCGGGAGGCCGGCGCGTGCGGCGGCGGCGTGCTCGGCGACGCGGGACCTGGGGAGCGGCTGCCCCTTGCCGGCGGGGGCCGCGGTCGGGACGAGGTTCCCGGGGAGGGCGTTGGGGTCCCACAGCAGGCGGACGAGTTCGGTGACGGTGCGCTCCCAGGTCCAGCGGAGGAGTGCTTCGCCGATCGCCGTGCGTACGGCCCAGGGTTCCCAGTCGGGGCGTTCGCGGACGACGTAGGCGATGAGCTCGTCGGTGGCGTGCTGCGGGTCCCCGGGCATCACGCGTACCCGCTGCCGCGCATGACGGTGGCGCCGGTGGCCTCGGCGATCTGGCCGACGACGTCGCGGAAGGCGTCGAGGATCTTGTCGCCGGGCCGGTCCATGACGTACCACATGGACAGCTGGCCGGACTTCACGCGGTGCCGGAGGCGGCACTCCACCGCGTACGGCTGGACGTCGTCGTAGATCGCGACGCCGATCTTGAACGCGCGCGGGACCTTGATCTCGCCCTTCGACCCGGCGGTGGCGTCCGAGGTCTCCTCGTACCGGAGCTTCCGCTCCCCGGACTCCAGGATCGTCGAGGACGAGAACTGCACCTTGTCGTGCCGCTGGAAGGTGGTGGCCACCAGGAGCATGTCGGCGGCCGGGACCGGCTCGTTGGCGATGTCGGCGAGGTTGTCCTCGATGAACTCGGCGAACGGGGTCTGCGCCATCGCCTGCCGGTCGGCGCTGGCCCAGGTCTTCCACGCGTCGGTGAAGGGCGGCTTGAGCACGAGGACGTGCTCGCGCCAGCGGGCGCCGTCGTCGCCGGCGTGGCCGTCGTCCGCGGCGGTCGGCCACGGCGCGTCGAGCACGGCGGTGATGGTGCGACGGGTCTCGTCGGCGAACACCTCGGTACCGGGGTCGGCGTGCTTGGCGAAGTACGCGGCGAAGGACGCGACGTTGTCCACGTGCACGGAGCCTTCGGTCCGGCGCGGGAAGTCGCGGAACTCGTCGCCGGTGAGGTCGATCGTCTCGACCTCACCGTCCGTACGGCGCACGGCGTAGAACTCGCCGAGGTCGAGGCGGGCCGGGAGTTCGCCGAGGCGGGCGGCGTCGATGACCGCCTGCATGTTGTCGGTGTCGGTCACTGCACGTCCCTGAGGTTGGAGTGGTCGGGGCCGGAGACGTCCCGCAAGGAGAGCTTCATCTGGCGGGGGTCGTCCTTGGAGAGCACGCCGTCGTCGTCGGCGAAGAACACGCCGCCGATCGGCTCGGTCGCGGGCGGCCGGATGTCGGTCTTGGCGTGGACCATGACGGCGCCGGAGTCGCCTTTCATGGGGGCGACGTCGACGGTGAGGGTGAGGCGGCCCTTCTTGCCGATGGCGCGGACGTCGCGGACGAGGTCTTGGAGTGCGACGCCGGCGTCGTCGACGAGGGCGCCTTGGCCGAGGTCGCGGAGGACGTCGGCGATGGGGCGGATGCGGCGGAGGTTGTCGCCGGCGTACTCCTCCGCCCCGGTGTCGGTGGTGTCGGTCACGTGGTGGGTCTCCTGTTCTGGTCGATCCGTAGGGAGGTGGCCTCCTCAAGGGCGGCCCGGTTGGCGGCGGCCTGCTCGGGTGAGACCGGCCGCACGTAGATGCGGGGCGTGGGCGGGGGGTCGGCGTCGAGCCAGGCGAGCAGGACGTCGGGCGCCCGGTCGATGTCGACGAACCCGGCGAGGACCACGGCGAGGGCGTACAGCTCGCCGCGGTTGAGCGGGGTCAGGGTGTCGGCGACGGCTTCGGTGTCGCGGACGTGGACGGCGAAGGCGAGGCGGCCGGCGGCGGGGAGCATGTCCTCGGCGAGCTGGTCGCGCTGGTCCTCGCTCAGGGCGGTGATGGGGTTCATGCGGCCAGGGCCTCCTCCACGGTCATGCGGCCGGCGCGGATCTCGGCGCGTTGGAAGCGGGATGTGCCGCCCCAGACGCCCCAGTCGGCGCCGGGTGGGACCTGGAGGGCGTAGGCGAGGCAGGCCATGCGGACGGGGCAGGGCCGGCAGATCTTCCGGGCTCGGGTGATGACGGCCTTGCTGGCGGCGGCGTCGTGGCGGGATTCGGCGGCGGGGTAGAAGCAGTTGGTGTCGAGGCCGTTGCAGCGGGCCCGGTCCTGCCAGGTGAGGGGGTGGCGGGGCACGGTGGTGAGGGCGGTGGTCACGGCCGCACCTCCGGCCATGTGATCTTGTCGAGGGCGGCGCGCTGCGCGGCGGGCAGTTTTACCGGCGCCTCGCCGAGGTAGTCGAGGCCCATGCAGCGGAGCCACCACGCGTCGACCTGGTTGTCGTCGCCGAGCTCGATCCCGGCGTGGCGCTGCAGGGCGACGGCCATGGCCGTCTTGTCGGCGGTGCCCTTGCCTGTGGCGTACTTCTTGACCTGGCCAGGTGGGATGACGACGACGGGCAGGGCGGCGCGGACGAGGTGGTCGTAGGTGAGCCACCACAGGCCGGCGAGTTGGTGCAGTGCGTTGCCCTTGGATCCGTACGAGGGGCCCTCGACGGCGACCAGTGCGGGCGGGTCGCCGTCGGGGATCAGCTCGGCGATGATCGAGACGATGTGGGTGAGGCGGAGTCGTGTTCCCCGCTCGTCCCGACTGAAGTCCTTCGGGTCGGTGCGGATGGTGGAAGTGATGATCCGTCCGTGCCGGGTGATATCGGCGACGCCGGTGGCGGTGATGGAGAGGTCGAGGCCGAGTACGCGGGGTGGGGTCCGCGGGCCCTCGGCGGCGCAAGGAGGAACCGACGTCAGGGTGTCGGATGCCGAGGGCCCGCGGGTCTGGCCGGCCGCGCCCGCCCGGACGTCGGGCGCGACCGGGTCCGTACCGGGCCGCGCCGACCCCTCAGCGGCGCGGCCCGGCGTGGTGCGCGCTCCCTCCCCGGAGTGGGGAAACAGGGAGGGAGCACGGTCTGCGGCGGTCATGCGACCGCTCCGAACAGTTCGAGCTGGCTGAGCTCGCCGACCTCGTCGTCTGGCTCAGGCTCGCGGCGGTACGGGTCGACGGCATGGGGAAGCCACACCGCAAACGACAGGTACGGGAAGCCGCGCGACCAGTCCTTGTGAATACGGCCAGGACCGACGAGCGTGCATACGCGCCGCTCGCAGTAATGGACGAACGCTGGAGGCGGGTCCACCTGGCCCATGCCGCCGGGCTCGCACTCCGGGTTGCGCTCGTTCGCGGCCACGCTGGTTCGCCAGTCGCCGGTCCAGGTAGCCCAGTGGTAGCTGGCGATGACGTGCTCATAGATCCAGTCGGCGTCGACCTTCGGCATCGGCCAGGGCCACGGGTCGGCGATCACGACGCGGCCTCCTCTCGGGTCTCGTACGCGACGCAGGCCGGCCACCATGCGCGGACGTCGGTCGCGGCGCCGTGGCTGGCGTACGGGACGTCGTGCCGGTAGTCGCCGTCCCAGCCGTAGAAGCACTTCGGCCACCGGCGGTCGTGGTGCTGGAACAGCTCCCGGAACCGGCACGTACCGCAGCGCGGGCCCGGCGCGTTCCGGTCGCCGGGCGGCGGCGCGTCGACGTGCAGTCGCCGGTGGGTGATGGGGTGGACGCCGGTCTCCAGCAGGCGGAGCTGCCGGTCCCGGCGCCGCTGCTCCGGCGTACGGTCGTCGACCTCCGGCGGGGCCGGGGCCACCCGCCAGGGCGCGGAGTCGAACAGCTCGGCCGTCACGGTGCCGCCTCGAACAGGGCGGCGTCGGCGGCGGTCTCGGCTTCAGCTTCGGCGCGCCGGAGGTTGTCCACCGCGGTGTGCCAGTACGACGCCTTCAACTCGGTCCCGATGAAGCGGCGGCCGGCGCCGACCGCGACGTAACCCTCGGAGCCGATGCCGGCGAACGGGGACAGCACGGTCTCGCCGCGGTTGGACCACAGTCGGATGCACCGTTCGATGAACTCCAGCTGCAGCGGGCAGATGTGCCGCTCGTCGGCGTCCTCCCGGGCGACGCGCTCGTTCAGGGTGTTCGTCTCCCGGATGTCCAGCCACACGGGCCGGGCCCAGGCGATCCATTCCTCGTTCGTGACGTCCGTCTTGATCGGGACCTGGTTCTCGCCCGGCGCCCGAAAGATCAGCAGGCTGTCGCCGATCGCCGGCCGCGTCATCACGGAGTCGCGGTTCTTCTGCACGAAGAGCAGCGCTTGAGCCTTCGTGCGCTGGGCCTGGGCCTGCGGGTTCTTATCGATCATGACGCGGCCGTGGTAAACGAACCCGGCGGCGACGTGCGCGGCGATCAGCGCGCCGGGCAGATCCTTCAATCCGGTGACGCCGTGGTGCGCCTTCGTCGTCGGGTAGTCGGCGGCGTGCACGGCGACGATCCGGCCGGGCCGCATGACGCGGGCGAGCTCGCCCGTGATGAACGCGTAGTGCTTGAGGAACTCCTCCATGTCCCGGCTGTTGCCGAGGTCGCGGGGGCTGGCCGAGTAGGTGAACAGGCTCGCGAACGGTGGGCTGAACACGGACATGTCGATGGAGTCGTCGTCCAGCCGGGGCAGGAGTTCGCAGGCGTCGGCCAGGTGGAGGCGCCAGCCGTCGCCGGTGGCGACATCCTCCACGTACGCGTCGTACGCCATCTCCATCCCGTTGTCCGGCACGGCGGCGGGTGCGGTGTCGATCTCGGTCACGCTGCGGTCCCCTCCGGGTCGGCCGCCCAGGCGGGGCGCATCGCGGCGACGAGATCGCCGATCATGCGGGCGGCTTCGGTCTCCTTGGCGCGGACGTTGTCCGCGATGGGCGCTTCCAGCTCCGACAGCACGACGTGCGCGTGGACGGGGCGCTGTTGGCCGTGCCGGTAGGACCGGCGGATGGCCTGGTAGTACTGCTCGTACGAGTCACTGAGGCCGACGAAGGCCATGCGGGCGCAGCGCTGGAAGTTCAGCCCGTACCCGGCGATGGACGGCTTGGTGATCAGCACGCGGGTGCGGCCGTCGGCGAAGTCCAGCAGCGCGGCGGCCTTCTCCTCCGGCGACAGCGCGCCGTGCACGTTGATCGCGCCGGGTACCAGCGCGGCGAGCCGCTCGGCCTCGGTGTTCAGCCCGCACCACAGAATCCAGGCCTCGCCCGGCTCGGCCGCGACCAGCTCGGCAGCGCGCGCACAGCGGGCGTCCATGGTGGCCTTGCGGACCTTCGCCCGGCCGCCCACACCGCCGAGCCCGGCAGCGAACAGCTCACCCTCCGGGGCGTCGCGCAACGCGTCGACGGGCACCAGGTGCGACAGGATGTCCAGGCCGGGCAGCTCGTACCCGGCGTCGTCCCCGCCGATGTCCGACGGCCGGCGCAGCGCGAGCGCCCAGCCGGACATCCATCGGGCCATCGGCTCCCGGGCGTGGCCCTTCACCCGCCAGCGGTTCGACTTCCCGTCCCGCACGAAGTACGTGGCCAGCATCTCCACCCGGGGCATCACGCCCAGGAACTCCGCCTGGTTGGTCAACTCCTCCACGTCGTTCGGCGCCGGCGTGGCCGTGGCCGCGAGCCGGTGCGGCACGGACGCGAAGTGGCGGATCAGCGCGGTGCGGGTCTTGCCGTCGTGGGCCTTGAGGATGGACGCCTCATCGAGCACGACCGCGTCCAGCTTCTCGGGCGCGAACCGGGTGGCCATCTCGTAGTTCGTGACCCAGATCCCCGGCCCATCCGCGTCGCTGTCCGTACGGACGTAGCGTGCGTCAGCGCCGATCTTCGCGGCCTCGCGCACGGTCTGCTCACAGACGGCCAGCGGCGCCACGATCAGCGCCCGGTCGCCGGACAGCCGCGCCCACTCCAACTGCATGAGCGTCTTGCCCAGGCCCGTGTCCGCCCACAGGGCGCATCGGCCCGTGCGGACGGCCCACGCCACGATGCGGCGCTGCCACTCGTGCAGCATCGGGTGCACCGCGCCAGGCTCGACCGGCCGACCCGCGGGCTGGACGCGCCGGCGCTTGGAGGCGAGGAACTCGGCATAGGTGCTCACCGCGACACCTCCGGTGTGGTGTCGTCCAGCTCGGGCAGCACGGCGTCAGCCAGGGACGGTGCGCCCTGCAGAGCGGCGGCGACGCGGCGCGCGGATACGTACTGACCGCGGCGGGTGAGGTCGAGCAGCAGCGCCTCGACGCGCGTCACGGTGGCCCGTGCCGCGTCGCGTTCGCGGAGGGTGTCGGCCAGCTCGGCGCGGTTCTCGTGGATCTCGCGGTGCAGCGCGCCGTTGCGGGCCCGGAGGTCGGCCAGCTCCGCTTCGTACTCGCGGCCGATCGCATCCCGGGCGGCGGCACGCTCGACGGCGCGGACGCCGCGGCGCCAGCGGGCCCGGTTGTGGGCGGTGGCGACCCACATGATCACCGCGAGGGCCGTGGGGAAGATCGCGATGGCGGCGACGCCAGGCCAGGTGATCACGTCGGCACCTCCGCGCGGTCGCGACTGCCGTTGATCTCGGCGTCGAGCGCGGCGGCCCCGGCCGGATCCGCGGTGCGCAGCCGGTCGGCGTACGCCTGCACCCGGCCGAGCGCGGCGTTGGCGTCGGCCAGCTCGCCGGCGCGCGCCCGGGCGTCGGCGCGTGCGTTGGCCGCGTCCTGGCGGGCCTCGTCCGCCTCGGTCCGCAGCCGCAGTACGTCGGCGCGGGCGACGGCGTACTCCTGCGCGCGGACCGAGGCCCGGTAGGCGGGGCGCTCGGTACGGCCGAGCACCCAGGCGGTGCCGATGGCGACGGCACCGCCGATGGTGACGAACGCGTCCATCAGGCGATCGCCCCCATGGTCTGGGTGGGCGGGCCGTCCTCGCCGGGGGTGGCCGTGGCGACGGGGCCCGGGTGCTGGCCGCGTTTGCCACGGCGCCACCGCTTCGAGCCGGTGTCGTGCGGCTCGACCGCCTGCTCGGCGGGCTGGTCGAGCAGCGGCGCGGGCGCCGGGGCGGGGGGCAGGGCCTGCTGAGGGATCGGCAGCGTGGCCCGGAGGATGACCTCCACGCCCTTCCAGCGGCCGGTCGCTTCGGCCGACCAGAAGCCGGGGGCGTAGCCCTCCCGCTGGCGGAACGTCCAGCCGGGGCCGGAGTTGCCAAGGTCGCGCACGACCTTCTCCGCCTGCTGGCAGTGGGGCACGGTGGCCGGGGAGATGAGGCCCTCGACGATGCCGCGCCGGTGGGGCGGCAGCGTCCAGGCGGCGATCGGGAAGCGATCGCGCATCTCGGCGAGGACGAGGACGTCGTGGTCGGGGGTCATTCGCTCGCACCGCCCTCCGGCTCGGGGGTGCCGGCCGCGTCGAACCAGGCGGTGGCGTCGGCCTTGGGCATGTCCCAATCGGCGGACATCGCGGTGGCGGCGGCCAGCGCGAGCGTCGCGTGCACCTGCGCCTCTGCGGCCAGCGCTGCACCGGTGACGGGGTCGGCGCCGTCGCCGTAGGTGAAGTGGTTCGCCTGGTCGGCGAGCCGCTCGGCTTTGCGGTAGTGCTCGGGTCCGGTCATTCGGGGGTGTCTCCGATCGTGCGGATCTTGTCCAGGTCGGCGGCCTCACGGGCGAGCAGCGCCCGGGCCGCGTTCGCGGTCTCGGCGATGTGCGCGAGCATCCGGTCCGCGTTGCCCGGGACCTGGCCGTTCGCGCCCGGGTCGCGCAGCCACGCGGCGAGGGCCGACGCGACCATGACGACATCGCGGCTCACGTGCGCGGCCGCGGCCAGCGCGGTGCGGTCCTTACACGGCGGCGCCTGGTGGGTGGGGTCGAGATGCATGTCCCGCCAGGCCAGCAGCTCGCGGACGGGGTCCATGAGGTTGGTGGGGTTCGGGCCGGCGGGGATGACCTCGGCCGGGTCGACCTCGGCGGCCAGGAACGCGGCGAAGCTGTCGGCGGTCGCCCGGTCGGTGAAGGGCCCGTAGTCGCAGCCCTGCCCGGTCAGGCGGACGATCCAGCTCATGGCGCCACCGCCCCGGCCGCGGCGGACTCCAGGGTGTACGGGCGCATCGGCCACACCCGCGATACACCGTCGGCCTCGGCCGCCTTCCCCTTCTTCCGCAGGTAGTCGGCGAACGAGCTGGCCTGCTCGGCGTGCCAAGCCACTTGCCGGGCGTGCAGCTCGGCCAGCGACAGGCCGGCGATCTGCGGATTCGTCGCGGCGATGCGCCAGGCGACTCGCGCGGCGGCCAGCGCGTCGGCCTCACACCCGTGGGCCGTACCGTCCTGCATGGGCACGCCGTAGTGGGCCGCGGTGTCGGTCAGCTTGCGGGAGCCCTTCCTGTAGCGGTCGATGCCCTTGTCGATCACCAGCGGGTCGATGACGTGCAGCCGGTCCGGGAGCTGCACCGCAACGCCGTGGCGCCGCAACTCCCGGTCCAGCAAGGTGATGTCGTACGGCGCGTTGTACACGACCAGCGGCGTGGTGGCGCCGACGGTCCGGCCGATCAGCCAGGCGATCTCCGCGATCACCTCACGCGCCGGACGCCCATGCGCCCGGGCGTGCTCGGTGGTGACGCCATGGATCTTGGCGGCCTCGTCGGGGATCTCGACGCCCGGATCGGCGAGCCAGGCGGCGACGTCCGTACGGCCGGTGGCGCCGTCGACGTCAACGACGGCGGCCGTGACGATCCGCGCGGTCTCGACGTCGACGCCGGTGGTCTCGGTGTCGAACGCGATCATCCGGCCGTAGTGCCAGCCGCGGCGGCTCATGCCCTCACCTGCCCGGCCTGCACCGCGGCCAGGAACTCAGCCAGCTGCGCCACGTCGGCGGAGTCGGGAAGCAGCCCCTCGTACCGCTTCGCGAATGCGACCTCGATCTCCGCGGTGGAGTCGCCGGGCCAGGCCGCGATGATCTGCATCCACAGCCCGTCCACGCTCTGCCCAGCCGGAGGCGCGTCGGGCGGCGGCGGGGTGTCGACCGGCGGCTCCAGCTCGGCGACGCGTGTCCGGGCGGCGGACTCGACCGCGGTGGCGTCGACCGGCACACCGTGGTTGGCGGCGGCCTTCGCCGCGCCCCACACCTCGACGACCTTCTCCCGCGACTCCGCAGCTTGGATCTCCGCCACGAAGTCCCGGCCACCCGGCGCGGCCGCGGTGCCGGCCTCGATGGCCTGCCGCTCCGCGCCGCCGATCGCCACCGCCGACGTGTTCCCGGCGAGCAGTTGCCCGGCCGTCGCGCCGCGCAACTCGACGGCCACGACCGGGAAGTGCTTCGTCTGGCCGGCCGCGACCCGTGTGCGCTGCTCGATCCGCAGCCGTACGGGGATCATCGCGGCGTCGCCGATGGAGCCCTTCATCACGTCCACCGCGGCGGCCATCTCGTTCGCCGAGTAGTACGAGTGCGTCTCGACCCGCCATGCCCCGATGTCCGGCATCGACGGCAAGATGACGTTCAGCCGTGTCGTGACCTTGCACGCCTCGTCGCGCGGCGCGACCTCGTGGAACGCGTCGCCCCACTGCGCCCGGCACACGCACGGCTCGTCCGATAGCGACTCGGTCATGCCGTCGCACCGGCGCTGCGCGCCGCCCCGCGACCACAGCTCGTACGACTGCGACAGTGGATCCCCCGGCGGAAGGACCGCGTCCAGGGTGGGCGCATCGGTGATCACGCGCCACTGCGCGGCGCCGTTCCCGAGCGGCTGCCATTTCTCCGGCGTGCCGCCCCACACCTCGGCGGCCGCGCGCACGTAGTGCTCGGCGTGCGAGGTGACCACCCACGTCTCCGACTTCACTGGCCGCGGCTTCTTACCGGACACGTCGGTGTAGCCCGTACGGAGCCGGCCGAGTTCGCGGGCCTGGCGCTGGAGGGTCAGGATCCGTCCGGCCATGTCAGGCCACCCCCTTCACGGCGCGCAGCACCGGCGCCTTGATCGGCTTGTGGGTCTTCAGATCGAGGGCGTGCGCGTAGTAGGCGACGCCGAGCAGAGACAGGAACGTGAGGTGCGCCAGCTCGTCGGCGGGCAGCGGCACGAACCCGTAGCCCTGCTGCCGGCGAGTGGTCTTCTGGCGCAGGTTGAGGATCGCCGCACCCGCGAACTCCGGGACCTCGACCTCGCTGTCGTCCGGCAGGACCGCGACGTCCGCGTAGCGGAGCGCGGCGAGCTGGAGGACGTGGTCGCGGTACACCGTGCTGGCCGGCTTCGTGAGCGACGTCTTGATGTCGACCAGCCACAGGCCCCGGTCGTACGGCTTCGGCAGGTGCCGCAGGTTCACCCAGAGGTCCGCCGTCCCGCCGTACCGCAGCGTCGGCCGCGACCGCGAGAACACCGTCACCTCGGCGGACTCGACGTCCTGCTCGATGTCGACGCCGAAATCGTTCATCCACTCCTGGTAGGAGTCGATGAACGGAGCGACGCGCTCGTCCTCCGGTATCGGCTGACCGAGCACGAGGGCCTCGGCGTGGTGGTGGACGAGGGAGCCGAGGTCGCGGCGGTTGTCCCACACCGTGCGGTGGTGGGCCTTGGCCTCGCGCAGGAACTCCTGCCGCGCCTCCTCAGTACGGGAGGCGCGGACGGCGGCGGGAAGGTGGTCGACGATGTACTCGGCGGTGGCCTTGGCCGCGGCCGGGGCGAGGGCGGGCTTGGCCCATTCGGACAGGGCGTTGGTCACGGACATGACCGATGCGCCGTCGGCAGGGTCGTCGTAGTAGCGGCCGTTGTCGGTGGCGCGTGCCAGCTTCGGATCGGTCACCGGGCACCCCCACCGCATCCGCGGTCGGGGCACTCGGTGTGCCGCTCCGGCAGCACGGCGAGCAGCGCCCGGAGGGTGAGCGTCAGCGCGCCGGCCGCGAGGCGGCGGCGGACGCCGCCCCCGGCGCAGCGGGCGCAGTACTGGCCGAGCGGCACACCGTGGCCGCACGTCCACGCCGGGCCGGTCACCGCGCACCGCCCTCGGCGACGTCCTTGCCGTACGGGTCCGGCGCGTACACGATCGCGTAGCGTCGGCCGGGCTTGCCCAACGGCGGCCGCCAACCGGCGGCCGTCCGCTCGACGTAGTACGCCGGCCCCTTCTCCTCCGGCCAGCCGGCCAGGCACGCCAGCGCGTGGTCCCGGGACTCGCACGGGCGGATCCGCTCGGGGACCCCGTACGCCACGGCGTGCCGCGGCTCCCGGATCGCAGTCTTGCGGGCGGTCACCGTGCACCACCCCGCCGCTTCGCGTTGTGCCGCGCCGTGTGGTTGGCCATGGCGGACGCGAGATCGGACTTGCTCCGGGCCGTGATCGGCTGGCCGCACTGGCCGCAGGTCTGGGTCTGCTGCGCCTGGTGCTCCTGGCCGGTCGGCTTGCGCCGCCTCTCGCCCCTCACCGGACACCGCCCGGGGTGAGGGATGCGCGGATCCGCCGGGACTCTTCCAGCTTGGTGCGCAGCGACTCGACCTCGTCGACCAGCGCGGGCACCAGCTCGGCCGTCTCGTCCTTGGTCAGCGTGCCGTACGAGGCGCTCAGCTTCGTCTCGTCGAGCGGGACGTACCGGCGGAGGCGCGCCAGCTTCGGCGCCTCGTACGCACACGGCGCGCCGTCGATGCGCTCGTACGTGAGCACCACGACGTGCACCACGGAGCTGTCGTCCGTACGCCGCGCGGCGGTGTCGGTGTCCCTGATGGTGACGAGGTAGTCCAGGCCGGGGATGGCGACCTCGGTCCCGACCTCGATCTCCTCCATGTAGGTCGGGACGCCGATCTTCCCGGCCAGCTCCGCCGCGGGGATCACGACGTGCTCCCCGGTACCTCGACCACCGTCGGGCGCTCCACCAACCGCACCGTGTCCTGCTCACCAGGACGGACGTGCGTGATGCCGGACATGACGGGGATCCCGTCGCTGTCCCGCTCGGTGCCCTCCCATTTCAGGTACAGGTCGCCGAACCGGCCGTAGCGGTCAACGACCGTGACCAGGGTCTCGTCGCGGATAATCCGGTCGCCGACGCGGACGGCCCAGACGGAGACGTCGACGCCCAGCCCGTCGGCCGGGACCCCCGGCACGGCGCTCACGCCGCACCGCCGGTGGGCCCGGCCGTGTCGCTCCCGGCGAGCAGCGCGTGGACCTCGGCCTTGCGGTAACGGCGGTGCCCGCCGAGCGTACGGATCGAGGTGAGCTTGCCGGCCTTGGCCCAGCGAGTGACGGTCTTCGGGTCGACGCGAAACATCGCGGCGACCTCGGCCGGGGTCAGCAGCTCGTCGATCGACGCTGTCGTCCGACCTCGGTTCGGTACAGTTGCCATCGGAGTGCATCTCCTTTTCTGGCCCCCTCGCGGCTGCATCCGCGTGGGGGCCGACTCATGTGTCAGGCAGAGCTGGTCGTACGGGGCTTGATCCGCCGCGCGTGACCACGCGGCTCGATACGGGCCACGCCCGGCGGCGCGGCCTCGGAGGTGGTGGGGGAGCGGCGGGCCGGGATCGTCCCGGGCGCCTGCTCGGGGAGCCGTTCGCCGGCCGCGACGATCGCGGCCATGTCGGATTCGCGGAGGCGGATCTGGCCGGCGACCAGGACGTGCGGGATCTCGCCGTCGCTGGCCTTGCGTTTGATCCACGACGCCTTGCAGGCGAGCCGCTCGGCGGCCTGCTCCGGCGTGTACAGCTGCGGCGCGGTCACCGGTCACCACCCGGGCGGCCGGTCGTGCCGACCGTTCCGGTGCCCTGGCAGCAGGGGCAGGGCACCGGGTGGCCGTTGGCGCTGACCCGGCCGGAGCCGCCGCACTCTCCGCAGGGCGGCATCAGGACGCCTCCCTGGCCGTGGCCGTCTCCGGCTCGCTGGTGTCGGGGTAGGCCCAGATGTCCTCGACTCGGACCCCGAAGGCTCGCGCGATGCGGATCCGTACGTCGTCGCTGGCGCCCACCTCCCCCGCCTCGATCCGGCAGTAGAACGCCTTGCTGATCTCGGCTGCGGAGGTGATGGCCCGCAGCGACATGCGGCGTTCCTTACGAAGGCAGCGCATCCGCTCCCCCCACCGGACTCGGATGTCGTCGTTCACGCGATCAGTGTCTGTCGACGCGCGACTAGTGTCAATAGGTATGCGACTCTTTGCCCGTAAGACTTGTGTCGCTTGACAAGCGACACTTTGCGATCAGACGATGACTCCGTGGAGGAGAAGGACCGCAGGGAAGTCCTCGCCGCGGCTGGCCGATGGCTCAAAGCCCAGCGCGAGCGACGCAACCTCACCGCACGCGAGATCGCCGCGCGCCTCGACGTCCTTCCACAGACCGTCTACAACTGGGAGTCCGGCAAGTCCGGCCTCGACGACGACCGCGCCCAGGACATCTCCCGCCTCTTCGGCATGGACCTCATTGAGGTCCGCCGCAACCTCGGCCTGTGGGTACCGGACGACGATCAGACGGACGTGCCAGCGGACCGCGACGAACGGCTCGCCCACGCCGAGGCCATCGCCAACCGCGCCGCCGACGAGCTCGAACGACTCCGCGAGGAACTCCGCCAGCTACGTGGCGACCGCGGCGAGACCGCCTGACCCTTGACACCAACCACGACCGGGAACACGATCGCGAGAAACACCGCGAAACCCCCGGAGGTACGCGAAACATGCGACTCACGTGGATCGGCAGCGACCCCAACTCCCGTTCCGGGAACAGCCCCGCCCTATACAAGACCGACCGCGCCGACAGAAGTACCTGGGGCGTCCAGGGCTGGCTGATCACAGACCCCGACGCGCAAGCCGACATCCGCCGCTGCGCCCCGAACGAGACGGTCGTCGAGGTCCCAGAGGAGATCCTCGAAATGTACCGCCGCCACCGGTCCCCGCTGCGCCGCCTGACCCGCTGGCTCCGGGGCGGCCAGTGAGGCGCACCGTCGCCCCTGACGACGTTCTCCAGCTCGTCGCCACCGCGCGAAGCCTGGCGTTCAAGTTCGAGCAGCTCGACAGCTACCTCGTCGACGTTGACGACGACGTCGAGGTGTTCGAACGATGGCTGCGCGGCGAAGCCGACCCCACGGAGGGACTCGACGACTGGCTCGACCTGATGCGCGAGCTGACGAGCAGCGGGCGCGCCGTACGGCGCGCCCGTGTCGTCACCCTCCCGCCCACCGACTACGTCAGGTTCGAGGCCGCCGCCGTACCGGCCAGCCACGCGGCCGGCGAGGAGATCCACTACATGTCCCGCGCCGATGCAGCCGGCCTGCCCGAGCACGACTTCTGGCTGCTGGACGACGACCGCGTCCTGATCATGCACTTCGACGACACCGGGATGCCGACCGCCCACGACCTCACCGACAACCCCGCCGAGGTCGCTCGGCACCAGGCGTGGGCCGACCTCGCGTGGCAGCGCGCCACCCCGTACGACGCGTTCTCCCACCACTTCAAGTAAGGCAACCCGTGTCCAGCGTCCAGCGACAGCGCGAAGCGCTCGGCCACCGCCTCCGCCAGCTCCGCAAGGACGCCCGCCTCACCAACCGAGCGCTCGCCGCCAAGCTGAAGTGGCCGCCATCCAAGGTGTCCAAGCTGGAGAATGGCCAGCAGACCCCGACCCGCGACGACATCGAAGCCTGGTGCAAAGCCCTCGACGAAGGCCACACCGTGGCCGACCTGGTCGACCGGCTGGCCGACCTGAAGTCCCTGTACAGCGAATACCGGGACCGGTACCGTCTCGGCGCCCGCAGCGTGCAGATCGTCCTCGGCGACCTCGAAGCGGGCACCGAGACGTTCCGCGTCGTCGAGACGGCCGTCGTCCCCGGGCTGCTCCAGACCCCTGACTATGCGCGCTCCCTGCTCTCCGAGGCCATCGACTTCAACGACGGCGCCGACGATCTCGACGCCGCCGTCGCGCAGCGCATGGCACGGCAGTCGATCCTCTACGACAGCCACCGCCGGTTCCACGTCGTGGTCAGCGAGGCCGTGCTGTGGCACCGTGTCGCGACGGTGGACGTGATGGCCGCGCAGATCGACCGGCTCGGCATGCTCACCGCCGCCCGGCAGGTGCGGCTCGGGATCGTGCCGTTCAGCGCGACCTGGCGGCTGTCGCCGGCGCACGCGTTCTGGATCTACGACGACACCACGGTGGTCGTCGAGACGATCGCCGCAGACGTGACGCTGACTCAGCCTGACGAGATCGCCACGTACGTCCGGGCATTCGAGGCGTACGCAGGGTCGGCGGTGTACGGGGCGCCGGCGCGTCGGATCCTCACCGAGGCGCTGGTCAAGCTCGACGAGTCGCCGGAGTGATTCTCCGAATTTCTCGTGGAACGTTCGTTTCGCAAAGTTTCTCGAACAGGCGAGAAACGCCATTGAGCTGCGATCTTTGCACGTCATAGCGTCATCGCGACCACAGCGGCCAATGCAGGGGCGGCAGGTGAGCGCGATGGCGGACGCCACGATCGACGAGATGCAGGCCCGGTGCAGCGGGTGGCAGATCACCCCCGACGGGAACGCGACGACCGGCAGGTACTGGTCGGCGCGGCCTGCGGCCGAGGCGTTCAAGCCGCCGACGTTCACGTACGAGCAGCTGCAGCGCGGCCTGCGGACCGTCGTCTACCAGGCGGACCTCCTGCTGCTCGGCCGCGCCATCGCCGAGCAGGACCGGCTACGCCAGGAGATGCGCGACGCTGGCGAGGTGCCGTTCGACGGCCAGGTCTACGTACCGGGTGACTCTGTCCCTGCGTCGGTCGGCCTTGCGGTGGTCCGTCATGGATGAGCCCGCGCACCAGGACGCGGACGGCCCGTGGTGGGAGCCACCCGCCGAACTCGACCTGCCGAAGTGGTGGATACGGCAGACCCTCGGCGGATCGATCCAGGCGCGGCACCGCACGAATCCCCGCAGCAGCAGGGAGCCGGACGGCGTCGACGACGTGACCGTTGACATGGACGAAGAGCAGCCGTGGCGGGTTCTCGCCGCGAAGTGTCGCAGTAACGAGCTCGGCGCGACGATACGCGCCCGCGAATTCCACGAGGTGAGGAGATGGGGATGACCGACGGGTGGAAGAAGTCATCGTTCAGCGCGGGGGACGGGAACTGTGTCGAGCTGCGCTGGCGGCGCTCCGACGTCGAGGGCAACAACCGCAACTCTGTCGAGCTGGCCCGCGCCGGCGATGGGGTGTGCGTCCGGAACAGCCGCTTCCCCGACGGCGCGCAGTTGCGTTTCACGCCTGCCGAGATCGAGGCGTTCATCCTCGGAGTGAAGGCTGGGGACTTCGACGATCTCCTGCCGCACGGCAGCGACGCGGCGGAAGTCTGACACTGGGATGACCTGCAAGCAGCACCATTACGGGGCGCGCTCCCGTGTCCGGCAAGGCAACGGGTCGTACCTGATCACCGAGGAATGCACGAATCCCGAGTGTTCGCACGTGGTGCGGCGGACCGAGCCGGCAGGGTCGAGCAAGTCCACGACGTTCTTCGTCGGCGGGAAGCGCAAGAAGAAGAAGTAGGACCGGCGCGGCGGCCCGCGCAATCTCCGGGTTTCGCGTCACGAACGAACCGCGGGGTGAACACAGCGCGGAGCCGCCGTGCCTCGCTCGGGGCCGGCATGCGGGATCCCCACCCGCCGCGCGGCCGGACCAACCCCCCGCGTCCGGCCGCACCGGCCCCGCGCGATACAGCGCCGCGCACCCGCCGCCACGGGGCGCGGCGCCTCTCACATCACCACTCGATCAGCAGGAGACCGGTGAACCGCCTACGGCGTAAGGGATATGGACGGGTCGCGCCGCGCTGGGCGCGGCCCGTGCGCGCGCCGCCGCAAGGCGACGAGCAGGGTTTACGGGGGATCACGGCCGAATCCGGTCGTGCCGTAACCCTGGTGATCACGCTGCCCATCGGAGCAAACTCCTGCATCGTGCAAGTAAATGGCTGACATTCCGTCGGTAAACCAGCGAGTCAGGAGGGTGGGGATGACGAGGAGGGGGGTCGAGATCAACGACCGAGCAAGACCCACGGGAACAAGCCAGAGCCGCCATCCAGCGGCTACGCCAAGTCGCAGGGGAGGCCAGCAGGGTCGCGGGAGAAGCCAACGCGGAAGCAGACCAGCTCGAACGGGGCCTCGGGTACGTCACCGACGCTGAGGCGCGACGGCGCCGCGCCGCGCTCACCCTCATCAAGGGCGGCGCCATCGGCGTCATCACCAGCGTGATCGCCACGCTCGGCCGATGGATGACGGCACAACCTCTGGCCGCCGGGACGGTGGCGAGCATGGTGGTCGGGGCAGCAGTCGGCGCCGGAGTGATCATCGGCGGCACGCTAGAGCAGCGGCTCGGCCCGCCGGAGACGGTGCCCGTACCCGTACCGAGCACCGGCACCGGCCAGCCAACCGACCCGTCAGCCCGGAGCCCGACCAGGCCGCCCCCTCGCGGACGCCCGTCGGCAACCCCCAGGCCGACGGACACGTCCGCCGCCAGGCCGACGCCGACACCCAGCGCATCACCGACACTGGAACCAACAACACCGACGGCGGAGCCCACGGTCCCGACCGGGACGCCGGACGCTCCGCCGTCGGACAGCACACCGACCGGCGCGGCACCGCCCGCGTCGGACACCCCGGCCCCCGGCGTAGCACCACCGACGGACCGGCCGACCACGCAACAGCCGGACGAGCCGCCCCCCGCGAGCGACCAGACCGGACCAGGGCCGCCGTGCATCAGCGTGCTCGGCATCAAGGTGTGCATCTAGCAAGAGACCGAGGACGGCCCGCTCTGGACCCCGGCGGCCGCCCTCATTCTTTTGACCACGAACGGGGAGACAGCCATGGGATACGCCGAGCTACGCCACGGACGCGGCGGCGACTATTACCGCGGCCGCTACAAGATCGCCACGGGCCGGTACGGCACCGTGTGTGACGACCACGGCCGCACCATCCGCTACGCCCGCAAGCGCAACGCGAAGCAGGCCGCCGACCTCGCAGAAGCCGAACAGCGCAACACCACAGCCCCGAGCGCGCCCACCCAGCTCGGTGCGTTCATCAACGACCGCTGGTGGCCCGCCCAAGACCTCGCCCCCGCCACCATGGACTACTACCGCGGCGCCCTCGAACTGCACATCCTCCCGTTCTTCGGCACGGACCGGGAGTTCGCCAGCATCACCGCGTTCGACATCACCGCGTTCGAGACCGCGCTGCGCCGCGACGGATACGCCGAGCACACCATCGCCGGCATCCGCGCCACCCTGCACACCGTCTGCTCCGACGCCGTCGACGCCGGCCTCATCCCTGCCAACCCCGCCGCCCGCAGGCGCCGCCGCGGCCGCGTCGCCGGCCGCATCCCCGGACGCCAGCCCCGCAAGATCTGGGCAACCCCACTCCAGACGCTCCTGATCGCCGAACGCGCCGCCGCCCTGACCGGCCGGGATGACGAGTTCATCCAAGTCATCACGATCGCCTGGTCGGCGCTGCGCTGGGGCGAGTCCCTCGGCCTCACCCCCGCCGACCACCGGAACCGGCGACTACGGATCGAACGGCAGATCCACGAACTCAACGGCCGGTTCCTGCGCGAGGCGCCGAAGGACGACTCCTACCGCAGCGACGAGATCACGATGGCCCTGGACGTGCCGCCGTTCCTCGGCGAGCTGCTCACGGCGCAGGAGGCGCGGGCGCGCCGCTGCCGCTGCACGCCCGGCAGCGCATCACCCGCGCGGCCGCTGTGCGAGGGCGACACCTACCTGTTCACGACACCAGGCGGCGCGCATCCGCGGCGCAGCAACTTCGACCGTCGGGTCTGGCACCCGGCGGTCGAGGGCTGGTACCCCGGCCGGGGCGGGAAGGACCCGTGGCCAGCGCGCCCCGTCCTCGCCGACGCCACGGTCCCGTTCCCGGGGCGGCTAATCCAGGCGTGGCCGGCCGCCGAACCCGGGCAGCCGTACACGCCGCCGTCCGGGCGCGGGATCGTGCGTGTCCCGGAGGATGTTCCGGTGGCGAGTTGGGTGCCGGTCCGGCCGGGCCTGGATGTCCATGGGCTGCGGCACAGCCATAAGACGTGGATGGCTGAGGACGAGATCGACCCGAAGTTGCAGTACGCGCGCATGGGCCACTCGCTGCGCGGTGGAGGGGATGTGGGGATGATGTACACCCACATCACCGACGCCATGCGGGCGAAGGCGGTGGAGGCGTTGCAGCGGCGGTGGGAGGACGCGCTCGCCGCCCGGGCGCGGATCAGCGCGCACAGCGCGGTGTCTATTCTGGACAATCTGCTTGCCGAGCATCGGCGGCGGTGCACACTGAGAGCCGTACGGACAGCATGAGCGTGGCCGGACCCGGCCATCCGGGCGGGTAGCCCGTTGCGGACACGCCGCGCGTCGTAGACGCTGACGAAGAAAGTTCTCCCGAACCTTCTCCCCACAACCACATAGAGACGTCCTCGTTTGGCCGTTTGGCCTGGTGGAGGCAAGGGGATTCGAACCCCTGACCCCCTGCTTGCAAACCGAGTCGCCGCAGATCCACGACCAGCGGCGGCGACTGTTTGACCAGTACAGACGCAGAGTCTGACCGAGCCTCACGCCTTCTGAGGGCGTCTCACACACAAGATCCACTCCCGGTTTTCTCCCGGGAGAGGGTCGAGACCCCCAGGAGACCCCCAGATGCAGGCCCATCGCGCGCGGCACGCGCGCAGAGTTCGAACCCCCCGCCCCTTCACTAGCGCTGTCGCGCGCCGCGCCGTCACCCTCTGGGTCGAGACGCTGGTCGCCGTCGCGCTCGGCACCGTCGCGATCGTGTCCGACCAGCCGATGATCCTCGACGCCCACCCGGCCGCCGCCACCGCGCCGGCCGTCATCGAGCACCGTGGCTACACCGGGTCGGGATGCACGGAGAACACGACGTGCGCGTTCCGCGCCGGCCTGGCGCGCGGCGCCGACGCCGTCGAGATGGACGTCCGGTTCACCCGCACCGGCTGGCCGGTCGTGATGCACGACGCGACGGTCGACCGTACGACCCGCGGCGCCGGCCGGGTCAGCTCGATGACGACTGGCCAGTTCACGAAGCTGCGTACGGACGACGGTGGCCACCCGCCCACGCTCGCGCAGGCCCTGGCCGCTGTGCGGGCGGCGGGCGGCCGGGCGCTGGTCGAGCTGAAGACCGCGCCGTCGAAGACGCAGATGGCCCGGTTCAACGCGAAGGCCAAGGCATCCGGACTGTCCCGCAGCCGGATCACCGTGCAGTCGTTCAACTCGGCGGCGGTGTGGACGGCGAAGCGCTCCGGCTGGCGCGCGGTGCGGCTCCTGTCGTACGCGACGACTGCGACCTGGACGTGGGCGTACGCGGGCATCGCGGTCCCGTACGGCAAGGTCACCGCGGCCGGGGTCGCGACCGAGCACGCGCACGGCGTCGACGTCTACGCGTGGACCGTCGACGACCCGACGGCGTGGCCACGGCTGGCGGCGGCCGGCGTGGATGGGATCATCACCGGCGCCGATCCGGCGGTGGTCAAGGCCGCGATCGGGGGTGCGGCATGACGGACCGCGCCGAGTACATCGCCGGGCTCCGCCAGCTGGCCGACCTGCTGGAAGCGCACGACGAGCTGCCGCTGCCGGTTGAAGGCCGCATCAGCGCGATCAACTTCCACTTCCTATTCGACGACGATCCGCGGACCGCGCTGGCTGATGCCGTACGCGCCATGCCGATCTCGCTGGCCAAGAACGACCCTGCGAGTAGCGACTACGCCGAGACGTACTTCGAGCTGGCGGGTTACCTGCGCGGTCTGGAGGTCAAGCTCGTCGCGTTCCGTGAGCAGGTGTGTGAGCGGGTCGTGGTGGACCGGCGTGAGGTGACGGTGGAGGTGCCGGATCCGGAGGCGTTGGCCGAGGTGCCGACGGTGACGGAGACGCACACGGTGGAGACGGTCGAGTGGCGCTGCCACCCGGTCCTCGCCCCGGCCGTGGACGGGGGTGCGTGATGTCGGGGGCCGACGAGATCCGGGCCGCGATCACCGACGTGCTCTGCGGCTGGATGGACGATCAGGTGGCCATCGCCACCATCGAGTCCAGCACCGCCGCCCTCATGGACCGCGTCATCGAGCCCTGGACGCGTGATCTCGAAGGACTCCGCGACGATCTGCGCCGCCAGCTCGAAGCCGAGCTGGACGCGATGCGCCGGGACCGGAACGCGCAGCTCAAGTACGGCACGAACGAACACCAGCGCGCCGACCGGGCGGAGGAGCACGTCCGTGAGGTGACCGCCGCCTACGAGATCGCGATGCAGCAGCGCGACGAGGCCCGCGCCGCGTTTGCCCGCGTGCGGGCGGAGCACAGCCCCGACTCGGACGGCAACTGCGTGGGCTGCGGCGCGGACGGTCACGAGAACCCGATCCCGATCAGCGAGTGCCGCACGCTGGCCGCGCTCGACGGCA
>Ga0164243_10000786_pt1 | contig 55307 bp, 107 predicted proteins | sample OricompcompostOP_FD_108781 | JGI IMG/M metagenome (GOLD analysis project Ga0164243, IMG submission 108781) | Organic Plus compost microbial communities from Emeryville, California, USA - Original compost - Organic plus compost (OP) | ecosystem: Engineered > Solid waste > Mixed feedstock >... | reverse complement strand
CAAGGGCCGACCAAAGCCGGATTACACGCCACAGCAGCTCGCCGAAGCAAAGGCCATATGGCGTAATTTGATAGACTATCCCGAGTGGAAAGATACTAAGGCGCCGCTCAAGCAAATCGTTTCGCCGAACGGCATAGCGTTCACTCCTGAGCGTGCCTACACGATCTGGAAAAAGCGAATGAACCCGAAGAAGTGAAGGAGCCGAGCAATGCGCTGGTTACGACTGCAACACCTGCTCTGGCGCCGTCGTGCCCGTGGCCCCGAGTGGCGCCACTGGTTTGCGATGGGTCTCGCAAAACCATAAGGAGCGCCGGACGTGGCGGAGCAACAGTTCTACCTGACGACTGATCAGAACCCGAACGGCAAGGGGCTTCTGGCGGTCATCACGTTGGGCCATCCGCAGCGCGGCGACGAGAACGTGGTAGTCTGCTCAGTGGAAGTCGTCAAGAACCACAAAGCGGCGAAGCAGTGGTATCGCCGCATGCTCGTTGAGCGGCCCTGGGAAGAGAGGCACTAGTCATGTCAGACGGTGAGAACGTCATCTATCTGAAGTTCAAGTCCGACGAGCTAGTGACGGACTGCATGGACTTCCTCGCGTGCAAGACCTGCCGCAACAAGACCTTCACGCATACGTTCGTTGGAGCCAGCAATTTTCCCCTCGTTCGGTGTGCTGCTTGCGGCCAGCACATCGGTCGCGTGGGCTACGCTGACGATGAGGATTTGCCGAAATCGGCAAGCTAGATAAGGAGCGTCGAGTGGATAGCCCGAAAGACAAGATCGAGGTCCGCCGCAACGGCGACGGCTCTCTTGACGAAGTTGTCGCTTCTGGCGCCTTCGTGCACCTTGAACAGATGAGCGAGAAAAGTTGGTGGCTCGGCATCGAGAAGGACGGTTATCGACAGGTGGTTTGGTTCGGGATCGAGAAGGGAAAACTCGTGACCACATCGGACTGCGATGCGGAGCCTGGCGATTTTCGTAAATCAACGTCCGAATAAGGAGCGACCATGACCCGATTGGAAGAGATCAAGGTGCTCGACGGCCTGCTGCGCCAGGCGCACGAAGCGCTGTGGCTACTTGCTGGCGACGTTGAGGCGCGGCACCTCTCGTGTACGTGTGAAAGCCCTCCCATCACTGAGAAGGAAGCGGCGAACTTAGCCCGCGCCAAAGAGATCGTCGCAGACTTCGCAGAAGACCTGCTGGAAACATAAAGGAGCCGACCGTGACCGCGGTTATCGACGCATCGAGTATGAGACCGGTACTGCGGAGGCGGTCGCTTTGGTTTCGCGTCGGCTACCACCACGCGGTATTGCGGCGTGTGTTCAGTCGAGGCGTGAAGGTTTGGACGTGGCGCAAGCGATTACTGCTGTGGTGGTACGCAGTCGATCTGGCGCTGTCTTAAAAAGGAGCAACAAATGACGGTTGGCGAAGAGGTAGATAAGCTACGGGGCCCCGTAAAGCCGATCCTCGATTTATGGGGTGAGCTTCGTCGCATTAGCGGTGAGGCAAAATTCCCCGCGCTTGAAGCGGAGCACGTCAGAGCCATTGGCGAAGCCTTGGACAAGGCACGCACGGACGGTTGGAACGCCGCAATGGGCGGCATGGGAACGTAAGGAGTGTGTGGCTCTCGCGCAAGCGATCCACGTCTAAGACCCCACCAGGGGCCAGTGTCGCATAGAAATATCGGCACTGTAGTCAACATAGGAGCCGAGAATGCCGACTGCCGGGGCAGGCGCCAGCAACAGCCGAGACCGCACACGAACGCGGCGGCAGTCGCTGCGCGCCGTTGAGGAAAAGAACATCGCATTGCAGCGGCGCGTGTGGGAGCTTGAGGGCGCGCTGAATGGTTTGCTGGTCTACGCGCAAACCGGAAAGTCTCGCGCCAAGGCGATCACAGCCGCCCTCGACGCTTTGCGCAATCCAACCGAGTCCACATAGGAGAGTTAGGTGGCCCAAGTGTCGTCACTTCGCTCGTTGCGATTGCTGGCTGAGAAGCCAGCGGTGCAACTGCGCTCGCAGCCGTTGATGACGGTCCAGCCGCTAATCACCGCGGGGCATGCGTGCATCACCCGCCGATATACGGAGTGGCGCAACGGCAAGGAATGGGACATCGAGGAAGTGTCGATCACCGACGCTGGCCGCGAGTATTTGCAGAATTCGACCGACAGATAAGGAGGCCGCTATGAACTTGTTTGTTTCACCAGCTGGAGACGACTCAAACTCTGGTGCGAAGGATGCTCCGGTCAAGACGATCACACGCGCCTTGGCCCTAGCCACCCCCGGCGATACCGTAACCGTTAAGTCCGGCGAGTACCACGCTTCAGACTGGCAGGCACTAGTCGGCGGGGCCGTCCTGTCGGTTGATTTGAAGAACAAGTGAGGGGGACGCATGTAGCGAGCGACACGTTAGGCGATGGCGCTGAAGTGGCGCCCGTATCGCTTAGAGTTGCTTGTGAGACCTGCCATACCCCTCAGATAATCCGGCAAGTAGTAGTCCTGGGTCATGACCAGACCCCAGGGCGCGAACCATCGCTCTAGGCGGTCAATGCGGGCTGCCTGACGGGCTGGCGTCCTCACGTCGTGGAATAGGAGCGGACGGGCTCTCAGGGCTTCCATACGGCGGCGTATGGCTATGAGGGTGGGGAAGTCGAAGGTCATACGTCCCTCCACGGACCGCAGGTAGATTTCCCCTGCAACTTTGAAGACCAGCGCATGAGCCTCTGGTATCCCCAGGCCATGGAATCGGCCTCTGGCAGTAGTTGCTCGTGAATGCGGTAGGTGAGATCACCGGCCCAGTAGCAGACCCAGGCGAGGAATGTGCGGAGGGCGGTCATGGCGTCACCAGTTGCTTGTGCAAACGGCACACTTTTGGCACACCTACATTTGTGTGTGGTGTGAATGAGTTGATTTTACTGGTGTTTTGTGCATCTGCTATCTCCCTTGGTAAGGGAGAGGTCGAGAGTTCAATCCTCTCTCGCAGCACCATTAAACGCCTTTGTTTCCTAGGCATTTCCCGGTTTCTCATTATCCGGCCTGTTTCTTATGAGTCGGGAACGGGGTGAGAACATCGCCCTTGCTGTGACCCACTTTTGGCACAGTGGAATCCTGCGTATGTTCTAGTGCGAGCTGGGTTGACAGAGGCGTGGAGACATGGGCAACGGCCTGACGCACTTTTGATGTCTCCAGGTGCGAATACCTTAAAACGGCCCCGACGCTGCGCCAACCGCCAGCCTCCATCAGCGCCTTCAGCGAGTGTCCGTCTGCCAGGAACCTAGCGGCGAACGTGTGGCGACCGATCTTGTGCGGGGAGGCGTGCTTGATCTTGGCGCGCTCACAGCCGCGGGCGACCATGTGCCAGATCGAAAATCGAGTTGAGTACCCGAACAGGGGCGTTTCAGGATCAAGCTCCAAGGTGTCGTCTTTTACCGCAGCCCGCATCCGCGCCAGCCGCTCCGCGAGCATGGCTTGCAGGTATTCGTTGACCAGTGGCGTCAACCAAATCTCGCGGGGGTCTTCATTCTTGGTGTCTACAACTAGAATGCGACCGATGCCGGGGTCGTAATGCTGGATGAGAATTCCGCACGCCTCACCCGAGCGGCAAGCCGAGAACGACATGAATAGCACCGTGGCCCTTTGTTGCACGGTTGTGAGGCCGTCGCGCACAAGTTTGCGCAGCCAGTCTTCTGTCACACCCTCAGATCGCGGTTTTGGAACAGATGGCTTTGCGAACTTCCTTGGACCAACCATCTTGGCGTCAACGGCCCGGTTCCACACGGCCTGCATCGGTCCATAGAGTTGGCGCACAAGTGTCGATGCCTTGGCGCCGGGGTATATGCGGTTTCCCAGTTCTGTGAGATGCTTGTCCTCGATGTCACGCAAACGCATCTTCCCAAACCTCTCCAGAAGAGGATCAAGAAACCGACTCTCACCCATTTTTCCGATGTACTCGGCTATTGCCTCGGCAAACAGGGCCGTGCCGTTGGACGGGCCTAGCATAACCTCGTCCCTCTTCCGGGCTAGGTACTCGGCTAGTTTCTGCTCTGCCTCGTGCCTGCTATCAGTGCCTGCGCTTTCGCGTACAGGGCTTCCGGTGTATGGGCACGTACCTTTGATGTACCAGACGCGGGTTTCCCCGCGCTTCGTTTTGACGATCCTCTGCTTGAGCTTGAGCATTTTGACATCCAATCAAGAAACTCTGGCCAGCGCGCGTCGGTAATCGCTAGTTGGCGTCTGTGCTCGATGCACAGCTTCGATGCGCGTAGGTACTGACGTAGCCGTCTTTCGCTTATCGCAAATGGAAGGCGCTCTCTGCACTGCGCTGGGGTGAGTAGAGCGCCGCTATCACCACCCCCCATATCCATCCGCCTCATGTAGCCCCTCTGTCCTCTACGACATCTGCCCCCGGAAACTCGTTCATCACTGCCGCCAACACGCGCGCTAGGCCCGCATTCCGCTCGATGAACGATAGCGTGACGACGGCCTGCTTTGCCGGTTCAAGCCCAACCAAGACGCCATGGCCCACGGCCTCGTTGATCAAAGCCTCTACGGCTTCTCTCTGCTCTGTGATTGATGGTTTGCCCATCTCAGTGTTCCTGCTGCTCTACGACTGTGAGGCGGGTGGTGTGGGTCATCGATCTCGAACCTCAACGCTGCGGAGGTGGCTGCGTGGGGGTCACTGCCCGACCAGCTTCGGTAATTGGGAACATCCCGCCAGACGGCGTGTAGATAACCTCGCGCTGAATGCCCTTGGCCTCGTTCGATTCGAGCATCATGATGTAGCGCCAGCGCAGATAGTTCTCAGCGCCGCCGAGGCCTTCGATCAGTTCCTTGTTGGCCAAGGCTGCGCCCTTCGCGCGCTCAACTTCCGCCTGAGCGTTGAGCTTCGCAGACTCCAGCGCGGCCCGAGCTTCCTCAACCTTGATGCGCCGGTTCTGTTCGGCACGGGCGAACTCAGCGCGGCCGGTAAGCTCTTGCTGCCAGACGTTGTAGTAAGGGCACCCGCCCATCAGCGCCGCGATGGACAGGAATATGATGGTTGCGCCCCACTTCGCGATGCGAAGCATCAGTTTCGTGTCTTCATCCATTTCGTATCCCCTCTATTCAGAGTGTGTGGTTGTGTTCGGCTCCGCTTCGGCTATCAGCGACAGTTCTATTCCCATGTCTGGAGCGCATGCTGCGTCTCGTCGAAGGACGCAAGCCGCTGCCGAAGCCTCGTCGAACCCGCAAATGAAGTCGGAAATCATCCCAGCCGCCGTCCTGGGCATGTCGATGATGCGCTCGAAATGCAGCTCCATGACCGGGGCGTTCAGGCGACGGAATATTGCCATGGCTGCCGCCTTGTCGGCTGAGTACGATGCCGCCAGTTTACGTGTCGCGTTGCGCGGCAACGACTCGCCTAGAAACTCACGGAAGAATTTTGCTTGCGACCGCGCCTGCTGCTTGGGGTCTCTGTTGAGCCAGATGACGCGCAGCGGCACGGGCGATGACCGTAGCCCACGATGCGGATCAAGCACCTTCGCGGCTCTGCCGCGCAGCGTCAGCAGCCAATCTTGTTTCAGCGGGATGTGTCCAGATTCATCCGGCTCGAAAGACGGAAACGCTCCAGCGCAAGGAACGCCACCGGCAGACAGCATCTGCATGACCATGGATGATCCGCACCTGCCGGCACCACAGACCAGAATGGCAAAATCGCGCATTTCGTCTCCCATCTATTCAGAGTGTGTCGTTGGGTTGGGACTGCTCCCACTGCGTTTTCACTTCGTGCAATGGGACCGCTACCTCCCAGAACTGTTCGCACTCGTCGGGCTGGGTGGCGAGCTTCACGAGGGCGTCCAGAGCCTCGGGTGAGAGCCTAAGGCGCATGCGCCTGTCACCGTTCGTGAATTGAATGCAGCAGGAACCATCTTGGCGCGAAAGGAACACTGAGCGGTCGTTTGGTAGGTTGACGATGTGACCAGCGACGCGGATGACGTTGGCTTGCATTGCCTCTCCCTCACCTGATGCTGTCGTCTTGTTCATGGCTTCGCACCCTCGCTCACGCTGGCACCAACTCAGGAAACTGCCGCACCAGCAAATCGTCCGGGATCGGAGCCTTTCCCGTCATCTGCTTCATGAAAAACGCAATGTCCGCGACAGCGCAGTAGGCCATCACATCACGTGCCCACTCGGCTTGCATGTGGCGCGCGCCGGTTCCGCTCTCGCCGCCGCAGATGATCCAATCTGGCCTGCCGAACGGCTCCAGTGGACCAATGGCAGGCTCGTAGCTGATGAAGTTGATGCTCGCGCCTAGGCGGCTCAGTATCGGCCACCGCTTACGATAGGCGTCCTGATCTTCCGCTGTGACGCCAAGCCATACGTTTGACGGCAATGCTCCCGCATGCCACGGCGCGAGCTTGTCGAAGTTCTCGATGCGCTTGGTCAGCAATAGCCAGTCGAGATGCGGCGTCTCTTCGATCACCACGGCCAAGTCTTCACGCCATTGCGTTGGCACCTTGTTGTCGAGCCAGTCAGCAAGCGAGGCGCAGAACACCCGATAGCGGCGACCTTCAGCCTTGGCCTGCTTGTTCCACTGAAATGGCTTGCGCCAGTTGGATTCGGACGTGCGCACACGCTCACCGTGCGGCCCCCACTTCACGCGGCCATAGCGGTGGTCCATCATGGCTTCCGCGTAACAGCGGTCGCAACCGGCTGAGACCTTCTGGCATCCAATCCACGGATTGAAGGTGTGGTCGGTCCATTCGATTTTGCTGTTTTCGGCCATTACTTCGCACCCTCGCTCTTGTCGGTATGGGTGATGAGAAATTTGCGAGCCGCCGCGTAGACCATGCGCGCCTCTTCTACCGTTTTCAGTTCCCCGGTGTGGTACTCGCGGCCGATGATTGAACTCAGATGTGCGTAGATAGAACGCCTCCGAACCTTGCCCGATTTCCACGCGGGGTCGATGAGCGCATGGATGTGAATTCGTGCGCGCTTCAGATCGGCCGATGGTATGTTTCCAAGTGGGCGCGTCGGGTTGTTCGTCTTGTGATGCGTGCCGACGTGGTTGCCGCATGCGTCGCACTTCCAGCGAGGAACATCGGCAAGGTCTGGTCTGTGCGGGTAGACCTCGGCGCCGTTTGTAAGCCGCGCTTCGACGTCTGACTGGCACTGGCAGCACCAGATGATCATCACCCCCTCCCATCATCTACTGAAGGGTTGGTAGAGTTTGCACCGGCCCCGGTAGGCTCTAGAGCGCGAAGACGGCGAAGACACTTTGGGCACGTCACGGCTTCGGCGCGATTGGTCCAAAGTCCACGCTGCAAATTGATCGGGCGAAAGCTGTCAGCGCAGAGCGGCGAGACATTACCATCAGCGTCTATCCACTTGGCCATGTGGTACGGCTTGGTGCGCGGTGCGGGTCCTGGTTTCATTCCCCACCCCCTACAGTCTGAGGTGAGCGGGTGAGTTCTGCGAGCGTGCGCTGTGCATCCCGCTTTATCGATTCAAACTCGTCTAGGTGTTCTTGTCCTGCTGGGCGGTCATCCCACAGGATGAACCTGCGCACGATGTCGGCCAGACCACCCCCTACACCCTCTAGTGCTGGTGGTGATGGTGATGCGCCTAGCATCGCCTTGAACATTTCTGCCTGATTGTAGTCGTCGAAGTTGGTGAAGTTGGCTATCTCGCAAAGGCGCTCTTGCGCCGCGCCCAACATCTCGTCAGTCGGCTCTACCGGCACCAGCTTCCAGCCCTCAGGAACACTCCCCACTGCTCCGGTCTGTACGGGTGACGGGTGATCCAGGTCGATGTTCTGAATACGGCGTAACCACGGCTCGCCAGCGAAGTCGGCGAGAACCCCGCTGTTTGCTGCGATGCGGACGGCCTTTATGATCTCGCGCAGTTGCCAAAGCTGGTCGTGTAATTGAGCATCATCCCTCTCCTTGCGCTGTGCGCTTAGGTGCCGGTCGCTACCCCAAAACTTGTCATCTGGCCCATCCTTGTCTTCACCAGTTGCGTTGCTGCGGGAGCGGATGGCGGATGCCAGTTCGCGAGCAGCCCCAATGGCAGCTAGAACTGGATCAGCCGGGATTGCTCCAAAGGTAGGGATGTCGCGCGCGAATTGCTCGGCCAGCTTGGCTATCGCCTCCCGTTCCTCTTCTACGCGACGGTCTGCGCTTGCTTTCAATGCCTCGAATGCGCCGAGCACCCCGACATCATCGCCGCGGTCAAGCATCAGTTCCACCAGTTCCATGTCGTCTTGGGTGTCTGTCATGGCTTTGCCTTGCGCATAGCTTCAGGATGCGTGAACGCGGACGCCACGATGCTCTTGATTTCATCAGCGATGGATTTGTGTATGTCGATGACGTCATCGTAAGAAATGTCGTCTCGGAGATAGCCCTCGATGCTGAGGCGGCCGACGATCTCGTTGGCCCAGATTTCAAGCTGCTCTTCGTGGCAAACTTCTTCTGCGGCTTTCGCCGGATGGCTGAGAATGATGGCGCTCACTTCCCCACCTCTATCGTTCCTGCTTGGTTGAGGGCTGCGCGGAGTTTCTCTCGGCACTGATGCCGATAGGAGTAGTCCTTGGCCGGAGTGTCGTACTCGCCGAGATATTCTCGGATCATACCTCGCAGCACCTCTACCTGTGCCTGTAGGCATTCGATGGCGTCTGCTGCATCGTCGAAATTGTTGGCTCGTAACGTGCGGATCAGCTCTGCTGGGGTGCTCATCGTCCAAGGGTCTCCAGATCACGAAGGTCACGACACATCATGCCGTCGTCGCACTCATCACAGGACTCACCCTCGGCATCCTCGCCTGTTCCGTTGCAATACTCACACGGCTCCCAGACCACGATGCGTGTCGCCCTGAATTCTTGCGCAAGCGTGACGGCTCGTTCGAGCGGCGCGCCTACCGCGGTCGTCGCAAAGCCGTCGGGCGGCACCCCTTCCTCGTTTGGGTGCTCGGCCCAGAAGTTGACGTGCCATCGCCCGCGCTCATCGGGCTCTATTGATACGAGGCTGCTCATCTCCCACCCTCATCGCTGTTGGTTGAGGTGGTCCCCTCCTTGGCTTCCTGCTGTGCTATGAGGGCACGGTAACCTTCCACCAGCGCTTCGACTTCGCTCGGAGTGATGCGCCCGCTCTGCCCATTGCGTGCGATGATGAGGATGGTGTCGAGATCGTCCGCATCAAGCTCAGGATGATCAGGCCCCGTAGCCTTCGCCACTCTTTCCAGAAGTGACTTGAGGTCAGACATCCGTGCCCCCGTCTGTTGAGGACGTGGCGGCGTCATCTTCAGCGGCCTTCTGCAACCGCTGTAGTGGAGACTCGTCGTATCGGCCTCGCGGAATTAGCGCCATGTCCAAGAGTTCGTCGAGAAGGCCATTCTTGATGCAGATGTGGTGTGTGATGAACACGCGCTCCACGCCGTCATCACAGTCACCGTCAACATCTTCCTTCCACTCGACGGCCTCAGAAAATAGATAGGTCAGAACATCACGCGCGGTGAACCTATTGGCGTTATGTGCGCCTTCTAGAAAATCGTTGTTGTCGCCGTGTGTCGGGAATTTAGCGTTAGACATCCTTCCCTCCTGATGCTTTGAGGAGGGCTGCACGGGCAATGCGCAGCGTTTCACACTCGCCAGCGTCGGGGTCGTTGAACATGGGGTGGTCGGTCATATGTGCCACGCAGCGCTGTAGAGCCTCATACAGTTCTGGTGCTGATGCGATCAGACGGGCGTTGGCGGCGTACTCTGCGAGTTCCGCAACGTATCTGTCGTGTTGGTCGGGATAGAACGTCGGAGTAGCCCCGCGTGCGATCAGGCCGCCGTCGTCACGGACGTATATGTCGGTTGGTGAGTTGCTGATTACTCGCCAAGGCCCAGGAGTAAACTTCTCCCCACACCCTTCACCCTGTTCCATTGTGTCTGTCATGGGGTGGGCTCCTGCTTGCGGGCAGAGAGCATGGCGTCTGCAAACTCGAAGGCTTTGTCGGCCAACTCATCGATATGGCCCCAAGAGCCTGCTGACTGCGGGTGCGCGTGCTCGCTGATCAATCCGATAAGTGCCTTCGCTGCGAAATAGTCGCGGAGGGTCGCGCCAAGAGTTAGCGTAGCCGGGCTGCCATCCGCATTTAGTTCCTGAACAGGAAACGCCGGTCCACCATCATCTTTCGTATCTGTGGTCATGGGGATCACTCCGCTGCTTTGGTCGGGCGCCTATGCGCCAGAATGATTTTCGTCATCGCTGCAACGTCTCGTGGTGCGCTGTAGAGCGCAGCTGCCAGCTCGTATGGGTCGTCAATTCCGTTATCCTGGAACCACTGGTGCTCCCGGCTAGATGGCACGCGCTCAACGCCAAGGATGTGGGCTTCGTAACTCAATGGCAGGCCCCACTTGTCCGTGGCCCGCATGTTTACGCCGCGTTCCTTCGACGCCAGCCCGCCCTTTAAGTGGTGGATTTGCCCGGCTGGCATTTTCAGAGTGGCGACACATGGGCACTGGCGAAGCAGGGCTGCGTACTTTTCGTCATTGCCCGCCCGGCGCTTCTGTGCGGATGCGTGCTTCTTGCTGCGCTCAGACTTCGATGGTCGGAAATTTCCGTACAGGTGGATTCCGCGGAGGTCGGTCATACCTTCATCGCCCTGAAATTGGCCTGCTCCGACCGCCAGCTCTCGATCTTGAGCGCCGCGGCCTCACGCAGTGCCCGCAGCTTCTCGTATTCACCGGCAGCTATCGCATCGCGCTCGATTGCTTTCTTGTATTCGTCCGACGCGTATGCTTCCCGCTCCTGGGCACTGACGGGAAGCTCGCTGTGCATTTTCATCGCTAGCGCCTTGGTGTGCTTCACCATGTGGCCAGCTCTGACGCTTTCCGCTTTTGCGTCTCCAATTGTCTTGGCGTTGTCCCGCAGCCAATCCAGTGCCTTCTCAAGCTCAGCGTCTGAAATGAGACGGGGAGACTGTTGCGGCTGGCCTGCCTCTAGGGCGCGTTTGCTTATGGTGCTCATGCCGTGCCACCGTCGCTATGTGTGGCAGCTATGCGCTCTTTGGGACCGCCGCGCGTTGGCTTCGACGGCTTTGGGGCTGGCACCTCTCCGCTCGCTATCTTGGCCCGAATGCTCTTGACGTGATCCTGAAACGCAACCTTCACGGCCTCAAAGTCGTCGGCCTCCAAATCCTGTAGGCGCTTGTGGACCGCTGCCTTCCATTTGACGGCTTCGGCTTCGGTGGGGTTCTCCAGAAGCTCGCGCTTGAGAGAGTCAACCTCGCTCTCTACTTCCATGGCGCGGGGCATAGCCGCCATGCCATCGTCGTCCTCGCCCTCATCGCCGGTCACAAGGCCCGTTGCCCCAAGCACCGTAAGGCGTCGCCCATAGGTGAAGGCGCTTGCCAGCCCATGCGGATTGACCTGCGAGATTGGCATTGGCAGCGTGCACTCAACGCTTTCGCCGGTCTCGCGGTCTATCAGGTAGCAAGTCACCGGCAGCCAGTACGTCTTATCCATCGTGAAGACGTGACCCGCATTCCAGCGCAGCATCACGCCTTCAGAGCGCAGACGTGGAATGAGTATTGCGGCGATGCGATCAAGACTTGTGTAGTTGCCGCGTTGGCCCGGCTTGTCCTTCTCCAGCTTGTTGTTCTTGAGAACAGGCTGGATTTGCGCTAGGGCCGCGTCAATCTTTCCGTTCAGGTTAGATGTTCCAACGACAGCCGCGTGCTTTCGCTCCGCCCGCTCGGCTCGCTCCAGGCGCCCAGCCATGAGCGCTCGTTCTGACGTCGGCGCGTCCGAAACTTCACCCGTTACTGGATCAAAGCCGTCCATTGTCATCCCCTAAGCCAGCAAAAACCAAACCGCCGCAGCGGCAAGTAGCGACCCGACAACAACGCCCGCGATGATCTCTGCGGTATGCATGTCGCTCGTGTAGTCGGTGGAAATCCGGTCCTCTTCGGCGAGGTCAAACGGAATTCCATCATCCTCGATCATCGCGTCACCTCTGAGTTGAGACGCGGCACAACGGGGAACCGCAGGACGTTCGGCGGCAAAGTGGATTGAACCACTCGCGCAATCTCTGCGTCCTTCGTCATCGCCTTGTGTCTGGCGCTGATGACGTGCTCCCGGTCCCACTCCGTTTCCTCTCGGTCGCGTGACGGATGCCGAAACTCTGATAGGAGCTTGCGGCGCTCTATCTCTTCGGGTGAGAGCTTGAGTTGCGGGAGGTGGATTGCGTCCAGGACGTTGTTGGCGAGTTTCGCGAGCGTTCCGACTGCATCAGGGTTCGCTAGTTCCAACGTCTCGTGGACGAAGAATGCGAGGTCGGCCGCTGCTTGACACTGAGCGTTCATCGGTTTCTCACGATCTTCTTGCGCGTCCAAACGCAAGCGTAGATGAATTCAACGGCCACAATGGCCATGAGGATGGTTGATGCGTCGGGGGTGTAGTCGATGGGGAGGGAGATCATGCCGCCCTCCGTGCCATCGCTGCATTGAGGTCCGCCAACTCGCGCTTGTAGACTGCGAGCATGTGCCGGTGGCGTCCGGGTAGATAATTCCAGCTTCCCGTGCGGCGCCGACGATCTTCGACCAGCAATGCTTGGCCCAACCGCTCCACAACACGCTTGCGGCCCGCAACGTCAGTCGCCTCAAGCTCGTCCAACCACATCGGCATGCAGAGCGTGATTGCCCGCCGACGCTCGGTGTTAGAGATGAAGGGACGCAACGGCTGGATCAGATCGCGGCTACGGCATTCCGCAGCGTGCGCGTCCATGAGCTGCTGCCACTTCGGGCGGCTGTCGATCTGGGTCAGTGCAGCCTGCATTGCAGTCTCCGTTCCGCCTTTTCGGCCATCACCTGAACGCGGAAGGCGTAACCGTCCTTCCATTCCGGGGTCTCGTGATGGTCTATGGGTTCGTTCCTCAGGGCAGCGAAATAGCCCCTCAGGAATTGTTGAGTTTGCTCGTGTGTTAGTCCGTCCATCGTCATTCTCCGTGCGCTGAATGGTTGCGAAGAAAGACGCCGTGCCCTGTTGTTCGTTTCTCTGCCGAGCGGGCCATCAGGTTTGGCTAGTGGCGACCCGCTCGGCGCTCGTTTATGTGCGTAAAACTACTTTACGTTGCCACGCCCGTCAACAGGAAAATGCAAATATTTTTTACGGGCTTATGCAACGGGGATCATCCTGGATCAGAGCCGCGACGGCCTAATCGTTGAGAATCGCACGGGGCGTGAATGTGTTTTATGTCTGTGGACAGAGCACGACCGTGACTTGCGTCAGGTTCGCGCGATGCGCACCCTATTTGGTATATTAGGGTGGAGGATTAGATGAAGCGCATACTGTCTATGACTGTTGCCGCATCAGACCGGGCCATCTCCGCGCTAGGTCATCAAGCGCATCGCGGCGGGTCGCCCAGCCTGAGGTGGGCCACCATCCGCCCTCAGTTGTCATCGAGCAGGAAACGATGCCGAGTAGCCAGGGGCTAGCTCGCGTCCTCTTTGGTTTGGGCTAGTAATCTAATCTTTCGATACAGCCTGACTGAGGTGCCCTTGCGGTGATTGTCATTCACCGCCCCGAACACAGCTTGTAGATACCTCATGCTGCGGATTTTCCATCTGTGTCCATATGGGTAGGGCGGCGCCGCTTACCCAATGGCAGAAGGTCATTCGGCTCAATATCCAAAAGCTGGCATATCCGCGTGAGCTGGGGCAGGTCGGGAAGAGATTGCCCGCGCTCCCAATAGCGATATGTGGGTGGTTCGACGCCCATGGCATCGGCAAAGTCGGCCATCGTCTTATAGCCAGCCGCTTCGCGAGCGCTGCGTAGCCGCTCCGCAAAAGCCTTTTTCACCTTGGTCTCAAACCTTTCCATGAGGGCGAGTCTTCACACAACTCGCCATGCCGCGCACGTAAAACGATTTTTCCAGATTACACCTGTTGACATATACGCCTCCTATCACGTAAAGTCAATTTACGTAGCACGCCACCGTGGCGCGAGTGCGACGTACACTTTCCCATTGCCGATGGAACGGCCCGTAAGGGCATCGGCGGGGGTAGCCGAGACCGGGGGGTGGTTTGTGAGGGCAGCCACTCCCCGGTCGTTAGTTCCGAGTAGCCAGCGCTAGAGCTGGCCCCTGGCGAGACAGCGGCCACGAACCGCGTGCGCACGGTGGTCTCACCCATGATGCGCGAGGTTGAGGACCCAGGGGCCTGCTGTGGCGTTGAGGACAGTAGCGCGAAGTCGATTGGATACCTGCACTCCAAACCATCGTCCTGAAAGCTGGCAGGGTTGGGACGGAGCCGGTTAGCCAGATAGGCACCGGAGCAGGCAGCAAGGTCTGGCCAGGCCACTCTGATCGGCTTCGCGGTGCTGTTCCCTAGAGCAGTACCAGCCCACCTTGGGCGTTCCTCCCTAGACTTAGGCCGGGTCTCGTTCTGATCACCGGCCGCTTTTCTCCGTAGCGTTTGAGTGCCGGTCATTTTGCCGGGTGCAGGAAGCCCTTGCCGCGAGGCATCGGCACGGTGATGAGCCGTCCCCATCCTGCATCTCGCAAAGTGACTGTTCCCACCATCGTCGGAAGGTCCATCGGTCAGCGGGCGGATCGAACTGACGAAAGCGCAGATGCGGTTGGCGATGGTGGCCCTGAGGGGATTTTTGCATGCCGTGAAATCCGCGCATCGCCCGTACTAATTCAGAGGATCAAATGAGCCAACTCGCGCAAGCCATCGACGACGCAATCACCAAGCTCCGCAGATATGAAATGCAGGGGTGGCACCAGAGCACGGTTCTCTTCTGGTGGGGCGAAGGCGTCGAGATTGAAACCATCATGAATGCGGGAGCAGAGCAGCATGGATAGAAACCCTGCGTTTGCAGCCGTCCTTTCAGGGCTTGTCCTCGGAGCTGCCTGTTGCCTCGTGATCGCAACCGTCATTGTGCTGCGGGCCTGATGTCCAACCGAATGAACTGGTCGTCGGCTCGCAAATACGGCGGGTCTGAGCAGTGCAGGCCGAACGGCTTGCGATCAGCATTCGTGTTCAAGCGCCGACCAACCAAGACAGAGAAAACGGTTCGTGATGCGCAGACAGCGAGCCTTGCTAGGCGGGACAAGCCGATCACGTTGCCGACGCTGAAGTTTATGGACGAACACGACGACTAAAAACGAGGAACCCCGAAGGAGCTGGCGGGCTCGATCAGGGTTCGACTGTTTCTATGATCTTGGCGGATCAACTTCAGGAAATGGCGACCTTGGCGGGTCGCTTGTGGGCTTGAGTTTTGCCCTACGCAGCACATGCGAATTGTATGCGCCGATTTGCTGCGAAGGTCAAGACGCACGCCCCGAATAGATAGGGGTTTGCATGTCTAATCGACCTCGATTGCGCGACATCATCAGCGCAGCGTGCATTGTCGTCGGCGTCGAAGAGAAATACATTCTCGCGCCCATACGTCAGGGCCGCTACATGCGCGCCCGGCACCTGATTTCCTACGTTGCCGTCAAGAACGGTTACGCGGTCCTCACGGTCGCTAACACGCTAGGTAGGGATCATTCCTGCGTCCGCTGCTCCATAGAGCGCATCACAGCCGAGATCGCAGACGGCAATCAGCAGACCATCGACAGCATCAACTACATCGAGCGCAGAGCGGGACGTCTCACCGATAAGTTCTTCGGTGAGATGCGCTCCATTGCGCCGTCTATTGGGATGGGGAGGGCGCGGGCTTGAAGCGTTCCTCCGCTCCAGATTTCACCATCAACGGCATCACATGGCAATGCTGGGCAGTCGGCTCCGGTGACTACGAATGGCGTTCCACATGCGGGCGATACGCCACCGTCCAAGATGGCTTGCAATGGCGCGCCAAGCGCGGTGATCGCGTTGGGCAGATCGTCTACCGCTCACTCAAGCAAGCAATGCTTGCGGCGCTCCTGGACCAACGGAGGGCCGCATGAATCCTACACGCCCCCGCCTAGCCGACATCATCAAGGCCACGAGCGAATGCAGCGGCATTCCGCTGGAAAAGTTCTGCGGACGTTACGGGCCGCGGGCTGAGACAGAGGCCCGTTGGTGTGCCGCCTGGGTCAGCAAGTTGCACGGCTACAGCATCCTGCAAATCGCAAACAAGCTTGGCCAGCACTACACCCCGGTCCTGTACGGCATTGGGCGCATAGATGCCGTGATTGCATCCGGTGACAGGGCAATCATTGCGGACCTCGAAACAATCGACATGAGGGCGAAGGAATTGACGCGGGCTTTTCGCGGTGGGTTTCGGAGGAATGCCGCGTGAGTTGGAAGCACTTTCAGTGGGCATTAAAGCAGCGGACGGGATGCGACCGCGCCAATCATGTGCTGATCAGATTGGCGTACATGGCCAACCGTAATGGGGCCGTCGTGGTCTCAATTTCTGATCTGTCCCACATGCTCGACATGCCGGAACGAACGTTGAAGCGGGCCACCGCCAAGCTGGCGAAAGACAAGCTCATAGAGCGTGAACGGAAGGTCAATTCAAGGGGGCATCGGGTGACGACAAAATACGTTCTCCTATGGGCCAATGTGGCCTGTAGGCGCAGAAAGCCTAGGGGCCAAAACGTATGTCTAGGCCTAGAGGCCAATGTGGCCCCTCCACTTACTTCTAAGGTTTATTCTACCAGGGAGTTAGACACCTTTATTGAGACCTATCCTCTAGGTGATACGTCAAAGGTAGTAGGGGGCGGGGGGTCGGCTTCAGTTGGGCACTGCACGCCCGGAGGTCGCCCGCAATGACCTCGCAAACCCCATCCAACTCAGACGCTTGCGAGTCGCTGCTCACGTTTTGTGAGAACGCCGCTAGGGAACACGCTGAGGCCGCTCGCGAAGATTTCGGCTACATGGGTAGCGGCTTGCCGTCAAAAAGCCGCCAAACGCCAAATTTGGGGCGGCAATCGCCTATCCAGCCAGCCATCGTCGGCTTGAGGCCGCTGCGCCCACACCAACTCACTGCCATGGATGCCTTACGCAGCGCTCTCCGCTCGGGAGCACGTCGGCCGGTTTTGCAAGCCGTGTGCGGGTTCGGAAAAACGGTACTCTCAGCGCACATCGTTGCTGGTGCTCGCGCCAAGGGAAACCGGGTGGTGTTCTGCGTGCCGACGATTGGCCTCGTTGACCAGACGTTCGCACGCTTTCTCGAAAACGGCATAGACGCCTCAGACATGGGCGTTATCCAGGCAGACCATGCTTGGCGCCGTCCACACGCGCCCGTCCAGATCGCAACGGCGCAGACGCTCGCACGGCGCAAGTTCCCGGTCTGTGATGTGGTTGTAGTCGATGAGTGTCACGTTCAGCACGCGGTCTATGACCGTTGGATGCAGCAATCGTCAGCGCTGTTCATAGGCCTCAGTGCAACCCCGTGGGCTAAGGGCATGGGCAAGCGCTGGGATGCTCTGATCAAAACCACGTCAATGGCGAAGCTGATCGACATGGGGTTCCTGTCGCCGTTTCGTGTGTTCGCGCCATCTCACCCCGACCTGGACGGGGTGGCCACGGTGGCGGGTGATTTCCACGAGGGCCAGCTTGCAGAGCGGATGAACAAGCCGAAGCTGGTTGCTGACATCGTGAGCACGTGGCTTGAGCGCGGAGAGGATCGCCCGACGCTTTGTTTCGCAACAGGCCGCGATCATGCGCGGGCATTGCACGACCGCTTCGCAGAGTTCGGAGTTCCTGTCGCCTACGTTGATGCAAACACCCCACGCGAGGAACGTGAAGAGATCGGACGCAAACTCAACTCCGGTGAAATCAAGGTCGTGTGCAACATCGGGTGTCTCACGACTGGAATTGATTGGGATGTGCGATGCTTGATCCTCGCGCGCCCAACGAAGTCGCCAAGCTTATTCGTTCAGATCGTCGGGCGCGCACTGCGTACCGCACCAGGCAAGTCGGATGCGCTGATTCTGGACCACTCAGACACCCACGACCGTCTTGGGTTCGTGACTGACATTGACTTCGATGAGCTAGACGATGGCACCAAGAAGCAAGCGAAGACGCAGAAGCGCGACAAGTCTGCTCCGATGCCAAAGTGTTGCGGCACGTGTTCTGCGCTGATGCCTGTTGGTGAGCGCGCGTGCCTTGAGTGCGGAACGCCACTGCCTAAGCGCATCGACGTGCACACCATCGAGGGCGAGCTAACGGAATTTGGAGGCAAGAGACGCAAAGGAAAGCGACCGAAGCACGAGGCGCTGGCGCAGATTCCGAAGGCGGATTTGTACGCGCAAATTCTCAGTGTCGCGAAGTCAACTGGACATGCCGCAAATCTCTATCGAGATGCCACTGGCGTCTGGCCACGAGGGGTGAGCAACGTTGGGCCAATAGAGCCCTCGTTTGCCGTTCGCCAATTCGTCAAGCATCGCAACATCGCATTCGCTAAAGCTCGCAAGCATACGGAGGCTGCACATGGCGCAGCGTAACATTGAAATAAGCGCTCTACATGAATGGCTAATTTATGATCCAACAAGCGGAATTCTCACGTGGAGAAAGCGCGGCATTCCTAAGTGGGACGCGAAGTGGGCGGGGCGTATTGCTGGGTCTTTGCATAGCACAGGTCATTGGCGTGTAACGGTGGCCTACAGGCGCTACTATGCCCACAGGATTGCATGGGCGATGACTCATGGGAAGTGGCCAGAACAGCAAGTTGACCACAGGGACGGGGATAGACTCAACAACAGGATTTGTAATCTGCGCTTAGCAACGAATGGAGAAAACCAGCAAAACGTCGCGATCAAAAAGAGCAATAAGTCCGGCTTTGTGGGTGTTGTGTGGTTTAAGCCAAAACAGAGGTGGCGGGCGGAGATACGCGCAAACAATCGTGCGTACCATCTTGGGTATTTTGACGATCCTGAATCTGCGCATGCTGCATATGTTCAAGCAAAGAAACGCCTTCATGCGTTTAATCCGTCTATTCGCGGCGGGGGAGTGCGGCTCTAATGCGGGACGATATCCATGATGCTGCGCGGGGGCGTTGGCGCAACATTTTGCTTGAGGCTGGAGTTCCAGCGACAGCCCTAAATGGAAAACACGGGCCATGCCCAATGTGTGGAGGGAAAGATCGCTACAGGTGGACGAACCGAACCGGCTCCGGTTCCTACTTCTGCAACACGTGCGGCCCAGGCACTGGCGTTGATCTCGTGATGAAAGTCAAAGGTGTATCGTTCCGAGAGGCGCGCACGTGGATTCTCCAGCAGATTGGAACGTCCCCAGTCGAGGCCCCGCGCGCGCCCCGGAACAACGAACGCGGGATGGAGCGGATACAGTCGCTCTGGAGCGCGTCGCGGCGGCTCAGTGGTGACGACGTGGCATCGCAATACCTTCGCTCCCGTGGCCTGCAAATCGAGGACTACCCAACGCAGCTCAGGTTCAACCATCGTGCGGCGTACCGGCACGACGACGGGCGCATTACGCACCACCCCGCATTGGTGGCGAAGATGGTCAGCCCCGACACGAAGTCCTGGACGCTGCACCACACGTTCCTGGATGAGCATGGCAACAAGGCCAATGTGCCGAAGCCTAGAAAGCTCGCTCCTGTAGCCATACCAATCGGTGGCGCGGTGAGGCTGTCAAGATCAGCGGAAACGATGGGGATTGCCGAGGGCATCGAGACTGCGTTGAGCGCAGCGCAGTTGTTTGATGTTCCGGTTTGGGCGGCGCTAAGTGCGGGCGCGATGGTGAAGTGGGAGCCGCCCGTGACGGCTAAGAACATCCTCATATTTGGCGACGCAGACGCGGGGTACGCCGGTCAAGCCGCCGCCTACACGCTCGCGCACAAGCTCGCCGGGAAAGGGCTCCAGGTGGATGTTCGGTTGCCGCCTGATGTCGGTTCCGATTGGAACGATGTTGTCATGGCGGACCTGCGTTGATGGATAACTGGATTTCTCTAGGGGACGCACTCGTTACCGCGTTGGAACGCATCGCACGCGAAATGGAGGCCACACGCAAATGATCGGATCACGCGGACGGACCGAACGAAACCAAGGTGCTTCGCCAATTTCCGAGGCACAGAAACGGAAAATCATCTCGCTCGCAAAGGCAGGACTACGCGACCGAGAAATAGCCGATGAGACCGGAGCAACTGAGGGACAGGTTACAGCCTGCCGCCAGAAGTGCGGCGTGAGCGGGGAGCATAACAAGGCGGCAGGGCGAGGCGCTGGGGTACACGATCAATCTCTGAGACCCAGGCACGTGAAGGGCCAGGAGTGGGAGTCCCCCGAGTATTTCACCAGCCAGAACGATGCATTCGCCCGCGCGATGGAACTGGAGCAGTGGCGGCAGGAACGCGAAGGGCGGGCGAAAAACGGTCAGTCCGCAAATCAGTTGTTTTCGGATTGTCAATCACGTGATGCGGGACAAATGGCGGGTTTGTTTAGACCGGGTGTGAAAAAGCTGGCATAATGCGAACAAATCAAAGCGAAATTCTGTGCCTACACGAGTTGCTGAATCAGCCCGACGAGGGCTGGCGACCGCACCCGGAATGTGCGCCGGGGAATTGCCCCGATCAGAAATGGGCGGTCGAAATGCTCAAGGATATGCCAGAGGCATCATGACTCCAGCGCAAGCATACGAAACCTACGGCAGCAAGGCTGCGGCGGCTCGCGCGCTCAACATGCCCGTGAGCACGTTCAAGGATCATCTAAGGCGGTCAAAGCCATCCGCCGCAAAATCGGCGCGCACGGTTATTGAGTTTCCGTCGCTACCTGACCCGCGCATGCCGGTGGACAAGCTGATTGCGCTCAGCGTTGAACGGTACAATCGCAAGCGCGAGTACCGTGAGGCGGCAACGTGGCAGAAGATCAAGATCAACGAAACCAAGCCATACGGCATCGCCATGATTGGCGACCCGCACCTTGATGCCGATGGGTGTTGCTGGCCCGCGCTTCTCGATGACATCGCCCTGCTGAAGGAAACGCAGGGCCTGTATGCAATCAACATAGGCGACACCACCAACAATTGGGTTGGGCGCCTTGCGCGGCTGTTTGGGGAACAAGAGGCGTCGCAGACCACGGCGCGTCAGTACGCTGAGTGGTTTCTTACAAAGGCTGGCATCAAGTGGGCTGGCGTTATCATAGGAAACCACGATGCATGGAACGAGGGCGGGGAAATACTACGCCGCATGTGCGCGAGTTCGCCCGTGGAAATTCCGGTTCACGACTGGGTAGCGAAGATCGACTTTGTGACGCCAAACGGCGCGGTGTTCCGGGGCAGCTTCGCTCATGACTTCAAGGGGCGTTCCATCTACAGCACCACGCATGGCCCCTTGCGTGAGGCGATTTGGAACCCAGACGGCGCACACCTTCTGGCGGCCGGACACATCCACTACGGCGGGATGCAGACCATTGAGATTCCAGGCGGTCGCGTAGTCAATCTATGCCGCGTGCGAGGCTATAAAGACGAGGATCATTTTGCACTAGTCAACGGCTTCCACGAGGGCCAGCGCTTCCGCTCAGCGGTTGCAATCATCGACCCCAACGCACCCGAGCACGAGCGGTGCATGCTGTTCCCCTCGATAAAACAGGGCGCCGCCGTCCTCCGCGCCATGCGCAGCCAAGAGCTTCCCCGCAAGCCGAACCGGAGGAAGGCGGCATGATTATGTTCAGCCCCACGCCAGATCGAGATGACGGCTGTGACCAAGCCGATGACTTATATGCTGGTCGATTGTACTACGGGATTAGTGAGGTTGCGTCACGTCTTGGTGTCGAACATTCACTCCTGCGCCTGTGGGAAAAGCGCTTCAAGTGCGTGACTCCGCTGATGCTTGGAAAAAGGCGGTACTACCGCTTGGAGGACGTCGTCCTGCTGCAAGGAATTTGCCGGCTGTTGTTCGATGAGCTTGTGTCGATTGAGGGGTTGCAAAGATTCTGCGCGAACAAGGTGAGCTGGCGGTGCGGCAGTTCGGACGTTCGCAGAAGAACTGTATTCGCTTAGGGGGTAGGCGGAGGAAGCGCGACGCCGAGAGTGTGCGTGTTCAGTGCAGAACGAGACGGAGGCGCGTAACATGACCGAACCCGTTAAAAATCAGCGCGAAACTCAACACGTCTCACCGACGTGTACGCGTGATGAACACATCCCCCCAATTCCAGGAACCATGTGGCCATGAAACGCTCCACGAAGGCCAACGGCGAGGCACTGAAGTTCGATGCCGAGAAGGTGCGTCTGGAGTTGTTCCATTTCGGCGCCCTTGAAGAAATCGGAAAGGTGCTGACGTTCGGTGCGCAGAAGTACGGAGCGGACAACTGGCGGCAGGGTATGAGCTGGCGACGGCTGATTGGGGCGGCCATGAGGCACCTGTACGCGTTCGCGCGCGGGCAAGACCGTGACCCAGAGACGGGTCTTGCGCATCTAGCTCATTGCGGGTGCTGCGTCGTGTTCCTCTTGGGATACCAGCTTGAGAAGCTAGGTACGGACGACAGGGCGATAGAGCAATGACGCAGCGCTCAGAGCAAATTGGTCAACCCGTAGAGTGCAGGAAGTTGGGGAATGTGTCGTGACCGATTCAACAGGCGAGCGGCTTTACGAGTTCAAATTTTGGACAGGTGAGCGCTTCCAACAATGGGGCTGGTCTCCTCGCGACGCTCTCTATCGGCTGGGTCTCAGCGCGTACAATCCAGTGGCGTATCGGTGTGTTGACATTACTCCGACGAGAGTTGGACCGGAACACAAAGGCGCCGACAATGGCAACCACGAATAAGATTTTAGTAGGGCTGGAAAGCGCCGAAGACTACGCGAAGACGCAGAGCATTATTCATGACTGGATTAGAGACGACCTTTCGATTTCGGCCAAGATGGCCATTCATCCAAGGGACGTCGCAAAGCTGGTTGATCGCTTGACCGGATCACGGACAACCAACGTTGAGGTCGCAGATGGCAGCCGCACCTAAGACACCCCGCAAGCCCCGTGAACTTTCTCAATCCGAGAAAGACAGAAAGCTCCGCGAGCACATCGCATTGGAGTACGCAATCCGGGACGCAGCGAACACGGACGAGCACGTTAAGTTCCTGGACGCAATTTTCAAATGGGTACGCGCTGGGACCATTCCAGGGACGAAGCCAGACTTTGAGGTGCATGAGGGAGGGAAGGGGAAGTGAGCCATCAGATTGCAGTCCTAGACGGGGTCCGCCAGCATAGCGTTGATTACACCGGGGATGTTCTGCCCGTCACCTTATGGCGTGACGCTAAGAGCGGAAGGTTAGTGGTCCGCGCCATGAACGAGGGCGGGTGCAATTACACAGAGGTAGACGCCGAGGATTTGCTGGTGTGGCTATCTCGCGAGATGCCGAAATTCTCCGATGGGGTTCTGTCGTGACAGGGCGTGAAGCTGGATGTTGTCGAGGGAGGCAAGCTCAAATGAAAACAGCATCAGACACTCTCACCCTAATAGGCGGTGTTCTTCTCGCTGCGTTCATCATTGTGCTCGCGGGTGTGGCGACGTTCTTCGGTCGGTATGGTGGGCATGTTGTTGCGTCGTTTGTCGCTCTGATCTTGGCTAGATGCAGCGGGATAATCTAATGCGCTACTACCTGACCATCGCACTCTTCGCTGTCTGGTTCTCTGCATCAACGCACGCAGAAGACTGGTCCCTAAGCACATGGCATGCAGGACCACGCTCAAGTGTTGCATATGAATCGTCAAGCGTGGCTCGTGATAACCGGATGCGTAGGGCAACTATCCGGAAATCCCGGATGGTTCGGCACAGGCGAGTGGAGCACCGCCAAGAGCCAGAGGTGAGGCTGTACCGAGCCGATGATAAGCCGAGACGGCATGTGCAGTGCTTGGACCGCGTGACCGTCGTTGGCTCACAGTGGGCGACAGAGGCTGGTGCGGAGGAAAGCGCACAGAAGAGTTGGATGGAGTCAACGCGCTGGGCGCACGGCGAGAGCGCGATGGACCTCGCGAATGCTCAGGGCTACGCCAAGCGGTGTTCTCGGTCCTCAATTGGGGAAGTCGTAGGGCAAACGTTTCATAGGTGCGAAGTGTCGGCGCGTCCGTGTCGGCCGGTGATGGAACGAGGTGAGGCGAAGTGAGCGAGACCCGCATGCTTTCAGAGCCAGAGGTGCGTGCCTACGCCACCGGACTTGAGCGAGGCCGCGCATCAGAGCGGGAGCAGATCATTGCCTTGGTCCAGGGCTTGGAAATGCAGGACTTGCTCTTGGAAATGGGCGAGATGACGGCGCAGGAGCGCAGAACGTGTCGGGCGCTGATACAGCTTATCGTGTTGAGGATTAGGAACCGACGTGCGCCATGACCACCATCCTTCACCGCCACACCTTTGAAGGTGAAGACCCTCTATGGCACCCATCCACATGGCGGATCATCGTTCTAGAGACGGGGCAGTCCGCAAAGGCTGGAGTAATGGGCGGGACGAAAGAACGGCGTGAAGCGTGGTTGGATGAGTGGGAAGGTAGGGTGCTTGCGTCGGCGGAAACAGAGGAAGCAAATGGCTGAGCCGGATTTTTACGAGCATGTAGGGACCAAGCAATCCACGGAGCGGGCGAGCCGTCCTGTTAGCGTGGCGGGATGTGCGCCGGAGCCGCAGCCCCGGGAAACGTTGAGCCGCGAGGCTATGGCTGGTCTCAAGCGGTGGGCCGCATCACACGACATGTTCTGGGGCGCCACGCAGACACACGACGAGCTACCTGCTGGCCTCTATCGTGCCGCGCACGACATCAACAAGGGCGTTGTGCTCGTTCGCCAGCGTGTCGAGACGGACAGCCTGATTGAGCTTCCAGACGACGCGAGCGCATCGATCATCTCTGAGTTTCAGGACTTCTGGAATCTCGGAGACGAATTCCGCAAGCGGGGATTTCTTCACAAGCGCGGCTTTCTCCTGTGGGGACCACCGGGAAGCGGCAAAACCTCAACCGTGCACGTCCTGGTCAAGCGCCTTATCAGCGACCTCTCAGGCGTCGTGCTTTTCGTAGATGAGCCGGGGCTAGCTGCTGGTGCGCTTCAGATGCTTCGCACCATTGAGCCCAAGCGCCCGCTAATCGCGATCATCGAGGACTTGGACGCGCTGACGGTGCGTTACGGAGAGCATGAGTTCCTGGCTCTACTCGATGGCGAGGCCCAGGTTGACAACGTAGTGTTTGTCGCATCGACGAACTACCCGGAACGGCTCGATCCGCGGTTTGTGGACCGCCCGTCACGCTTCGACACCGTGCGGTACATCGGCATGCCGAGTGCAGCCGCACGCAAGGCGTACCTGAAGGCAAAGGAGCCGAGCCTTACAGACGGAGAAATGGAGCGCTGGGTTACGGCAACAGAAGGGTTCAGCGTTGCTCATCTCAAGGAGTTGATTATCGCCGTCAGGTGCTTGGGGCAGGAATTCAAGGATGCAATCGCCCGCCTAGAAAAGATGCACGAGCGGCGGCCGACAAGCGATGACACGCCGGATAAGTCGCAGGTTGGGTTCATGTCACGCGCCGGAGCGCGGGCGGCTTGAGTCCCATCAAGTGAACCATGAGGTAATCGGAGAATCTAGAATGCCGGACAATCCAGGCAAGAACGCCACGATCACGGTTGTGTCGATGACGGTGCATGGCGAATGCACCAAGATCGTTTCAACCAATCACGTTGAACTAAGAGCGGCGCCGCGTGACGAGGCACCGACCCTCTTTATTGGGAGCCCAGGTGGTGAGCCGCACTGGACCGGAGTGCACAAGGTCTACTCGGGCGGCACGCTGGTTCACGTGTTTGAATTAGGTGCGATGACCACAGAGAAGCAGGCGGCCATGGATAGGTACCTAGAGCGTAGCTCGGCTGTGCGAAAGCAAATGGCCAAGTGACGCGCTGCACCAAAGTCAAGTAGAATCTGAAGTTGCTCTTGCAAATCACTGACTGGTATGGCAATATTTGCGTCGGTCGGATTGTCAAGCGCTAGTTTTTATTGGCGCCAGTAAAAACCCCGGCCATCCCCGTACAGCGTTCCAAAACGAATGAGGCCCGCGCTCCTGGCAGAGCAACGGGCCTCTATTGAGTCCAACCCCTGATGCAAGCAGGAGCGGCTTCGTGGAACACAAGAGCCTATTCGCGCGCCCCGCGCAAACCCATAATTTTGCATGCAACACGATCAGTGAGTTAGCCCCCGAAAGTTCATCTAATGTCTCAACCGGGAGGGCATCATGATCTCGCATGTGCCCGGCCCATTTGAGCGATTCGTTCGCAGATTGTGCGCCCGCGTAGAGGATTGGATGGACAGTCAGGCGGTGCGGAAGCTGGTAGCCGAGGGCCACGTTGCCCCACCGGCCCCGCTCCCCGTCAGGGCCATCGAGGTTGAGCCAGAACCGGCCCCGGTGCCCCAGGTGGCCCACCCCAGTAAGTCAAAGGCTTTGCGCCGCCCCAACAAGCCAGCGAAGAGGCCAGCACAGAGCGACCGCAAGGTAGTCACCAGCATCGTCAAGGCCATCGCAGAGGGCCGGGCTACTGGGTCACAGCGAGAGATTGCCAGGGCCTACAATGTGGGCCGTACGACCGTACAGCGTGCGCAGAGGATGGCCGAAGAATTGGTCCACTAGAGAAGGGAAGTGCATGGCGGGTCACGTATGGTTCATGTGCCGCACCGAACCACAGCGCGAGCTATCATCAGCCCGCCAGCTCCTACGGCGAGGGATTTATGCCTGCGTACCTCGCCAGATCGTCAAGACGCGCTCAGGCAAGGGTGGTCGAATAGGGGCAACCGTTAGGCACAAGGTCATCGCAGCCAACGGCTACGTGTTCGTCGCCCGCAACCAAGAGAAGCCAGACCTTCACGAGCTGGCATTCTGCCGGGCGATCAAAGCCCCCGTTACGTTCGACGGCATCCCGGTCCAGATCAAGAACCATGAAATGCGCCAATGGTCTGTGCAACTCAGCAGAGAGCCAGAGAAAGCCCCGTCAAAGACGTATGAGAAGGGAACGGAAATCATCGTCAAAGCCGGTGTGTTTGCGGCCCATTCAGGAATTGTCGATTGGGCCAAGGACGGGCTGGTCAAAGTCGAGGTGATGATATTCGGGCGGGCCACTCCGATTACGATTGGGATTGAGGATGTGGAAACGCCCCAGGAGCGTTCGAGTAGAATGGGAGCTAGAGCTAGGTTGAAGGCCAATCCTTCGGACGATATCCCTCGGAATAGGCCTCAACGAGCCGTCGCTGTGCGGGCCTGATTGGGCGCTTGCCAGTTTCCATGTGGTGGACCTGGGATCGAGCGTTTTCTTTCTCATACCCCAGCATCTTCGCCATTTGATCTAGGGTGAGGCCCAGCCTGAGCCGGGCCTCCTTAAGCTGGGTCGGTGTCATAAGCGACCAGCTTTCTTTAGCGCCCTGCGCAGATCGGCCCGAACCGTCTCATCATCCTTCCCAAACAGGTCGGCAACCATTGCGGCGGTTACAGAATGAGGGTCGTCGCATCCGATCCACTCGGTGTCGTCGTTTTCGACCATCCATTCGATGGCGGCCTTGTAGCTAGCGCGCATCCTAGCTCTCCCACTTGAAGGCAAACTCACCGAAGCGCTTGCGGCACTCAGGCCCGAGCATGTGGCAGCCCATGTCGCCGCCATCTGGAACGTAAAGGGCCTCGTCGTCGGGATGAAGTACGTCGGCGCCTCCGTTGATCACGTGCACGGCATACATACGTGACGGGTTGAGCTTTCGCCCGCAGCAAGCGCATGGTTCGTCACTGCATTCTGTGCCCCGGTTCCACACCATCGGCGTCGTGCGCATCGTTTCATCCTTTCAGGTGGGCTCAATGCCCGGTTGAGAGAGGGGAGGGGCCGAAGCCCCCTGGTTAGATTTCCAGCTCTGCCAGAAGTTCGTCGTCGCTCATCAGGATTTCATCGAGGGTGAGCGGCTTGATGCCGAGAAACTTGTATTCGCCTTCAATTTCCTTCTCGCAGGCGGCGATTTCGCGCAGGCGGAAAGCAATCTCGTTTGCCGACTTGCGCGAGGGGCGCGCGGCCTGCGCTGCGGCGAGGCGACCATTCTCATTGCGGAGGCGGGCTTCGAGAGCTTCCAGGTGGCTAAGGTCGGTCATTTCGTCTCTTCCTTTCGGGTGGCCGCATTGGCCGTTGCTGATGATTTGAATATAGGGTGATTTGCCTGCGTTGTCCATCGACAACGCGCCGGCCGACTACTTATTTCTCGCGCCGGCAACTGCCGACCAATGCTGGTGGTAGACCTCCTTGATTTGGCAGGCGCCGGCATACACACCCCTCCCGATTTATCGCCATTGATGTTCATAGCAATGGTGCGTGCGTGGCTAATTGCCGATGCCGGCCGGCGGAAGCGGTTGCTGGCAGTGCGCTTTCCATTCGGCTCCTCAACTATGCCATAAAACACCGTTTCGCCTTTGCGTCCGGTCCAAGCGTAGAAAATGATAATTTCGCTCATTTCCTGCCCTTTCCTCGTCAGACGCCAGCGGCGGAAGCGTAGCCTTCAATCATCTTGTTAGCCTTAAATGCCTCCTCGTTGCCGCGACCGAGTTCCTTGCACATATCGACAAGATACGCGCTCGGGGTAAAGCGGGCGCGCTTGCGCTTGCCGGCCTTAGATGCGCGGAAAGCGGCATATTCGGCGGCGCCAACGCGGGCGAGGTAACTCTGTGCTGCGGCCATCCAATCTTCGGTCTGCATCGTCATTCTCCGTTGTTTGATGTTCTGAATATAGAGGAGTGATTTGAGGTTGTCAACAGACAACGAAACAAATCGCATCAACCAGAAAACGAACATGCCAAAACAAGTCATTGACAAGCAGCAACAAATCACTATTGTAGATCAAATCAGGCGCCAGCGTTCATTTGTCTGCGTCGTGAATTAGCGCGAATATCGCGCATTCTCAGGCACATAGCCGAGAATAAAGCGGTGGAGAGACGGGCGTTTCTGGGTGGGTTTAGCGTCCAGATTTTGCCGCGCCCCGCGAAAAAAAGCCGAGATGGCAGACGCCCGTAATGCGCCCAAAGCATTATAACGGGCATTTTTCGTATCTGAGTCAATTTGACACAGATCGTGTGGCGAAGGACTCGGGAAAGCAACTTTCGCAGGGAGCTTCCCGAGCCTTCGATCTGACCCAATTCGCCTCCCTCGCTTCAACAGCCCCGATCAAACCGCATTGAATGCAAACAGCGGGCGACTGGTTGGCGAGTGATGGCAAACCACCATCGGGTGCCGATGACCTACATCAAGATCACCCGCAACGGCCAAGACATCTGGCTACGGAACATATTCCACAACGCAGACGGGATATTCGTCGGCAAGGTCGATAGCTACGGAGACGAGGAATACCCATTCGGATCACTGGTCACGTTCGTTGAGGATGAAATCAGCGACGCGGCGGTTTCGGATCGAGACCACATGACGGTGCATTGACCCCAATGTGCAGACGCGACGACTACCCAACGGCGGAAGACTATCGGGACGCATTGCGCAGAGAGCGCGAGCACCGAGCCGAAGGGCATGAATTGATCAACTGGCGCTGGCGACTGGACGGACGGCGGTATGAGCTGTCCACGATTGTCGGCGGAGAAAACAAGGTACTCTCGTGAGTGACGAACCAAAGGACGAGGGCGGCAAGCCTAAGAAGCGGGCCAGTGCACCGAAGCAGCCGTTTGCAGAGCTTCCACCGGCCCTGGACATCCGCAAGGTGGGACGTCCGTCCAAGTATGATCCATCGTTCTGCGATCTTGTGCTTGACCTCGCCGCTGACGGTAAAAGCCGAGCGCAGATCGCGGCTTGCCTAGGCGTAAACAGGGACACGCTGAACGAGTGGTCCAAGCAACACGATGAATTTTCCGTCGCCCTTAAAAACGCCTACGACATTGCCTTAGCGTGGTGGGAAGGCGCCGGGCAGATCAACATGATGCGGCAGGGCTTCAACGCCACCGCGTACATCTTCCAGATGAAGAACCGTTTCCGCGAAGATTACCGCGATGTTGTCGCTCAAGAACTGAGCGGTCGAGACGGCGGACCAATCGAGACGAAGGATGTCAGTGCCCGCGAGCTTATCTCAAGCCGCATTGCTGGCCTCGCTTCCAGAGGCGCAGCGAACAGCAATACTCTCAGAACTGAGCGAGCGGCAGGCTGAAGAACTGGCCTTTGACTGGCAGTTCTGGGGCCGCCCCGATCAGCTAGAGCCCCCCGGTGATTGGTCTACGTGGCTAGTGCTTGCGGGCCGTGGCTACGGAAAAACCAGGATAGCGTCCGAGTGGGTGCGCAAGATCGCATGCGGCAAGACTCCGCTAGCCCGTGGTGAGGTTGGCCGCATTGCGGTGATAGCCGAGACGGCGGCTGATGCCCGAGACGTTCTTGTAGAGGGTGAGTCGGGCATCCTGTCTGTTCATCCGAATGATTTTCGCCCGCACTACGAGCCCTCCAAGCGCCGCCTGACATGGCCGAATGGTGCGGTCGCCACGCTCTACAACGCAGTAGAGCCCGACCAGTTACGCGGCCCACAACACGAGGCCGCCGTTTGCGATGAGCTGGCCAAGTGGCGGTACGCAAGAGAGACGTGGGATAATATGCAGTTTGGGCTTCGTCTGGGAACGAACCCGCGCACTGTGATCACGACGACCCCGCGTCCTATACCGCTGCTGAAAGAGATTATCGCTCAACCCGGAACGCACGTCACGAAGGGCTCAACCTTCGACAACGCGGCGAACTTGGCCCCGAAATTCTTGGCTCAGGTCAAGGAGCGTTATGAGGGGACGCGGCTTGGCAGGCAGGAGCTATCGGCCGAAATCCTTGATGATGCGCCCGGCGCGCTCTGGTCACGTGAGAACATCGAGGCGCACCGCAGAAGGCCAGGGGAAGTACCGGACATGCAGCGCGTCGTGGTCGCGGTTGACCCGGCAGCGATGTCAGGCGGTGGCGGCGAGCAGGACCGGGGCGCAAAGACAGGTATCGTTGTCGCGGGTGTCGGTGTTGATGGCCGCGGATATGTGTTTGAAGACGCCTCTTGCGCACTGGGTCCGAACGGATGGGCGCGGCGCGCGGTGGCAGCGTTTGACCTGCACAAGGCCGATTTGATCGTAGGCGAGATAAACCAGGGCGGCGAGATGGTCGAGGCGACCATCAGAACTGTTCGGGACATTGCTCCGTACAAGGCTGTACGCGCTAGCCGAGGCAAGGTCACGAGAGCAGAGCCAATCGCCGCGCTGTACGAGCAAGGCCGCGTGAGTCATGTCGGATCATTCCCAGAGCTTGAAGACCACATGGTGCTGTTTACGCCGCTCGGGATCGAAGGCGACACGACGGCGGACGACGTTGATGCGCTGGTTTGGGCCTTCACCGAGCTATTCCCCCAGGTGGTGCATTGGCAGGCCCCATCTCCAGCAGACATCAAGAAAAAGCGCTCTGACTACACGTCCTCCCGCAATAGCGGCGGCAACGGGATACTCTCAATCTGATGCTCTACGAAGCAGAGATGAACACAGCAAAAGCGCCGGAAGCGGAGCCCGCCGAGGTCAACTACCTCAGCCTGGGCCGCCTGCGCTCGCAGTTCAACGATTACGTTTTCCAAAAGGCAAACGAGGTCGAAGAACAGAAGGAATCGCGCCGCTACTACAACGCGGTGCAGTGGACCAAGGAGCAGATGGATGCCATCAAAGCCCGCGGTCAGCCCGTTACGACAAAGAACGAGTACGCGCGCAAGGTCAATGCAATCATTGGTCTGCTTGAGCGACTGAAGCAAGACCCGAAGGCATTCCCGAACACCCCGAAGCACTCTGATGGTGCCGACGTTGCGACCGAAACTCTTCGGTACGCGATGTCTTCCCAGCATTGGGATTCGATCATGCCGCGGTGCGGTCGGTCGGGCGCCATTGATGGCATCGGCGGAGTCGAATTCGACCTTATCGATGGTGACGAAGGCGACCCAGAAGTTGGCATCGGATTCGTCCAGCCCGATACGTTCTTTTACGACCCACGTTCCTACGAAGATGATTTCTCTGACGCGCTCTATATGGGCACGTCGAAGTGGGTTGATGTTGATGTCCTGAAGGCGATGTTTCCCGACAAGTCCGCGGATATAGACGGCGTTATGTCGTCTGGCTCTGACTTCACGATTGACAGTGATCGCGATGTCGTCTGGACCAACTCCATGCGCAGCACGGTTCGCGCGGTGGACCACTGGTATCGCGTGGGAGACAAGTGGTTATGGTGCTTCCATATCGGCAACGTTGTTCTAGCCGAAGGGGTCAGCCCGTGGGTGGATGAGCGCAATAAGTCTCAGCACAAGTTCGAGATGTACTCGGCATTCGTCGATCACGAGGGCGACCGCTACGGGTTCCTCCGTAATCTGAAGACGCCGCAAGATGAGGTAAACCAGCGCACAAGCCGGTTGCTGCACATCTCCAACTCACGGCGCATCATTTCCAGGAAGGGCGCCGTCAAGGACGTTGAGCGCGCTCGTAGGGAATGGGCACGTGCTGACGGCTGGGTTGAGGTCGAACCAAATGTAACGGTTGGGCAGGACATCTGGGCCGACAACACAACGCAGGACTTCCAGGGCCAGCTCTTGTTGCTCCAGGAAGCCAAGCAAGACCTAGACCGGTTCGGACCCAACGCCGCTCAGTTGGGACAGGCTAGCAGCGGAAGTTCCGGCAAAGCCATTGCGTTGCTTCAACAGGCGGGCTTGGCAGAGCTAGGCCCGTTTATCATTGCATTCCGCTCATGGAAGTTTCGTGTCTATCGCAAGATGTGGAATGCCATACAGCGCCACTGGCAGTCTGAGCGCTGGATTCGCGTTACCGATTCTGAGGGCCTGATGCAGTTCATTCAGTTGAACGGCTTGCAGGTCGATGAGTACGGGCGCCCCGCTCTTGTCAATGCCGTGGGCTCGCTGGATGTGGACATCCAGTTGGATGAGTCCGGCGACGTTGTGACCACGATGGCGGAGGCGCTTGAGACGCTTCAGTCTGCCCTTGCAGCTGGCATGCCGATCCCGCCCGACATTCTTGTCGACCTTCTGCCGATCCGCTCGGACATCAAGAAGAAGCTCCGTGAGCGGATGCAGCAGGCACAGCAGCCGAATCCGATGAAGCAGCAGGCCGAGCGCATCGCGCTTGAGCAGGAGGCTGCAAAGACAGAGAAGACAAAGGCTGAGACGGGTAAGATCAAGGCAGAGACCGGCAAGACGCGGGCCGATACGTTTGGGTCTACGGCCACTGCGGTTGAGAAGCTGAGCCGGTCGCCTATGGCCATGCCTGGCTTGGGAGCAGCATTCGAGCGGCCCAACATCAACCCGCAGCCTGGGTTCCCGTCCGAGCCGATGCCGCAGATGTCTCCAGCGATGCTGAACCCGCATCCGCTCCAGCAATCACTCCCGTTCTGAGAATAGGGACGACCAATGACCGACTACACCAAGAGCCTGATCGTCGTAACCGCGGATGACAAGTCCGTGAGCATCGACGGGCGCAAGCTTGTCGCGATGACGGCGGCCCCGAGCGACGTGCGAGTGATGCGATGGAATCCTGCGGTCAAGGACTGGCCTGGGTTCGTCGAGAACCAGCATGGCGAGGGCCGCGCCTTCAAGGAGTTCGAGCGCATCGCGCCCTATGTTGGGCTGTGGGTTACGGCCGCTGCAATCGACGACGAACAGCAGGCGGCGATTAAGGCTCATGCCGATGCCGAAGCAACACGAGTGGCGGCAGAGGAAGCCGCGCGTCTAGCCGAGTTCAAGGCACAGGTGGCCGCACAGAAAAAGCTCGTTGACGCCGCTAAGCCGATGAATGACGCGCTGAAGCAGCTCGCGGCATCGGACTTCAAGGTGATCAAGGCTGTCGAGGAACTTCTGTCCAAGTCAGGCGAGATCGATGCTGAAACGGTTGCGGAGCGCGAGGCGCTTCGTGTGATTGTCCGCAAGGCCCAGGAGCAGGCTTGATGCGCCGGGTTAAAGCCACGCAGGTCCAGAGCCACCAGCCTCTTTACGTTGACCTTGATGCCTGCCCGCTGATTGTGCGGGGCACGCTGCATGAGAAGATCGATGGCCGCCCGGAGCGCACCTTGGAGTGCACGTGGCTGTATTTCTCTGAGGGGCTGCGCGAGGCGGTGAACGAGACGCCGGAGGAATTGTTCGCTCTGCCAGATGTCAGCGAAAGGGGTGTGTCGGAACCGTTCCCCTCCGGTACGTTTGCTCCCTACGCGCACCAGAGAGGCCGCATTAGGCATACGCCGCGCTACGTTGGCCCGGCCCCGGAGTGCCCCGAAGTCCCGGTTAAGCCCGGCGCGTCCAGGCTGGGGCCGGATGACTATGGATGGGTCAAAGGCTAACGAGTGGGTCTAAATGGCAGATTCTCTGCCAATAACGATTTCGCCCGCGTGAGCGACATCACGCAAGGTCTACCGGCGCCTTAGCCCGGTCATCCGCTGGCACCGCGCGATAGCGATGCAACTCACTGCGCTGGCCCGGCGACAAGGGCAACTGAACCGCCAGCGCCCGGCGATACAGGGCGAATTTCCGCAACGCAGCGATATAGCGAAAGGACGGGTAAGGCTATGGCCGGAACCGAACAGGACGAGTCTGTTTCCGAATCTGACATCTTCGATGCCGCATTTAGCGCGGAACCGACGCCAGTCAAGGAAACATCGGTAAGTGATGCGTCGGGCGATGGCAGCCCGCCCCGTGATGAACACGGCAGGTTTGCCGCGAAGTCACAGGACGAGCCGTCAGAGACGCCACAGGAACCGAAGGCAGAAGCCGAGCCGCAACAGCAGGAGGCCCCTGCGGTCGCAGCACCGGCAGAGCCAGCAAAGGCCGACCCGAAAGAAGATAGGGACGGCTGGATTCCGTCGTGGCGTGCTCGTGAGATCAGTGAGGCGAAGAAAGCTGCCGCAGAGCGTGCGGAACGTGCCGAGGCTGAGGCCAAAGCACACGCCGCGAAGTGGGAGCAGGCACAGCGTGAAAGCGCTGAGCTTAAGCGCCGTCTCGATGAGCTGACAAAGCCCAAGCAAGAACCCGTCAACCTGTTCGAGAATCCAGAGGGCTTTGTTGGCTCTGTGGAGGAACGTTTGGCCCGTGAGCGCGATAGCTTCCAGGGTGAGTTGCGCAAGATACGGTTGGAAAACAACCTCGCCATCTCTGCCATCGTTTACAAGGAAGATTTCCCGCCAGCCTATGAAGCCTTCGTCAAAGCCGTTGAGGGCGGAGACAGGGCGACAGCTACGCGCGTGTTCAACTCCGCCGATCCAGGTGGTTCGATTGTCGCGTGGCATCGCGAGCGCAAGACGCTGGACGAGATTGGGAACGACCCAGCATCCTACGTCCAGAAGAAGTTGGACGAGGCGCTGAACGATCCTGAATTTCTCGCGAAGGCACTTGAGCGCGCGAAGGCTCAAGCCACTGGCCAGCCCGCGGCACAGCCCGGCGCTCCAGCAGCCCGTCCAAACCTGAAAACCCAGCTCCCTCCCTCACTGCGTACGATGCCCGGCGCCGCCGCCGCAAGCGATGGAACCGGCATTCAGCACATGAGCGAGGACGAGCTTTTCAACGCAGCTCTCGGCCGCTGATCCCCGCGCGGGACCGGCCATATCCAGAGAAAGGTAAGGCGCCATGGCTGGCCCTTCGGTTACTCACGCCAATAACGCGGAAATCAAGTTCCGCAAGCAGGTGCTCTTTGACTACCTGCGCAAGAACCGCTTTTCGCCCTACATGGGCAAGGGCGAAAGCGCCATCATCCGTCTGTTCTATGAGAACAAGGATGGCGGCGATCAGGTGAACATCCCCCTCATCAATGTGATGAGTGGCGCCGGTATGGGTTCCGGCTCGCTTGTTGATGCCGAGGAAGAGATGGACTCCTACGGCTTCCGCATGTGGACCGACTGGATTCGCAACGCGGTTGTCTTCAAGAAGAACCAGATTCAGAAGTCGTCGTTTGACCCGCTTGCTCAGGCCCGCCCGGCTCTGACGCAGTGGGGTCAGCGCACGCAGCGCGACGAGATCGTCAAGGCTCTCTTGGCCATTCCATCCGCGGCGGCTCCTGCTGGTCACGGCACGGATGCCGGTCAGCGCGTGAATGGTATTCTCTATTCAGCGGCTTCGGCCGGTGAGAAGAACACCTGGCACACGAACAACGCTGATCGCATCCTGTATGGCGATAGCCCAGCAAACTATGTGTCGGGCAATCACGCCAACTCGCTGGCTGCGGTGACGGCATCGATGACGTTCGACGCCGACATGCTTCGTCTCATGAAGCGTCGTGCTCAGAACACGTCGGGTTCGCAGCCGACCATCACGCCGTACATGGTCGAGGAACCGAACGCCGAATGGTTCCTCGTGGCCTGTGGCTCGCGCGCCTTCCGTGACTTCTCGGGCTCCGATGAAGTCAAGCAGGCCAACCGCGAGGCCCGCGCTCGTGAGCGTGAGGATTGGAAGAAAAACCCGATCTTCCGCAGCGGCGATATCGTGCTCGATGGCTGTATCGTGACCGAAATCCCCGAGATCGACACTATTCTTGGTGGCGACCTTGAAGAGAAGGGTGCGGACTCCTGCGACCTGACGCCGATCTTCCTGCTCGGGCAGAACGCATTGGGCATGCCCTGGGTTCAGAACCCGGCGCCGACCAAGCGTTCGGAGGACGACTACGGCTTCAAGAAGGGCGTTGGCATCGAGATGTCGTATGGCATCGGCAAGCTCGCCAAGGCTCCGATTGGCGGTGGTGGCCTGAAGGACTTTGGCGTTCACACGACGTTCGCCGCTGCCGCTGCTGACGGCGTGGTTGCGGCTTCGGCCTAACGATCAACGGGAGTGGCGGGCAACTGCCACTCCCTATCCCGCTTGAGGGCCCATGGCAGCACAAGAGCGTTTGTTCAAAGCCGACCTCGCTGACATCCGCCTCGATCACCTTTCCCGGTACAGGTGGGCGGCTAATCGTATCAGCGGTAAGCGTGTTATCGATGCCGCATGCGGGTGTGGGTATGGCTCTGCGATGCTCGCTGATGTCGGCTGTGATGTGGTCGGGATAGACGTATCCGATTTAGCTCTCGCATACGCTAAGAAGCACTGGACACGCGAAACTATCGATTGGGTAAAGTGCGATCTGGAATGCCCAGAGCTTCCACAGTCTGACGTGGTCGTTAGCTTCGAGACCATCGAGCACCTGAAGCGCCCCAAGCGGTTTCTGACGGCGGCGCGCGAGGCGGCTCCCAGACTTCTCGCGAGCGTTCCGAACGAAGACGTGTTCCCGTTCGATCCGCGCAAGAACCCATTTCACCAGCGCCACTACACGCTGGCACAGTTCACGAAGCGTCTCAAGGAATGCGGCTGGCGCGTAACCGCATGGTTTGGCCAGGCCGACAAGGTTTCTCCCGTTGTCCCCGAATTGATCGGCAGAACGCTGATCGTCGATGCTGTCAGGGATTAGATGAGCCGCACAATCTACGTTATCTCCAATCGCCGCGGGGCCATGAACGAGCATGCTGTTGCCATGCGCGACGGTCTCCGCAGGCACGGCTATAATCCGATCATAGCGCCCAAAGGCACGGTGCCCGACAAAGGGGAGTTCGTTGTCTGCTGGGGCTGGCGAGAGGGTCAACGGCTGCGCGATCTGGGATGCAATGTCCTTGTCATGGAGCGCGGCTACCTCTCAGATCGGTTCCTCTGGACCTCGTTAGGCTGGAATGGCCTGAACGGGCGCGCGAAGTGGAATGAGCCGGGAGATAACGGCGAGAGGTTCAATGTGCATTTCGGGCACCTGTTGCGCCCGTGGCATCCGAACCCGAGCGGCTATGCGCTGATATGCGGACAGGTTCCGGGCGATGCGGCGTTAGCTGGTCTGGACCTCAATCCATGGTACGAACAGGCCGCTAGGCATTTCGAGAGCCGCGGTGTTGAAGCCCGGTTCCGGCCCCACCCCATGGCGGCCAACAAGGGCCAGCCCTCAGAGTACCTACGCGATATCACGTGTGGCGGTGATCTGCGGGAGGCTCTGTCGGGTGCCGCTGTGGCCGTGACGTGGAACAGCAACACGGGGTGCGATGCGGTCATGGCCGGTGTTCCGGTCATCGCCTGCGATCAGGGCTCTATGAGTTGGCCGGTCGCCGGGCACGGACTGGACGCCGCGGTGATCACGCCAGACCGTTCCGATTGGTGCAGGCGTATGGCGTGGCGTCAGTGGACGATCCGCGAAATCGCATCGGGCAAAGCGTGGGAGTTCGCGCGGACTGCGATGCCGAAGTCCGTTACAGAGAATGCACCGGAGGGCCGCACCGCACTCGTGATCGGCGGCGCCCATTGCGTGCACGAGGACATCAAGGCCGCTGAAGCACTGGGCAAGTTCGACCTCGTGGTTGCCGTCAACGATATTGGCACGGTGTACGGCGGCAAGATCGATGCCTGGTGCTCGATGCACCCACAGAAGCTCCAGCGCTGGGCAAAGATGCGTGAGGATGCCGGGTTTGAGCCCTCGCGCACGCTCTGGACCGCCGAGCACCTGGACGCCGCGCCGAACTTCTCCCGGGTGATTAATCCTGGTGGTGGGTCGGCAGCTCTTGCAACGGAAGTCGCATTGTCTCTTGGGGCACAGAAAGTCGTGCTGGCCGGGTGTCCGCTAGAAAGTTCACCACACTTCTTTGACGACGTTCCGTGGTCTCCGCGGGAGGTTGAGCACTACAGGCGCCCATGGCTGCGGCACAAACGCGACTGGGGCTCCGTGGTGCGCTCGATGAGTGGGTGGACCCGCGAAGTCTACGGTGCACCCGAACAGGCTTGGTTCGATGATGTTCTGGAGGCTGCGGCTTGAGCGTCTTCACTGTTGTGGTCGAGGAACCGGAGCAGTTGGCTGGGTTGGCAGCGGCACGCGATGCCTACAATGCCAACCCCGAACGAGACGAGGACGGAAACCCGATCAGGTACGCGAGCGATGCTGCGTTTGTGCAGCACATCGTTGCCGAGGTCGCTGAGCGGTACGCACAAGGGCAGGCGCAATGAGCACAAAAACACGGCGTGAACTTATCGACCGTGCGGGCGAAGCGCTCGGGGTCTTGGCCGCTGGGCAGAGCTTAGCCAACGAGGACATCGCCCGCATCGACGGTTACATAGACCCGACAGCGGAAGACCTGATTGCGCGCGATGTCTACTACGTCAGCGATACGGAAGAGATTGATGCAAGTATCTTCGACGACTTCGCAATCTGCTGCGCAAACGCCTGCCGCCATGCATTTGGGCTGAGCGGCAACGCTGAGCTTCCGGCCGCTGCGCAGGCCGCAGAGGCCAAGCTGCGCATCAAGAGCGCGAGTGGTCCAACGTATAAGCCTCTGCGGACGGCCTATTTCTAGATGACGGCCATCCCCTTCCCGTTGAGCAGCGCCCCAGGCGAGCGCCCCCAGGAATCCGCGGGGCGTCTGATCAACACGTATGCAGAGCCGCGCGGCGAAGGACTCGGCCCACTCTGGCGGCGCGCTCCCGGTCTGAGCGAGTTTGTGGACACAGGCTCAGAGACATTCCGCGGCGCCATCGTCATGCCCGGTGTGGTCTACGTTGGCTTCAAGGACGCAATCCTTGCCATCGAAGAGGGCGCCACGAGTGACGGAACAGACTGGCTGGTAACGACTCACGGCTCATTTGCTGGTTCTGACAAGCTGTTTCTGGCTCGCAACAACAACTCAACCCCTGACGTCGTGGTCGTCGGAGACATCGGCGTCTCGGTCATTACATCGAGTGGTGTTGAGGAATATCCAGACGCTGATGTCGGCTCCCCTAATGCAGTGGCCTTTCTCGCCGGGTATTTCTTCTTCACCTACGGTGACGGCAAGGTGCGCACGAGCGGCATTAACTCAACGTCGATCAACACGCTCGATCTGGCGACGGCGGAGCAGAACCCGGACGGCCTGCTGCGGCCTGTTCCATATCGTTCGCAGATGATCTTGTGCGGGCCTCGCACAATGGAAGTCTGGACCAACACCGGCAACGCCACTGGTTTCCCGTTCTCGTACTCGTACACGATTGCAGCCGGATTGATCGGAGCCCACGCGATTGCAGGCGGTGGCGATGAGTTCAGCGAGTTCCTGTTGTGGGTGGCGGATGACAACACTGTCCGCATGCTCAACGGATATGCGGCGGACAAGGTGTCACCCCCCGACCTTGACCGGCTGATTGAGGCCATTACGGACAAGACGACGATTGAGGCGTGCGTCTATTCGTCGGGAGGTCATAAGTTCTGGCAGGTTTCGTGCGCGGCGTGGTCATGGGTGTTCGACTTGAACACAAAGAAATGGCACGAGCGCCGGAGCTACCTGCAACCGCGCTCACGGATTACGCAGTCATTCCCATTCGACGGGCGCTGGCTTTGCGGGGACGTGCTTAGCGGAAAGATTGCGCAGATTTCTCGCGATGCACGCGAAGAATTAGGCTCGCCGCTTGTGGTGACGATTGAATCCGGCCCGGTGCAGAAGTTCCCGCAACGCATTCAGGTCGCGCGCGCTGATTTCGATTTCATTGTGGGTGTCGGCATTGCGCCAGGACGCGACCCTGTCGAGACAAGTCCATCAGTACGCATTTCATGGACAGATGATGGAGGCGTCTACTGGTCGAATCCGTTGGTGCGTAGCCTCGGACGGCAACAGCAGTCTCAGACACGGGTTACGGTGCTGAACACGGGGCTGACTGGTCCCGTTGGCCGCCGCTGGAGACTGGAAATCTCTGATCCTGTGGACGCCACGCTTATAGCCGGTGACCAGGCGGCGTCTGTTCGGGCCAAGTCATGAGCCTACCTGTCCTCAGGCCGCTCCCGGAACCGCACCTCAACTGGCTTGAGGGTATTGTTGGCGTCGTCAGCCGCGTGTGGTGGGATTACTTGAAGTCGATGGACCGGCTTTTGCGTGTTCTGCAAGGGCTTGAGGGCTCCAAGACGTTCGATCCCTCGAACCTCGCGGACGGTACGGGCGAGACAACCACGATCACGGTCACGGGCGCTGCGCTAGGCGACTTCGCTATGGCGTCCTTCTCGCTGAACCTTCAGGGCATCACGCTCACGGCCTGGGTGTCTGCGGCGGATACGGTTTCGGTGCGGATGCAGAATGAATCTGGCGGCGCACTCAACCTCGCGAGCGGAACGCTCCGCGCGCGGGTAATCAAGCAATAGGGGGCCTAGATGGCGTTCTGGGACATTTTCAGCAGCAGTGACGGCAAGGAAGCCGCCGCGAACGCTGCGGCAGCTCGCAACAGCGGCCTGAACAAAGGCTTTGACCAAGCATCAGGCTATTTCAACAAGGGCCTAGAGGGCGCGACCGAGAAATACGGTGAGGCCAAGAATCTATTTGATACGTGGTATAACTCAGGCGCCGCCGCGGAGACCGCACGCGCCAATGCGTTGGGCCTGAATGGTCAAGAAGGTCGAGACGCGGCAGTTTCGGCGTTTCAGACATCGCCCGGCTACGAGTTTGCACTTGAGAGCGGTCTAGACGCGATTGATCGGCGCGCATCAGCACGCGGCATGCTCGGCTCTGGCAACACGAATGCCGACAGCATCACGTTCTCTCAGGGCGTGGCCAACCAAGAGTGGCAGAACTATTTGAACAACCTTGGCGTCGTGTCAGGTAGCGGTCAGACGGCTGCGGGTCAGCAGGCGTCACAGCTCGATCAGTTGGCGAACACGATCAACAACACGAACACGAACATCGGCAACTTGGCTTGGGGCAAGGAAACTGGCGTCGGCAACTCGAATGCGCAGATGATCCAGGACCAGTACGCCGCCGAGCAGGCCGCGAACGCCAATCAGTGGGCTGCAATCCTTGGTGTCGGAAAGCTCGCTGCTTCGTTTGCCGGGGGGGGCGCCGGTCTAGGAGATGTTGGGCTTGGCTCGTGGGGCGCAACTGTCACGCCCGCATAACGGATCATAAACGGGACGGATCATGGCCGGTTGGCAATCCTCGCCCTTTGCGGGCGCGCAGATCGACTTCTCACAGCTTGGCGACCTCTACAACGAATACACACGGTCGCAGGAAAACGCATTGAAGCAGCGAGCGGCACAGGAGCAGCTTGCGGCATCACGCGCGGCTCGCGGTCGTGCGTCGAGCGAGGACGCGGCGTTAAAGGCGGCCTTGGCCGATGAGTCCATCTATGACGCTGATGGGAACTTCAACGCACAGGCCGCGGCGTCGCGTCTGATGCGGGCCGGGCACCCGGAAGCCGCGGCGAAGGTAGCTCAGACGGCAGCAAGCTTGCGCAAGACGGATGGGCTTCCGACCAGCGCACAAGAATTCGAGTATTACAGCAAGCTTCCCCCGGAACAGCAGGCTCAGTGGAAAGAGCTAAACGTTCGCGGCGCTCTTGGTGGCGGTTCGGGTGGCCAGTTCGGAAAGACTGGCGCCGTTGTTCAGGGCGCTGACGGGCAGTTCTACACAGTGCAGTTCGGCGCAGACGGCACGAAGAAAGTTGAGCCGCTGGCGTTCTCGGGCGGCCCATCAGCGGGTGGTGACGACGCGCCGCCGCAGGTCATCCCATTGTCCCCGGCCCGCGGCGTAGAGGTCGTGGGCGATACCGCTATTGATAAGGCGACCGGACGGCCCGTGCGCAATGTCGGTGACGCAATTCGCGGCGGTGCTAACGCGAAGGAAGCGGGTACCATCTCTGAGATTTTCGACCCCGTGACCGGCCGTCCGCAGAAAATCCAGCGTCAACCTGACGGCTCGTGGTCGCCTGTAGGCGGCACGCAGTCTGCTGGTGTTGGCGAGCTTGATCGTGGGACGAGCACGGAGCTTTACGACAAGGGCTCAGGTCAAACCGTGCGCACGGTTACAAAGGATGTTGCGGGCGCGGCGGCAGAACAGGTGCGAGGCAAGAACCAGGCAGAAGGCGAAGCATCGTTGCCGAAGGCTGCGAACGCTCTCGCTGAGCTTGAGATCAAGAACAAGAATCTTCTTGGCGACCCCGGAACGCCGGGCGACAAGAGCAAACCGGCCACTCCTGGCACCATTGATCGCGCAATTGCACAGTCCACCGCGTGGACGACTGGTCTCATTGGTAGCCAGCTCGCGAAAGTTCCGGGCACCGCGGCGCACGACCTATCAAACACGCTCCTGGAGGTGCAATCCAACCTCGGCTTCGATACGCTGCAACAGATGCGTGACAACTCACCTACGGGTGGCGCGCTCGGCAACGTTACAGAGCGCGAGCTTGCGCTGTTGCAATCGACGTGGGCAAGCGTTCAGCAGTCTCAGAGCCGAGAACAGCTCATCTTCAACCTGAACCGCGTCAAGGAAATCAAACAGAAGTTTGCCGTGCTGAAGCGGCAAGCCTACGAGGCGGATGTGAAGCGCTTTGGTGCTGCTGCCGTACCGAATCCGACAACCGGTCAAGTGGCGAACCCTGTTGCGCCGCCTCAATCTGGTGCTGGCGGCTGGTCGATCCAGAGGGTTGACTAATGGCGACCTACCGCATCACCGGACCGGACGGCGGAACTTACCAAGTATCCGCGCCTGACGATGCGTCAGAGCAGGACGTGTTGTCGTATGTGCAATCAAATGCTGCGAAGGCACCGCGAAGCACGCAGGCCGACGCCGCAGCCTCGGCACAGAACGCCGCGCAGTCGTTCCGCGACTTGCCGCCAGAGCCAGCGGGTAGCGATGAAAGCCGCTCGTTCACTCTGGACTCCGCGAACATCCCAGCCGATGCCCCGACCGAGTTCGATACTGTGCGCGACGCCGCCCGCGATGCGATTGTGACCGGTGCGACCAAGGCCGTGCGCGCCGCGTCCGGTGGCGCTGGTGAGGGTGCTGCGGCCGGGGTGGCGCTTGCAGCCGATCCAGAGGCCAAGACGCCGTTTCAGCGCATTCGGAGCGCCGTCACGGGTTATGACCGGACGGAATACCCGGACGCTCAGGAGTTCACGCCAGCGCTAGTTTCGGCCACTAAGCAGCCGCAGCCCGCTGCGATGGGCTCCGCCGTCACACCCGACGAAAACGCACAGCTTGATATCTTGAAGGCCAACTACCCAGGCCTAGAGATCAAGAGGGACAAGTACGAGAACGTCATGCTCCGCGCTCCAGGCATGAAGGACTGGGCCTACTTGAATAAACCAGGCGTCTCCGGTCGTGACTTTGACGAACTGGGCACGCAGACGCTCGTTACACTGCCTCTTGCCGGTTTATTCGGCATGGGCGGATCGATCCCCGCGCGCGTCGCTACCGGTGCCCTTGGCGGTGGCGGTAGCAGTGTGGTGCAGGATGTTGCCGCCATGGCTCAGGGGTCGGAGCAGGGCATTGACGGCGAACGCGCGGCTATTGCTACTGGGCTCGGGGCGGCAACTGGTCCTCTTCTTGGCAAACCAGCGGCGCAACCGGCTAGAACGGCTACGACGGAGGCCATTGAGGCCGCAGAACGCCAGGGAATTCAAATCCCGCGCGGTGCAGCATCAGACAATCTCGCCGCAAAGCCGGTAGCAGGCGCGTTGAAGGAAATTCCGTGGGTAGGGCACCCGCTTGTGGAGGCCTCGCAAAAGGCCACCAAGGGCGTTGAGGACCGGGTTGGCCAGATCGTTGATAATCTGGGCAGCGGAAGCCAGCGCGCAGCCGGTAACGCCGTGAAGGACGACCTTCTGCAATGGGCGCGCGTCGGGTCTGAGGAAGCCGCCGACAAGCTATTTACGCCGGTTAAGCGGGCGCTGCGCAATAAGCGTGGCGATCTATCCAACACGGCTAACGCGGTGAGCACGCTTGTCGGTCGGTCGTCTGAAGCGTTCCTAGAAGCTCCCACTATCGTCAACACGATCAACAAATCGATCAACGACGCGGTTGCCGCGGGTGGCATTTCTTTCGACGGCATGCACACTCTGCGCCAGGAAATCGGCAAGCGCCTATCCGGGGCCATCGTGGCCGAACCAGGGTTGGACAAAGAGGCGCTGAAGACGCTCTATGCGGCGCTCACGGCGGACATGGAAAAGATGGCCGGTCGCCAGGGTTCGCGCGCGCGCGTCGCGTGGGATAACGCAGTCGATCTGTTCAAGAAGGACATCGTTACCCGCCGCGACGCAATCGAGAAGGTGCTTGGGGAGACCGGCAGCGCGAGTGCGGAGTCTGTCGCTGGTACGCTGCGAACCATGGCGGGCACCGGAAAGGGTGCCGACTTTCAGCAGCTGTTGCAGATCAAGCGGACGGTTGGTGAAAGCGCATGGGACGAGCTGGCTTCAGCTGTGATTGCCGATATGGGACGCACGGCTGACGGATTCAGCGTCGCTAAATTCCGCACCGCCTATGACAAGCTATCGACTTCTGGAAAGCATGCTCTGTTCTCACAGAGTCATAAACAGGCTCTCGACGATCTGGCGCTGGTGAGCACGAAATTTGCGGCCCTGGAACGACTTGGAAACCCGAGCGGAAGCGCGCGTATCGGCCTGATTGCGACCAGCATCCCAACGGCGATTGTTTCCATGGTGATGGCTCCGACAAGCGCGGCATTGGGTGCGTCTGGCGTCGTGGCCGGTCGGTTTCTAGCCAAGGCGTTGGCCAAGCCCGCAACGGCCAAGGCGCTATCGAAATGGTCGAACGCCTATCTGATGGCCGCGTCGTCGAAGAACCGCGCTGCCATGGCCGTGTTTCAGGAGGCCGAGCGCAAGTTGCTCGACGCAATGCGCTCGGATGGCCTCGATATTAACGAGGCTAGCGACAATTCAGCGGCGGTCCCCGAACAGTCGCGCCTCTCGCCGTAATCGCTGCGCCTCGGCATCATCGAGCGCTGCCCACAGACCTGGATCATGTTCGCGTGACTTTTGAGCGCTGGCGTTGTCAGCGACGCTGATGGCAAAGCAGGCGCAGAGAAATACCAGTAGAATTAATGCGGCAATCATCTACTTCCCCTCCGTTTTGTGCAACACGAGCGCCACGTTCATCTTGTTTCGCCCGCGGCGCACTGGTGGAGTGAACATGGTCGTTACGTTGCCCACAACGCCAAGCCTGTAGCGAGACAGCAAGAACCCGTAGACACACGAGAGTATTCCTGGGTTCCATCGGCTTCGCTGTGGTGTACCGCGGGCCTCTATCGTTGAGACAGTGAGTGCACCGGATTCCTGATCAGCTGGTGCTGGCTTCACACCGTATAGTGTTAGGTCGTGCACCCAACCGTAGCGAAACTCCATATCAATCGGCCGCGTGCGTTGCTGGGGTTTCAATAGTTTCTGGGCACCCGCTCTGTTGATGATGTAGGCACCAGCACCGGTTGGAAGCCGAGTGTAAGCAACGATAGAAGAATTCCGTGGGAGCCTCGCAACTCGACTAACGGCCGATTTGAAGTTGGTCGAGAGATGGATGATGTCCCACCCCTTTGGCGCCGCAGAAATGGCCTCGCGCACCGTTTGCATAAAGTCTGGGGCCAAGATCACGTCATCTTCAAGCACGACGCAGGCTGGCGCATCCCCGTTGAGAAGCGCGCCCATGGCCAACAAGTGGCTCGCGTAGCAACCGACTTCGCCCGGCGAGAGCTGCGTCCCATCGAATTGGCCCGCAAGCCACCCCGGCAGCGCATCGCACCTTCCGTCGATTGCCTCAATCCGCGTGAAGGCAATTCCCTGTCTCTGACAACGGACATTCATTGCGGCAAGGCGCTCTGGTGAGCGTTTGAGGTTGATTAGAAAGACCGGAATTACCGGAGTTGCGTCCGTCAATTGCATCGATTTGCACGCCTGAAATGGCGACCCCCGTTTCTATTCAAATGCGCGCGAAACAAAAAGCGCGGAAAAACAATGTATTACGCATGTTTGCGCGTATTCGCGCTGCGTCAAGTGTAAATCCGCAACAACTCACAAGATAGCAATAGGAGCCCGCCTTGGCTGGCACTATTTTCTCGCTCGCGATGTCACAAAGACTCAATTCCGAGGGAAAACCCCTTGTGAATGCGCCTTTGTCCATCTTCGCCGCGAATACGTCGGACCCAGAGATAGCGTACCAGGATTACGGGTTATCCGTCGCGCACGAGTGGCCGTTGCGCACAGACAGCAACGGGATGTTCCCCCCCTTCTGGCTCCCAGACGGTCAGTATCGCGTGCGCATGACGGACGCGGCCGGTGCGGTGATCTATTTCGACGTGCCATCTATCCAGGCAGTCGGCCCCTCTACCGGCGAGGGCGGCGGAGGTGGCGGCAGTGTAGACCCGAACGCGATCTTCCAGACCGGTGATCCGATCTGGGTTCCAAAGACTGGTGCGCGGGCCGGCTGGGTCCGAATGAACGGACGCACCATCGGTTCCGTTTCTTCCGGTGCATCCGAGCGCGCGAACGCCGACACGCAGTCGCTCTATGAGTTCCTGTGGAACAACTACAGCGATGATCTGTGCCCGGTAACAGGTGGCCGCGGTGATACAGCGTCTGCTGACTTCGCGGCCAACAAGCCCATCGCCATCCTCGATATGCGCGGCTATGGCCCGATGGGCTTGGACGACATGGGGAACGGCGCGGCGGGCCGGATCGTGGACGGAACGCCAACTGCCGCTGGTTCATCGGGCGGGTCAGAAAAGCGCACGCTGGCGCAGGGCCATCTACCGAACGTCTCGCTGAGCGGCACGACGAACACGACGGGCAGTCACCAGCACGTGTATGTCAGACGCAACAGCAGCGGCGGCACCTCAACGGGCGGTGATAATCGGCCCTATGCCGGAGAGACGAGCCAGCTAACAGATGCTGCTGGCAACCACTCCCACACAGTCACCGTCTCGCTTGGCGGATCAGAGACCCCAATCAACATCATGAGCCCCTATAGGTTGGGCACTTGGTACGTGAGGCTTTAGGGCATGGCAGAGTCTGACATCGAGCGCGCAAAGCGCATAGCCGACGAAATCCGCCCATTTTGGCCTGAGAAAGCAGACGAGATCGAGCGAGCGATTGTCTCCGCTCGGTCAGGTCAGATCGATGGCGTGAAGGTCAAGGTTGGCATCAGATACAAGCTTCAGAAGTTCGACGGGGAGTTCATCCCCGGCAAGACGCCAATTGAAACGATAGAAGGCGAGGGCTGATAGATGCCTCTCACGACAGTTGGACGAAACTGGATTGCTCAGGCGATCATCAACGACAGCGCGCCAACGCATTTCGACAACTCGAATGCGTACCTCGGGTCCGGCAACTCGAACACAGCCTTTGACGCCGCACAAACCGATCTGCAAGGCGGGTCAAAGCTCCGTCGCGGAATGGAGGCAACATATCCGCAGCGCACCGACAACGTGATCTCGTTCCGGTCGTTGTTCGGAACTGGTGACGCCAATTGGGCGTGGAATGAGTGGTGCGTAGCCAATCATGCAACGGCTGGTGTGATGTTGTCGCGAAAGGTTGAGTCACTCGGCACGAAGGCCGCGACCCAATCATGGCTTTTGGACGTGACGCTGACGGTCCAGATCGGAAGCTAGTAGATGCTTGGACACGGCGCCATAGGCGAGCTGGCGCTTGGCGAAATCCCAAGCAGTTCGCTTGTTGTTGAGAAATCTGCTTCCGACTCGCTCGCCGTCCTTCTCGATGAAGCGGCATCATATCTCGTCATCCTGAATCGATCCGATAGCGTTGACGTAACGCTGGCGGACACGATGGGGACCATTGGTGTTGCGTTGTCCCGCTCCGATAGCTTGCTGGTGGCGGTAGCAGATAGCCTCGCCATCCTGGCCTCACTGTCCCGGTCTGATGAGGTTGTCGTCGCGGTTGATGATGTCCTCGCGATCCTTGGGCAGTTGACCCGCAGCGATAGCGTTGGGCTGGACCTCGCGGAAAGCATCGCGGTCCTCGCCGGTCTATCCCGCGCTGACGACCTAGATGTTGTCCTAGACGAAGCCATCGCAATTCTGGTCTCCCTATCGAGACAGGATGCGTTGAGCGTCTACCTTGATGAGTTCATGACGCCAACGTACTGGCGGCGCCCAACGTCTGCCGTTGTCGGGATTGGCAGTGGTGGCGCGAGTGTAGGGCTCCGGGCGATCAAGCCGCTATCCAACATCGGAGCCGGTGACGTTGCTATTGGCCTCCGATCCGCACGCCCTAAAGCCGGGATGGGCTCCGGTTCCGTCGATGTCAAAGTGAGACACTGACAATGATTGAGATCACGCGCGGCTCGACCGTGCAATTCTTCGGCATCCAGTTTCGTGATGTCGATAGGAACGTGACGGTTCCAGAGAGCGCCACGATGCGTGTTCGATACACGCGCTGTGGGTGCGAGAAGTTCGATGACGTGACACTGGCACAGGACGGTGGCGAATGGTCGGGCGCGTGGGATTCGTCCCCGGCCGATCCCGGGACCGTCTATTGGTTCTTGCGCTCAACCTCTCCAGAGGCGACCGCGGCTCAGGGCGAGTTCAGGCTGAAGGCCAATCCCGCGAACGAGCGGGGTGAATGATGGCCGATCTGCTGGATATCTGCCGGTTTACCGCTGGAAATACGGGAACGGGTGCGTTTGAAGACGGGACCGCAGATCAAGGGTTTCTGAATCTTGATGATGCGGGAGCCGTCAACGGCAAGACATATCCGTATCGTGCGGAGAATGCGACGCGCACGGAATGGGAGATCGGATACGGGGTCTACGACTCCGGTGCTGGTGAGCTGTCGCGCACGCCACTGAAGTCTTCTAACAGCAACGCTGCTGTCAGCTTCACAACGGCGCCGACGGTGATCATAACGCCGTTACGGGCTGACATTATCCAAGTGGTTGATATCGTCGTCCAGTTCAATGGTGGTGGGGCGGCAATTGCTACGGGCGTCGGCGGGTACCTACCCGTTGACTTCGATGGCGAGATCATCGGCTGGACACTTGTAGGCGACCAGTCGGGGTCTATGGTCGTGGACGTCTGGAAAGACACATATGCGAACTACCCGCCAACAGTCGGTGACTCGATCGCCGCGTCTGCGAAGCCAACGATCAGCGCTGCCATAAAGGGCCAATCCTCGACGCTCACGGGATGGACGACCACCTTCAGCGCGGGCGACGTGTTCGGCTTCAACATCGACAGCAACAGCGCGATCAAGTTCGCGACGCTCTCCCTAAAGTGCATCAAGACTTAGGAGCCGCAGCATGGCGATAGAAGACGTCGACGTCACAACTCTTGTGGCGCGAAAGGTAGAACGCACGTTTCGATTTGACGGCTACGTGCCACGCGAAGCCTCGCCGTACGTCGATATCTACCGCGAGAGGTATTGGCGCCTCGAAGACGGTTCGCCCGTTGGCGTCCCCGTCGTGACAGTCACACGCAAGGCCTGGCCGGATATCGCGGACAAATCCTGGACTCTGACAGACGGCAGCGTGGTCACGGCGGCGCAGGTCTTTGAAGCGTTGGCTATGGCGTTCGACGAATTGTCGATCCCGCCGCCGCCAACCGAAGATTCTCTACCCGAACAGCCTGAAGAGCCAACCGATGGACAAACAGACTAGCGATCTAGTCGAGATCGCCAGACGTCACGGCATCAAGCCGCAGAAGCGCTGGCGCGGCGGACGCGCAAAGGTTCGCACCATCATCGCGTCTGTTGTCATGGCGTCTGGCCCGCTCGCCGGACTCGCTACGACCACGTACGAGATCGCCTACGACAAGCCGACAAAGGCGATGCTGGGCGCACGCATTGTCGCCTCGGCAGAAGACTCGTCTGGCAAATCCCTTCGACCGCTCCTGGCCTACACCACGTTCGTATACCTCACCACGACTGGCACCAACTCGTGGCCCGTCCCGGCCGATTGGAACAACAGCGACAACCAGATCGAATGCCTAGGTTCAGGCGCTAACGGCACAGCAGGCGGCTCCGGTGCATCTGGCAACGGCGGAGGGGGCGGCGCGTATGCCACGGTTTCAAACGTCACGCTCACGCCGGGAGGCTCCGCTTCCTACACCATCAACGTCGGCTCCGATACGAACTTTGCTTCTGTCTGCATCGCCAAGTCGGCGTCTGGCACAACGGGCGGTCAGGCGGCGTCATGCACGCCTAGCACAGGCGCCTTCTCTGGCGGAAACGGCGGCGCCGGTAACGGCACGGCCGGCTCCAATACGCGGCGCCAGGGCGGTTCTGGCGGCGGCGCAGCGTTCAGCGCCTCCAATGGATCGAATGGCGTAAACGGGGGCACTGGCGTCAACACCGTGGCCGGCAACACGGGTGGTGCTGGTGGCTCTCCCGGTGGCGGTGCTGGCGGCTCTCCGAGCGGATCAGCAGGTACAGCCGGCACGCCGGGAGGCAATGGCACAGGCTGGTCAACACCATCAAGTGCCGGCGCTGGTGGTGGCGGCTCAGGGGGTGGGTGCCCTGTCAACAACGTCTTAGGTCCGCAGCCAGGGTCAGCCGGCGGTCTGTACGGCGGCGGCGGTGGCGGCGGTTGCGGCAATCCCACGTTCGGTGCGGCAGCAGGCGGCGCAGGACGCCAAGGCATCATCCGCATCAGCTACACGCCTCTCAAGACGTTTCGATTCCGCGCCTACGTTCTCGGGTAGTTCGCTGCTTTACGCAGGGCCAAGGCGCCACTGGTTGCCGCGCACCCGTTCCATGGTCGCGACCACCATCACAACAACCTAAATCCTGAAATAGCAATCGAGGGGAGCCAATGGCCTTCATCGAACCCGCGAGCCTGCGTCATTCCAATCCCGGCGCCATGGCTTTAGGCGGCCCGACGTCAAGTGCCCGCAAGTTCGGCGCGAGCGAGGAAACAACGCTCAACGACGGCCAGGGCAACACCATCGCAACCTTCCCGACGAAGGTGCAGGGTGCTGCTGCTCAATTCGATCTGCTGGCCACGCGCTACACAGGGTTGACCGTTCGCAACGCTCTGAAGCGCTGGTCTGGCGGCAACCACGTTGACACCTACTGCAAGGTCGTCTGCAAGCGCACCGGTCTCTCTGAGTCCGACACGCTTACCGCAGCCTACATTCGCGCGCCATCGACGGGAATCAAATTCGCCAAAGCCATGGCCTTCCACGAGGCGGGCAAAGAGTACCCGATGACGGCTAAGGAGTGGAAGCAGGCGCACGCCCTGGCCTTCCCTACTCCTGCATCCGCACGCAAGGGGCTGCGCATCCCGTTCCGCATTCCGGCCGCAGATGGTCCGTCCAATGACCTAGGCGACCGGATTGCCGACATGGCCCTGACCTACGTCGGCAAGGGGGAGAAGCCTGGACCGGGAAACTACCAGTTCATGGATGACTTTTACGACACGCTGGGCCTTCCCCGCATGGAGGACGACAAGACGGCGTGGTGCAAGCTCACGGTCTCAGCCATTCGCAAGAAGTGCGGCGCGGAAGTCGAAGACAAGGACAACGATGACATTCTTGTGGCCCGCAACTTGGTCAGAACCGGAGCGGGTGCGGCTCCCGGAATCCAGATCGACAAGGATCAGCCCGAGCTAGTCCGTCGTGGTGACGCCCTTGTCTGGGCCCGAGGCAACTCTTTGTGGCAGGGCCACACCGGAACCGTCGTCACCGTAGACCTCGAAGGCAAACGCATTGAGTGCGTAGAGGGCAACGTCAGCAACTCTACGGTTCGCAAGTGGTACACGTTCGCTCAGATCAAATCGAAGGCTCTGGGTATCAATCGCCCGATCCCAGACAAGCGCCAGCCTAACGGCACGGTTCGCTATCGTGATGTGGCAAAGGACTCGCCGTCGATCACGATGCAGATTTACGCCTGGTTCGCAGCCCTAGTTGGCGGCGTGGCGAGCTACTGGAATGACATCACGGGCGGCATCTCCGGGGCCGTTCATGCCCTCCCGCTCGTGGCAGAGCAAACCTCTACAACTGTCGGATCAGCTCAGCAGATAGTGCAGACGGCTGGCCTGTCATGGCCCGCCAAGCTGGCGTTCCTGATGACGGCCGTACTCGCCGCAACGGCCCTCTATCGCGTTCTCCGTCAGCGCTCACAGAACGGCGGAAAGCGGGTGCAGCCATGATCTTCTGGACCCTATTGGGAAGCCTTGGCCTGGGTGGTGTTGCGACCGTGGCCGGACTGTTCTTCTTTCCAACGCTGACGATGCAGTTTCTATCCGGCCTTGCCTCTGTTGTGCTCGGGGTGGCCAGCAAGGGCGCTGCCAAGTTCTTCTCCGGGTGCGAGTGGATATTCCAGCGGAAGGACGCCACGTTCGCCCTGTTCGTGTTCATGCTCGTGGCGGGCATCATTGCCGAGAGATACGACCCCGTTGGTTATCTCCTACACTGGACGCCGGGAGGCGAGACCCAGGCAGAGACCGTCTCAGAGCGCATCCAACCGAAGAAAAGCGGGGGTAGGTCATCAGCTCAGCGGCAGGCGCGCCCGGTAGAAGACACGCTGGACTACATCCGCAAATCACTGAACCCATTCTGAGGCTCCGTCATGGATATGGCATTCGGGGGTGAAGATGCGACACTGGAATGGGCACCCGGCATGGCCGCCCCCAGACCTATTCAGTATCCTGATCGAGCAAACCCGGATGTTAGAGCGGATCGACGGCCGAACGGAGCGACAAGACGAGAAGCTGGAGGCGCTGAGCGAACGAGTGGCACACCTAGAGCGCGGCAAACTCGGGTGGCTGTCGGTAGTTCCGTGGAAGGAACTCGCCCCGGCAGCCTGGGGAATCGGGCTAGTGGCGGCGGTGGCTCTGGGGAAACTCTCATGGGAACAGGCGCACGCTCTACTGCCAGGTCACTAGCATGGGGGGTGTTTTGGGTTTGTTGCTTCACCGCCGGGGTAATCGCGGCTCTGTGACCCTGGCGTATCCGCTCGCGGCGATTTGAAGCCTGGGCGATACCGATATAGCCGGAACAATTAAAGCCGCTCTAGGAGTATCCTGGGGCGGTTTTTGTTTGTGCTGTTGCAACTCGGGCCCTGCCTCAGGGTGGCGGTAGGTGGTGTGCGGCTGACTATCGACTTCAGGAACACGGCCCCAGCCGTCGCACGCCAAGCACCGCGCTCCGTCTGTCATCCCGGTTCCGTGGCAGGTTTTGCATTCCATCGTTGCCGCCACCTTTTCCTGTTTGGAAAGTATCGTTTCCACTAAGCCAGACTACGTAAAAGGCACTTTGCATAAACTGGTGTTGCCGGGAGAATTGCGGGATGCTGCCTCAAGGTGGCGGGAGGTGGATTGTTGGTGCCTTGAGTGCCGTGTCTGTGAAAAATGGTTCCAGCGTGTGAAAAACGATACTGGGCCTTTATTGAGGGGTTCAGGTTCCGCCCTTCACGCTGGGAGTATTGGGCGGCGGTGGCGGCACGGACTTTTTCTCGTGCTTTTCGATCACGTCGAGAACGTCACCGTAAAGACGGCAGAGCTTCCGGTGCTCGGAGGCGTAAAGGCCGTCCTTGTTTTGGAGGCCGTTAAGACTCGTTATCGCGCGGTCGCGACGGCCCTCAATGTCCTGCCGGAAAGCCTTGATGCTTGCGTTCCAGATGATGTCGTCCGTAACAGCAGCCATGGTTCGGGCCTTTCGTTGACTACCGCGGCTCTCTCAGCCAGCGGCGACTTTTCTCGTCTACTTCGGCGGCGTCTGGGCGCCTCGAAAACGTCTCGTGCCACTCAATCAGTTCGCGTAGCTCCCGCATAATCGGCTCGCGCCACGGCGGATAAGAGGGCTTCGATCTGGTCTTTGCTTTCGTCAAAGTCCTCGTCCTCGAAAGTGCCTAGTTCCTCGTCGTCGGGGCACGTCCACTGGCGCTTACGCATCCACCATGTTGCCTCGTCCCACACGGCTACCTGCATCGGGCCGCGGTCATAGTGGGTGAGAGTGATCGTCGGCCGCATGCTCGTCTCCAACCGTCAAATATCTTTTGCAGGTTCGCCCGCAGCGTCAAAGTTACTTTCCCGTAGCGGTGATCGCGGCGCCACCCTGTTGAGAATTTCAGCGAGCACCTTGAGACGTTCCAACAGCTTCTCCCGAGACGGATACGGCGTGGGCCGATTGTCACGCAGCGCGACACAGAGCATGTCTATTCCCATGCGGGCGTCCGTCGCCGCCTGCATCAGTTCGTTATGGCGCTTGAAGCAATCGTGCATGTCATCCACGAGGCCGGGGAACTGATGCTTGGGGAAGCGATGCACCATCACGCTGCCGCCTTCGACGCAAGAGCGCGCAAGACGTCCTCTGGCACGCTCTTGAGCGCTTCCCGTGCCTCATCAACCCGCAGCCGCAGAACGCCCCAGTTTGTGTTGCCTGCCGCAGCGCGGATTTCATCCTCGAAGGCGCGCAGGCCGTCACACTCGTTGGCCAGCCTCCAGAGCGCGACTTCGAGCGTTTTGACGCGCTCGGTCATCAGTTCATCAGAGGCCTTATGGAAGTGCGCCATTGCCCGCTCAACAGCGGGAGAAACGACGCCAGCCTCTTGCAGATTGTCGTACTGCTCTTTGTTCATGCCTCGGGCCTTTTCTACTGCGCCGCCTCGGCGCGCTCTAGCTTCACCTTAAGGGCAAACAGCGCCTCATTGTAGCGCCGGCTCTCGATGCTGTGACCGCCGTTAAAGCAAGAGCTAACACGAAT
>Ga0164243_10000785_pt1 | contig 55311 bp, 47 predicted proteins | sample OricompcompostOP_FD_108781 | JGI IMG/M metagenome (GOLD analysis project Ga0164243, IMG submission 108781) | Organic Plus compost microbial communities from Emeryville, California, USA - Original compost - Organic plus compost (OP) | ecosystem: Engineered > Solid waste > Mixed feedstock >... | reverse complement strand
CCTCAAGATCAAGCGCTTCCTCGGTACCAGCGAAAACGCCGTCCGGACGCAGATCGCCGTTGCCCTCATCGCCTATCTCATTCTGCGCATGGCCCGGGAAGCAGCCGCGGCACCGCCCAGCCTTCTCGCCTTTGCCAGGCTCGTCAGCCAACCTCATGCACAGGCGACCTGTCGACAACCTCGCCGATCCACGACCTCCGATCATCAGAGATACGTGCCAGACCGAACTCCCCTTATGCTGAACCGGACAGCCGTGGGCTTGTCGCGAGGATCCATCGCTCCGCAGACTCCGGCGCCAGATGAAGGCTGGATCCCGGCAGCGAGTGCCGGGATGACAGAGAAGACGAGCCTAGCCTACGCAGCCTTCTTGGCCTTGGCGGCGACGCCGGCAAGCTCGCGAATGAAGCCGCGCACGCCTTTCAGCCGATCAGCAGGCAGATCCCATTCGGCGCGGAAGACCAGCTTCTGGTCGGGCTGCACCTTGATGATGCCACGCGAGGCCTGCACGAACTGAACGAGCCCTTCCGGGTTGGCGAACTGGCCACGGTGGAAGCCGACGACGGCGCCGCGCGGGCCGGCGTCGACTTGGGCCACGCCTGCCTGGCGGCACAGGCCTTTGATCTCCATCACGTCGAGCAGGTGCTCGACCTCCTCGGGCAATGGGCCGAAGCGGTCGACCAGCTCGGCCGCGAAGTTGTCGATCTCCTCGCGTGTCTCGAGCGTCGACAGCCGCCGGTAGAGGCCAAGTCGAAGCTGCAGGTCGGTGACGTAGGCTTCCGGGATGAGCACCGAGGTGCCGAGCGAGATGGTGGGGCTCCACTGCTCGGTGGCGGGTTCGAGATCGCCGCCCTTCATCGAGGCGACGGCCTCCTCCAGCATCGACTGGTAGAGCTCGAAGCCGACCTCGCGGATGTGGCCCGACTGCTCCTCGCCCAAGAGGTTGCCGGCGCCGCGGATGTCGAGGTCGTGCGAAGCCAGCGAGAAGCCGGCGCCGAGCGTGTCGAGGGACTGCAGCACCTTGAGGCGCTTGTCGGCCGCCTCGGTCAGCACCTTGCCGACCGGCGTCGTGAAATAGGCATAGGCGCGCGCTTTCGAGCGGCCGACGCGACCCCGCAACTGGTAGAGTTGGGCGAGGCCGAACATGTCGGCGCGGTGCACGATGAGCGTGTTGGCATTGGGCAGGTCGAGGCCGGACTCGACGATGGCCGTTGAGAGAAGGATGTCGTACTTGCCGTCGTAGAAGGCGGTCATGACATCCTCCAGCTCGCCCGGCGAGAGCTGGCCGGAAGCGCGGGCGAAGGTGAGCTCGGGCACGGCCTCGCGCAGGAACTCGGCGATGTCGTCGAGGTCGGAGATGCGCGGCGCGACATAGAAGCTCTGGCCGCCGCGGTAGCGCTCACGGCGCAGCGCGTCGCGGATGATGACGGGATCGAACGGCGAGATGTAGGTGCGCACGGCCAGGCGGTCGACGGGCGGCGTCGTGATGAGCGACAGCTCGCGCACGCCAGTGAGGGCCAGTTGCAGCGTGCGCGGGATCGGCGTCGCCGATAGCGTCAGCACGTGCACGTCCTCGCGCAGCTTCTTGAGGCGCTCCTTGTGCCCGACGCCGAAGTGCTGCTCCTCGTCTATGATGAGCAGGCCGAGGCGCTTGAACTCGATCGACTTGCCGAGCAGCGCGTGCGTGCCGACGACGATGTCGATCGAACCGCTCTTGAGGCCCTCCTTCACCTCGGTCAGCTCCCTCGAGCCGACGAGGCGCGAGGCCTGGGCGATGTTCACCGGCAGCCCTTTGAAGCGCTCGGTGAAGGTCTTGAAGTGCTGCCGGGACAGCAGCGTCGTCGGCACCACCACGGCCACCTGCATGCCGTTCATGGCACCGACGAAGGCGGCACGCAACGCGACTTCCGTCTTGCCGAAGCCGACGTCGCCGCACACGAGGCGGTCCATTGGACGGCCGGAGGCGAGATCGGTGAGCACAGCCTCGATGCTCGTCTCCTGGTCCTCGGTTTCCTCGTAGGGGAAGCGGGCGACGAACTCGTCGTAGGCGCCTTCCGGCGTTGCGACGGCTGGCGCCTCCTTGAGCTGGCGCAGGGCTGCGATCTTGATCAACTCCGAGGCAATCTCGCGCAGGCGCTTCTTGAGCTTGGCTTTGCGCGACTGCCAGGCGACGCCGCCGAGCTTGTCGAGTTGTGCGTCGGATTCATCGGCGCCGTAGCGCGACAGGAGCTCGATGTTCTCGACGGGGAGGAACAGCTTGTCGCCGCCGGCGTAGTGCAGCTCCAGGCAGTCGTGCGGCGCATTGAGCACCGTGATCGTCTTGAGTCCAGCGAAGCGGCCGATGCCGTGGTCGGCGTGCACGACGAGGTCGCCAACGGAGAGGCTCGTCGCCTCGGTCAGAACATCGACGGCGGAGCGCTGCTTGCGGCGCGGTCGCACGAGGCGGTCGCCGAGGATGTCCTGCTCGCCGATGACGGCCAGTTCCGGCGTCTCGAAGCCCTGCTCCATGCCGAGCACGCCGAGACCCGTTGCGCCACCCGGCAGCGCCAGGGCCTCGGCGTAGGACTCGACGCGCTTGACGTCTTTCAATCCGTGATCGGTGAGAAGCGTCAGGAGGCGCTCGCGTGCGCCCGGCGTCCACGAGGTGACGATGACGCGGCGCTGCTCGCCCTGGATGCGGCGGATGTGGCCGACGACGGCGTCGAACACATTGACGTCGCCCTGCGCGCGCTCGGCGGCGAAGGTGCGCCCTCCCCTCCCGCGCCAGGAGCGCACGTGCGGCGCATCCGCCTCCTCGAATGGTGTCAGGCGATAGCTGCGCCGGGCGCCGACGGCCTTGGCGAACTCCATGCGGTCGAGGAACATGCGCTCGGGCGGCACCGGCTTGTACGGCGGGCCGCCGAACTTCTGCTCCTCGAGCGCCTCGCGGCGTGCATCATAGTGCTCGGCGATCTGGTCGAAGCGGCTGCCGGCCGATTCATCGACGCGATGGTCGAAGCTGATCGGGACCTCAGGGAGGTAGTCGAGCAGCGTCTCGAGCTGATCGTGGAACAGCGGCAGCCAGTGCTCCTGGCCGGGATAGCGGTGCCCAGCGCTGACCGCCTCGTAGAGCGGGTCGTCGCCCGTGGCACCACCGAACAGCTCGACGTAGCGGGCGCGAAACAGCTTCTCCGCCTCCTCGCCGAAGGCGACCTCGCTCACTGGCATCAGGGCGAGCTTCTGCACCGGCTTCGTCGTGCGCTGCGTCGTGACATCGAACGCCTTCATGCTCTCCAGCGTGTCGCCGAAGAAGTCGAGGCGAACAGGGCTCGAGCGGCCGGGCGGATAGAGGTCGAGGATGCCACCGCGGACGGCGTACTCGCCCGCTTCCATCACCGTCCCGGAGCGGGTGTAGCCCATGCGGGCGAGGCGCTGCGTCAGGCGCGCCATGTCGATGCGCTGCCCCGGCGCCATGGCCTTCGTCGTCTGCTTGATGAAGCCGCGCGAGGGGATGCGCTGCAGAACGGCGTTGACCGTCGTCAGCACAACGGTCGGATGTTTGCGCGCGCCGATCGCCAGCTTGGCGAGCGTCGCCATGCGGCGGGCGACGATGTCGGACGTCGGCCCGACGCGGTCATAGGGGACGGTATCCCACGCCGGGAAAGTGACGACGCGCACTTGTGGCGCGAAGAACGACAGCCCCTGCTCCAGCGCCTCGATGCGCCGGTCGTCGCGCGCAACGTGCAGGAGGGTCCCCGGCGCTTTGTCGGAGCCTGCCTCATTGACGAGCTGCGCCAGCACCAACGCGTCGAGCCCCTCGGGCACGCCGCCGATGATCCACGCGGTGTGGCTCGTCTCCTTCACGTGGGTGGTCATCGTGGCTCCAGCCGTGCGCCGTCGGAGAGCGCCAATCCGTGGTAGGTACGCAAAGCGGCGATGAGGGGCACGAACTCGCCCGCCTCGGCCGGCGTCTCGCCGGTCGCGAACCAGGTGTTCAGCACAGCGTCGGACAACGCCAGAAGGCGCTCGAAGGTGCCGAGCTCGCTCTCGGACATGGCCTGCACGCGCGCCTCGGCATAGCGGCCAAGGATGAAGTCCATCTCCTTGGTGCCGCGATGGGACGCGCGATAGGCGGCGCGCCGGCGGCGCGTTTCAAGGTCGTGGTGCATACAATCGCTTCTTGGATAACCCGCCGGCAAGGCTTGACGCCGTTCGGGCTCATCGCCACCCTCTGGTAGGGTCGGGAGGCTGATATAGCGCCCGTTTCCGATCGCGCAAAGGGCCGAGGGGCGGGCATCCTTCGCGGCCCCCGCTAGACCTGTTACGCCGCTTTGCCGAGACCCCGAAAACTCATGCGGCCCATAGAGCTGACGCCTCTTTTTGCCTCGCTGCAGTCGCTTTCCGGGATCGGGCCGCGGCTCATCCTCCTCATGCGCAAGTGCGTCAACCTGCCCGCGGGCATCACCGAGCCGCGCGTCCTCGACCTCTTGTGGCACCTGCCGACCGGCGTCATCGACCGGCGCGCCGAGCCGACGATCGCCGATGCGGTGCCGGGCTCCATCGCCACGTTGAAGGTGCGCATCCTGAAGCACTCGCCTCCGCCGCGGGGCAATGCGCGCGCACCGTACAAGGTGCGGGTCGAGGATGACAGCGGGAAGCTCGACCTCGTGTTCTTCCATGCGGAGAGGAAGTTCATCGAGCGCCAGTTGCCGGTTGGCGAGGAGCGCTACATCTCCGGGCGCGTCGAGCGCTACGCCGACAAGCTGCAGATGTCGCATCCCGACTATATCGTCTCGCCGGAGGCGCGCGACGAGCTGCCGATGCTGGAGCCAGTCTATCCGCTCACAGCAGGCTTGTCGGGCAAGATCGTGCAGAAGGCGACGCGCCAGGCTCTGGAGCGGCTGCGCAGCGTACCGGAGTGGCAGGAGCCGGCATGGGTGAGTGCACGCGGCTGGCCGACGTTCGGGGAGGCACTGCAGCGGCTGCACAAGCCGACCGATGCCGGCGACGTCTCGGCGGGCGCCGCACCGTGGCAGCGTCTCGCCTACGATGAGCTGCTGGCCGGACAGCTCGCGCTGGCGCTGGTGCGGCAGACCTACAAGACGCGGCCAGGGCGTGCCGTGAGCGGCGACGGGCGCGTGCGCGCCAAGCTGGCCGACGCCCTGCCCTTCGCGCTCACCAATGCGCAGCGCGAGGCGATGCGCGAGATCGAGGCCGACATGGGGGCGCCGCGGCGCATGCTGCGCCTGCTGCAGGGCGACGTCGGTTCGGGAAAGACAGTCGTTGCACTGCTCGCCATGGCGATTGCTGTGGAGGCAGGCGCGCAGGCGGCGCTCATGGCACCGACGGAGGTGCTGGCGCGGCAACACCTCGAGACCATAGCCCCACTGGCGGAGAAGGCGGGACTGCGCGTTGGCTTGCTCACCGGCCGGGAAAAGGGGCGCGCGCGCAAAGACGTTCTCGAGCGCCTCGTCACCGGCGAGATCGACATCATCATCGGCACGCATGCGCTGTTCCAGGCCGACGTCGTGTTTCGCGACCTCGCCTTCGCCGTCATCGACGAGCAGCACCGTTTCGGCGTGCATCAGCGCCTGTCGCTGCAGTCGAAGGGCAATGGCAGCGGCACCGACGTGCTGGTGATGACGGCAACGCCGATCCCGCGCACGCTGGTCATGACGCATTACGGCGACCTCGACGTCTCGCGGCTTGGCGAGAAGCCGCCGGGCCGCAAGCCCGTGGTGACGAAGGCTATCCCGACCGAGTCGATGGAGAAGCTGATCGAGCGCCTGCGCGCACAACTCGCCGAGGGGGCGCAGGTCTATTGGGTGTGCCCGCTGATCGAAAGCTCGGACGTGTCCGAGCTGGCGGCCGCCGAGGAGCGGCACGCGCATTTGTCGCAACTCTTCGGCAAGGAGAGTGTCGGCCTGTTGCATGGCGGCATGCAGGACAAGGCAAAGGACGCGGCCATGGAGGCCTTTGCCTCGGGGCAGCTCAAGATCCTCGTTGCGACGACGGTCATCGAGGTCGGCGTCAACGTCCCAAACGCCAACATCATGGTGATCGAGCACGCCGAGCGCTTCGGCCTAGCGCAACTTCACCAGTTGCGCGGACGCGTCGGGCGCGGACAGCGCGAGAGCTTCTGCATGCTGCTTTACAAGGCGCCGCTCGGCGAAACGGCGAAATCGCGCCTCGACATGATGGAGGCAACGGAGGATGGGTTCCTCATCGCCGAGAAGGATCTGGAGCTGCGCGGCGGCGGCGAGGTGCTGGGTGCGCGCCAGAGCGGCATGCCGGGGTTCCGGGTCGCCGATGTGCCGGGCTTTGCCGGTCTGCTCGAAGCGGCGCGCGATGACGCACGGCTCGTGCTCGCCTCCGATCCGATGCTATCGAGCCCGCGTGGGCAGGCACTGCGCACGCTGCTCTACATTTTCGAATGCGACGAGGCCGTCCGCCTCTTCCGCGCCGCCTGATCCCCCTTTCCCCGCATGCGGGGAGAGGGTTGGGCTGCTACCCCTCACCCTAACCCTCTCCCCATCGAGTGCAGTGCGATGGGGAGAGGGGAGCTGTCAGGCCGTGGGGGTGGGCTTGCCCTTGTTCTTCTTTTTCTTGCTGCGCGCCTGCTCGGCGAGCTCACGCAGCTTAGCCTGGCTCTCCGGCGTCACCATGCCGGCCGAGATGATCACCTTGGCCGCGTCCTCGATGGTCATGTCGAGGAATACCACCTCGCTGCGCGGCAGGAAGCAGACGAATCCCGTCGGCGGCACGATGCCGGTCGGCATGAAGACGGTGAGGACATTGTTCTCGCCGCCCGGCATCACCCGGCCGATCTCACCCGTCGTCTCGCCGGTGACGAAGACGATGGACCAGAGACCCTTGCTGGGGAACTCGATCAGGCCGACCTTCTGAAACGCCTGCCCAGGTCCGGTGGCGCTGACGACCGATTCGAAGATCTGCTTCAGCGCGCTGTAGACGTTGCGCACGATCGGCATGCCGCCAAGCATCTGCTCGCCGAAGGAGATGAGCGTGCGGCCAAGGAGGTTGGCCGCAAGTGCACCGATGAGCGTCAGGGCGATGATGCCGACGACGAGGCCGAAGCCGGGGATCGGGAACGGAAGATAGGTGTCAGGCAGGTAGGCGGTGGGGACGAACGGCTTGATCCACGCGTCGGTGACGTTGATGAACCACCAGGCGAAGTAGAGCGTGATGGTCACCGGGCCGACGATGACGAGGCCTGTGAGGAAGTAGTTGCGCAGGCGGGCGCCAACGTGCCAGCCGCCCGCCTTTGGATCCTCGCGCACGAGCTTGCGTAGCCCGGCGCGAAGCTCGGCCGAGGCTTCGTGCTGACTGTCTTCTGGACCAGCAGAGCTCATGAAAAATCCCAACGGACCTTGGCCGACAGATGTGCCCCGGTGTCAGGGGCCCGCGGTCGATCAGCCGAGGCTGCCAGACTTTCCCACGGATTTGCTGCCGGTGTAAGTACGCAGCTTAGGCGCATGGCGCCTAATGCTTCGGCAATATGGCGGCTGGGCTGGGATCGCTCGCACCTATTCGGTGACAACCAGGCAATCGAACCCGTCCGAGCGCAGCGCCGTGCACAGTTGCTGCGGCTCGCTCGCGTTGGCGTAAGGACCGACGCGCACGCGGTAGAAGGTGCCCATGCTGCCGATAACGGACTCGTCGACCTCCGGGCGGCGGCCACCGAGCTGGTCGGCGTGGCGTCCGACAAGCAGCCCTGCGAGTGCTTCGGCTTCGGAGCGCGAGCGGACAGAGGCGACCTGGAGGCGGATGCTCCCGCTAGGCGCTACCGACGCGGCCGGTCCCGATTCGACCGAGGCGACCTCGGTGACGAACGGAGAGCCGATCTCGGGAGCACGCCGGCGCGTCTCGGCCGGTGTCACCTGCGTCGCCGGCCCCCAGCTCACGCTCTCGGACGCGGGGAACGCGTCGTCGCCGCCGATCGAGGCCGTCGATGTCGGCTCTTCGGCCTTCGGCTCGCCCGACGAGCTGCCGCCGCCGAACAGGTTGGAGAAGAAGCCGCCGATGCCGCCGGAGCTCGGTGAGGACGACGGCGCCGATGCGGCAGGCGCGTTAGACGTTGCTGCGGCGGCGGATGCAGCCATGGCGGTCTCGGTCGGAGAGGGCGTGCGGCCGGGAAGCGCAGGAGCCGCCGCGTATGCCGATTGGGGCACGGGCGGTACGTCGCTGATGCCGGACTCCTGGTAGGCGAGTGCGCGGGCCTTGATGGCATCGGCGCGCTCGGCCTCGGAGAGGCCGCCCTTGAGCCACAGCGCGCTCGTCAGGTCGGAGACGGCAAAGCCCGGCTTACCGAGCTTGCGGAACGTCAGGCCGCGATAATAGAGGACGCGCGGCATCTGATGGCTGGGCAAGCCGGCGCGAATGGCGGCCTCGAAGGCGCGCTGCGCTTCATCGAACTTGCCAGCGTTGTAGGCCTTGATGCCGCCTTCGAAAATCTGCTGCACGAGGGCGGCGGACTTGCCCTTGTCATCGGCGGAGTCGTCGTCGGCCTGCTTGGCAGCGGCTGGCTTCTTTCCGCTCTGCGACGGGGCGGCATGCGCAGCAATGGGAAGCGCGACAGCCATCAGACCCGCGATTAGCGCCAGAATGCGCAACATGTCCCCCATATCCGATCCAGTTGCCGCTGGTCCTACCCCCGCTCACGAGGCGAGCCTAAGCCAAGCGCAATATCGAGGCAAATCCGCGGCCAAGCGAGGGTTTTCCCCTATTCGACCGTCACCGACTTGGCGAGGTTGCGGGGCTGATCCACGTCGGTGCCCATGATGACGGCCGTGTGGTAGGCTAAGAGTTGCACCGGCACCGCATAGAGCAGCGGGTGGGTGAAGGCCGCAGCTGCCGGCATGGCGATGTGGGCGGCGACCTTGCAGCCCACGGCCTCTGCGGGCGCATCCGAGATGAGGATGATCTGCCCGCCGCGGCTTGCCACCTCCTGCATGTTGGAGACCGTCTTCTCGAAAAGCTCGTCCTGCGGGGCGACGACGATGACCGGCACGTTCTCATCGATCAGGGCGATGGGGCCGTGCTTCAACTCGCCGGCGGCATATCCTTCGGCGTGTATGTAGGAGATCTCCTTCAGCTTCAGCGCGCCTTCGAGCGCCAACGGATAGCTGGTGCCGCGGCCGAGGTAGAGCACGTCGCGCGCCTTGGACAGCATGTGCGCGATGGCTTCGAACTGCTCCTCGTTGCGCAGGATGGTGGAGATGTGGCGCGGCACCTCGATGAGCGCCTGCACCATCGCCCGCTCGCTATCGCGATCGAGCGTGTCGCGGGCGCGCCCAAGGCCGAGCGCGAGGCAGGCCAGCACCGATAGCTGGCAGGTGAACGCCTTGGTCGAGGCGACGCCGATCTCAGGGCCGGCAAGCGTCGGCAGCACGACGTCGGACTCGCGGGCGATCGACGATGTGCGCACGTTGACGATGGCGCCAACGCGCTGGGACTGCGCCTTGGCGTGGCGCAGCACGGCGAGCGTGTCGGCCGTTTCACCGGACTGCGAGACGAACAGCGCCAGGCCGTCCTTGGGCATCGGCGGCTCGCGGTAGCGCATCTCCGAGGCAACGTCGATCTCGACGGGCAAGCGGGCGTAGCGCTCAATCCAGTATTTGCCGACGAGGCCGGCATAGTAAGCAGTGCCGCAGGCTGAAATGGTAGCCCGCTGGAGCGCTGCCGGGTCGACGCCGAGATCGGGGATGGAAACCTTGCCCTCCGCCATGTCGATGTAGCTCGACAGCGTGTGGCTGATCACCTCCGGCTGCTCGTGGATCTCCTTGGCCATGAAGTGGCGGTGATTGCCCTTGTCGACGAGCAGCGAGGAGGCCACCGACTTGATCAGCGGGCGATCGACGCGCTTGCCGGAGCGGTCGTAGATCTCGACGCCGGAGCGGTGCAGCACCGCCCAGTCGCCTTCCTCGAGATAGGTGATGGCGTCGGTGAACGGGGCGAGCGCGATGGCGTCCGAGCCGAGATACATCTCGCCCGATCCGTGGCCGATGGCGAGCGGCGAACCCTGGCGGGCGGCGATCATCAGGTCGTCGTGGCCGGCAAAGATGATGGCGAGTGCGAAGGCGCCCTGCAGGCGGCCGAGCGCGTGGCGCACCGCTTCCTGCGGCGTCACGCCCTTCGACAGCTCGTCGGTGACGACGTGGACGATTGCCTCGGTGTCGGTGTCGCTCTCGAAGACGTAACCCTTGGCGGTGAGCTGCTCCTTGAGCTCACGGTAGTTCTCGATGATGCCGTTGTGCACCACGGAGACCTTGCCATTCATGTGCGGATGCGCGTTGCGCTCGGTGGGGCGTCCATGCGTTGCCCAGCGCGTATGGCCAATGCCGGTGCGCCCCTTAAGCGGCTCCTGCAGCAATCGGCCTTCGAGGTTCCGCAGCTTGCCCTCGGCGCGGCGCCGCTCGAGGTGGCCGTTCTCGACGGTGGCGATGCCGGCCGAATCGTAACCGCGATATTCGAGCCGCCGCAGTGCGTCGACGAGGTCAGTGGCGACTGCTTTCGTTCCGATAATTCCAACGATGCCGCACATACGATGCGAATCCTTCAGCTGCGCGCCGACTATACTGCTAGCGTTTGCTTAATATGTCGCTCAAATCACAGAGTGTTTCTGCGATTTTCGGCTCTTCGCGCTAGATTGACGTATGAATTCTTAATCAGCTTTTGCCCTTGCGCTTCAGCATCATGGCCCGGAACTTCGCCGCCCAGCCCGGGCGCTCCTCCTGGCTCGAGCGCTCGAGCGCCAGCGCGTCGTCGGCGACGTTCTTGGTGATGACGCTGCCGGAGCCGATGTAGGCGCCGTTGCCGATCTTCACCGGAGCGACGAGCGAGGTGTTGGAGCCGACGAACGCCCCCTCCCCCACCTCGGTGCGGTGCTTGTTGAAGCCATCGTAGTTGCAGAAGATGGTCCCGGCGCCGATGTTGGCGCCCGCGCCGACCGAGCCATCGCCAAGATAGGACAGGTGATTGGCCTTGGCCCCGGCGCCCACCGTCACATTCTTCACCTCGACGAAATTACCGATGTGCACGTCGGGGGCGAGCTCGGCGCCCGGGCGCAGACGCGCGAACGGTCCGATCCGCGCGTTCTCGCCGATGTGCGCCCGCTCGAAGTGGCAGTTGGCCTTGATCTCGGCGCCGTCCTCGACGACCACGCCAGGCCCGAAGAAGACGTTCGGCTCGATGACGACATCGCGCCCGATCCTGGTGTCGTAGGCCAACCAGACGGTCTCCGGCGCGATGAGCGTTGCGCCATCGCGCATCACCTCGAGGCGGGCGCGCCTCTGGAAGATCGCCTCCGCGCCGGCGAGCTGGTCCCGCGAGTTGACGCCGAGAACATCCTCCTCGGCGCAGGTGACAACGGCGGCACGCGCGCCCGCGGCGCGGGCGATCTCCACGGCGTCGGTGAGGTAGTATTCGCCCTTGGCGTTGTTGTTGCCGATGCGCGAGAGCACGCCGAGCAGGTCATCGAGGCGAAAGGCCATGACGCCGGAATTGCACAGCCGCACGGCACGCTCGCTCTCGCTCGCGTCCTTGTCCTCGCGGATGGCGGCGAGCCAGCCGTCGGCATCGGTGAGCAGGCGGCCGTAGCCGGTCGGATCGGCGGCCTCGAAGCCGAGCACGGCAATGCCGGCGCCTGAATCAAGACGTGCCAGCAGCGCCGCGAGCGCCGCCTGCGGCAGCAACGGCGTGTCGGCGTAGAGCACCAGCACGTCGCCCGAGTGGGCCGCGAGGGCGTCGCGCGCGGCGAGCACGGCATCGGCAGTGCCGCGCTGCGTCTCCTGCACGTGAACCTTGGCGGCCGGCGCTTCGCGCAATGCCTCGGCGCGCACCGAATCCATGCCGGGACCGACGACAACGGAAAGCGCCTCGGCACCGAGCGCTTGGGCGACGGCCAGCACGTGTCCCAACATGGATCGGCCGGCAATCTTATGCAGCACCTTGGGGAGCGCCGACTTCATGCGCGTGCCCTGGCCGGCCGCAAGGACGACAACAAGCAAAGGTCGACGGCTCATCGAGATCTCGTATCTGGCGGTGGGCGAAACGTGTCGGCGCGGCGGTGGCGAGAGAGGCAGCGTAGCGAAGCATGATTAAGTTCAGCCGCCCTTCTATACCCAGTGTCGGCGCAGCCGAACAAGGCGGCCGAAATGTGTCGCCTCCTGTTGCAATCCCCTCCGCAGGCAATGTGGCGCGAGGGGCACAGGGCGCGGCTCGGCGGTTTTATTTTCAATGGGTTGCACGTTAGGCAGCGGTCGTCCACAGGCTGCGCACAGGGTGCCGCGGCTGGTGCGTTGCTGGCTGCGGCCGACTCACCGAACCTCGCCAACGTCAATCAAGGCAGGCCGCGTCTGGACCGAGATTCGGACCGATGTCGGCCGTGGAATGCTCAGGCCCTGTGCCGCGTAGAACCGTGGAAGCAGAAGAATGTCCGTCCACTCAGAAATCAGCCCGGCGCGGCGCCGCACGTTCACGCCCTATGTGCTGCTCTACCTGCTGGCGGCCACACTCGCTGGCGCCTACCTCATCTTCCTCGGCGTGCGCCCCGACCTCGTCGCCATGTGGCGCTCCAAATCGAACGAGACGCAGACCGCCATCGTCGAGACGAGGCGCGATGTCGATCGCGCGCTCGCCGACATCGACCCGCTGAAGCAGGATGTCGGCGAGGTGAAGTCGGAAGTCGCCGCCATCAAGGCCGGCATGCAGGAAGGCGCCGAGCGCGACCGCATGTTGCTGGAGAAGGTCGAGACGCTCGAGCGCGCGGCGACGGCGGTGCCGAGCGAGAAGGTCGCTGCAGCGCCGCCTGCGCCGAAGAAGCTAGCGGCGCCCGCTCCGGCCGCGAAGGCACCTGCTGCGTCGGCCAAAGCTCCGGCCGCAGCGACGCAGAAGCAAGCCTCCGGCGCCATCGAGACGGGCAGCATCGAGCAGCAGAAGGGCGCCGCGGCAAGGCCGCCGCAGCAGGTTGGCGTGCTGCTCGCTACCGGCCCCTCGCTCGACGCGCTGCGGCTGAGCTGGACGATTCTCAACGACCGCGCCGCCGATGCCGTGCGCATGCTGCATCCGCGCTATGTGGTGAGCGGTAAGGACAACGAGCGCACCTACGGGCTGATCGCCGGGCCGCTGGAGACCGTCGCCGACGCCAAGGCGGTGTGCAAGACGATGAGCGAGCGCGGCATGGCCTGCGAGGTTAGCCAGTTCCGCGGCAATGCCTTCTAATAATCTCAGTGAGCGGGCTGCGTTGTTGACGATGCTCGCTTCGCCGGGATGACAGGCGGAGGCTAAGGCTGGGGGACCTCGAAGGTGTCACAAGCCTCGGTCTTGCCGGTCTGCGCGCCGCGCAGGAACCAGCGGGTACGCTGCTCGGTCGTTCCATGCAGGCCAATGTTGCGTAGCGCTTCCTTTGGCCGGCCGGCGAGCAGCTTGTCGTCACCAATATCTGACAGGATGGCGAGCAGGTCGGCACGGAACTGATCCGAGCTCGACCAGGCTGGGCTGTCATGTATCCAGACGCCCGCCAGGCAATCGGCCTGCAGCTCGAACCGGCGCACATAGTCAGGCCCGTTCTCGGGCGAGGCATACAGCGCCTGGCTCAACGCGTAGAAGCGGCCATCGAGGTTTTGTATATGATGGCCGATCTCGTGGCCGATGAGGAAGGTGATGCCGGCTTCTGCCTGCCGGCCGAACTTGCTCATCAGCCGGTTGGCATAAGCGGTGCCGACAAACACCGTCTGGTTGCCGCTGCAGTAGGCCGGGCCGTCACCCGTGTAGAGGCCATAGCAGTTGGCCGGGGCAAGGCGGGAGACGAAGCGCACGTTCACCGCGGCGACCTCGACCGCCCGTCCCTGCATCAACCGGGTCCAGGTGGCGATCGAATCATCGAGGGCGCGCACGACGATGGCCCGCAGCCGAAGCTCCGGCGGCGGGAGCCCCGACTCGGGCAGGTGCTGGCCTATGGGAATTTCGATCGGCTCGCCGGAGGTTGCGGCCGCAGGCCATAACGCAGCGACGCCAAATCCGGCCGAGCCGGCAATGGCGGCGGTGAGTGAAGCGAGAACCCGTCTGCATTGCTGCATGGAGCAAGCCTTTCGCACAGCCTAACCCCAATATAGGGACAAGCGTTGCTCGAAGACCCACTCCGCTCACGCAACTTTGTTCGAGCGTGGCTCAAAGGCTGTTCGTATTGAACGTATCACACTGCGAGATCTCGCCGCCTTCAAGGCCGCGCTTGAACCAGCGCACGCGCTGTGCCGAGCTGCCGTGCGTGAAGGCATCCGGCACGACCTGACCCTGCGTGCGACGCTGAATCATGTCATCGCCGATCTGGCTCGCGGCGTTGAGGCCCTCCTCGACGTCACCCGGCTGCAGACGGTTCTTCACCTGGTCGTTGAGGTTGGCCCAGACGCCGGCGAGGCAATCGGCCTGCAACTCCATGCGCACCTGCAGAGCGTTGGCGTCGCGCTCGTCGGACTGCTCCTTCAACTGCTGCACCTTGTCGGCGATGCCGAGCAGCTTCTGCACATGGTGCCCGACCTCATGCGCGATGACGTAAGCCTGTGCGAAATCGCCTGGCGCATCAAAGCGCCGCTTCATCATGTCGTAGAAGGCGAGGTCAATGTAGATCTTGCGGTCCAGCGGACAGTAGAACGGGCCCATCTGCGACATACCCGTGCCGCAGGCGGTGCGCGTCGCGCCGCTGAAGATCACCATCTGCGGATCGGTGTAGCGGCGCCCAAAGCTCGTGAAGACGCGCTCCCACACGTCCTCCGTATCGGCGAGCACCTGGGAGACGAAGCGCTTCATGTCGTCCTCGGTGTTGACCCGAGAGCCGCCTGGAAGGCCGGGGATGTCAGGTCCGCGCCCCGCCTGCCGGCCGGGAGCCTTCGGTACCTCGGTCTGCTGCGGCATCTGCGGGATCTCGCGGAATTGCCCGGAGGTCAGCAGGTCGAGCGGGTTGATCCCCAAGAGCAGCAGGATCACGCCGATGATGATGAGCCAGGTGAGGCTGATGCCGCCGCTGCCGCCGATCGGGATCTGGATGCGCGTGCCGCCGCCACCGGGAAATCCACCCGGGAACCCGGGAAAACGGAACGAGGGGCGCTCGCCACGGCGATCCTCGACGTTCTGGCTTTCGCGATCCTCATCACCATAGCGCATGGCGCATCTCCGGCGTTGCGGACGGAGTGACACGAAGCTGCATGCGACGTCCGTCGGCGTCACCGCGGCGCATATTGTGCCCGTGGAGGCTAGGCAGTGACAAGGGCCAGCCGATCATCCTTTTGCACCGCCGCTGTCCCACTCAACCTGCTGCCTTCTCCGGTTCGGGGGCTGGCAATGCAGCCTGCTCGGGCACCTCGCCGGCAAGCGGGCGCATCTTTGGCTTCAGCTTGAGCAGGCCGCGCACGGCCCGCGAGGCGGCAACGATGCCCTCGTTGGCGTAGTCCTCATGATTGCGCTCGATTTCCTTCGGGTCGTAGCGGTAGTTGACCATCAGTCCGAACGCCTCGCGCAGGCCTTTCTCCGACGTATCGGCGAGGGCGTTGATGCGCTCAAGGCGCGCCCCGTTGCCGAGGTGGAAACGCGCGACCGGATCGACCGGGCGGCCATCGAAGCCCTTGGCGAGAAGGAAGTAATGCGCAGCGAGTGCCATCAAGGCTGTCTCGATCGCCGCGTTGTCGGATTCATCGGAGGCATTCGGCCATCCGGCGCGGCGAATCGATTCCAGAAGGGCGCGCGCCTCGTCGGCGACCGGGCGGTTGTCCTTCTGGGCGACCTTCTCGAGCCAAGCGGCAAACTGCGGCACCGGCGACAAGGTCACGAAATTCTTCAGGCTCGGTGCCTCGCGCGCCAACTCCTCGACGACCTGCTTCAAGAGGAAGTTGCCGAACGTGATGCCCTTCAAGCCTTCCTGGCAGTTGGAGATGGAATAGAAGACAGCCGTCGTGGGTGGCTTGCCGATGCTCTCGGCGTGCGGCTCCTCGAGCACCTCGCCGATAGCATCGGGCATGTCGCGCATCAGCGCCACCTCGACGAACACCAGCGGCTCGTCGATCAGCGAGGGATGGAAGAAAGCAAAGCAGCGCCGGTCCGTCGGGTCGAGCCGGCGGCGCAGGTCGTCCCAGCCCTGGATCTCGTGCACCGCCTCGTAGTGGATGATCTTCTCGAGGATGGCGGCCGGCGTGTTCCAGTCGATGCGGCGCAGGACGAGAAAGCCGCGGTTGAACCAAACCGAAAACAGACGGCGCAGATCGGCATCGACGCGCGCCAAGCTGGATTCGGTGGGGAGAATACGCAGGAGGTCGCGGCGCATGGCGACGATCTCGGGCGTGGCGCCGGGGGCGAGATGAAGACGACGGAAGAACTCGACGCGCGGGCTTTCGAGCACCTTCTGCAGCCGCGCAAGGCTCGCGTCATCGGGTGCCTCAAGATGCGCGCGAGCCGCCTCGGCGACCGCCTCCGGATCGGGTTGCATATCACTGGCGAGAAAGCGGAAGAAAGCTAGGCGCTGCTCGGCGTTCAAGCTGCCATAGCGATCAAGCAGCGCGCGGGCGATGGCAACGCCCGAGGCCTCACCGCGCACCGACAGCAGGGCGCGCGCCAGACCCTCAATGTCCTCACTCGCGTCGGCGCCGAAAAGCGACTTGGGCAGCAGCGAGCGACCCTGCTCGGCGACGGAGCTCAGCAGCTCCTGGAGAAACGAGACGTTCAAGGGCATGGTCCTTCCACGCTGAGGGACTGAGGCAACGGTAACGCAGCAACCCTGATCGAGGATTGCAGCATAGCGGCACATTTAGACGTATAGGCCGAGCGCCAACGGCCGCCGGCGCGCTCAGCCGGCGTCGGACAAGGCAACCGCCTTATAAGTGAGCACACGGCGCGACCTCACCCAGGGATCTGTCAGCGTGCGGAAGTCCGCATAGTGGGGCAGCTCGCGATGGGCCAGATAGGCCGCCTCGTCGGCATAGATCTGATAGAGAAGAAAGGCCGAGCCTTCGAGCGGGTCGACGGCGATGTCATACCTTTGACATCCGGGCTCGCGCTCCAGGCACGTGCTGGCGTGTACGCGCAATGCTGCACTCAGCTCCTCCTGGCGCCCCCTCTGCGCCTCGAGGAACACGACCACCACGTACATCGCCGGGTCTCCCTTCCAGTCACTCGTTAACCTTTCGTAAACCTCTTGCGATGACATTTCATTAACGAATGTCGGAGGCTCTCCCATGGACGGCTTCACCACCTGCGACCGCGTGACATCGAGCCTCTCGGAGGCCAAAAACGATACGGGCCGCACCGCCTTCTGCGGGCCCTATGTGTTGTCCGCCATCACCGGCTACCCGATCTCGAAGATCGAGGACGTGATCCGCTCTGAGCGGAACAGCGTGCGCAAGACGGTCGTCAAGGGAACTGGATCCGACGAGGTGGCGGCCGCCCTCGCCCAGTTCGGCTACGAGATGACGCTCAAAGAGACGTACATGGCGAAGCCGCGCAAGGAGCGCCCGACGCTGTGGACGTGGATGCAGAAGCCGCGCAACGTCTGGGCGCACTACATCCTCGCCGTGCACAAGGGCAAGGAAGGGCACTGGATCCTCGTGAAGGGTGTCAAGATGTGCGACACCTACACCGAGGGGCGATGGACGTTCGTGTGCGACGGACCGCATCGCGGGGCGCGCATCATGGAGGTCTTCGAGGTGAGGAAGTCGCTGGGCGCGTAAGCTCGGCGTGTCCCATGCCCGCGGCTAGTCGAGCCGGTACAGCACCTGCCCGAGGACGCCGGTGCGCTCTGTCTCGATCTTGGTATGCTGCGGTGGCAGCGGGTATGGACCGCCGACATCGTACGCGCGGTGCTCGCTCGCATTGGTCGTCCACATCGCCCAATAGCGCGCGCCAACGCCGAGGCTGATCTGCTCGGTGACGTCGTAAGAGAGCATTGCCTCGAGTTGCGTGCCGACGCCATTCCCCGTGATCGGATTGATGCTCGCCAGGGCTGGCGTGTTGCCCTGGTAATGCCTGTCTTTGGCATCGACCGTCACGTACGGCAGATAGGCCACGTCTGCGGTCAGCTTGAGGCGCGGGGCGAGATAGAGCTCTCCGGCCGCGCCGAGGCGCAGCGATTGCCAGACCGCCTCCTGGGTGATGATGGCATGGCCTGTGGGCGGCAGCGATGGCGTGACGTTGGGTCCGAATGGACCGTAGGGGTTGGCCGTCTGGGCAACGCCATAAGCGCCCATCTTCTCCTGATAATAGTTGTATCCGACGAAGGTGCCGAGCCGATAGGTTTGCGTCCGCCACCAGTCGTAGCCGGCGTCGATGGTTCCGTAGCCGGGTATGCTGCCGGCCACCTTGGGGCTGATGGTGTTCGTGTAAGGGACGCGGTCGCGGACACCGGGCGCAATAAAGCGGTCGCCGTCGATGTTGAAGTCCTCGTCATTCATGTGGCCGCCGGTCAGCGTTCCGCCGCCGATGAAACCCTTGGCGAAGAGGTTCCACGGCGCCGTCACGCGGGCCACAGCCTCTCCCGTGCTGGCATCGATATCGTCATACGTGAGGCGCGAAATCAGCGCGTAGCTCGCCGCGGGATCTTCCTTGCCATGGCCAAGATCGTATTTGTGCCGCCCCCAACTGTACCAGTAGCGACCGCCAAACTCTAAACCGTAGCGGTTGAGGGCGAGAGCATCCGTTGGCGATGCCGGCGCAGGCATGGGCTCGTCCGATGACACCGGCACTCCGAACCGATAGTTGAGTCCGAGCTTGAACGTGTGCAGTTCGTTTGAGATGTGGCCCTGGCGGGCGGGCACTGCCTCGTCAATGGCACCGGTGCTCGACATGAAGACGCTTGGCAGCAGTGTGACGGACTGATCGCCGAAGTTGGCGTAGTCGTACTCGGCCTTCATCGACCAATTGCCCGCCAAGGCATACTCGGCGCCGGCTCCGAGCGTCCAACCCCAATGGGAAATACCGTCTTGGCGCGTCAGGAACGGGTTGCCGAACTGGCCTTCGGTCCAGTCCCCGGTCGCGAGTTCGAGATTGCCCGTGTACCAAGCCGCGCCGGCCTTGCCGTAGATCATGCTCCTTCCGTCGGAGCCAAGCGCCAGCCCGAGCCGCGCGGCGATGGTGCCGAAGGCGTCCATCCCAACCTTGCAGTTGGAGTTGATGAACCAGCCCGACACCGACGAGCACGTGCTCGTACCTTGCGTCTGAGGGAAGGCGACCTCGGCTTCGAGCCCGTAGACGATCGCGCCTGACTGGTAGTTGTAGCCGACCTGGCCGCCCGCAAACGGCCCCGTCGCCAGGTTGGGATTGCCAAACAAGGACGGACCGAGCGGATCTTTGATCTCGCTCAGGTTGGCGAGGCCGCCGAGCTGGGCGCCGACATAGAAGCCTGTCCATGAATGTGGCTGCATGGGCGGCGTTTTGGCGACGTCTGCTCCGTCGGCCATTGCTGCGCCGCCGGCCACCCACATGGCAACGAGCGTCAGGGGTCGTACAACCCAATAACGCGCAAGCATCCGGCACTCCCGCGCGCAGCCAATCGGTGGCGCGACGCTAGGCGATTCGGCGGATGCGGCTCAACAGTTTGCAAGGCGCCGCACCGCAGACATTCGTCTGTCGTGCGCGCGTCAAGGTGGAAGAGGAGCGGCCGGATGAAGCCGGCGCCGCTCGGGGATCGCTAGGCGACGGTCAGTCCTTGGCGCGCTCGACGTAGGAGCCGTCGGCCGTCATGATGACGACGCGCGTGCCAGTGCCGATGTGTGGAGGCACCATGATGCGGGCACCGTTCGACAGCTTGGCCGGCTTGTAGGACGAGGAGGCGGTCTGCCCCTTGACCACCGGATCAGCCTCGACGATCTCGAGCGTCACGCGCTGCGGCAGCTCGATGGCGATCGGCAAGCCCTCGTGCAGTGACAGAGTGCAGGTCATGCCTTCCTGCAGCCATTGCGCCTGATCGCCGACGACATCCTTCGCCACGGTGATCTGGTCAAAGGTCTCCGGATGCATGAAGGTGTAGCCGGTGTCGTCCTCGTAGAGGTAGTTGTACTCTTTCTCCTCGAGATAAGCGCGCTCGACCTGGTCGGTGGTGCGATAGCGCTCGGTCACCTTCACGCCGTCGGCGATGCGGCGCATCTCGAGGTGGGTGACGGGCGTGCCCTTGCCGGGATGGATGTTCTCGGCGTGGATGACGACGGCGAGCTTGCCATCGAGATCGAGCACATTGCCCTTGCGCACCGAGGAGGCGATGACCTTGGCCACGTAATTCTCCATTATCGAGGGCCGGCGCCGGCGCTGGGCGCGCTCAGGAACGGCCGCTGGGGGAAACTCGGGCGCTCTCATACCCTTTCCGGGCGGAAAGGCCAAGCCGCTCTCCCTCGCCCCGTCCTTCACGGGAGAGGGTCGGGGTGAGGGGCAAAAACTTGCGCCGCGCCCGCGGCTGCCCCCTCACCCTGACCCTCTCCCCCATGCGATCTCGCATGGGGAGAGGGAATGAGCTAGACAGCGACATGAGCACCGACCGCCCCTGGTGGACGCCCGATGTCCACGCCGACCGCCGGCCGTTTCTCGCCGGCCGTGCACGCATCAAGGCTGCCATACGCGCCTTCTTCGAGGCACAAGGATTTACCGAGGTCGAGCCCGGCTGCCTGCAGGTCTCACCCGGCAACGAGGTCCATCTGCACGCCTTCCGCACGGAGATCGTGGCGCCGGACCTGTCGCGGCGTAACCTCTATCTCAACACCTCGCCCGAGCTGGGGTGCAAGAAGCTACTGGCCGCGGGAGAACGGCGGATCTTTGCCTTCAGTCCGGTATTCCGCAATCGCGAGCGCGGCGCGCTGCACGCTCCTGAGTTCACGATGCTCGAATGGTACCGCGCCGATGAGCGCTACGACGCCGTGATGGATGATTGCGCCGCGCTGCTCAAGCTGGCCGCCGAGACTGCCGACAATCGCTTCGTGTCCTGGCGTGGCGTGACGTGCAATCCGCGCGCTACGCCGGAACGGCTGACGGTGGCGGAAGCCTTTGCGCGTTACGCGGGCATCGATCTTCTCGCCACCATCGATCCGGCCGGCAACGACCGCGATGCTCTTGCGGCGGCAGCCGAGAGCGCCGGCATCGCGCCGCGCGGCGACGACACCTGGGCGGACATCTTCTCCAAGGTACTGACGGCACTGATCGAGCCGAAGCTCGGTAACGGTCGGCCGACGTTGCTCAGCGAGTATCCGGCAAGCGAAGCCGCGCTGGCGCGGCCGAGTGCCAGCGATCCGCGCGTTGGGGAGCGGTTCGAGCTCTATTGCTGCGGGGTCGAGCTGGCCAACGGCTTCGGCGAGCTGACCGATCCTCAGTTGCAGCGTCAGCGGCTCGAAGCCGAGATGGACCGCAAGGAGGAGCGCTACGGCGAGCGCTACCCGATCGATGATGACTTCATCGCGGCGCTGGCCCACATGCCGCCGGCATCGGGTTGCGCGCTCGGCTTCGAGCGCCTCGTCATGCTGGCCTTGGGTGCGACGCACATCGATCAGGTGCTGTGGACGCCGCTGCCGCGCGGTGATTGACGCGGAGGGCATGACGGCCTCGCAATCTGGACTTTGGCGAGCGAAACGCCATATTTTCCAGCATGGCGAACGACCGTGAAGTGAAGCTTTCCGAAAAGCAGTTTGCGCTGATCGCGCGCGCGCTCGCTGAGCCGCGCCGCTTCCAGATCCTCGAGCAGATTGGCTGCTGCGAGAACGCGCTGCCGTGCTCGGCGCTGCACGAGAAGCACGAGGTCAGTGCGGCGACCATGTCGCACCACTTGAAGGAGCTCGAGACCGCCGGGCTCATCGACGTCACGCGCTCCGGCAAGTCCATGAGCATGACCGTGAACCGCGATATCCTTCGCGCCTATCTCGCCCGGCTGTCGAAGATCTGACGATCGCGCCCAGGCAATCTCTCCCTCGCCCCTTGACTTCTCCTGCTCCATACTTAGATCGTCGTCTAAGTTAGATATTTGTATAACTATCGAATCTATGGAGAAGCACTATGGGCAAGCTCAATGGTAAGGTCGCCGTCGTGACGGGCGCTTCGAAGGGCATCGGCGCCGGCATCGCCAAGGCTCTGGCCGACGAAGGCGCCGCGGTGGTCGTCAACTATGCCTCGAGCCGCGAGGGCGCCGACAAGGTCGTCGCCGAGATCGCCGGCACCGGTGGAAAGGCGATTGCCGTCGGCGGTGATGTCTCCAAGGCCGCCGACTTGAAGGCGCTGTTCGAAGCGACGAAGAAGGCCTACGGACGCCTCGACGTCTTGGTCAACAATGCCGGCGTCTACGAGTTCGCGCCGATCGAAGACGTGACGGAGAGCGAGTTCCATCGGCAGTTCAACATCAACGTCCTCGGCCCGACGCTCGCCGCCCAGGAGGCGGTGAAACATTTTGGACCGGAAGGCGGCTCGATCATCAACGTCGGCTCAGTCGCCGGTCACAATCCGCCCGCCAACTCGGTCATCTATTCGGCGACAAAAGGCGCGCTCGACATCGTGACGCAAGTGCTCGCCGCCGAGCTTGGTCCGCGCAATATCCGCGTCAACTCGCTCAATCCAGGCGGCGTCGAGACGGAAGGCACGCACCGCATCGGCGTCATCGGCAGCGAGTTCGAGAAGGATATGATTCGCCGCACCTCGCTCGGCCGCCTCGGCCAGCCCGACGACATCGCCAAGGTCGCCGTATTCCTCGCTTCGCCGGATGCGGGTTGGATCACCGGCGAGCGCATCGCGGTCTCGGGTGGATATCGCTGATTGCAGAACGACCAACGCGGCGCAGCCGGTGGGCGACCACCGGCCGTTGCTACTGGCCGAACTTGAAGCCGTTGAAGCGATAGTTGATGCCGGCGCGCACGAGTGAGCCGTCCGTGTCGACGTGCCAGGTGTTGGCGCCGAGGCCTCCGGCGCCTGCCGGGGTCGTGAGCGTGGTCGACCCGAGGTCGAAGTAGAGGTATTCGACCTTCACGGACCACGCATCCTGCAGCGCTGCCTCGAAGCCACCGCCGATCGTCCAGCCATTGCGGAAGCTCGAGCTCGATGCGCTTACCGACGGCTCGGTGCAGAAAGCATCGCACGCTTCAAGAACGTCCACCGTCGTGTCGGCGCCGAGATAGCCGGCGGTGGCGTAAAGCATCCAGCCGTTCAGCAGAACGCCGAGACGGCCGCGCAGCGTGAGATAGAAGCCCGTGTCCGTGGTGGTGGAGGCGTCATAGCCCCATGGAACGTAGTAGCCGCCGCTACCGGCAAGGCCAAGGTTGCCGAGATCGCCCTCGATGCCGTAGATCACCGGGCCGAGCTGCCAGTTGTAGCCGAGCGTGGCGCCGGCAACGAGGCCGCTGGGCGAAGCGCTCCATGAGTCATCAAGGGTGACGCCCGTCTCCCCGTTGGCGGTGGAGCTGCCCCAGGTGCCGCCGAGATGCGCGCCGAGATAGAAGCCGGTCCAGCCGAAGGACGCCGGCGCGTAGCTCGGCGTATATTCGTAAGGCGCCCCGTCGCTCAACGCCTGCTCTGCTGCTCCGGCCAAAGAAACGCACGCAACAAGCACAACAAGCCAATGACGACGCATCAACGCCTCCTCGCAGACCGCGGACTTAAGGGACGCATGCACAGGACCGCGCCATCGGTACGCGAAAACAGCGTTCGGGTCGCCGCGTTATCCCCGCGTGTCCCCGCTATCAACAGTGCCGCCGGCGAACTTGCCGCGCTGTGGCGGCTCCGGCACGCTATGCTGGTGGCGGCCCCGCGACGCCTGATCGGGAAGACGCCATGACCGCCTTTCGCAGGACGCTGACCAGCGTGAGCGACCTCGCCGATGCGGGACTCGTCGCGCGCGAGCGTGCCGACAGGCTCGCCGATGTCGGTGCACGCTATGCCGTTGCCGTGACGCCGGCGATGGCGGCCCTCATCGATCCTTCCGATGCAGAGGATCCCATAGCGCGCCAGTTCATTCCCGATCCGCGCGAACTCGCGGCCCACCCAGCCGAGGACGCGGATCCAATCGGCGACAATCTGAAGAGCCCTCTGCCGGGCATCGTGCATCGGTATAGGGATCGCGTGCTAGTGAAGCTGGTGAGCGTATGCCCCGTCTACTGCCGCTTCTGCTTTCGTCGCGAGATGGTGGGACCGGGCAAGAGCACCGCGCTGTCGGATGGGGATCTCGCCGCTGCACTCGACTATGTGCGCGCGCACGAGGAGATTTGGGAGGTCGTCTTCACGGGTGGCGATCCGCTCATCCTTTCGCCGCGCCGCATTGCCGAGGTGACTGCCGCGCTCGGGGACATCGCGCACGTCAAAATCCTGCGCTGGCATTCACGTGTGCCGGCCGTCGCGCCCGAGCGCATCACGCCTGACCTCGTCGCCGCGCTGCGCCTTTCGGCAAAGACGGTCTATGTGGCGCTGCACGCCAACCATCCGCGCGAATTGACAGACGCGGCACGCGCCGCGTGCGCTCGACTTATAGATGGCGGTATCGTCATGGTGAGCCAGAGCGTGCTGCTCAAGGGCGTCAACGACGATGCCGACACGCTGGAGGCGCTCATGCGCCGTCTGGTGGAGATGCGCGTCAAACCCTACTATCTGCATCATGGCGATCTGGCGCCGGGAACCGCGCATCTGCGCACGTCAATCGCTGACGGACAGACGCTGATGCGCGAACTGCGCCGTCGTCTCTCTGGCCTCGCGCTGCCGACGTACGTGCTCGATATCCCCGGCGCCTACGGCAAGGTGCCGATCGGCCCTGAGTATCTCAGCGCCGGCGAGCAAGCTGACGCTTACACAATCGAAGATCGCAACGCGCGCCCGCACGACTACACGGATGCATGCGCGCCGCCGACACGCGCCGTCTCCTAGACAGAGTCGTCTTGCGCCCTCTTCTGACCTGGGTCAGACTGCCGCATCAGGTCCGAGCAACGCCGTCAGAGCTTTGCCGGCCGATGAGGAAACGGGAGGACGCCAAGCATGACCGAGCAAGCCAAGCGCAGCACCTTTTTCGGCGCGTGTCCGCACGACTGCCCTGACACGTGCGCGATGCTCTATGAGGTGGAGGACGGCAAGCTCATCAACGTCAAGGGCAACAAGGATCATCCCATCACGCGTGGCGGCCTGTGCGTGAAGTTGAAAGACTTCCACGACCACCACGCCAATCCCGACCGCCTGCTGTACCCGCTGCGCCGCGTCGGACCCAAAGGCAGCGGGCCCAACGGCGGCAACAATTTCGAGCGCATCACCTGGGATGAGGCCATCAGCGAGATCGGCCGGCGGTGGCGCGAGATCATCGCCGAGTACGGCGCGCAGGCGATCATGCCGCAAAGCTATCTCGGCAACATGGGGCTGGTGCAAGGCATCAACTCGGGGGACCCATTCTTCAACCGCCTCGGCTCGACGGTGAACGAGAAGACCTACTGCACGTCTGGCTCCTCGTCGGCGTGGCTCTTGACCTACGGTCCGACCGGCGGCGTCGATCCCGAGAGCTTCGTGCACTGCAAATACATCGTCATCTGGGCGTGCAATTCGATCTCGACCAACCTGCACCACTGGCCGTTCGTGCTCGAGGCGCAGAAGCGCGGCGCCAAGGTGGTCGTCGTCGATGCTTACAAGTCGCGCACGGCGAAGGCGGGCGACTGGCACATCTGCCCGAAGCCCGGCACCGACGGCGCGCTCGCCATGGGCGTCATCCATTCAATGATCGCGCAGGGCCTCGTCGACCAGGACTACGTCGACAAGCATGTCCACGGCTTTGAGGAACTGAAGGAGCGGGCGAAAGAGTTCACGCCCGAGTACGTGGAGAAGGTGACGGGCGTCAAAGCCGCGGACGTCGTCAAGTTCGCGCGCGAGTTCGCCACCTCGCAGCCGTCTGCCATCCGCATCGGCGTCGCCATCGAGCGCTCGGCCGGTGGGGCGCAGGCCGCACGTGCCGTGTACGCGATCCCCGCACTCGCCGGCTCGTGGCGGCACGTCGGCGGCGGCATGCTGCAGCTCCCGCTGTGGGACTTCCCCGTCGATTGGGTGAAGGCCGCGCGTCCGGACTTATCAAACCTGGCACGCGCGTCGTCAACAACCTGCGACTTGGCCAAGCTCTCACCGGCGAGATGCAGCTCGATCCGCCGATCAAGAGCCTGTTCGTCTTCTGCACCAACCCCGTCAGCCAGTCGCCGGAGACGAACAAGATCGTCGAAGGCTTGAAGCGCGAAGACCTCTTCACCGTCGTCTCCGAGCACTTCATCAACGACACGGCGAAGTTTGCCGACATCATCCTGCCCGCGGCGATGGCCGGCGAGGCCGAGGACATGATGTGGTCGTGGGGGCACTTCTACTTCACGTACAATGAGAAAGCCGTAGAGCCGCCGGGCGAGTGCAAACCAACGAGCGAGATGTGGCGACTGCTCGCCAAGGAGATGGGCTTCGATGATCCCGTCTTCAAAATGACCGACAGCGAGCTGTGCGAAGCCTACATCAACTGGGCCGACCCGAAGATGGGCGGCATCGACATGAGCTACTTCAAGGCGCACGGCTACTACAGGATCGACGTTGGCCCGGTCGATACGCGCACGCCGCACGCGGAAGGCAAGTTCCCAACGCCCTCCGGCAAGGTGGAACTGCTGCTTCACGACGCGAAGAACTTCGTCGCCCCGCCCTTCCGCGCCATGTACGAAGACGAGCAGGACGGCACCCCGCTCGATCCCCTCCCCGGCTACCAGCCGGTGCGGGAATCGCCGGAGACGAACCCGGAGCTCGCCAAGCGCTATCCGCTCAACATCATCTCGCCCAAGAGCCACGCCTTCCTCAACTCGTGCTACGCCAACGAGCCGCACAAGATCCGCATCCAGGGCGAGCAGTTCGTGATGATCTCGCCGGTCGATGCAGCGACGCGCAATATCCGCGAAGGCGACCCGGTGCGGGTCGGCAACGATCGCGGCAACTTCGAGGGGGTGGCGCGGGTGACCGACGACGTCAATCCCGGCGTGGTCGTGGCGACGCTCGGCTACTGGCGCCAGCTCAACCGCTCGGACGGATCGGTGAACTCGATCTCCTCCGACGCCTGGTCGAACATCGGCCGCGCACCGACGTTCTCCGACAACCTCGTCGAGGTCACGCGGGTCAACTGACGCTGCACCGCAGCAAAACCATGCCGCGCCATTTCGGTGGCGCGGCAGCGGGTTTTCTGCGCACGTCAAGCAACCATACGCATGCCTTGAGCGTTATCGGCGTGACGTTGGGGAGGGTTTTGCTTGACCGGAACACTTGGCACTTTAGCGCCGCCACCGCAGCCTCAGGACAGCCAGCCGCAAACGCACGTTGATCTCGTTGGCGATATCGGCGCCACCAACGCCCGCTTCGCCCTGGTCGATGGCGAGGGCGTGCTGTCCCATAGCGCCGATCTCTTGTGCCGCGACCACGCGACGATTGCCGACGCCATCGAGAGCTACCTTTCGGCGTACCCCGGCGAATGGCCGCGGCGTGCCGTGCTGGCGGTCGCCACCTCGCCCCTCGACGACTGTGTCTCGTTCACCAACAATCCCTGGTCGTTCTCCATCGCCGGGCTGGCGCAGCGGCTGGGCATCGAGGATTTGCGGGTCATCAACGACTTCCACGCCAACGCCCTGGCGCTTCCGCACCTTGCCGACGACGACGTGCACAAGGTCGGTGGTGCGGAGCCCGTTCAAGGTGCGCCGATGGCCATCCTCGGCCCCGGATCGGGGCTTGGCGTCAGCGCCGCGGTGCTGGCCGGTGGCAAGTACCAGGCCATCGCCGGCGAAGGCGGGCATGTGACGATGGCCCCGGTCGACGACCGGGAGAGCGCCGTCCTCGCGGTGCTGCGGCGTCGCTACGGCCACGTGTCGGCTGAGCGCGTGCTATCGGGGCCGGGGCTGGTCAATCTCTACGAGGCGCTGTGCGAGATCGACGGGAAGCCTGCACTCGGCTACTCGGCTGAACAGATCACCGAAGCTGGGCTTGCCGGCAGCGATGAGGAGGCCAGCGCGGCAATCGCCATGTTCTGCGCCATGCTCGGCACGGTGGCTGGCAACCTCGCGCTGACGCTCGGCGCGCGCGGCGGCATGTATATCGCGGGCGGCATCGTGCCGAAGCTCGGCGAGACGTTCGCGCGCTCGCAGTTCCGTGCGCGGTTCGAGGACAAGGGGCGCTTCCGGGAGTATCTTGCGAAGATTCCCGTGTGCGTCATCACACGCCCCTACGCTGCCTTGCTCGGTGCCGCGCAACTGCTTTAGAGGCGAGCGCTTGCCCTCTCCGGTCATCCCGGGGCCGTGTGCCTAGGCGCTTAGTGCGCTCGGTCCATCGTCCTCGCCGATGAGCAACGGGGGCTCGTGCAGGTAGCGCGTCGCTTTACGCTTGGCGTCGATGTCCTTCCACACGAGGCGCACCTGCTCCGCTGTCAGGCCGGTGGCTTTTGCCACTGCCTCGGCGGGTATGCCGTTCTCGAGGCCAAACAGGCAGAGGTCCATCTGCTGGTAGGGCAGCGCGAAGTAGAACTCCTCCTGCGTCTGCGCCAATGACCAGGTGTCGGTCGTCGGAGGCCGGACGCAGATCTCGGCGGGAATGCCGAGCGCTTCGGCAAGCTGGTAGACCTGCGACTTGTAGAGGTGCGCGATGGGCTTGAAGTCGGCGGCGCCATCGCCGTTCTTGACGAAGAAGCCTTGGTCGTACTCGAGCCGATTGGGTGTCCCGGCGACGGCGTAGTTCAGCCGGTCAGCGTGGTAGTACTCGAGCTGCTTCCTCGTGCGCTGCTTCATGTTCGTGGCCGCGACGATGCCCTGATAGACGGAGAGCGGCATGCGCGTCTCGCGCCGCTCGCCGGCCGGCGTCTCGACCACGAGTTTCGTCAAGCTGTAGCGGTTGCCGTGCAGGGCATTGGACAGAACGACCTTGCAGCTCCAGCCGGGACCATAGTCGGGGATCAGCTCCCGGATCGCGGCATCGCGGCGTTGATAGCAGCCCGCCGCATCCAGTGTCGGGGCGATGTCCTCTACGACGTGGCGAATGCCATACGTATCGGCGACGAGGCGCCCGAGACGCAGGCTCTCGGGATCGGAATCCTTCTCCGGCATGAGCACCGCGAGCACGCTGCCCGGGCCGAATGCCGCGACGCACAGGGCGGCGGTGACGCTCGAGTCGATGCCGCCCGAGAGGCCGATGACGGCGCCGCGCCGGCGCAAGCGCCGCAGCACCTGATCGCGGATACTCTGCGTTATGGAGGCGATCGCGCCGGCCACATCGAGGCGGATACTATCGGACGAGAAGTCGGTCGGCGCCGCTTGCTTTGACTCAGACACCTGCATCGCGTGCGTTCCCGGCTTGCGCCTCGGCGACGAGGCGGCGGCTGATCTTTCCCGATTCCGTCTTCGGCAGCGACGGCCGGAACTCGACGAACTTCGGAACCATGTAGTCTTCCAGAAAGCGCGCGCAGTGGCGGACAACGTCGACCTCGCCGAGACCTGCGCCCGGCTCGGTGGCGACAACGGCCTTGATCGCGCTGCCGAGGATCGGGTCGGGCACGCCGATCACCGCCACCTCGGCAACGCCGGGCAGCGCGTAGATCACGTTCTCGACCTCCTTGGGGGCGACCTTCTCGCCGCGCGACTTGATGATGTCGTCCTTGCGGCCAACGAAATAGAGGAAGCCGTCATCGTCGGTGCGGAAGAGATCGCCGGTGTAGAGCACCTTCTCCCACTCGTGCGGGCCTGGGCGTAGAGCGCGTGCCGTCGCCTCAGGGTTCTCCCAGTAGCCCTTCATGACGTGCGGGCCGCGGATGACGAGCTCGCCAACGACGCCAGGTGCAACGCGGTTGCCATCGCCATCGACGACGTAGGCCTCGGTGCCGGGGATGGCGATGCCGACCGAGCTGATGCGGTTCTTGAGCTCAGACGGTGGCAGCCAGGTGCAGCGCTTGCACTCCGTGAGACCGTACATCGAATAGAGCGCGACATGCGGAAACAGGGCCTGCAGCCGCTCGATGTGAGTGGGCGGCAGAGCCGCGGCGGTGTTGGTGATGTAGCGCAGATGCGGCAGTGCACCCGGCGCCAGGTTGCGCTGAGCGATGAGGATGGCGGCCATGGTCGGCACCAGCGGCAGGCCCGTCACCTTCTCTTCCGCGGCCCGCTGAAGGATGAGCTGGGGGAAGGCAAACGACTTCTCTAGCACCAGCGTGGCGCCGACCTTCACCGCCATCAGCACTTGATAGAGGCCGTAGTCGAAGGCGATCGGCAGCACGTTGAGGATGACGTCGTCGGCCGTGTTCTCAAGATAGGTGGTGATCGAGGTCGCGGCGGCGACGACATTCTGATGCGTCATCATCACGCCCTTGGGAAAGCCGGTCGATCCCGAGGTGTAAATGAGCATGGCGAGATCGATGTCGATCCCGAGGTCGCCGCTGAGCATCGGGGCGGAAGGCGCGGCGAGCACCTCGCTCCAGTGCACGAAGCCTCGATGGGAGGGCGCCGCGTCGCCATCGGCAACGACCGTCAGCGCGATGGACGGAGAGGCGAACACGGCATCGGCGGCAACGTGGGCGATCTTCTGCTGCGTGATGAGCGCGCGCGCCCGGCAGTTGTTGACGATGTAGGCAAGCTTGTCCGCCTTGGTCGAAGGGTTAACCGGACAAAAGACGGCACCAGCCTTGAGGACGGCGAATATCGAGACAACCGCCTCGGGACTATTGTCCAAGAACAGCACAACCCGGTCACCGCGGCAGACGCCGCGGTTGATCAGGCCTTGCGCCAGCTCGTCGGAGAGATCGTCGAGCTGGCTATAGGTGAGGCGTCGCGCCTGGGTGATGAGGGCGGTCTTGTCGGGAAGGCGTCTGGCGCTGTCGCGCAGGAATTGTTCGAAGCGCATCGTTTATGCTCCCTCCTCGGCGTGCAGATGTCAGGCGACCGCAGCGATCGACTGGGCAGCCTGCTTGGAGGTGACGTAAGCTGCAATCTGGCTCACGGAATCGAGGTTTTCCGGGACGATCTCCTCGTCCAGAACCAGGATGCCGAACTCGCTTTCGAGATACGAAACCAATTCGAGAATGCCCGTGGAATCGATCAGGCCGGCCGCCAGTAACGATTCATCATCGGCGAGGCGATCGCGACCTTCGCGGAACAGAAAGCTCGTCTCGATGAACTCGCGGATCGATTGCGTGAGATTGCCCGTCATGGCCTATGCTCGCTCTCAACTATGGACCGTCGTGCACGCCTGCACGGCTTGTGCCTTGCTACGGGGTGCTCACATGCTGCGTAGCAACCGCTGTGCCACGCCGTGCGTGCCCGCCGTTAACGAAGCTCTCGTGCCAGACCTGCGTCGACAGGATGCCGACGAAGGCGAGGTTGTCGCGGAAGCCGGTCGAGGGGAGCTTGTCGCACTTTGCCACCAGACGGCTGACGAGCCCGGCATCGAAGTAGCCGGCGGCGTTGAGGTTGGCGCTCGATAGATGATCGAGCACGGCAGCGCTGACGCGCGAGCGCAGGAAGGCCCGGCTCTCCGGGGCGCGATAGGGCTGCTTGGTGCGCTTGGCAATGCCTTCCGGCAGCATGTGCTCGACGCTGCGGCGCAGAATGTACTTCTCGGTGAGACCCTTGAGCTTGAGGCGCGGAGGAATGCGCGCCGCCAGCTCGATCAGGCGATGATCGAGGAACGGGAAACGGCCCTCGACGGCGTTCGCCATGCTGACGCGGTCACCCTGCGATGAGAGGATGTAGCCGGGCAGCAGATAGGCGCTCTCGAGATATTGCGACTGGGACAGCGGGTGCCAACGCATGAAGTCCGCCGGGAGCTGATCGCGCAGCTCGGCGACGGCATCGTAGCTGCCGATGCGCGCGCGCAGGTCAGCGGAGAAGAAACCCTTGGCGGCGGAGCTGGTGCGGAAGCGCGGCAGGTGCGAGAAGAGCGGATCATCCAGAGACGATTGCCCGCTACCGCCGAAGAACGCCTCGAGGTAGCGCTGCGACTGGCCTTGCAGCCGCGGCATATAAGGATAGAGCTTGCGCAGCAGCATGGGACGCATGCGCGAGCCCGGCTGCGCGGCACAGAAGCGGCGAACCTTCGCCTCCTTGAAGACGTCGTAGCCGGCGAACACCTCGTCGGCCCCCTCGCCCGTCATCACCACCTTGATGCCGCTGTCGCGAACGAGCCGCGACAGGAGGAGCATCGGTGCTGGCGCGGTGCGCATGATCGGCCGTTCGGTGTGGTGAATCAGCTCCGGAAGGACGCTCGCGATATCGTCGTCGCGGCAGAGCGTAACCGAATGCCTGAGGCGGAGCGCTGCAGCCATCTCCTCCTGGTAGATGCTCTCGTCGTACTCGGCCGCCTCAAAGGCGACGGAGAACGAGCGCAGATGCTCCGGAACGAAGCTCTTGATCGCTCCCGTCGTGATCGAGGAATCGAGGCCACCGCTCAGATAGGCGCCGATCGGGACATCGGCGCGCAGACGGATGCGTACGGCGTCCATGAGCAGCGCACGGACTTCGTCCGTGAGGCGTGCCTCCTCGGCGGCTGAGACGGGACGATCCTCGCTGGCGTCGGGATAGGAGAACTGCCAGTAGCGGCGCACCGTCGTTCCGTGGCGCGAGGCAACGAGCACGTGCGCCGGAGGCAGCTCGGTGATGTCCTTGAAGGGCGTGCGCGGCGCAAGCGGAAACCAGAAGGTGAACATCTGGTCGAGGGCGATGGGATCGAGCTCGGCCTGGACACCTGGGACCTCGAGCAGCGCTTTCACCTCGGAGGCGAAGGCGATGGCGCCGCCGCGCTCGGCATAGTAGAGGGGCCGCACGCCAGCGCGATCGCGCGCCAGCACCAGGCGCTGCTGCTTCTGATCCCAGACGGCGAAGGCAAAATCACCGTTGAGCGCGGTGACGCAATCGGGCCCCTGCTCCTCGTAGAGATGTACGATGACCTCGGTGTCTGAGCGGGTCTTGAACACGTGGCCGCGGGCGATCAGCTCATCGCGCAGCTCGACGTAGTTGAAGATCTCGCCGTTGAAGGTGATCCAGACCGTGCCGTCCTCGTTGCACATCGGCTGTCGGCCACCGCCGACATCGATGATGCTGAGACGCGCATGCGCAAGGCCGACGTCCTCGCCGATATAAGTGCCTTCGCCATCGGGGCCGCGGTGCGCCAGGGTACCGATCATGCGCGCCAGCAGAGCGCGGCGCTCATCGGGCGCGACGGGCAGTCGATAGTAGCCAGCAATTCCGCACATCTTCGAACTCCAGAACGAAACGCCCGCTAAGCAAAGCTGCCGCCGATGAGGCGGTTCCACGATTCACCCGCAAGCCCTGTCAGCAGCGCCCGGGAGCCGCGCACTTCCTCGATCAGCGCCTTGCTGCGGGAGTGAACGACCATGGCAGCGCCGTGGTAGAAGACGCAGCGGCGCGAAACGAGTGCGTCGAAGAGCGCCGGCTCGGCGCGTCCGCGCACGCCGACGCAGCCGAGCGAGGCTGCATGGCGCAACAGACTGTCGAGCGCGACGCTGGTCGCCTCCGGCAGCGCCAGCACCTGCAGCACGCGCGCGGTGTCGCCCGGCCGGGCGTGGTAGAGGTAGCAGGCAACCGGCGCACCGGCACGCGAGTAAACGACCCGACGATAGAGCCTGCCGAAGCGCTCCTTGGCTTCCGCGTGCGCGAGCAGCAGAGGCAGCGCCGGCGACTGCCAATCGGGACGCAACTGGTAGCTCTGGCTCAGCGCGGGGACGAGCTCGAGCATCTCCTCGTGCGTCGCGTCGGCGTCATGGAAGCCGGAGAGCTCACCTGTAGGCAAGAAGCGGTTGGCACCGGCCGCCTCGATAACGCGGTCAACTCCGGATGCCGCCGGTCGCAACATCCAGGCGGGGCGGAAGGAGCGCCCCATGGCGGCCACGGCAAAGCCGGCGGGGCGCAGAATGCGCAGCCAGTCGAGGCTGATGGTAGGTAGACGCTCTCCGCCCACACGCTCCCACATGCGCTGAGAGATGTCGTTGGCGGTCTCGCTGAAGGAGAGATCCTGCGGTCCTGAGAGGAAGGCGCGCAACAGGCGCGCGCCAGCCGTTGGATGCTCTTGCGGCATGTCGACCATCATCGAGCCGGCCGCGGCAGCCTCGATCGTCCGCCCGCCCATGACCATGCGGCGCGGCCAGACGCCGATGAAGCCGCGGATGGCACCCTTGGCATCGACGAAGACGCGCGAGCGTGGCGCCTCGCCGCTCGCCGACCTGGGGAACAGGATGTCATCGAAGTAGTGCGCGAGCCCTGCTGCGGGCGCGGACCGCTGCTTCAGGAACACGCGCGCGAACATGTCGGCGATTGCCGCTACGTCCTGACGCTCGACGGAGCGGACGGTCTCACCCATGGAACTGGTACTCAACCTGCGAACTCGGCGGGCGCCGACGGGGCGCCCCGTACTGAGGCAGCGTTTCAAACCGGGGCAGAATGTGTCCCGGTTGCCGCGCTGTGAGCCGTCCGTCGTCGTTCAGTGAAGGAAATTGCATAACTCAGACCATACGCAGGCACGCTCCGGGGATGAACTCGGAGTGAGACCAACGTGAGTCCGCAACCGTTGATAATTTGAGTACGGGAATTAACGCTGGCGCGTGGCGTCCAACGCGCCGGCATGCTGCGTAAGCGGCTGATCCGGCATATAAATACCTGATCTCTTGAGGATGCGAAGCGGGGCGTGCGAACGCTAGGCATCAACCAAAGCTCAACGCATGCTTAGCAATGCATGAAGCCGGCGCCGGAGGTGAAGGGCAATATCCCTTAGCGTTTGTCGGCTGTCTGCTGGCCGACATCCTCGGCGAGATAGTAGCGGTTGACCCAACCCTTGAGGCGGCCGTGGCGGATCGGGCACCAGAGGTCCTGGCAGGCACCGACGATCTGGACACCGCGACCGCGCGCCGGGATGGCGCCAACGGCCTGATGGTACTCGGAGGGGCCTGTGCGCACATTCAGCGTGTCGCCGTCGACGACGCCGGATACGCGGAACGAGACGAGAGCCATGGAGGACGTCGAAGCCCCATTCGGCTCACCGCCATGGCCGCGAAGCGGTTTGCGCATAGCCGCGGCGGCGGCAGGCTGGGCCGGTGCCTTGGCCTGATGCGGACGGCGCGGCGGGACCGGCGAGGGCTTCGCCGCAACAATTGCTGGCGCCGATGCGGGTTTCATGGCCGGCGCACTCGGTGCCGATGGGGCCGCCGCCTGCTCGTGGACCGGGTCGGAAGTGGGCTTTGCGGCCTGCGCAACGGGGGCGGTGATGACGGCACGCGGGCGCGGCTCGGCAACGTGCCGCTCCGGCTGCGGCGTCGACGTATCGAGCGCAGCCGTCTCGACCCGCGGCTTTTTCTCTGGTGGTCGCGCGGCCGCGACCGTGGTGCTCGGCACCTCGGTGAGGGTGGCGGTGCCGCTCTCGCCGCTGTTCTCGTACCAAAGAACCCGATTGCCCTCGCGCTGCAACGAGACGCACCGCGCCTTGGCGTCGAACCAGCGGAACCACTTCATGCAGAGCTGGTCGCCCTCGGTCCACCAGCGACCGCGATCCTTAAGCGCGCCAAGCGTGAGGCCCAAAGCACCCGCCTCGCCAGACACCATGCCGTTGGGTGCAACTTTTACGGGAATGGATACCTTGACCGGGGTATCGATCTCGAGAACCGCTCCCGGCTGCATCGCCCGCTTGATGTCGTCGCCGGTCATACGCACCGGCTCGGCCGCAGCAGCGCCAGCGCCGCCCAACACACCAACGACCGTAACCCAACGCAGCATCACCGCTCCTAGGCGCCCCCTGAGAGGCCCTTAATGATATGAGAAAGTGGCGAGAAGCCGGTTGGCACCGCCGCGCTTTCTCCTCACGAGGGGCGCGCCGTCGACGCCGGCCGGTCGAGGCCGGATCGTCACGAGCTGACCGCTCTCGGGGCGCGTTCGACACAGCCGCTCGGCGAGATGCTCGGCGCACCTTTTCTCAAATCTCAGCATCGCGGGTAAGCATTAAGGAGTGGTGGGCGGACGCATGGTTGCATCTGCCTCACGAGGGCTGCCTATCGATGCGGCTCGCCGGCCCGCTCGAACTGTGCGGCCATCGCCGAGGCCACAAACTGCGCGCCAGCGTCCGTGAAGTGGGCAAAGTCGACAAACAGTCCCGGCTCGCCTGACGCACCGGTCAGGTCGAGGCAATGATGTCGGCGGCACAGAAGGTTCCGGGCATAGTCTATTGCAAGCTCGAATTTCTCGATCTCCTGCGGCCGGACGGCCGAGAAGAAACGCTTGTTGTAGGGGCCCATCACGAACGTGAATGTCTTCCCCTTCTGTTCAAGCAGGTCCATCAGAATCCTGAACTCGACGAACCGATAGCTGTCGGGGGCGGTGCCGACCGTCGCCAGCGCCAACTCGTGCGGACGGTCGAGAAAAAGATCAGCGACATTGTAACGTGGGTCGACCGCCAGCCACCACTCCGGCGGACGCGTCGGTCGCTGATACGTTGCGCCCGTAAGCCAAGCGACGTTGCGTATGAAGATCTTCATGAGGATCTTGGCTGCGGCACGCGCGCGGTCGCTGAGGAGCAATCCCCCGTCGTCCACCGGAACAGACTTGATTGCCGCTATTGCCGCCGCGCGATCCTTCTCCGATGCGTAGTGCAGAGGCAGCTTCTCAAGACACTCAACAGCGCCTTCCGCCTGCTCACGCGTAAAGTAGTGCTTCAAATATTGGAGCGAGGTCGGATCGTTGAGCCAGTTCTGATAGTAGATCGGGTTGATGACGTAGTAGACGCGGTTCGGAATCTGCTCCGGACGGGCATGACAGAGCCAATCGACATGCGTGTACGTAGTGCGTTGCGGCGCTCCGAAGTTCACGACCGGGTAGTCGCGGCGCAGCAGCTCTGGAAAATTTGGCGCTCCGCTTATGATCGGAGATGCTTCGGAGGTGCCGAGTATGAGTATGCCATCCGTCTCGGCGACGTGCTCCAGCATCTTTTTGCCGGCCCACCGGTCGTGCAGCAACTGAGTGCCACGCGCCGGATTCTCCCAGTACCAATCCGGCGACCGCGGCAGCAAGACGGCATACGAAAAGAGGAGCGCGCAGGCTGCGGTCATCCAACCCGCAAAAGAACCGAGCCATAGCGCGTCAACCTTCATGGCTCGGCACCTTTCAACACTTCGCATCTTTGATACGCGTAGAGCGCCGCGCCGTGCCGCAGGCAGGTCATCTGGAAGCAATACTCCACGAGGGGCTGCAGACGTGGGCCGGTGCTGCTTCCTGTCCCAGCATGGCTGATGACGGCGCTATAGTGGCCCGGGGCTGAGGATTCCGCCGGAATCGATTGCCAGTTTTGGGCGCCCCGCGTGTATCCCTCGCGCATTCCAATGGCGCCATCATCGGCGAACGCCGGGCACTGGAACTCTACCCGAAACCTGGCGGACCTCTCGTCGCCATTGATGACCTGCACGCTGGCGGTAGGTGCATAGAGCGCCTTCACTGCAATCCAGGGCGACGGATAAATGAAGAAGATCCAGCCGATCCCGACGAAGAGCGTCGTGGCAGCCCACGAAAGCGCCAATTCGGCCGGGCGCGGCAGCCAATTCCAGGTGTCACGGCCGAAGCGATGCGAGAGGGCCATGCCGGTTGCGTGCCAGGCGCCCCAGAGCACGAAGCCCAAGCTGAAATTGTGCCATAGGGCCGAGGCAACGAACGTCACATAGTACCCAGTGTAGGTGACAAGATGAGATTCACGTGGGGTGACGTTCAGGCGGCGCGACAGTGTTGTCACCAAAGGTCGGAACACGTAGTCGCGCAGGGCGGACGTGAGACCGATGTTCCACCGGCGCCAGAAATCGCGGATTGAAGTCGCGAGGTAGGGGCGATTGAAATTCTCCGGCATTGGATAGCCGAGCATACGCGCCAGACTATTGACGATGTCGATCGTGCCCGAGAAATTCAGATATAGATAGAGCGTGTAAAGGCAGAGGCTTGCTGCGATGTTTGCGTATGCGAACGAAAACAGCGAAACGCGATCAAAGTCCTGTGCCGGCTCATCAATGAGCGGCGCAATGAACAGGATCTTTGTCAGGCCCCATGTGGCGCGCGCCACGCAGGCTAGGGAAATGGCTCTCCATTGCTCGCCTATTGGCGCGTAATGGAATTGGCCTCGGGTTTGAATTGGCCCGGACGGCAACGCTGGAAGAAATAATAGATAGTGTACGTCGGAAATGACATTTCCCGAACCCGCCTGGCGGTTGACGCTATCGGCGATCAGCGTCAGCAGGCGCACGAAAATGTAGGAAACGCCCAACATGCTCAAGGTGAGAGCTTGGGTGGGGCTCAAAGCGGACGAGATCAACGCGTACTTCGTTTCCGCGTACCAGATGAACGCGGCAACGATCGCCGCGCATATGATGCCGCGGCGTACCAGCGAAGGCGCGGCATCCGCGTAGTGGATCACGGCGACAATTGCGACGACGCCCAAAAGCAGGACGACGGCTCGGATGCCGCCGAAATAGCTCAGAGCCGCGGCCGCGACGAGGGCACCGGCCGCGTCCCTCACCAGGGAAGCGGATGAGCTAGAAGTGTACATAGACTAGGTTTACGTCGCTGACGTTAGGCTGATTGAGAACATAAAGGCAGAAGCCAATGCTCACGATGAAGCCAACCAGGAACTTGATCCGTGCACCGTGGATATTCCAAAAGCGGAGCAACGCATATTTCAGCGATGCGTGCGCGCCGGTGCCAGCACGTACGTTGTCTATGGTCGTCACAGCGAATGACTCCCCCAGGTTTTAGACACCCTGCCGGTCAAGCGCCCCCTGCCGACATGAGCGAGTGTGACTGCCGATAATTTCTACCGTAGGTGGACGGAGAATAGCGCTGCTCTAGAAGCGCTGATCCTCGAACCGCGTTTATTTTTACGCGCTATTTTTGGCTGCCTTGAGGCTAGTTCGATCGCGCGACTTTAGCCAGACGCGCCGATATTACCGATATTGAGTTTAATGGCGGCGTTCAGGCTAAATGCGTGAAGATATTCACAGATCAACCAGAAACGTTGGACGAGATTTCTGTGGAGAGGCCGCGCCCGCCGCGCTGTTCCCCACGGCACAGAGGAATCCGCCGGAACGCGCAAAGCTCTTCTCGTCATCGTTGTTCGAAGGAAGGCGATCCAATGAAGGGGCTTTGGGCAGCCGGCGCCGCTATGTTGCTGCTCGCGTGGAGCATCGCCAGCGAGCCGCGCGTGAGGCTTGACAGTGCGAGCGAGCTCGATGCGCTCAACACGCAGCTCGCCAGCCTCTTTCAGCACGGCAAGTACGATGAGGCCATGCTGGTTGCAGAGCGGCTACTCGCCATCAGCGAGAATTCGCTCGGCCCCAATCATGTAGATGTTGCCAAAGCGCTGACCTACGTGGGCGGATTGAGGGTCATGCAGCAACGCTACGGGGACGCGCAGTCCCTCTTCAAGCGCGCGCTTACCATCCGCGAGGCGGCGCTCGGCGCGTACGACCCGGCTGTCGCAGAGACACTGACGACGCTTGCGGCCGTGTATCAGGCCGATGGCCGCTACAGCGACGCGGAGCCTCTCTACAAGCGTGCCGTCGCAGTCAGTGAGGCCAGATCGGGGGCAAAGGATCCAGGTCTTGCCGCAGAGCCTATCCTGACGCGCGCGCTCGCTGTTCGCGAAGCAACGCTCGGTCCCGACCATCCGGACGTTGCCAAGACGCTCAGCAGCCTCGCTGCTGTCTATTATGCGGAGGGTCGCGCGGCGGATATGGAGACAGCGACGAGGCGCGCGCTTACCATCCGCGAGGCGGCGCTCGGACACGATCATCCCGACGTCGCCGAGTCGCTGCGCAACCTCGGCGCGCTGTACGTCAGTCAGGCGCGCTACGACGAGGCGGAACCCCTCTTGGCGCGTGCCCTAGCCATCCGCGAGGCGGCACTCGGCGGCGACCATCCTGACGTCACCCAGTTGCGCGCTTACCTGGCAGAACTGCGCCGCGCACAGCAGCCGCGCTGATGGAGAGCCTCTACGGATCTCTCTATGCTCTTTGCGGGATGCGAGGCTAAGCGCTTGAAACAATGGTGGGTGATGAAGGATTCGAACCTTCGACCCGCTGATTAAGAGTCAGCTGCTCTACCAACTGAGCTAATCACCCGCGCCGTTGAAGCGGCTCCGGCTCAGCCTCGTTGCGCGGCTCAGACCGCGCGGCCAAGACGGCAAAAGGGCCCGCCACGCGAGCCCTCATCGTTGGTGCGTGTAGCACCATGGGACGCCGCTGTCCAGCCGCTCGGCGCAAGCCGATTTCTGCCGTAGTCCGGGCTGCCAGAGGGCGCGGGAACAGCCCTCAAAAGGGCAAAGTCCGTCGATGACGGCCGGATAGTCTCGCGCCACCGCTGCGGGCAAAGGAGTGCCAGCCCTGGAATCATGTGGCCCGGGATGCTGCGCGCAGCCGGCGCCCCGGTACCCGATCACACATGCATCAACAGGCGCTCATGGCGGTCGAGGGCAGCCAGTACAGCGGCCGAGCCCTTGACCACGCAATGCATCGGGTTCTGCTCAACGCGGAACTTGATGCCGATGCTGCGGCTCAGGGCAACATCGAGCTTGTCGAGCAGCGCGCCACCGCCGGTGAGGTGGACCCCACGGTGGGCGATGTCGCCCAGAATATCGGGCGGCAGGTCCTCGAGCGCCCGCTGCACGAACTCGGCCAGCGTCTCGACGGGCTCAACGAGGGCCTCGGCGACATCCCTGGCACGCAGGACAATCGCTTTGGCGCGACCATGCTGCAGGTCGCGGCCGCGAATGTGCACCTCGGCCGTGCGCCCATCGGGCGTCGCCAGCGCGCTGCCCACCTCGATCTTCATGCGCTCGGCATTGGCCTCGCCGATCAGCAGCTGATGGCGGCGGCGGACATAGCGCACGATCGCCTCGTCCATGGCATTGCCGGCGACGCGCAGCGTGCGCGCTGAGACGACGCTGCCACCGGAGAGCGCAGCAATGTCGGACGTCCCGCCGCCTATATCGAGCACCATGGCGCCGCCCTGCTCGCCAATCGAAATGCCGGCGCCGACCGAGGCGGCCACAGGCTCGGCTATGAGGTAGACCTTGCGGGCGCCGAGCGAGACGGCGGTATCGTAGACGGCACGTCGCTCGACGGGCGTTGCCTGCGCCGGAACGCAGATGAGGATGCGTGGGCGGCGGAAGCCGAGCATCGACTTGGTGCGCTTGATGAACTGGCGCAGCATCTCCTCGGCGGCGACGAAATCGGCAATGACGCCGTCGCGCAGCGGCCGCACCAACTCGACCTTCTCCGGCGTGCGACCGAGCAGCGCCTTCGCCTTGCGGCCCACGGTAAGAATCTCGCGCGCGCCGCGGTGGGTGCGCACGGCCACCGCGGACGGCTCGTCGATGATGATGCCGCGGCCGGCAACGTGCACCAGCGTATTGGCGGTGCCGAGATCGATGGCAATGTCGTCCGAGAACGCGCTCGCTACGCCGCGCAACATTTGCCGGCCCACACTCCTGAGGCTCACGGCAAAATAGTTCGCCGCTTTCAGCGGGATTTTAGGCGCTTTCCGATGCAGGCGCCAAGGCGCTATGGGCACCGCCGCGGTCGACGTCGCGGCGATGCCCAACGGGGACTGGAGCGGGCCAGACTAGAGTGCCTGCTGCACGACCTGGGCGATCTTCTGGCGCTTGACCATCAGCTTGTTGAGCGCCGAGACGTAGGCGCGCGCCGAGGCGACCATCGTATCCGTATCGGCGCCGCGCCCCGTGACCATGCGACCGCCCTCCTCGAGGCGCACGGAGACTTCCGCTTGCGCGTCCGTCCCCTCGGTGACGGCGTGCACCTGATAGAGGTCGAGCTTGGCCTCGTGCGGGACGAGCTGCTTGATGGCGTTGAAGGTGGCGTCCACGGGGCCGTTGCCGGTCGCCTGCACCGTGTGCGGGGTGCCATCGACGTCGAGCGTCAGCGTCGCCTGCTGCGGGCCCATGTTGCCGGCGATGACGGTGAGCGAGACGACCTTCATGCGGTCGTGCATGTGGGCGATGCCCTCGTCGACCAGCGCCTCGATGTCCTCGTCGTAGACGTGCTTCTTGCGATCGGCGAGCGCCTTGAAGCGATTGAAGGCGTCCTCGAAGGCGTTCTCGCCCAGTTCGTAGCCCAGCTCCTTCAGCTTGGTGCGGAAGGCGTTGCGGCCCGAGTGTTTGCCCATGACCAGCGAGGTCTTGCCGACGCCGACCGATTCCGGCGTCATGATCTCGTAGGTCTGCTGGTACTTGAGGATGCCGTCCTGGTGGATGCCGCTCTCATGCGCGAACGCGTTGCGGCCGACGATGGCCTTGTTGTACTGCACCGGGAAGTTGGTCACCGCCGAGACGAGGCGCGAAGCGCGCGACAACATGGTGGTGTCGATGCCGCAATCGTAGGGGAGCTTGTCGCGGCGCGTCTTGATCGCCATGACGATCTCCTCCAGGGCCGCGTTGCCCGCACGCTCGCCGATGCCGTTGATGGTGCACTCGATCTGGCGCGCACCGCCGCCCAGCGCCGACAGCGAGTTGGCGACCGCGAGGCCGAGGTCGTTGTGGCAGTGGGTGGAGAAGATCACCTTGTCCGAGTTCGGCACGTTCTCGCGGATGGCGCGGAACATGGCGGCGTACTCGTCGGGCGTCGCGTAGCCGACGGTGTCAGGCAGGTTGATGGTCGTGGCGCCGGCCTTGATCGCCGCATCGACGCACTTGCTGAGGTACTCGATGCCGGTACGCGTCGCGTCCATGGCGCTCCACTCGACGTCTTCGACGAGGTTGCGCGCGCGGGTGACCGTGGCGGTGATGATCTCCAGGACCTCCGCCTCGGTCTTGCGCATCTGATATTCGAGATGGATCGGCGAAGTTGATACGAAGGTGTGGATGCGGCCACGCTGGGCGTGCCTCACGGCTTCGCCGGCGCGGTCGATGTCGGCGTTGATGGCGCGGGCGAGACCCGCGACGGTCGCATTCTTCACACGCTTGGCGATGGCCGAGACGGCCTCGAAGTCACCCTCGGAGGCAATCGGGAACCCGGCCTCGATGATGTCGACGCCCATCTGGTCAAGGCATTCGGCGACCTCGAGCTTCTCTTCGTAGGTCATGGTGGCGCCGGGGCACTGCTCGCCGTCGCGCAACGTGGTGTCGAATACGACGACGCGCTCGCTGTCGGCTACGGCGTTGGCCTGCCCATCGGACTGCTTCGGATCGGTGCTCATCGGCTCTTCTTTCGCTTCCGGCCAACTCCACGCGGGAGCGGCATATGATCTACCAGCTGGCTCGACTTTTCATCCCCTGAGCGCCGTCCCGGATTGGCCGGAACCTTGAAGGCTCAGGGGCTGCTAAGGAGGCTCAGAAGCGGCAGAAGAGGCGCAAAGGCGGCGCCGCGGCGGGGAGCCGGGCGCGAAAGGGTAATTCCTTCAATGCCAATCGTGTGGCGCATGGGCGACTACTTAATACATTACGGCAGCGAAGGCTAGTGCAGCCCAAAAAACCGGCAAGCCCAGTAGCCTATCAGCCCGACAGCCCTTTGAGGCCGATGACGACGCGGCCACGATAGCCTGCGACGACATCGCCGGCGAGCTCCGGCGTCTGCGCAGCGAGCTGGCGGGGCGTGTTATTAGCGAAGATCCCATCCCGCGCGAGCGGCGAGTCGGCGAAGTTGGCGATGCTCTGCTGGTAGACCGGAGCACCGTCGTAGACGGCGTGGCAGAGCGACTCCGGCATGGCGAGCTGCGAGGTGAGCATCCGGTTCTCGTAGCTCGTAGCTTTCTCGATGCTCGGGTAGACCTCGAAGTGCATGTGCGGGAAGCGCCCGCGATAGCAGCCCGGAAAGATGGTGGCGAACGTGACACCGCCATCAGCGCCGGTCACGCCAACGGCGCGCAGGTAGCTTGCCTCGGGGAGGTCGTAGATCGAGTAGCAGCCGGCAGCATCGCAGTGCCAGAGATAGATCGCGTGCCCCGGCAGAGGCGCACAACCGCGCGTGACATCGACAAGGGTCAGGGTGAGCTCGAGCGGCGTACCTTCCGCAACGGCCTGGGCTGGATTGAGACTGGGGCGCATGTCGGCGCGGACGATGCCGCTCTCGCTCAGCACGTTGGCGAGCGTGCCGTGCGCGCGGTTCGAGCCGTCGGCGGGATAGGGTCCGGCCGTCTCCCGCGGATGGGCGACGCACTGCGCGCCGTCGGCGCCGGCGGCGATCACGTCGGCCTCTGCATGGCCGAAGAACGGATCATCACCACAGGCGCCAAGGAGCGTCGCGAGGCTCGTTGAGCCAAGCCATGCCAGTGCCCGACGGCGCCCGATCATCTGGAGATCATCTCGCAGGCCGAGATCGTGGTTGTCGGCCGCGCGTCGCTGCGCGGTGTTACGCGAACCTGTCACGAGCCCCATCTCCCAGCTTTGGCACATCACGGCAACGGAACGGAGCAGCCGTGGCGAATCCGGCGCGGAGAGGTCAGCCAGGCACGGTGCCATCGATGACGCGCACGGCGCTACCGCCGATGCGCACGGTCTCGAGCCGCCCGCCCTCGATGACGAGTGTCAGCGTGATGGCGCCGGGGCGGCCCATCTCGTGGCCTTGCTCGATCACCCGGCGGTGGGCACCGTCGGGAAGGGCATCGAAATCGTGCACGATGCCGGCGAGGCATACGGCCGCCGAGCCCGTCGCCGGATCCTCGGGCACGCCAAGCTGCGGTGCGAACATGCGGGCGTGGAAGGCCGAGCCGCCGTGCACGCATTCGCGCGTGTAGAGATAGACACCGCCGAACGCGCTGCCGGGAAAAACGCTGCCCCAGTGGGCCTGCTCGACGCGCGCCTTCGCCATAGCCTCGAGCCCAGAGACCGGCACGAAGGCGAAGGTGTTCCCAGCCGAGAGGCACTGTGGCGTGTGGTTCTCGAACCCGATCTCGCGCGGCAGCAGCCCCAGCGCGTCGGCGATGCGATCGCGCGAAGGCGGAATGGCTGACTTCTCGGGAAGCTTCGGCGCATCGAACTCGGCGAACGGGGCCTCGCCTGCACGCAGGCGCACGCCGATGCGCACGGTGCCGATGCCCTGCTCGAGCGCGATGATGGCATCGCGCTCTCCGTTGACGAGCGGGGTGCGCAGCTGCGCCAGGAGGATCGCAGTGCCGATGGTCGGATGTCCGGCGAAGGAGAGCTCGCGCCCGGGCGTAAAGATGCGGATGCGCGCTGAATGTGCCGGATTGTGCGACTTCAACACGAATACGGTTTCAGACAGGTTCATCTCGCGGGCGATGGCCTGCATCTCGTCGCTGGTGAGCGCATCGGCATCCATGACGACGGCGAGCGGATTGCCGCAAAAGCGGCGGTCGGTGAAGACATCGAGCGTATGCAGCGGCAGCGCCATATGGAGTGTCCGGTCCTGAAAGCCGGCGCACTTCTGCCGAATTCACATCGCGGGTCAAGCGTGCCGACGTCCCGCCGGCTCAGACGGAGAATATTGCCTGCGCCAACAGGCGGGCTGGCACAGGCACGTTCGCATCCGTCAGCTCGCGCTCGCTCGCGACGATGACGATGTCATCGAGCTCGGGCGTCGCGTCGGCGCGCAAGAAGTCGAGAATCTGCTGGCGCAGCTCGACGGCCGGCAGCCGACTGCGCCATTCTATACCGACCGCGACCTCGAGCCCCGACTGCGCCACCACATAACCCGGCCCGCGCTCGAGGTCGCCAGCTTTGAGGCCGGTCTCCTCAGCAAGCTCGCGTGCCGTGCTGGCGTCGATGCTGAATACATTGCCGGCGATGTCAGCCGCATCGATGACACCACTTGGCGGATAGATGCGGCCGGAGTTGAGCTGCCCGGCAGCTTGGCGTCCAAACAGCAGGCAACCGTCCGCCGAGCGGATGAGCGCATAGCCGTTCACCTCGCGCACCGTATCGCTGGCCGCAAACGGAAGCGAACGCCAATAGAGCAGCGTCTTGAAGTCCGTCTTGAAGAGCGTGCCGGTGAGCCGCCCTGCGTCTACGGCGTGATCGCGCGAAAGGTAGACGGTGCCATCGAAGAGGCTCGGCAGCACGCCAAGACGGCGTTGCCAGTTGAGAGCTATCTCCGAGCGATGGCGCTCTTCCAGCGGCCATTGCCACTCGGCAACCGCGAAGGCGCATTCGCCGACGCGCAGATGCCTATCTGGGCCTGCCGACAGTTGCACGCAATCGCTCCAATGCTGCCACAGGTAGAAACCGGACCCATATCAAGTTATGGGGCAAAATCTTAGTTTCGCCGTGAACCAACCACGCTCGTTCCACGAAGAAGGAGTGGACTTGAGGTCACAGGCAAGGGGGTGCCGAGGGGGACTTTGCACTGACCTTGCTCAGCCGATCAGACGATGGCCCAGCCGCGTGCGCCGCTTTGTGAGCGACGCTGGTGAGAGCCTGAAATCGCGCCCGTAGGGCAGCATTCGCTGCACGTGCGAGGAGTGTTGGAGATCCGGCGGCGTCATTCATCGTGATGCCGCTGGAGCGGACGGTGGAGGTCCCCGCTTCTCCGCCGTCCGTTTCTTTTGGCCGCCTTGATGCGAGGCGTTGCCTCGCTGCAGGGCGAATGCCCGGAAGGCTCGCGCGGCTGTAGCTCACGCTACTCCCCAATGCTGCTGCGCGAGCCTTTTGGCATGCCGCGGCGCCTAGAGGCAGCCGAGGGTCTTCGATCCACACGTGTAGTAGTTGATCAGCTCCGCCGAGCAGCACGGCTGATCGGCGCCGCAGCGCCAAGTCTTGATCTTGCCGCTCGACGTCTTGTGCTTGCAAATCTTGGTCGCCTTCGCGGCATCGGCGGTGCCGGTTGTCAGCATGAGCGGCGCAAAGGCAAGGCTGGCTGCGATCGCGATCGATGACACAACTCGGAACATGGCTGAAATCTCCCTGATGGTCCCACGTCGATCGGGACCATCAGTATGCGCCAACTGCGCCGAAGTTGCAGTAGCAGCCGTGCCTCAGTTGCGCGACTTGTCGACGAGCGCACCGGCTTTGATCCATGGCATCATGTCGCGCAGCTTGGCGCCGACCTGCTCGATGGGATGCTCGTCGGCCAGACGGCGGGTCGCCTTGAAGCGCGCGGCGCCGGATTTGTATTCCTGCATCCATTCGGAGGTGAACGTGCCGGTCTGAATGTCCTTCAGCACCTTCTTCATCTCGGCCTTGGTCTCGGGCGTGATGATGCGCGGGCCGGAAACGTACTCGCCCCACTCGGCGGTGTTGGAGATCGAGTAGTTCATGTTGGCGATGCCGCCCTGATAGATCAGGTCGACGATCAGCTTCACCTCGTGCAGGCACTCGAAGTAGGCCATCTCGGGCGCGTAGCCGGCCTCGACCAGCGTCTCGAAGCCAGCGCGGATCAGCTCGACGAGGCCGCCGCAGAGCACGACCTGCTCGCCGAAGAGGTCGGTCTCGCACTCCTCGCGGAAGTTGGTCTCGATGATCCCCGAGCGGCCGCCGCCGACGCCCGATGCATAGGAGAGCGCGATGTCATGGGCGTTACCCGAAGCGTCCTGATGGACGGCGATGAGGCACGGCACGCCGCCACCCTTCTGGTACTCGCCGCGCACGGTGTGGCCGGGACCTTTCGGCGCGATCATGATGACGTCGACGGTCTTCTTCGGCTCGATGAGGCCAAAGTGCACGTTGAGGCCGTGGGCGAAGGCGATGGCCGCCCCGTCGCGGATGTTGTCGGCGATGTCGGCCTTGTAGATGTCGGCCTGCAGTTCGTCGGGCGTCGCCATCATGATGAGGTCGGCCCACTTGGCGGCATCGGCCACCGAGAGCACCTCGAGGCCATCGGCCTCGACCTTCTTGGCAGTCGTGGAGCCGGGCTTCAGCGCGATGCGGATGTCCTTGACGCCTGAATCCTTGAGGTTCAGCGCGTGCGCGCGTCCTTGCGAGCCGTAGCCGACGATCGCGACCTTCTTGCCCTTGATGAGATTGATGTCGGCATCACGATCGTAATAAACGCGCATGGCTTCCTCTGTGGTTCTTCGTGGCGTTGTTGGGTGGCTTGGCTGCGGGTGCAGCGGGTCGGGTGGGATCTGGCCGCAGGCTAGAGCGGCGGGGTCAATGTTCTCGGCAGCGCTCCTTTAGCTGCTCGCCGGACCGCGGCCAATGGCGGCGATGCCGGTGCGCGACACTTCGACGAGGCCAAGCTCCGTCATGATCTGAATGAACTCCTCGATCTTCGAGGGCTTGCCGGTCACCTCGAAGACGAAGTGCTCGGTGGAGGTGTCGACCACCTTGGCGCGGAAGATCTCGGCGATGCGCAGGGCCTCGATGCGCTTGTCGCCTTTGCCGGCAACCTTGATCAGAGCCAGTTCGCGCTCCAGCGCGACGCCTTCGTTGGTCAGATCGCGCACGCGATGGATGGGCACCAGGCGCTCGAGCTGATGCTTGATCTGCTCGATCACATCGGGCGTGCCGCGGGTGACGATGGTGATGCGCGACAGGTGCTTCTCGTGCTCGGTCTCCGTCACGGTGAGGCTGTCGATGTTATAGCCGCGTCCGGAGAAGAGGCCGATGACGCGCGCCAGCACGCCGGGCTCGTTGTCAACCAGCACGGACAGCGTGCGCGAGACGACCGCCTGTGCCGCGCCGGGGCCGACGTAATGGCTCTTGGGAAGAGGCTTCGCCATGTTCATTGCTTCTTTTGCTCTGGAGCCGTGCCGGCGGCGGGCGGATCGATCGGCGCAGGAGAGTTCGGTTCCGGCGGCTTGACGTTGGGGAACAGCGTCTTGAAGAGCAGCGGGAAGCCGTGCTCGTCGACGTTGCGCTTGAACTCAGCGATGCGTTCCTTCGGGACCTTATATTGGGCGAAGGCCGCGCCGACGCGGCGCGCCATCATCTCGCCCAGCATCTGCGGCGAAGGCGCACCCATGCGCTTCAGGTCCGCCGGCGGCAAGCGCGAATAGACGAGCGCCAGGACCTGCGTCTCGAGATAGTCCTGGGCGATACAAGCCTCGAAGGCTTTCGTGTACTCGGACGACAGGCTGTGCGTGCGATAGCAGGCGTCGATGAAGGCAAAGGCTTTCGTCGCCCCCTGCGTACGCTGCATCTGTGCGAGATGCGTCGCCGCCTGCTTGATGTTCTCCACCTGATCCCAATCGGGATCGTGCGCGGCGACCAGCGAGGTCGTGCTCAGGCCGATGAGCAGGGCAACGACGCCCGCCAGCAGGCCGCGCGGGCGCCCTGCCCGTCGCCTTGCATGCTGAAGATCCCGGCTTCTCTCGCGCGGTGCTTCGAACATCAGACCAGAACCTTGCCCTCTTCGCCGATGGCGTTCTCGACTTCTGCGTCGGATACGTCCTCGCCGAGCAGCATCTCGTTGTGTGCCTTGCCCGAGGGAATCATCGGGAAGCAATTGGCGAGGTTGGCTACGCGGCAGTCGAAGATGACAGGGCCTTTGGTCTCTATCATGGCGCGAATGGCGTCGTCGAGCTCGGCCGGATCCTCGCAGCGCATGCCCGTCCAGCCGTAGGCTTCGGCAAGCTTGACGAAGTCGGGAAGACTCTCGGTATAGCTGTGCGACAGGCGGTTGCCGTGCAGCAGTTGCTGCCACTGGCGCACCATGCCCATGTATTGGTTGTTCAGGATGAATACCTTCACCGGCAGCTCGTACTGCACGGCGGTGGACGCCTCCTGGATGTTCATCAGGATGGATGCATCGCCGGCGATGTCGATGACGAGCGATTTCGGGTGGGCGAGCTGGGCGCCGATGGCGGCGGGCAGGCCGTAGCCCATGGTGCCGAGGCCGCCGGAGGTCATCCAGCGGTTCGGCTCGTCAAAATGATAGAACTGCGCCGCCCACATCTGGTGCTGGCCCACCTCGGTGGTGATGTAGGTGTCGCGGTCCTTGGTGAGCGCGAACAACCGCTCGATGGCGTACTGCGGCATGATCACGTCGCGCGCGCCCTTGTAGCTGAGCGACTTCTTGGCGCGCCATCCGTCGATCTGCTTCCACCACGCCTTATGCGCCGCCTTGTCGAGCTGCGGTGCCTTCGACTTCCAGATGCGCAGCATGTCCTCAAGCGTGTAGGCGACGTCGCCCACGATGGGGATGTCGACCTTCACGTTCTTGTTGATCGAAGAGGGATCGATATCGATCTGGATTTTCAGCGATCCGGGCGAGAAGGCATCGAGGCGGCCGGTGATGCGGTCGTCGAAGCGGGCGCCGACGGCGATCATCACGTCGCAGTCGTGCATGGCGAGGTTCGCCTCGTAGGTGCCGTGCATGCCGAGCATGCCGAGCCACTGCTTGTCGGAGGCCGGATAGGCGCCGAGCCCCATCAGCGTCGAGGTGATGGGAAAGCCGGTAAGGCGCACCAATTCACGCAGGAGCTGGCTCGCCTTAGGGCCGGAGTTGATGACGCCCCCGCCGGTGTAGAACACCGGCCGCTTGGCTTTGGCCATCAGATCCACTGCATCGCGCACGGCGTTCTGATCCGGTTTGACGCGCGGCTTGTAGGTCTTGTGGGCGATGTTCGACGGGCCGACGTAGTTGCCGGTGGCGAACTGCACGTCCTTCGGGATGTCGATGACGACCGGGCCGGGACGTCCGGCCTTGGCGATGTAGAACGCCTCATGCAGGATGCGCGCGAGGTCGTTGACGTTCTTCACCAGCCAATTGTGCTTGGTACATGGACGCGTGATGCCGACCGTGTCGCACTCCTGGAACGCATCGTTGCCGATGAGGTGCGTCGGCACCTGACCGGTGATGCACACGAGCGGGATCGAATCCATCAGCGCGTCGGTGAGGCCGGTGACAGCGTTGGTGGCGCCGGGGCCGGAGGTGACCAGCGCGACGCCCACCTTTCCCGTCGAGCGGGCATAGCCTTCGGCGGCGTGCAGCGCGCCGCCCTCCTGGCGGACGAGGATGTGCTTGACCTTATCCTGCTGGAACAGTTCGTCGTAGATCGGCAGCACGGCGCCGCCGGGATAGCCAAAGATATGCTCGACGCCCTGATCGATGAGCGCCGCGAGCACCATTTCGGCGCCCGTCATCGTACGTGCCATTGCCAACTCCGCGAGGATCGGCGTCCGTCCTATGACGCCGGATCTATTTGTTGGCCGGGAACCTAGGGGGCCGATGTCGGGGGGTCAATGCGGCTTTTGAACGAAAGATACGATTTCCGCGCCATGAGTTTTCATTTCTTTCTCTGAAAGTGTATTCCAAGAAATCATATTGCTTCGTGTCCAGGTGATCTGCCGCTTGGCGTAGTGGCGGGTCTCGGTCTTTGCGGCCTCGATCGCCGCCTCACGGGGCAACTCGCCGGCGACATGGCGCAGCAACGGGCGAACGCCGAGCGCCGTCATGACCGGCGCCGATGGGCTGAGGCCCCGCTGCATGAGTTGCAGCACCTCCTCCAGCGCGCCGTCAGCCATCATGGCCTCGAAGCGCGCATCGATGCGCCGGTAGAGCTCGTCGCGTTCGACGGAGACGAGGAGCGGGATCGTGTCGGCGAGGTTCAGCACCGGCTCGCGCGGCACGCGCTGCCACTGCGCCAACGACACGCCGGTGGCCGCGAAAACCTCCAGCGCGCGGACGATGCGCTGCGTATCGGTGGGGGCGAGGCGCTCCGCCATCTCAGGGTCGCGCGCGGCAAGCTCCGCATGCATGGCGGCAGCGCCCTCCTCCTCGGCGCGGGCACGCCAGTGGCAGCGCACATCGTCAGGGACCGCGGGAATGGGTGAAAGGCCCTCGACCAGCGTCTTGAAGTAGAGCCCGGTGCCGCCGACGATGATCGGCCGGCGCCCGTCTTGTTTCGCCTGCGCGAGGACGCGTGCAACGTCGGCTGCATAACGACCCGCCGAATAGCTCTCATCGCCAGGGACAAAGCCATAGAGCGCGTGCGGTGCGCGCGTTTCCTCGGCTGCGCTCGGACGCGCGGTCAGGATGCGCAGCTCACGGTAGACCTGCATGGAGTCGGCGTTGACGACGATGCCGCCCAGTTCCTCGGCGAGCCGCAGGGCAAGGCCCGATTTGCCGCTGGCAGTCGGGCCGGCAATGAGAATGGGCCGCATGTCGCTCATGGCCCGAGACCTAGCCTACCAGCGCCAGCTATTCCATTGCCTGCGCAGCTAATAATTGATCGTTGTGCGCATGCCGAAGACAGCAGCATTGGGTATCGGGACATCGGGATTGAGCGGACTGCCGCTGTGACCGCCGGGGTTCCAGAAGTATTGGAAGTCGGGCTGCAGGTAGAGCCCCTTCATGACCTCGGCAGTGTAGGTCACCTCCAACAAGCCCTCGAAACTCGGGATCACCGGAAAGGCTGCCTCCTGGTAGTAGTCGATCACCTGCGAGGAGACGCCGGTGTAGGCAAATCCAATGCTGAAGATGTCGGCGGGGCGCGCATCGAGCAGGCCGTTGAACGTGGCGCCCGCCTCGAAATAGTGCTGGACGAGATTGCCTTCTGGCGGCGCCCAGATGTAGGTGCCGAAAAGCGTTACGCCGCGCGGATCGCCCTTCCCCGGCACACGATAGATCATCTGATCCAGGATCGCGTAGTAGCCGTAGTTCTTCGCGGCCGGCTGGCCCAATACGCCGACGAGCCCGATGGGCAGACCGTTGTTGCCGACGTTTGCAGGCACGTGGGTGCCGAAGTCCCGCCAGGCGCCAAGTTTCAGCTTGCCCGCCAGTTGGCCCTCGCCCTGATTGTATTTGATGTCCGCTTCGTAGATCAGTAGCGGCGAGGTGAATGGAAACAGGAGACCGTCCGGGTTGCATTCTTGCGGCAGCTCATCGTCGGCACAGTTGCCGGCGGGATCATCGCTGAAGATGCCGACGAGGAAACCGAGGTTGTCACTGGGATTGAAAGCCACCCGAGCGCCAGGCCCCGCCAGTGGATAGGAAGGGCCTCCATCCGGCAGATTGATGCCCAGGATCGATGGCCAGCCCCAGGTGCCGTTGACAAGCGCCGCCGTCGATTCACTGATGGCAAATTCGGAATCGGCCGAGAGCTGCCCGAAGCGGAACGTGAGATGCTCATCGAGCAGGCTTTGCTCGAGGTAGAGCTCGAACAGGCGCGTTGAGGGAAGCGCCTCGATGAAGCTCGCCGGCATGAGCACGCCAAGGTTCTCCTCGGTGATGCTCTGTCCATGGATCTGGTATCCATTGGCGAAGAACTTGAGCCCCTTCCAGCCGACCGCCTTCTCCATGTCGATAGCGAGCTCGAGGTCGAGACGGCCGATGTAGCGCGTATCGCGGGCAAAGCCGCCGCTAGGGTTGCCGAGCACATCGCCGATGTAGTTGATGGCGTACGTCACCCCGCGGCCGGCGAGCGCCGCCCGTACACCACCAGGGTCGCGAAACTCACGCGGGAGATTGACGAGGATCGAGGTCTCCGGCAGCCCCGGAATGCGATCGGCCTCTTCCTCCACAGTCTGTGCGGCGGCGGGAGAGGCCCACGCCGCGAGCAGCGCGCAACACGCGAAGGCGCGGCACTTGACGCCTATCGCAAGCCTGAACCTCACGCGAGCGCGCGCATAGGCCATTGCCGCTTCAATGCTCCCATCGTCGGCGCATCCCGCCGGGCCGGGGCGCGCGGGGTCAGCCTGCGGCCGACAATTCACACGATTCGACGCGCCCATTTCTTAGGCTATCTGCCTGCTGGAGCGTTCCTATTGGGCTTCGGCAAAGACCGTGTGACCCTCAAACCACGACCTGATTTCGATTCGGCGACCTTGCCCGCAGCAGCGGAGGAGCCTCGGGCTTGTCGCGCCGCACCGAAGCCGCTAGCCATCTAACAACAGTTCCGGCGCCGCAAGCGTCCAACAAGTCAGAACAAGAGGAATGCGTATGGCGGACGAAGCGATCGTGGCGCAAGCCGGCCCCTACCAGGTCGAGCTGACGGAAGGGAAGCCGTACTTCTATTGTCGTTGCGGGCACTCTCAGAAGCAGCCGTTCTGTGACGGCTCGCACAGCGGCACCGGCATCGAGCCGCTGCGATTCGAGGTCGACCATACGGGGACGTTCAATATCTGCGGCTGCAAGCAGACGGACGATGCGCCGTACTGCGACGGCTCGCACCTCTTGCTCTAGGTGGTCCAGGCTCGGCGATTGGGGGAATGATGGATTATTTCGTTCAGCAGCTCATCAACGGGCTTTCGCTCGGCTCCATCTACGGGCTCATCGCCATCGGCTACACGATGGTGTTCGGCATCATCGGCATGGTGAACTTCGCCCACGGAGACGTGTTCATGGTCTCCGCCTTCATCGCCCTCATTCTCTTCCTGCTGCTGACGCAGATTCTCGGCGTCGGCGCCCTCGGGCTGGCGCTCATCATCGTGCTTGTGCTGGCCATGCTGCTCACGGCCCTGTGGAGCTGGGTCATCGAGCGGATCGCCTATCGACCGTTGGCGGGATCGTTTCGCCTCGCGCCGCTGATCTCGGCCATCGGCATGTCGATCTTCCTCTCCAACTTCGTGCAGGTGGCACAGGGACCTCGCAACAAGCCAGTGCCGCCGATGCTGAACGATACGCTCTCCATTCCCATCGGCAACGGCGCCGTCACCATCTCCGAGAAGCAGTTCCTGATCTTCGTCGTTACAGCCGTGCTGCTCGGCGCTTTCTGGGCGCTGGTACAGAAGACCAAATTGGGACGCGCGCAACGTGCCTGCGAGCAGGACCGGCGCATGGCGGCGCTGATCGGCATCGACGTCAACCGCACGGTATCGCTCACCTTCGTCATCGGCGGCGCCTTGGCTGCCGTCGCGGGACTGATGTTCATGACCTACTACGGCGTCGTCAATTTCGCCGACGGCTTCACCCCCGGCGTCAAGGCGTTCACCGCCGCCGTGCTGGGCGGCATCGGCTCGCTGCCGGGCGCCGTCATCGGCGGGCTGCTGATCGGCCTGATCGAGACCATGTGGTCGGCCTATTTCTCGATCGACTACAAGGACGTCGCGGCCTTCTCGATCCTCGCCGTCGTCCTTATCTTCATGCCCTCCGGCTTGCTCGGCCGACCCGATGTCGAGAAGGTCTAGAGAGATGAGCACAGGCAGCCGGGGCGGGCTGCCGCCCGCATCGCACTCCGTGCGCGAAATTTTGAGAGATGCAGCTTGGTGGGCGCTCGTCGCCCTCGGCCTCTGCTTCCCGCTCATCGCCTTCCGCACCGACCAGAACCTTTCGCTGCAGACAGCGCTCGAGCCACGGCCACTGCTGGTGCTGGCAACCGTCGCAGCCGTGTTCGTCGGTCGGCTCTTGTGGCGCCTTTATGCGCATCCGCAGCGCCCGCGTCGCGTGCTGTTTCCGCCGCTCGATCTTACCGACCATCACAAGACGTGGGGAACGCGCGCCGGGATCGCGCTCCTGTTTCTGTTCCCCTTCCTCGCTCTCGCGCT
>Ga0164243_10000784_pt1 | contig 55320 bp, 51 predicted proteins | sample OricompcompostOP_FD_108781 | JGI IMG/M metagenome (GOLD analysis project Ga0164243, IMG submission 108781) | Organic Plus compost microbial communities from Emeryville, California, USA - Original compost - Organic plus compost (OP) | ecosystem: Engineered > Solid waste > Mixed feedstock >... | reverse complement strand
TGGCCTGCTCCTTCGGGAGACCTTCATACAATTCTTCGTAATTCATCTTGATTTTTCCTTTGATGTGTAAAATCGTTTTATCCAATGTTTCCATGAGTCGGTCGATACGCTTCCTGCGTTCTTTCAACAGCTGCTTTTGATCCATTAACGCACTTATCCGGTCAAAGTCCGGGCGGTTGATCAAAGCTGCAATCTCTTTTAGTCCAAAATCCAGTTCCTTATAGAAAAGGATTTGCTGCAACCGCAGCAGTTCGCCTTCACCGTATAACCGATACCCTACAGCGGTACGGATCGACGGCTTCAGCAGGCCGATCCGATCGTAGTGATGGAGCGTGCGCACACTCACACCAGCGGCCTTTGCAAGCTTCTTTACCGTGTATTGTGTCATGTTTTTATCCATTGTTCCGACAAAGGTAGGCTATGACGTAAGGTAAGAGTCAAGAACTTTTTTCATTTTTTTTGATTCAGGCCCATCAGCGATAAATTCCCCGGTACCTACCCGCACTGCTTTCCCCCACTAACTGCACCCTTTTTCCCGCCGTTCTTCTGCCATCACGTAAACGCTATCCGTGCCGTATACAGCACGTATGTTACCTTTTCCCGAATACGCCCCCCATCAGCCCCGCATCACGGACGCGGGAAGGCAGAAAATGGGGAGAAGAAAATAGGTAATTAAGCGGGCAACAGGACCGGGCTTCTAAAACGATCTGAAATTGGGCCGATTGGTAAACGGCGAAAATATCCACGGGATCGATGTCAATATGATGAGCAAGCCAATCGTAAACCAAACGGCCATGGTTCTGTACTTTTCAATATCCGTTGGCCTGCGTTTTGCTTTAGCCGAACCGATCGTAATAACCACAACCGCCAACAACATCATCAAACTATGCTCCATACCGAAAAAACGGGCATCCCGTTGGTGTACCGCCTCCCTGAAATTATGCAGAAAGTAATCAACCAGGGGGCTGATCGCATACAAAGCGATTCCCAAAAGGAACTGAATATGCACAACCGTAGCAGTCCAATGCCGGATGGAATGATCGAAACGAGAGAATTTCCGGTTAGTAAACCATCCCTGGTAGGCACGGAACACTGCAAAAAGCAAACCCGCCAATACCACCCAGCGAATCAGCGAATGCAAAGCCAACAAGGTTACATACATGCTATAATCAGATACCGTCTTCGTGTACTTGCAAATAAACGAAAAATTCAGTGCGGCAGCAACCCACTACGGGTTAAGAACGGGTCTATTTATATCAAAAAAGACAAAGAATTGTCATTTTTCTTCAAAACTAATTCCGTTGTTATGGTTAGTTTTGCTCGATTTTTTGCCCATTTATATAACCCGATTGAATCACATGCCAGACAAAATCCCGCTTTTACGTGCTACTGCAAGTCTCATTGTTTCTTTTTTTATCGTTGGCATGCCATCGGTGTCCGTCGGTAAACAGGACTCTACACATACCAAACCGTATCTTCCCGACCATCCCGGCATCGCCCCTTATCCGGTAGTATCCGGCGGTGCTTTCACGGGAAAGCCTGTCAGTGCGTCGCCTGACCCATTGGTATCCTATGTTTGGACGCGGGAAAGTGAGGAACTGCAGGTATACCATTTAAAACCTGTGAAAGTCTCTACAGAAACTGCGCCAAGCTTCGCAAACGCGGAATCTGCATTGACCGATGATTGCTTTATAAAAGTCAACGGTGAAGGGTCTATCCGTTTCGATTTTGGCGTGGAGAGCGCAGCATGGATCGAGTTTGACAGTCCGGACCTGAGCGGGGAAGTACAGATGAGTGTCAGTGAGTACAATCAGCCTGCGGTCGTCAATTCGGGACCGCAATCTCCCCATAAAACTGGAGTACCGGTTAAACATGGAAATACCTACCGGTTGGAGCTGAATGCGGAGCTGTATGAAGGTGTGCGGTTCGGATGGATACACGTAACCAGATTTGACAAGCCCTGGCATATTAAAAATATCCGTTTGGTCTGCCAGACAAAACCTGTTAACTACGCCGGGCATTTCGAGAGTTCCGATACGTTACTGAACCGGATATGGTACACGGGAGCTTATGCCGTCAAACTGAACTTGCTGAAAGACCACATGGGAGCGATCTTGGTGGACCGGGGCGACCGGCATTCGTGGACGGGGGATGCACATATCTCTCAGGGAGTCAGCATGGTTGCTTTCGGGAATTATGACATGGTAAAACACAACCTGCAGCGGACATCCGTAGATAATAATTCCATCGAAAGTTACTCGCTCCTGTGGATTCATAGTCTTCTCGACTATTACTATTATTCCGGTGACGAGGCATTCTTACGCTCACACTTGGCCACCCTTAAGCGTAAGATCGATCACGCAGCCCAGATAACCGTCGACGAGATTAACCTAGGTTTCTATGGCTGGGATGAACGGCTCGGTGCAGGCTTCGAAACCCCAAACAACCCGGAGAACCGGCATGCTTACCGTTTATTGTATGTGCAGACCTGCGTAGCCCTTTCCAAGGCTTTGGCCACGTTGGGCGAAAAAGGGTTAAGTGCCGACTACAGACAATTGGCTGATGCCAAGCTGCAGGAGATCCGGAAAGATCCATCGTGGTTCGGAGCGATTGGATTGCATGCGGCAGCGGAAGCGGTAAACGGCGGTTATTTAACGGAAGATGAGTCGAAAGCACTGGTAAACAAGCATTTTCTTGACACGGCTAACATCATCTCTTTTTCACCATTCAACCAGTATTTTATCATCAGGGCATTGGCCAACAGCGGCTTACATCAGGAAGCACTCGTGGCAATCAACCGGACCTGGGGCGGACAGCTTCGGCTTGGGGCAACCACGTTTTGGGAATGTTTCAGGCCGGAATGGGCAAATGTGATCCAGCCCAATGACCCAGTCCCCAATGGGCAGCACGGCTACACAAGCTTATGTCACCCGTGGAGCAGCGGCGCAACCCGATGGCTTTCCGAAGAAATACTGGGCATCAAACCGGTGTCACCGGGTTTCAAGCGCTTTCAGGTTATCCCCCATCTTTCCAATACGTTGGGTGCCGTACGCGGCGACGTACCAACGCCGTTGGGTACCATCCAATTTGACATCGACGTAAATCAGGGCGTTGCACATCTGCAATCACCTTCGGGTAGCCTGGCTACTGTAGGCATACCGAAAATGGGCAAGCAGATACGCCGTATTTCCGTCAATAAACAGGATGTATACCCCAATCGAGATGGGCAGGACCCGTCCTATGCAAACCCGACGGAAGACGATGGATTTGTATACCTTCCCGATCTTCCGCCGGGCACTTACCGCATTGCCATGGAATATGGGGGCCGCGGAACCAAACATCCATCTCCCGACCTAAAAAAACGCATCGATAATGCGGTCCGACTGGTTTCGGTCGATAGTACGACCACAACCGATTGGATGGCCCATTACGGGCAGGATGGTTACTTGCTGTTTGATCACCCCGATACTGCCGTCAACGTAGGGACACTGCCCGGCTACATCGAAAAAATTGCATGGAAAAGCGAAGGGACAGGTGCTCCGCGTTTGGGTAACTGGCAGATGAAGGATGGCCGCTCACTGGCTATACTGGCCACACAAAATCCCATGGCCTGCTATCAGACTTATTATATCGACATCATGGCCCAACCTGAAAAAGCATACCAGGTGACGCTCCGCACTGCCGAGCTGGGCACAAATGGCAAATTCGTGATCGATCTGTTTGACCAACGGACCAAAAATCTGATACACCCTACGGTGTTGGTGAAAACTTCGGGAAAAGCCCGTTACTACACGTTCGCGGCTAAGGGCCCCGTCCGGATACGATTGAGCCACTTGGAAGGTGAGGATGCAGGAATCAGCGGTATTTTCTTCCAGTAACAAACGATTAAAAAGCGTATTTACACAAACTTTTTCAATAGCGTAAGCATCTTCTGATCCAGTTTTTGACCGTACCAATCGACGTATTGGACATCGTTTCTCCGGGAATTCAGGATCCCGAAATCTCCATCAAATTCCCACAGTGCGAACCCGATACCGTGTTCCGTCAAAATGGAAAACATATCGTCCATCCATGCCAGTGCCACAGGATGCGGGGTTTCCCGCCATGCACCGCATTCACCGCAGTGTACGCCCGTCCCCTGTTCCACCAACGCAATCCAGGGTGCGAAATGCTTCCGCAGCCATGACTTATCCTGCAACTGCCCATTGTCCATACTGGGCCAAGACACTTCGGGCAGGTCATCCGGATGTTGGAAAACCCAGGGTGCTTTATAGTGGGATACCAACCCCGGTGCATAACCCCGGCAACTTTGCGCTACATCCAGTTCTGCAATATTATCGATCACCTCGGCACCGATGTTGTTGCCATCGGCAATGACCAGATGTTTGGGATTGACCAACCGTATCGCGTCAAATCCTTTCACAATAAGCGACCGGTACAGTGCCGCGGGTACGGCACTTCGGCGTGAGAACTGGTCGTTCATATCTTCCCGTAAACAGGGCTCGTTTAACAGGTCAAAGCTAATCTGATCCCGGGTTTTATTTCGAAATACCTTCGCCCAATACGCCCAATGGAAGGTAAAAGCTTCCAGCGCTTCGGGATCTTTCCACAGGTTGTAGGGTTCCTCAAATCCGGCATTGATGCAAAAACCAGGGGCACGATGCAGGTTTAAGCTCACATGCAGGCCGTGACGGTTAGCCCGTTCCACCAGTTCCACCACCTCGTGTACCCGCTCTACGTCGATGTGATAAACTTCCTCCTTTGTGATGGGCCTTGTCCGGTCGAAATCCAGGTAATACGGATACGCCATCGGAACGCGGATAAAATCAAACCCCCAATCGGCCATCCAACGGAAGTATTCCTCCGGTGTGCTTTGCCGTTTATTCCCTGAGTCCGGATTGAAAAAGTCCAATACATTGAATCCTTTCCATCGGGGAAGTTTGTTCACCGGCTTTGCCGGCAGCAACCCAGCTTTATGCAATAAAGATAAACCCGGGGCACCCAATGCCAGTGCTCCGGCTTTTTTTATCATTTCCCGTCTTTGCATGGTTCGTCTTTTTATTTATCGGATATTAAATCCCGGTAATTGATCAATCGGATACCACGCCGGTCAATCTGTCCGGAAACGTCTTTATCTGTCAAGGCTTTAAACACCCCATACCGATCCGCTGCTACATTTTCATAGCCGACATGCCCCATCCCCTGTGTCTCCAGGTCGTCGTATGCAGGGTGTTCCACAAGTAGGTAGGTGCCCGGTGTTATCCGCTCGATCTCGCGTTTGAGGTTGGCTGCTTTCTGTTCGGCAGACACCTCATTTCCGCTCCATGAAGGAAACGGTTTCACATCGTCTGTATGGACAGACAGGCGGTATTCACGTGCAAGCTTTTCAGCCAGTTGCTTTGTTTCCTCGGAGAAACGCAGGCACCCCATATGCTCCGATAGATGGCTGATATGGGGTATTTTTTTCAGTGCAAGCTCAATCTGTGCCCGCAACTCGCGTTCAATCTCTTCAATATTCCAATTGCGTTCGGTGATGCTACCTGCATCCGGAACCTGCTGATTTTTCCACACAAACGGCAGGAAGTAGCCATCCGCATCGGTGATGCTCGGACAGTGTGTGAGTGGCCTCCATTTTACATGTTTCCATTCACTGGTTAATGTTAGGTGGATGCCCACATCCAAATCCGGCCGTTCGTTGAGCAATGCCGCCGCCTCTTCAAACCAGGCACCGGGAACCATCACCTCCACAGATCGTACAATTCCCCGTTCATAGGCTGCTATTGCCGCGGCATTGATCGATCTGGATACCCCCATGTCATCTCCACGCACCAATAATCGGATATCCTCTTGGGCAGTTAAGGGTAAAATGCTCCATACCAACGCACCGGCCGCCAGCAGCAGGCGGTGCGTGCTTTTCCTGAAAAATCGGGGTATACTTTTCACAACCTAACAAACATACATAAATAGCCTATTATATGCAATTTAAGATGAAACCATACGGGATGGAGGTACCGGTCCTATCAACTTCTACGATGCAAGGGGGATGATAATATTTCTCTTGCCGGATAATTAGTTTGCTGAATCCGCGTTTTAATAAATAGTTACACAATTATAGATCGGCTTTTCCGCAACGCATCGGCTATGGCTGGCACAAAAGCTACAGACAAAATAAAATTACTGATTGTCGATGATCAGCAGATCATTATCGACGGCCTTACGTCCCTTTTAGCGAGCAGTAACACCATTGAGGTAGCAGGCGGGTGCTCAAACACGCACGAATTGCTTCAAACGATCGAAGACCTGGTTCCTGATGTGATATTAATGGACCTGAACATGCCCGGGATGGATGGAATCGAATGTGTGAAGAATATACTGGCAAACGATCCCGGACAGAAAATATTGATGCTCACCGGATACGACGACACGGAACTCATCCGTGAGGCACTCGCCCGGGGAGCCATGGGCTATGTGCTCAAAAATGTGGCGAAAGACGAACTGATAACCGCCATTGAGCGCGTGTACGAAGGCAGGCGTTACCTAGATCAACAGGTACAGAACCGGGTGATCGATGTGTTCCTGGAAGGTGCAGGAACCTCCAAGGACCACAACGGTTCAGCAGCCGAATCATTCAACCTTTCCCAGCGCGAAATCGAAGTACTGAAATTGATTGCCGAAGGAAAAACGAGCGGCATGATAGCCGAAACATTGTTTATCAGCACGAACACGGTTGACACACACCGCAAAAACATCATGGCCAAGTGTGCGGTCAGAAACATCGCAGAACTGGTGTCATTTGCCAATAAGAACGGGTTACTATGAAAGATTGGTAATCCAATCTAATGGCAGTGAAACAGTAATAAAGGTGCCGTGTCCCTTGTCCGAGTCGATCGTGAGCTGCCCGCCCATCACCGCTGCGCGCGACCGGATGTTCTGCAACCCGATGCCGTGTTCATCCATCGTCCCATTCGGGTCAAAGCCCTTTCCGTCGTCTTCAATGGATATCACCAGGGTTTTCTCATGGCTGATCAATTGAAGCGTGATCGACGTGGCCGAAGCATGCTTAATCGCATTGCCCAACAGCTCCTGCACAATCCGGTATATATTCACGCGTGCCGTTTCCGAAAACAACTGTTCCTCCAGTTTTTTGAAGAACTTAATGTGTATCGATGGATAGGCTGTTTTTAATTTGTTCACCAGCTCTTCAATGGCCGGAATCAACCCAAGCTTACTGAGGGTAATGGGCATCAGATTATGGGATACGGTACGGATTTCCTGTTGGGTATGGTCCAGGTCCGTCATAATCATTGCCAGCTTTTCCGGCGACTCGGGATGATGGAGCTGCTCGCCCAATAACGTCAGCTTCATGCGGATAGCTGCCAGTTGAACACCGCTGCCGTCATGTAGTTCCTGTGCAATCCGCTGCCGTTCCCGCTCGATACCGGTGAGCAGCACGCGGGTACTGCGCTCGCGTTCATCCGCCAATTCGACCAACATACGGTTGTTATCTTCATAAAGTGCCTTAAAGCGGTAAAGCATCAGCGAGAAAACCACCAACACTTCCCAAAGCATCGCCCAAAACATCATGTTGAGGGTATGGGTTGTCCAGATAAATAGCGGATAGTATTCGGCAAATCCAAAAGCCAAGCCGTTATTATACAGGCCCATCTGCCGGAGGCAGGCGATTACGATACTTACGGCGTGCAAGCTGAATCCGATCAGGAACCAACTGGTTTCTGTTTTCCGCCGGAGGCGGAACAGCAAGATAAGCAATACATAAACAACGGTGGTCCCCGCAAGGGTGAAGAGCAGGGCATTGGCCCCGATTGCCCAGGCGGTAAAACGTGGGGGCAGCCAGCGGTAGCTCAAGGCCACAGCAACAAAAAACACCGCTGCAATCATAAACCACCGGAATATCCGGTCAATGCGCGGTATCAATCGCCACGTCGAGAAATATTCGCGGAAGAAGGAAAGGCCGGCGATCAGGTAGGCGTTGGTCAATAAGAAGCCTGCTATGCGTTGGATGCCCGGGTTATCCGGCCATACGTTTTTAAATCCCAGCCCGATATCACTGTAGATGTAAAGGATACCAATCAATACGTATCCAAAAAAAGACCATTGCCGCCGTTGCCGGGTAATCCAGAGTACAATACCGAGGAAAACAAGGAACGTCGTATTCAGGAAAAAGAAATAGTTGATATACCGCGATTCGTACAGGGAATAATCCATCCGGGCCTGCGCATCCCATAGCAGGAGATTGAAATGCAGGGAATGCATGGGAGACGCTACCCGGATGTAACACGTGACTTCACCATTCGGAGGCACGACTAACGGGTACAGCAGGTTCTGATGCGGGATGCGGCGATGGGAAAAAGAGTAAGCAGTGCCCGATTGCAGGGTGTCGGTGACCCTTCCATCCGTCACGCTATAAAAAGAAACCTCGTGGATATTCGGATTAATGAGTTCGACCAGCAGCGATCTATCGGTACTATCTGTATGCTGGAAAGGGATTTTTAGCCAGAAAGCTCCCTGCTTGAGTCCAAAGTTGAATCCCGCTTGATCGTGGCGCTCAAAGCCCGCCACATGCCCGTCCAGGATATCGCTTAGCTGAATCCTGCCCGTCCGATCGTGAAACACTTCGGCAAGCTGTCCAAGGGGTAAGTGGGTAACACTGTCGGACATCGTGGCCGCCTGCCCGTAGGCAACGGGTAGTAGAGCGAAGTACAAGAGCAGCCGAATCATACCCTAAGTTACAAGAATACACTCGGAAAATACAAATACATCAGATCAATGGCAGAAAAATACCCGATTAAGGGGATCGGACAGTCACCGGTTTAGGTGACTGCTCACCCCATCCGGTGATTTCCACCAAATACCCGATTCGGGTATTGGGCGAGCCGGATGCATGTCGTTGTTTTGCATCAGTCATCATCAAATAAGGAGGACAATATGAAAACGTTATTAATAAGCCTGACCCTCGGAGGATGTATTTCTTTACTGTCTTGTAAAGACGATTTTTTTAGTCCGGACGATCGCCAATCCGATGATATCCATTCCCGCATTGAACTGGATATGCCCAAGCCGGATGGCACAGGCAAAAATACGGTTTCGGAAACAGACGAATCGTTAACAGTGGCTTCAAACCGGCCCATCACGTTGCGTGTGGATAATCCGTTTGAAACCGTAAGCCATGTTGAATGGATGGTAAACGGTGAAAAAATCGGTGAAGGAAACAATCTGGAAACCACGCTGACCGAAATCGGCGTGCATAAACTCTCGGTAAATTACCGGATCGGCAAAGGGCGTTACCATCGGGAGGTAGACGTATATACTTACGTCACCAAGCGCCTTTCGTTTCACATTACCCCGGAGCAGAATCTATGTGGCCGGGTGGCCATCGGCATCACTCAACACCTGCCTAATGGCGGAAAGATCGGTCCCGGCTATTCCAAAGCGACCGTTCAGGAAATCTGCACTGCCGACGGACGCAAAACCGCAACAGCCGCTAATATCGAGGTCAACTTTTTCAGCCAAACACCCAAGCTCGAAGTAGAGCTGATCGAACCGCGTGAGGTGAAAGATGACAGCCGTACCCGTTTCTGCGTGCTGATTTTTTTCTGCATAGGCGGTTCTCCCGGTTCACAGATTGCAGCTGCCCAATTGTATGAAACCTATACGTATGAAGGAGAAGCGCTGAATCAGCTTAAGGCTGGCACGTATCGCAGCGGTGCCTGCGAAATCACCATCCATTAAACAAATCGTAAAACGCAACGAACACAACCATGAAGAAACTAACAACGGCCAGATTACCCCTCAAGGCGGGGGTTTATGGCATACTCGGCTTATGGCTTACCGTACTTTCGTCGTGCAGCCGGTACTATTACCAAGCCAATCCAGTCAATGCACCCATGCTGAGCAAACAACACGACGCCAACGTCACAGCTTCCGTGGATGATTGGTCGGAATCCAGGGCGTTTAACCTGCAAGCGGCGTATTCTCCGGTAAACTACGTAGGCATTATCGGAGGGTGGTCTAATTTCAACTACCGCACCACCTCTCCCGAACCGGAGAAGGGAGATGTCAACGCACACGCACGCCTGTTAGAAATCGGGGCCGGAGGGTATTATCCCGTTTTTAACAATGGACGCGGATTGGAACTCATTGCCGATACGTATGTAGGCTATGGCGGTGGCGCGTTGAACAGCGATGTCAACATGGATTTTTCGCGCACCTTCATTCAGCCGGGTTTCAATCTTTCCACTCCGTACTTCGATGCGGGCGTCCATGCGCGTTTTTCAGGAATCAAGTACCGGAATTTCGACAGCAACGGCCGTGATGAGGAATACATCCGTCGGCAAGGTCTCGAAGGGATTACCGATACCCGGCATTATTTTTTCGAGCCGACATTGACGCTCCGCGGTGGCTATAAATTTGTCAAACTGCAGGCGCAGTTGGTAGGCGTAGTTCCCTTAGGCCAGGTTGATTGGCATTACAACGAAAGCCAATTTACCTTAGGACTTTATTTCTCCATAGACGACTTAATGGACTTCGTGCGTAGTAGATAAACATTGCGTTTAACCGGTCGTAGCTTAACCCGCGTTGGAATTATTCTCCAGTTCAACGACCCGCTTCTCCACAGATTCCATGATTTCGGTCAAACTGGTGATGGCCTCATCCCTGATGGGGCTATCAGCCATTTTCTGTTCCAGGCGTTTCATCCGCAAGGCTAATTCATCCAGGCGCTCTTGTAACCCGTAGAAATCAGCAGCAGGTTCCTGCTCTTTTTTCTTGAATAGCGGCAGTGCGACAACGACCAGCGCAATGATGGCAAGGGTAATAGCGAGGTAAGCAATCATGGTGTCTTCTTTTTCTGGGTTTTTATTCTCTTCATTTGTTTGTTCTGGATAAATAATAGCTGATTGGGCGGGATGCTGCGGCGGCTCCTCGGCAGAATCTATGGCTATTTGCTCCATCGGTGCTTCATCCACCGATAGGTGTATCAGGTCTTCGGTACGCGCGACGTATGCCTTATAACCTGCAAGTTGCTTTCGGTATCCCTTCCCTGGCCTTTCGAATATATCCGCAAATACCTGTTTACGCAAGGCAGCAAGCCCCGCTTCATCCGTTGCTTTCATAGACCGCCAAGCATTGTACCACCGCTCAATGCCATTTACAGGATTGCTGGATAACTGTTGTTTGAAACAGTCGTAATCCAACGTCTCACAGGATATCCTAAAAGTAGTATCCGGCGAAACCGCCTTATCTGTTGCCAAAAAATTTATGGTTTCCCGGATGATTTCAAATTTCGCACGGTCTGCCTGCCCCTGCGCAAGGGTACTCCAAACCATTGCGGTTGTACATATTAACGTCAACAAACCTCTCCGCATATTTTAAATTAATTACAAAACTTAATTTCCCATACTTTTCTCGTGGGCTAAAATACTCTTTTTTTCAAATATCAATCCAGAAATGCGATAAGCTGCTCCAGCAGGGAGATCTGCCGTTCATTGATCAGCTGCTTGGCCTCCGGCAGCGTAAACCAGCCCGATTTGTCTATTTCCGGAAATGAAACCCGCTTGCCCGAACGGGGTGGCCATTCCAATTCGAAGGTATTGCTTACCACTTTTTCCGGATCCAGATCCCCTTTCATGGCCCAGCAAAACACATATTTGCCGCCTTTCTGAACGATGGCATCCAATGGAATAAAAGGACCGGGTAGACATAGCCCTGTTTCCTCTTCAAACTCACGGATAGCTGTATCCAGTGGATTTTCAGGCGGGATAATCTCGCCTTTGGGAATAGTCCAAGCTCCGGCATCTTTTCGTACAAAAAAGGGACCACCGGGATGCACCAGAAAGAATTGGATACCCCGATCGATTCGGCGGAACAGTAAGATGCCGGCACTTTGTTTCATGGTGGTTACTTATGCAATTTTACTAAATTCGTGACATGAAAACAAACTTCACCGCAAGTCTTAAATAACCGATGTTTTACCTATCGTTAGTTGCTGTTTTGGGTATGGCCTGCCTCACCGGAAGGGAGCCGCAATTCTCCGCCGAAACCATTTACGACCGGATCGAGGTGGGACATGACCTGACAATTGGCGACGTAGATGGCGACGGCAAACCGGACATTATACTTGCGGACTCTCATCGGGTGGTCTGGTATCGCAACGGGGACTGGAAACGATTCGTCATGGTGGAGAACCTAACGAATTACGACGGTGCGTGCGTTGCTGCCCGTGATATCGATGGAGATGGAAAAGCCGAGATAGCCGTGGCATCGGATTCGGTATACTATTTGATCCGCCCTGAAAATCCAACCCACTTATGGACACCGATATCGCTCCGCCAAGCCCCTACTGCCCACCGGGTACAATGGGTAAAAGTGAGTGACAGCACCTACCAATTGGTGGTGTTACCGAAACACCGCATGGAAAATCGGGACGGCCAAGCGCAGGCCGCAAACATACGGATGTATGAAAAGCCTGCAGAGCTAACCCTACTGTGGAAGGAGCGCTTTGTCGAGCTTCCTCTTCCTCTAGCACACGATCTGGACGTGTACGACTACGGCGACCGAGAAGTCCTTTATATCAGCGGCGAGGGCGGTATCATGGGATTCTATTTTAAAGATGAACGTTGGGTCCGTAATACAGCCGATTGGCTGGCCAGGGGGCGTCGGCTCGGCAAGGCAAGCATCGGTACCGTGGTCAGCCGGAACGCACATGTTTTTGCGGCTATCGAACCGCATCACGGCAATATGGTATCGATCTATACACCCGGACTCACTGATAGCGCATTGGTTTACGACAAAATCAAAAGGAAGGTACTTGAACGGAAGATGGAAATGGGATATGGACTGGGAATGGCTGATTTTTTGAATTTAGGACGGGATCAGGTGGTCGCCGGATGGAAAAAGCCCAACGAAGATGGTCATTTTGGAATCAAATTGTACGTACCGTTTAACCCATATTGGGAAGCGATTGACGTTTATTGGTTAGATCGTGGAACCATTGCCTGCGAAGATCTCGATATTGAAGACTTGGATGGCGATGGCAAACCCGACATCGTCGCATACGGCAACGCAACCCATAACTTGAAAATCTACTGGAACCGAACGGAATGGCAGCTTTAGCTTCAACGCTTTTCATCATTGATTTCCAGCCAATAACCGTCAGGATCCTGGATATAGAGCTGTTTGACACCATCCACGCGTGTCCCGACTTTACCCGGCTCATTCTGCACGTTGTAGTAGGTAATGCCGAATTTTTCAAGCTGATCCACAAACGCATCGATAGACGCCACACTGAAGCAAATGTGGGTATTCCGGCTATGTTCTTTGCGCTCGGTTGCATCTGCAACAAGATGCAGGGAAAACCCTGGAGCGATCTCCAACCACACATGCTTTCCTATTTTAAAAGGTTCGGGAAGGGTATCCAATTGCAATACTTCCTGGTAAAATGAAGCACTCTTCTTGAGGTCCAACACGGACAATGCCATGTGATTGAAGCTCCCTTTGTTTGCCTGCGAGTAACTTTTCAAGGAAATTCCGAGAAAACACATCCCCAACAAGGTGTATAAAATCAACGATTTTTTCATCTATGTATAATTTGCTTTTTATCGGCGATGAAGCTGTCATGATTTAATTATTTCACTGTGTGATTTTTGAAAATCATGACGGTTTCATAACATTATGGATATAACAGATATTGTTTACGCATTTCTTTGTAGTCGCTCAACCCCGGCTCCCAGGATTTTCGCATTTCTGCTTCACTCAGGCCATCCATCACTTGCTTTTTAAATACATCGTTTCCGATCAGTGCTTCAATCCGGCCCATGGCCGGGCTTTGCGAAGCGTCGAAAAATCGTTCTTTCTCGGGGAAGGCCTTATAAAGCTCAAGCATCCATTGCAGGTTAATGCGCCCCGAGGCATGCAATTCCTTTATATCATAATCCCTCAGATCTATTCCATAGCAGATTTTATCCCGGTGTAACGGTGCCTCAGACATGCCGGGTATGCTTACCGGCTTAAAGGAAAATTCATATTGCCCTTTCAACTCAGGTGCGCCCAAGACCGTAAAGGGCATATACGTGCCCCTCCCTTGGCTGATAATCGTACCTTCAAACAAACACAAGGATGGATAAAGAATAATGGATGCCTGCGAGTTAAGATTTGGGGATGGGTTTACAGGCAATTCATAATATAGGTCGTGGGTATAGTTCTCCATTCGGACGACTTTGATGTCGCATTTGACACCGTTGGCAAGCCATCCCTCCCCGTTCAGCATGTGGGCAAACTCTCCCATGGTCATCCCGTGTGCTATCGGTATCGGAAATTTCCCGATACCCGATTTAAACCGCATATCCAACACCGGTCCATCCACAAATCCATTGGGATTGGGGCGGTCTAAAATGATGAGTTGCTTGCCGTATTCCGCGCAAGCCTCCATGATATCCGCCAAGGTATTAATGTAGGTGTAAAACCTGCAACCCACATCCTGAATATCAAAAATAAGGACATCCAGTGCGTCCATCTGTGCCTTGGATGGCTTTCTGTTTTTACCGTACAACGAGACGATGGGTATCCCGGTCTGCGGATCGACTTCATCCCTGACGATGGCCCCATTGCTCGCATTTTGGCGGAATCCATGTTCGGGCCCGAAAATCATCTTGATATCAACCCCCAGTGCAAGCAGACTATCCACGCTCAACGTATTCCCGATGATGGACGTTTGGTTAATTACCATTCCCACCCGTTTGCCTTCCAAACCGGGCACGTAGCTTTCTACCTGATCGGCACCGGTAACGATGCCTTCCTGTTCTTCACGTTGCCCCGGGTTTCCGCCCGAGCGCTCGGCCGCCCCGCTGCATGAAGTCAATAATATCAACGCTAGTATCAATTTACATATCATGTCAGGTACTTTGAAAAGTATGGAAGCAAGTCTCTGCTTTAACAATAGCCGCAATCTAAGTAAAAGTTATTTCTAATGCAAAAGAACAGAGAAAGAAGCTGGGTACCGCCACCAACGTCTTCTTGTAGATACTTTGTAGACATGGAACGGATTGTCCGTAGATAATGTGTATGTAGTGAAATATTGGGCAGCCTTTATACACACATTAATTTTGCACGATGTTTTTGCTGGTGAAAGCACGGGTATCAGCAGTCTCTACCAACAGATGCCCCCTATAAGGTGTAACAACGCCAAAGCAGACAAATATTCGATCAAAAATGCAGCATCTTGTATCCGTCCTTTTTTTCTTGTGGCTTGTTACCGGCACGATAGCACAAGCGCAAACGATTTGGCATGTATCGCCGGATGGCAGTGGCGATGGCACGTCATGGGCTGCGGCCAGCAGTTTGACCGATGCGGTGGATAATGCTGTTGCAGGCGACGAACTCTGGTTGAAACAGGGAACTTATCCGATATCATCGACAATCTCGATCGATAAAACACTGGAAATCCTCGGGGGATTTTCAGGATTGGGAAACCAAAGAGATCCCGCCCTTTATCCCAGTATCATCGATGGTCAGCATGCTGTAAGCATCATAAGAACCGGATTGAACTCAAACGATATGCTTTTTGAAGGCATCTCTTTCATTAATGGCTATGCAGACATCGGCACCGACGTTAATGACATAAAGGGGGGAGCATTATACATATCGGGAAATGGTACACGCATTAACAACTGTATTTTCAGGGATAATACATCGGAAAACAGAATAGGTTCTGGCGCCATCTACCTATGGAATACAGATAATATCGTAATTGAAAATTCCCATTTTGAAAACAATCGCGTCATTCAAAATGACGGGTGGGCAGCAGGAAATATCGGCGGCGGTGCCATCCATATACGGTTTGGCACCAACAATCGAATTGAAAACTGCAGGTTTGTAAATAACTTCTCGTACTATAGTGGCGGAGCTATCGACGCTTGGGGGGAGGATGCCCAAATTATAAATTGTCATTTTGAAGACAATCGAAGCGGTGATAACGGGGGTGCAATTCTCGTCCGTTTTGAGCGTGCAATTATTTCCAATTCCGTTTTTAGGAACAATAGCTCAGAAAAAAGCGGTGGGGCTATTTACCTTAATGCGGATCCCTCGACCATAACAAACTCCATTTTTAGCGAAAATTCTTCTTTGGATAACGGCGGCGCTATTTTCAATAGCAGTGAACTTTCCATATTCAATTCATCATTCACTCAAAATACTTCCTCAGACAAAGGTGGTGCGCTATATAATGGCCAAAAACTCTCCGTATCCAATTCGCTGTTTAATCAAAACAAAACAACAACCCTAGGCGGTGCCATTTACAGCAGGGAGGAACTATATGTTACCAATTCAACCTTCGTTTTCAATGAAAAAACAGCGATTGCCCATCCGTATCGGGAAAGTTCAGAATATTACACTTATCAGACCCATATTTTTAATTCCATTTTCTTCGGTAATACAGCCGGAAACCTAGCGGATGTCGATTTATGGCCCGATGTGGATAGAGACGGTGAATACCCCGACCAAAGTGAAAAAGATTTCAGAAGAAATATATTTCAGGAAAACACGTACGGTTCCAATAATTTAATGGGAATAGACCCCTTGTTTCAGGATTTTTCCGGCGACGATTTTAGCTTGCGGAGCAATAGTCCGGCTATTGAATATGGAAGAAACCCGCTTTATACCGCGGTTGCAGGAACCGGACCGGAAACGGATAATGATTTAGGTGGAAACGACAGACTGTTTGGTGATCATGTTGATGCCGGGGCTTACGAACATCAATCGGCTTCGACGTTGACACCTCCGGGTTGTGTAACGAATGTAACACCCACCGATAATGCCACGGACGTCCCTATAGATGCCAACATCACCTGGGATGCCGTGGTCGATGCCACAGGCTACCGCATCTCCATCGGGACGACGTCGGGCGGAACGGACATCGCCGAAAACGTCGAGGTAACAACGGGTACAAGCTTTAATCCACCAGCCGATTTTCCCGAAAACGAGACCGTTTATGTTACCGTGGTTCCATACAACGCTGTGGGCAAAGCCACGGGATGCCCTGAAATCCGTTTTACCACGGAAATTTTACCCACCGTCCCCGGCTGTGCGACTAACATAGCGCCTTCGGACAACGCCATCGATGTTCCGGTGGATGCTACGATCACTTGGGATGCCGTGGTCAATGCAGACGGATATTACCTAACTATCGGCACGACTTCGGGCGGAACAGACATCGCCGATAACGAAGAGGTAACAGGCACAAGCTTTAATCTCGCGATGACCTTTGATGAAAACACGACTTATTACGTTTCCGTCATTCCTTTCAATGCTGTGGGGGAAGCAGAGGGCTGCACCGAAATCAATTTTACGACCGAAACTGTATTAAAGATTCCAGAATGTACGATCATCACAGCCCCTATTGACGACGCTACGGACGTTGCCATCGATGCCAGCATCAGTTGGACTTCTATTGACGACGCGGATGGTTACCGCATCTCCATCGGTACTACTGCGGGCGGTACAGACATTGCGGACAGCGAAGAAGTAACCGGGACATCGTATGCCCTGACCGGCGGTTTTGATGAGAACACAACCTATTATGTATCTGTCATTTCTTTCAACAATGCAGGGGAAGCAGAGGGCTGTACCGAAATTAGCTTTGTGACCGAGACCGTACTAAAGGCTCCAGAATGTACAACCATCACCGCGCCGGAAGATGAAGCGACTGATGTCGGGCTGGGTGCGGGGATTACGTGGTCAACGGTGGACAGAGCCGATGGTTACCGTATCTTTATCGGTACCACAGCCGGTGGAACTGACATCCTGGACGGTGAAGAGGTAACCGGAACTGCCTATACCACGGCAACCGATTGGGAAGAGAACACCACGTACTACGTAACCGTTGTTCCGTACAATGCCGCCGGAGAAGCCGAGGGGTGCACGGAAATCAGCTTTACGACCACTACCCTGCTTCGAGCTCCCGATTGCACCACCGTGACGAGTCCGATAGATGGAGCGGGCAGTACCTCGCTGGATGCGGGCATTACATGGACACCGGTTGAAGGAGCCGAGGGATACCGCATCTCCATTGGTACCACACCCGGCGGAACGGAAATCGCAGACAACGAAACGGTAATGGGAACCGTGTTCCATCCTGCATTTGATTTTGCAGAAAACACCCCCTATTACCTGTCGGTCGTGCCCTTCAACGCTGCCGGCGAAGCAACCGGATGCTCCCAGACCCGCTTTGTTATCATCCCTGATGAAAACCAAACCGGCAAAGATGTCAGCCGGACCAAATATGGCTTTTCTCCTAATGGCGATGGAATCAACGATTTTTGGGAAATCGATGGAATTGAGCAATATCCCGATAATACGGTATCCATTTACAATCGATGGGGCGATAGGATTTTTGAAATCAGACAGTACGATAATCAATCCCGCGTATTTAAGGGGGTTGCCAACCAATTGACACGGCTGGGTGCAGGCATATTACCTGCCGGTACGTATTTTTTCATCATCCAATATCGCGACAATCAAGAAACGAAAAAAGTCGAAGGCTTTTTGGTACTTAAGCGCTAATGAAAAATAGGAAGAACTATATTGTGGCTATATGGGCAGTTTTATTCAGCCAAGGAATTGCTTTTTCTCAGCAAACTCCGCTGTTTCCGGCGTATAACTACAATCCGTTCATCATCAATCCTGCCTACGCGGGTATGACCCCCGGATCGGTAGTCAGTCTCAGTCATGACCGACATACCCGGAAAGTCGAAGGTACACCCACTAGCTCGTCGTTAAGTTTCCAATCCCCCCTATCGAACGGTCGGATGGGCCTAGGCGCCGCAGTTATCGATGACAGAATCGGTGTAACCTCGGCAACCACTGCCACCGTGGCATATTCCTATCAGCTCCTGTTTGACTTAAAACCCGGCCGACACGTTTGGGGGGATTATGATAAACACGTATTTTCCTTCGGGATGACCGCTGGAATTCAGCGGCTCCATGAAAACTTACTTGAATTGGGTATAGCGGACGATCCGGTGTTTGCGGAAAACCTGTCTGAAACCATTCCGGTCATCGGTGCGGGTATCCTCTACAATAAAGTAGGTTATTATGTTGGGGTATCGGTTCCCAATCTGCTCGGAGGCAAACTCGCTTCCCGACATCATGTGGAAGTTGTCGTACCGGTTTATGTATACCTTGGATATCGCTTCTTCGCCGATTTCTATAAAGAAATCATGGTAACCCCCAATGCATTGGTCAAATACGAGAAAGGTGCACCTCTGCAAGTCGATGTGAACCTTTCGGCAAACCTAAGGGACCGGTTTGAAATCGGTGCGGGTTACCGAAGCAGTTCCTCGCTGAACCTGCTCGTCGGTTTTTACGCCGTCGAACAACTCCGTTTCGTCTATCACTATACGGTCGGATTCCGGAGGCCCACCTTGGGAAACAACCACGGCATCGCCTTGTCTTATGCATTTGGTTACAACTGAACCACAAAACCGTATCTTTGCCCCCACCAATTACCAACACGGATATGAATAGATCGTTCAAGCTAGTTTTTCTTGCGTTTCAGATACTGCTTATATTAACATCCATTCCAATGGAAAGCTGCAGATCACCGCTGATACCGAAACGGAAACGTCTATCTGGTTTGGTGGGTTCAATCCGTTTGCCACATACACACTTGATCTGGCTTCCTGCGAAGGAGAAGGGGCCATCGGATTTGAATTTTCGGATGCTGAAAAAACGGAACGCTTCGTAATCGCCATCGACTATCAGGAAAAATATATCACGGATGTACATCAAACAATAATGAGAGGCAATGAGGTAATCTCGCACGAATCGATTGCCACCGCTACACAGTCAAGTAAATTAGCTGCCGAAGGGAAACTGATCTTGCAAATGTTGGGCAGTGGGCTGACTTTATATAGCCAAAACAGCGGTCTTCCCCTGCCGATTGCTCAGTCGGATTTCAGTCAGCACATGGACCTACGCAAAAAACAGTATCTACACACGTTCCAGTCGAACCTGTTTGCACAGATTAAACAGGGATCTGTTCAGGTAAATAAGGCAACATCAGCACTTAGCAGTGGCATGGGCCTCGCAGACATCCGGACCATCACTTATGAGGATGGCACGCCGATGCTGGACCAGGGCCGGATTTGGTACACCATGACGATCCGGGGACGTGCATTGCCGCATCACGTACAGGGTGTTTTCAGCATGGATCCCGCTGTATTTGATCTCCGATTTGAAGGAGTTATCCTGTTCGACCGGCAGGATGAAATACTTCGGAACGAAGTGGCTTCCCATATTTTCTATGATCGAAACGACAAGATGTGGCGTGGTATTACCACCGGATTCAGCGCGTATGCCGATCCTAACGAGCAAAAGCAGCTATTGGCCGTGCAAAGCGTAAAAGACCCGCGTTTTGGTTTCTCCGTTATGCAGGCCCTTCCTTTCGGAATCGTGGGTGATATCGAAGATCCACACATTTTATACGACGCTGAGGCAGAAAAATGGCGGATATTGACCTGCGAAAACAACGATGGCTATAAAGCAATCCTATTGGGATCAAGTACGTGGAACAAAGGCTATCAACGCATCGCCGGCCCGGTAACCCACAATTCCACAGGAACATCGATTCAGCGTATCGGCGGAAAACGCTATTGCTTTTCCGGAAGCCAGGAACGGAAAATATTTATCTACTCATATCCCCAACTTCACGAAGTGGGCACATTGAAAATGGATCTTCCCCCATGGGATGAAAACTCCGGCACCCGGGTTTGGCCCAATGTAGTGGAATTGCCAGACGGCTACCCTTTCCGCTATGTCGCGCTAATGATGGACCGATTCAATTATCCCGGATTGGAGGGACCGAACTGGACGTATGGAGCTTTGTATTTATACCATGGTTACGACGAGCCTTAGCTAGTCGTTTCACAACGCATACCTGTGGCTGATAGGTGCAAAATTCTACATTGGGATTTTTTTCATCCTATTAAATTTGCTTTTTATCGGCGATGAAGCTGTCATGATTTAATTATTTCGCTGTGTGATTTTTGAAAATCATGACGGTTTCATTAATTTGTTCGTTCAGATAGCGAAGTTATATGAAGTTAATCCGTATCGTACCGTTGCTGTTTTTCCTTTTGCAGTGTTCATTGGCATGGGCACAATATATTTCACAAGCGACCCACGCAACGCTTGAAAAAATAGAGCAACTGCAAACACGGAATAAATCACAGGAAGCGTTATCTACGCTGCAAGAAGCCATCGGGGAGACTGATTCACCCGACGATCTCGCGTATTTATATGCCTATCAAAGTGGACTATATACCTCCATGGATAGCCTCTTAGCCGGAAAAAGAACGCTCGACCTCAGCCTGGAGCATGCACAGCATACTTCAAAGAAAACCTCAAAAGCCGTTGCCTACCGGGCCAAAGCATATCTCAACAATCGGTTGAACCTTCCGGATGAAGCAGTGAAAGACGCACTGATCGGACTGCGGTATGTAGACGGAAACGACGAAGATCCCATCACAAAATACCACCTTAATTACCTGCTGTACAGCGTGTATAGTAAATGGAACGATGAGGAAAAGATGGAAAAATATATCCGGACGTGTGGACAATACGCCCTCCGGGCCAACAGCGCCAACCTACAGGCGAATGTAAATAACGGTCTTTCCAGCATGTACCTGGCGCGCTATCGAAAAAAAAATAGAAAAGACCTGTTGGATAGCTCTTACCATTATTTAGGCGAAGCTTTTTCCCTTTATCAAAATTACCCTGAAAAAATAAGCGGGAACACCTTCGTCATTACCTGCATCAATCTCGCCAATTATTACCTGGATTTTTCTTCGGAAGATTTGGCTGTGCGCAAGAATAAAGCGTTTGATTACCTCGGCCTTGCTGAAGAAAAGCTCAATAACAAAGTCGCTTTTGCCTACATGTGGATCAACGTGTTCGGTATCAAAAGCGGCTTCGCCAAATTGGAGGGGAATCTTTCACTGGCGGAGCAGTACCTGTTGCAGGGGCTGGGCCAACTGATGCGTGGCGATGGAAATTATTTCAAACTCGAATATTTAGTTAATAAAGACCTGGCTGAGATTGCCCAAAAGAAAAATGATCTAAAATCAGCGATCACCTATCAGCAGCAAGCAGAAGAACTATTGAAGAAGTCGTTTGATGAACAACAACTGCTGAATGCCCAAAAACTGGAAATACAGTACGAAACCGAAAAGAAAGACCAGCAACTGAAATTGCTGAATGAACGCGCCGAATTCCGTAAACGTAAAAATTACCTGTATGGTGGAATTGCTGTAGCATTGCTTTTCGGACTCGTTTTCATGTTCTCATCGTATCGTTTTAAACTGCGGTATTCCATGGAGCGTGAAAAAAAACTCCAGCAGGAAAAGGAAGACGCTGAACGCACGATGGCCATTCAAATACGGCTGGAGAAAGAAGAACAAGCGCGGTTAAAAGCAGAACAGGAACTACTGGACCTGAAACGCCAGCAACTTGAAAAAGAGGCGCTGACCAACTCGTTGATTATCGAGCATAAAAACGAAACGCTAAAACAAATCCAAAACAGAATACAGGAAGGCGATGCCGGGCATATACAGAAGCTATTGAAAGAAGAAATGCTGCTGCGCGCCGATTTTGAAGATATTAAGATGCAGATACAGGACCTGCATCCTAATTTCTTCAGCCGCCTGTCTGAAAAATCCGTGCAGAAACTGACACCGCTCGACTTGCGGTACTGTGCTTACCTGCACCTGAAGATGACAACGAAGCAAATTGCACAGGTGCTTCATGTGGCTCCTCAGAGTGTACGGATGTTTAAATATCGATTAAAGCAGAAATTCGGGTTGGATAAAGATTCGGATTTCGAAGAATTCCTACAGGAAATCTTTTGACACACGGTCATTCCGATTATCCGGCAACCTCCATTCGGGTACTCACGGCAATCCGGTTCCATGCATTGATGGTAACGACGGTCATGATGATTTCAGCAACCTTATTTTCACCGAAAACAGTTATGGCTTTTTGATACGTCTCATCGCTCAATCCGTTCTTGCTGATATGCGTGATTTCTTCGGTCATAGCCAATGTGATCCGTTCCTCTTCGGTGAAAAATCCGGATACTTCGCGCCATGCATCCAATAAAAAGATGCGTTGATTGGTTTCTCCGTTCTTTAACGCATCTTTGGTATGCATATCGATACAAAAGGCGCAGCCGTTGATTTGGGAAGCCCGGATTTTGATAAGCTCTTTCAGTGTCCTCGAAATTTCGGATTTTGCCAAATACTTCTCTAAGGCAAGCACAGCGTCGTATGCTTGCGGGGCAATGGCATGGATGTTAATGCGTTTTTCCATCATTTTGTTTCGTAAGCTTTGAGAACACAAAATTAAGGAACAGCAACCAGCAAAAACTTAAACGGGTTTAAGAAACGCTTTTCTTGCGGATTTCACTCAAATATTCCGGGGTAAAACCCAAATAAGAGGCAATCAGATATTGCGGGACACGTTGCAGAAACTCCGGCTGGCTTTTCCGGAAATGATGATACAGCTCTTCCCGGGAAAAATCGTACAGAAATTTCATCCGCATTTGGGCAGCTCCATATGCTTTCTGATAAACGCATCGGAAATATTTTTCCATCAGCGGATGCCGCTGCAGCATTTCTTCCTGCTTATCACGGCTAATGGCAAGCAATTCCGTTGGTTCCACTGCCTGGATATAAAAAGGAGATACCGACCGGGCTTCGAAAGCCAAATGGTCGGTCATCCACCAGTTTTCAATGGCAAATTCAGTAGTGCGCTCTGACCCTTTGTCAGTGATAAAAAATTTACGAAGGATTCCCTTGTTTACGAAATAATGCCACCCACAAATCTGCCCCCCGGTTAGCAGATTTTCCTTCTTTCCCGCTCGCCGGTGCTCGAAATAGGATAATATTTCAGCAAACTCATCGTCATTAATGGTAATAAATCTTGCTAAATGGGCTTTTAATACGTCTGACATGGTACGCTGCAAATTAATGGAACAACAAACTTAGCTATTTTAACGAGTGTGACAAAACGACCTGCCATTGTCTGACTGCGGTAAAATTAAATGACGTCGAGATGGAAGCAGACAGCTCTATACGATGATACGCAAAAAATGGCCGCATAATTGCCGAGGCCTCTCCACATTCATTGTGCCGCTAATTATTTTCGAATGAAACTGCTCTTATCTTATCTCAGTAAATACAAGGGATTGATTCTGCTAGCGCTTCTGCTAGCGGCCATCAATCAGATATTTTCCCTGTTGAACCCTTATATCCTTGGTAACCTGATCATCGATCCCTACGCCAATAAAGCGGCCGGCTTCCGCGCAGAAGGTGCCGATACAGCCTTTTTCAGGGGGATAACCATAGGCCTATTGCTCATCATCGGCGTAGCTATGGTGTCTCGGATTGCCAAGGCTTTCCAGGATTATGTCGTCAATGTGGTGATTCAGAAGTTCGGTGCCAAACTCTATACCGATGGCCTTCGGCATGCATTGCAATTGCCCTACCAGGACTTCGAAGACCAACGAAGCGGTGAAACATTGTCTGTGCTGGTAAAAGCGCGGGCGGATTGTGAGAAGTTTATCACCAATTTCGTAAACGTGTTGTTTGCCACATTGGTGGGTATTGTTTTCGTAGTGATTGTGTCATTCCGATTAAGTCCTTCATTGCCGCTGATCTATCTGGCCGGAGCGGTCACACTGGCCTTTCTCACGAGCTACCTGAGCCGGAAAATTAAGCTTATCTAAAAAAATATCCTAAATGAAACCAATGCCTTATCCGGTTCCACTACCGAATCACTGCGCAATATCGAACTCGTCAAGAGCCTGGGGTTAACCCAACAGGAGATCGGGCGGTTGAACAGCACAACCTTAAAAATCCTCAAGCTGGAACTGCGTAAAGTAAAAAGCATCCGGGCGGTAAGTTTTGTTCAGGGAACATTCGTTAACTTCCTGCAGCAGTGTATTATGTTTGCCCTGCTGTTTTTTGTATATAAAGATCAGATTACCGTGGGACAATTGATGATGATGCAATTCTATTCGTTTTTCATCTTCGGCCCGTTACAGGAACTGGGCAACATTATCCTCTCCTACCGTGAAGCAGAAGCTTCACTGAATAACCTGCAGGAACTATTCAGACGGAAACCCGAATTTCAACCTGCCAATCCGGAAAAACTAAATGCCATAACGAGCCTGCGATTTGAAAATGTGCATTTTCAGCATCAGTCGGCTGTCCGGCCTGCACTGGAAGGTATCTCTTTCGAAGTAAAGCGTGGAGAAACCATCGCCTTTGTGGGGCCCTCCGGTGCTGGTAAAACCACACTTGTGAAGCTGTTGGTTGGCTTGTATCGCCCCAGCAAGGGGCAGATTTTCTACAATGACTTTCGCGGCGACCGCATAGACTTTGATGAATTCCGTCATCAGATCGGTTTCGTGACCCAGGATACGCAGCTGTTTTCAGGTACAATCAGGGAAAATTTGTTGTTTGTAAATCCCGGTGCAACCGACGAACAGATCATGGATGTGCTGCAGAAAGCAGCCGGACAAAACATCCTTGCGCGGGCAGATAACGGATTGGATACCGTGATCGGTGAAGGTGGGCTGAAGTTGTCGGGAGGTGAAAGGCAGCGGCTTTCCATCGCACGCGCCCTGCTACGGCAACCGCACCTGATAATTTTTGATGAGGCAACCTCCGCATTGGATTCGATTACCGAAGAAGAAATCTCCAATACGATCCGCCGTATCACAGCCGAACGGCAGCACATCACGATCATGATTGCCCACCGTCTGTCGACCATCATGCATGCCGACCGTATCTTTGTGTTGGAAAAGGGAAAAATTGCAGAAACTGGAGATCACACAGCACTGCTTACTATGAAAGGACTTTACTATGCCATGTGGCGGCAACAGATCGGCGAACGCAAAGAAGTACCTATACCGGTGTAAAGAACACGGTTAATCTAAGATCTCTGCCACACGGCCGATCTGCCCGTCCTCCAAACGCACCTTGATTCCCCTGGAATGAAAGGGTGCAGACGTGAGGATGTCTTTTACGACACCCTCCGTTAGCTTCCCTGTACGTTGGTCCTTTTTGAGAATAATAGCTACCGCCAGCCCCGGATAAATATCCTTGCGATGTTGTCCATCCATATTCAGCTTTCGGTTAATCCTTGTTCCTTCTATCCTTACTCAACTCAAACCACTGCTTGCTTCACGACGGAATCATGCACAACCACTTTATTCCAAAATTTGGAATATTTGTCGATAGCAGCTAAATGGACAGGATGGGTTTCATACGCATTGATTTCGTCCATGCCATCAAAAAACACCAAAAGATTGTAAGTGAAGCTATTGTCGACTACATCCCGGGGATGTGTAGCTGCGGCACGGCCATAATGAAGCGATTTGATACCAGGAATACCTTTTAATTCTTCAAAAAAACCGGAAAAATCATTAATTTCCTGTTCAGATAGCCCATCGTTGAGCCAAAAAAGCACATAGTGTGCAATTACTTCGTTGTTTTCCATCGTTGTATTGGTTTCTTGATTTTCAGTAGTTTGATCCTTTTCTTGCTTGGAAGTCGGTGAGGCACAGGCAGCCAACAAACCGCTTCCCACTCCCGCCACAGCAACCGCGGCTCCAGCTTGTTTGATGAAACGTCTTCTTTCCATATTTATTAGTTTATTTACTTATAATCTTCATAATGTCATTACCGAAAACAAACACCATCAATGCCAAGAGAATAAAGAACCCTGCGATTTGGGCTTTTTCCAGAAATTTATCACTCAAAGGTTTACCCTGGATCATTTCCACCAACAGAAACAATACATGCCCGCCGTCAAGTGCGGGAATGGGCAGGAAATTCATCAACGCCAACGCCATTGACAGCAATCCCACCAACGTCCAGAATTTCACCCAGTTTACTTCTGAACCAAACATGGTAGCAATGCGCACCGGGCCGGAAATTGCTTTATCTGCCCGCAGCTCACCCTTGGCTATCTTTCCCAATCCCTTGGCATTGTCAATCAACGTACCCCAAGCCTTGGCCGAGCCAATGGGTAATGATTCGAAAAAGCCGTAATGCGTAGTTACATAAGGGAAATCCGTATCGGCATGGATGTTGAAGCCAAGTGTACCTTCTTCCGGTACAGTAGCCTGCACGATGGCCGTATCCCCACCACGCAGCACGCTCAGCGTTATCTCTTTGCCTGCACTTTTACCGATCATCCCTCTTACCTGATCCCAAAATGGGACCGGCGTATTATTAATCATCAGAATGCTATCACCCGCACGTATTCCCGCCTTCTCGGCCGCACTTCCCGCGACCACGGAATCAACTGACATTGTGCGGGAGCGGAGTCCCACAAATTCATTGCGATCGTGATCAGCTACATCGTTAAGAATGTCTCCGGGCACATCGATACTGAGGGCTTTGCCACCCCGTTCTACGGTAAGGGTTGTATTGCCCATCAGCACTTTTGAGCTGAGCAGCTCATCAAACCGCAATACCGGCCGCCCGTCGATTTCGGTAATGCGGTCACCTGCCTGCAATCCAATTTTCTGGCCAATAACACCTGGAGCAATCCCATTTTCCAGTTTCGTATTATCTACGTAAGTCTCTCCATATTTATACGTCAGCATCCAGAAGATAAACATTCCTAAAATAACGTTGACGATAATCCCGCCCATCATCACGATAAGGCGCTGCCAAGCCGGCTTAGAACGGAACTCCCACGGTTGGGGCTCACCCTTGAGCTGCTCCGTATCCATGGACTCGTCTATCATTCCGGCAATCTTTACGTATCCACCAAGCGGGAGCCACCCGATGCCGTATTCACATCCCTTGAAATTGAATTTGAATAACTTAACTCCCCAGGCATCAAAAAATAAATAAAACTTTTCAACCTTAATCCCGAATGCACGGGCCGCCAAAAAGTGGCCGAACTCGTGCAGTACAACTAAAATGGACAAGCCCAATAACACTTGCCCAATCATGATCAATACACCCATTTAATTTATTTTGCTATTTGATATACTTTTTTGCTTTTTGTAATCAGTGTCCTTGCAATTTCGCGACTGCTCCGATCGGTTTCGGTATAATCGTCTAACGATGGTGCCGCATGGTATTGCACAGTCTGCATCGTTTCTTCGATAATATCACTCATCTGCAGGAATCCAACTTCACTTTTCAAAAATGCTGCCACGACTTCCTCATTGGCAGCGTTTAAGATACAGGGCATGTTACCTTTCGCATCCAATGCATCGTAAGCCAACGCCAGATTCCGGAATGTTTCCCGATCGGGCTGTTCAAACGTCAATGTGGGAAAATCCATGAAATTGAAGCGTTTTAAGCTGTTTTGTACCCGAAGCGGATGCGTGAGTGCATATTGGATGGGTAGCTTCATATCGGGTAATCCGAGTTGTGCTTTGATGCTGCCATCTTTAAACTGTACCAGGGAGTGTATAATGGATTGCGGATGAACCACCACGTCAATTTGTCGCGTTTCTAACCCGAACAGCCATTTTGCCTCAATGACCTCCAGGCCCTTGTTCATCAACGTGGCAGAATCAACTGTGATTTTGGCGCCCATCACCCAGTTGGGATGACGCAGCGCCTGTTCCGGCCTTACGGAAGCTAAATGCTCCCTATTTTTTCCACGGAAGGGACCGCCCGACGCCGTGAGGTAAATCTTTTCAATTGGATTCTCGGTTTCCCCCATCAAACATTGGAAAATGGCCGAATGTTCCGAATCAACGGGCAACAAGTTAATGTTGTGTTTCCGTACCAAATCCATCACCAGCTCACCAGCCACCACGAGGGTCTCCTTGTTGGCCAAAGCCACATCTTTTCCAGCCATGATGGCCGCCACCGTTGGTCGTAATCCCACGGATCCAACCAACGCATTAATCACCAGATCGACCGAGGAAAATCCAACGACATCATCGAGAGCCTCTCTTCCTGTCAACACGGTGGTAGATACACCCGAAAGCGCATCCTTTACCTGGCGATACCTGCCCTCGTCTGCGATAACTACCATTTTCGGGCGGAACTCCAACGCCTGCTGAATCAATAATTCAGCATTCGTTGCAGCGGTAATCACTTGAATATCGAACCTTTCGGGGTATGCACGAACCACCTCCAACGCCTGCGTGCCTATGCTCCCTGTGGACCCCAGCAGGGCTATTTCTTTCTTTTTTATCAAAATGTGTTTCCGTCTTTCTGTCTTCCGTTTTCCGGACTTCCGACTCAAATAATATTTTTCATCAACTCGGGATCGTCACCGCCCCGGTAATCCGCCATCATACTGCGATAAGCTACGGCAACCACTACACTGGATAACGGCCCGACCAAAAATGAATTAACCAAACTTAACGCTGTTGACACCATCGGATAGCCCGCGTAGTTGAAATATAAATATAAAAGGTGCAAAATGGCAAAAAATGCTAAGATGAGCAATAGTTTGGTCACATTTCCCTTTGTGAGTGCAAAACTAAGCCGTATGGCCCGGAAGGGTTCCGCATGCCGATCAATGATAAAAAATGGGTAAAAAGCCACACGGAGTAAAAAAGCAAAGATAACGACAGCCGAAACGACCCGCGCAATGCTGACCATCAGCGAAACCTCTATGTTTGCGTAGACCAATGGAAATGCAATGACAGAGATCACAAGGTAAAACACCAACGCGAGCAACGCGATACTGAACATTGCTGTAAAAAAATACAACAGTTCCTTGGTGCTTGGAATGGTTTCGGTAAACTGTATTTTTTCCCGACGGTCAATCAGGGTAAAAATATATTTGAAGAGCGTAAGTTGCGTACCGAAATATAAGATGGCAAAAAGAAAGGCCATGAACACACTCAGGAAGGTGTTGACCTCACTGAAATAAAAAGCCAAAATACCCGACGTATTGGATGTGACAAAAAGCAAGAAGCACAGGCCGGCGATCGAAAAATAACGTTGCCTCAGCAGATCCCATGACCTACTAATCACTTCATTTACCGCAAATGTACTGTCCTTTAAAAATTGAATCATCGGATTGGCCAATTATCAGCACAAAGGTGGGATAAAGTTTGACAAAATTAAAATATCATCACAAAAAAGCAATAAACAACCTCAATAACGCAGCCATGTTGCGTTATATTTTTTTACTGATTTCAAATACATTATATTTGTTGCAACTCAGATGCATCTTAACAATAAAGTATTATCAAAATCAACAATATGGCAACAAATAAAGAATTCGATGTAATCGTTATCGGTGGCAGCTACGCCGGCCTTTCAGCGGCGATGGCATTGGGACGCTCCCTGCGCAGCGTGCTGGTCCTTGACAGCGGCCGGCCATGCAACCTCCAAACGCCGCATTCGCATAACTTTATCACGCAGGACGGCGAGAAACCTGCGACGATCGCTGAAAAAGCAAAAAAACAGGTATTGGAGTACCGAACCGTACACTTCCTGAACGGCCTCGCCCTTTCCGGGAAAAAAACAGGGGACGGCTTTGTCATCGCAACGCAGGCCGACGGCCAATTTTATGCAAGAAAACTCATTTTTGCAACGGGAATAAGCGATATATTTCCGGATATCAAAGGTTTCGCGGAATGTTGGGGGATATCCGTCATCCACTGCCCCTACTGCCACGGGTATGAGTTCCGCGGTAAACAAACCGGGATCCTGGCCAACGGTGAACGGGCATTTCACATAACCTCGCTGGTTAATAACCTGACGGACCGAATTACGGTACTGACCTCGGGCAAAGCAGCATTCAACACGGAACAGGTGGCAAAACTGAATAACCGTGGCATCGGGATTATCGAAACACCGGTTTCGGAAATCATACACGAAAACGGACACCTTAAAAAGGTGGTACTCGGTGATGGACAGCAGCTGGATTTCGATGCAGTTTATGCAGCAATCCCGTTTACGCAGCATTCAGATATCCCGGTTTCGCTGGGCTGCGAACTGACTGAAAACGGGCACCTTAAAGTGGATACGATGCAGAAAACGACAGTTAACGGTGTCTTTGCATGCGGGGATAATGCCGGTATGATGCGCTCGGTAGCCTACGCCGTTGCCACAGGAAACCTCGCGGGTGCCATGGCAAACCATGAACTAACCGCGGAAACATTCTGAGTGCTTTGGTTATTGATCGGCTTCAATCAGCTCATTCAAGGCGTCCATGATCCGCGGATCGGTATAATCCCTTCCGCCCTCCATACGGCCGACCATTTCGCCCTTCTTATCCAAAACGACCGTGGTCGGGATGGCGCCTCCCAAATAATCAGACGGGATGTCGCTGGCAGGAACGTACACCGGCAAATCGTATTTATTCTCTTTCATAAATGCAGTGGATTGGGCGATCTTGTTGTCCACATCCACCATCAGAAACACGATGTCCTCATTGCCCTTAAAAGACTGCTTCAGCTGGTTGATGGACGGCATTTCGTGGATACACGGAGGACACCACGTTGCCCAAAAGTTGATGAATACGACCTTGCCCTTTAAGGATGGCAACGATATAATTTTTCCACTTTCATCTTTAAAGGAAATACCGGAAGCTTCGGGAGCTTCCACGGCTGTAACTTCTTCTGTCGCTGTACTTTTGCTTTCTACGTTGTTCTGCTTGTTTTTATCCGTGTTTCCACAGGCAGCCAATGTCATGACTGTCATCATGAAAAGACCGGAACGGATTGCCAAATTTTTGAATTGCATGTTCATGATATGTTCTCAATTAGTTGCTATATACTAAAATCTTTTTATTAATCCATATTTCCCAGACTACCGCTAATTTTTGAGCGGCCCTTCCGGAATCTCTTCCGATGGTTTCAGCATAACCTGATCCTTCGGTGAGAGTGCGCCGAATACTTCCGTCAGGGTATCCAAGCGGATACCTTCCTTAATGGGAATGCGCTTGATCTCGTGATCGTTCAGCGTGAGGACATACGTTCCTGACTGGGTATTCAGAACACTTTTTCCCGGCACCCAATGCGAGGGATTGCTGCGCTGCAATTTCAATTTGACCTGGGCATAGTCGCCCCCCTGCAATTCGCCGGATGAATTGGTTACGTCAAACTCCAGCGTCAGGGATCGGTCCTGCGGATCGAGCAAACCCGATGTACGCGAAAGCACCGTGTCAAACGTTTTGCCGGGCTGTGAACCTACGGTAAATGTGGCACGCATGCCCGGTTTTACAGATGCCGCGTGTTTTTCGGGCAGGGATAACGTTAAACGCAGTTTATTACCCTGCGCCATCCTAAACAAAGGCGTATTGGTTGCTGTTCCGGCCAATGCGCCGACCGACACGTTGCGTTCGGTGATCACGCCGTCAAAGGGCGCGGTAATGCGAAGGTATTGCTGCAACTGCGCGGTCCCGGCCGTGCCCGCTTTCGCGGCATCGTATGCGGATTTTGCACTTTCCATAGCGCTCCGGGCGCGCTCCAGTTCGATGTCTGCCACGGCTCCTGCTGTCTTGGAAGCATCCACCAGCCGCTCATACGCCTGCTTGGCATAGCGGTAGTCGCTGTATACCTTTTGCTCGGCGGATTTATCGGAAAGGTACTGCTGTTCCATTTCCGGGGCTTCCAACACCGCCAGAAGCTGCCCTTTGCGAACGTGGTCACCCCTGTCTACATGCAGCTGCCTGACAAACCCGATGACCTTGGCGTGCACGGCCACCTGTTCATAGGGTTTCAGTTCTGCCGGAACGGCGATCTCGTATTCGGGATTCAGGACCTGCACCGGAGCCGTGGGATAGGTGATCGGCTTCTCTTCCTTTTTCTGCGCCTGCTCCTGCTTGTTTTGGGAGCATGCCGTGAAAATCACAGCCAGCGTTGCCACCAGGGCCAGCCGGATGGTTGATGTCCTATTTCTTGAAATGCGTTGATACATGGTTGGATTGTGTTACGTGTTATGATATTGTTTGTTTTGCGGATTCTTCGGTATAATACCTGCTGTCGTGATCATCCGGATCCAATGACGGGCTGACCAGGGTTGTCCGTGACATGAGTGACGAAAAGAAATGCGGAATCAGCAGCAAAATGGTTACCGTGGAGGCGATCAGTCCGCCGATAACGGCCCTGCCCAAGGGCGCAACCTGCTCGGCTCCGTCACCCAGGCCCATCGCCATCGGCAGCATGCCGGCGAACATGGCTGCGGCGGTCATCAATACCGGCCGCAACCGGGATGACGCAGCCAACCGGGCCGCATTGACGGGTTTCAGCGCCAGGTGCCTGCGGTAATACTCGGCTTGGTTGACCAGCAGGACTGCATTCGACACCGATACTCCCAGCGACATGATGATTCCCATGTACGACTGGAGATTGAGCGTGCTGCCTGTCAGGAAAAGCAGGATCAGACTACCGGCAATGACCGCGGGTAAAACCGACAGGATGATCAGCGGTACTTTGAAAGACTGGTAGTATGCGGATAGCATTAGGAATATTGCCATAATGGCGACACCCAGGCCCGCCAGCAAGCTGTCCAGCGTGTCGTCCAGCAGCTGCAACGTGCCCTCGGTCCATACCGTGGTTCCGCGGGGCGGTTCCCCCACCGCTTTAATGGCCTGTTTCACTGCCCGGGATGCCGTACCCAGGTCCTTTCCGTAGACGTTGGCGACCACCGTTACATAGCGGTTGGGGCCTTTCCGATTTACCTGCGCGGGGGCGGTCACCCTGCGTATCGTCGCAACGTCTTCCAGGACGGGGCGCAGGCTTCCTCTTTTTAAGGGCAGTGACCGCAGTTTTTCCTCAGACGACATGATACCCTCCGGTATCTGCACCTGTACCTGGAATACCAGGCCCGACCGCGGGTCGATCCAAAGGTTCTTGTCCGTGAAGCGGGTAGATGACGTGGCGGTGACCAGGCTCCGGGTGATGTCCTGCATGGTCAGTCCGAACTGCCCGGCCAGGTCGCGGTCAACCTCAATCTCCAGGTTGGGGGAGGCAATGGGTTCGGCGATACGGACATCCCTCAGATAAGGGACTGCTTTCAGGTTGGCTGCAATCTTTGATGCGTGGGCAAAGGCGCCTTTCACTTGGTTTGCACCTACTTTTACTTCAATCGGGGTCATTGCCCCCTGTCCCATGATCTTCTCGGTCAGCTCCATCGGTTCAAAATTGAAGGCAATTTCGGGATGCTTTTCGGCGATCGCTTTCCGGACCTTTTCTTTCAAATCTTCCATGGACCCATCATATACATCCTGATTGACGGATACCTGCAACACCGCCTCATGGGAGGAATTGGTAAAAAGGAAGATGGGATTGATGGGCGACCCGGCGGGGTGCATCCCCACAAATGCCGAAGTGATGTGAATGCCCTTTTCGGGAACTAGCGTCCGGATATCGTCGGTGATGCTCCGAACGATCTGCTCCGTTTTTTCGAGCCTGCTCCCCTGTGTGGCCTGGATGCGGATCTGGAAATCCCCGTTGTTGGAAACCGGCATCACATCGGTGCCGACCACCGTTAGCAGCAGGGCAGCTATACCGCCGGCAACCAGCACATATACGGCGAAAAGCGGGAGCGACTTCGTGGACCATCTGCGCATCCGGTAGGAATAATTGACCCGGAACTTTTCAAAGAAAGCCCGCTTTCGCGGCAAATGGGCCGCTTGGTGAGGCTTGTTTTTCATCATCCAGTTGGCCAGTATCGGCACAAAGGTCTGGGAGGCCAAAAAGGAGGCAACCATGGCGAATGCCACCGCCATCGACAGGGGCATGAACATGTCTTTCGGAATGCCGGTCATGATAAAGGCGGGCGTCAGTACGGCGAGGATACAGAGCAATATCAAGAGTTTGGGAATGGATATCTCCAACAGGGCGTCCACGATGGCCCGCTGTTTGGATTTGCCCATTTCCATGTGCTGGTGGATATTCTCGATTGTTACCGTGGCCTCGTCCACGAGGATGCCGATAGACAGGGCGAGGCCGCTCAACGTCATGATGTTGATGGTCTGTCCGAACAGGTGCAGCGCCGTAACGGCCGAAAGAATGGCGATGGGGATGGTCAGGACAACAATGATGGCACCGCGGGTATCACCCAGAAACAGCAAGATCATCAATCCCGTAAAGACGGCCCCCAGTATTCCCTCGTGGATCAGGTTGGATAGGGAGCGTGAGATATAGGTGGACTGGTCAAATTCATACCGAATGTCCACATCCTCGGGCAGCTGGTTTTTCAGCATCGGAATGGCCGCTTTCAGGTTCTCGACGGCATCCAATGTGGATGCATCGGCCTTTTTGATGATCGGCAGGTACACCGACCGTTTGCCGTTGACGAGTGCATACCCGACGGTCTGATCGGCAGCGTCCTCCACACGTGCCACATCCCCGATGTATACCGTACGGTTGTCACCTGTTTTGACCGGGGTTTTCAGAAACTCTTCCGGACTTTTGGCGATGGAGTTGATGGGAGCCATCAGGTTTTCTTGCCCGATTCGGATGTTTCCGGCGGGTGACGGAAGACTGTTTTGGGTCATGGCCACCGTGATGTCTTCGGGGCTCAGCCCATTGGCCTGCATCGCTTCAGGATCAACATTAATGACGATGGAACGGATGTTGCCGCCAAAGGGTGCGGGTGACGTGATACCGGGAATCTCTGTAAACATGGGCCGTATGCGGGTGATCGCGAGTGTCTGCAGTTCGTTGACCGACCGCTGGTCGCTCTCAAAAACGAGTTGTCCGACGGGAAGCGAACTGCCGTCAAACCGCACCACCATCGGGGGGACGGCTCCTGGCGGCAGGAATCCCATCGCCCTGGAGACCGAAGTGGATACCTCACCGGCAGCCTGTGCCATGTCGGTTCCCGGATAAAAGGTCAGCTTCATGAGGGTCAGGCCCTGCACACTTTTGAAGTCGATGTTCTTCACCCCGCTGACAAACAGCAGCACCTTTTGGAACTCGTTGGCCATAAATCCGTCCATGTAGGCCGGAGAAAGCCCCCCGTAGGGCATGGCGATGTACATGGCCGGTAATTCCACTTCGGGAAAAATATCGACGTTTATCTTTTTTATCGTGTTGTAGGAAAAGAAGGCGATCGCCAGCACCACGACGAGGATGGCAATCGGCTTCCGTAACGCGAATCTGATCAGGTTCATGCGCAAGAATTAAAGATTGTTAAACAGAAAATCGAAATCGGCAGTCAGTTCTGCCTCATACACGAGCAGCATCCAATAGTCGCGCGACGCCTCAATGTGGGCATTCTCCGCCTGTTCCAGCAACGTGCGGATCTGCAGCAGTTCGCTCAGCGCGATCAGGCCGCTTTTGTACCTGGCCAGGTACATGCCGTAAGCCGCCTGGGATTGCCTGACGGCAAGTCTGGTTTTCTGGAGCTGTTCGTATTGCCGATGAATTTTCGCCTGCGATGCGGAAAGGTCGGCCTGCATCTCCTGCTCGTATTGTGCATGGAGCCGTGCCGTACGTTCCGCTTCTTTGTAAAGCGCTTCGCCCCTCAACCGACTGATGTGCAGGCTGCTGATATTCCAGGTGATGCCGATGCCCGCCAGCATATTGTTGGCGGTGTTCTTGAAGCCGTCTTTCCATGCACCCGATACCGTTCCGTTAGGACCAATGCCCGTACCACGATGGGCATAACCGCCCAGCAGGCGGATGGAGGGCCATGCCGACCTTTTTTCTGCTTCACCGCTCAGCCCGTAATACTGGGATTGCTGGTCCAATGCATGCAATATGGGGTGAGCGGAGGAGATCGTATTCTCCCCGGTTGGATAGCCTTCCGCCGGACTACTGAAACGACTGGCGGAAGCGGTATAATCGACGGTATCACCGCCATATAACTCCAACAGTTGAATGAGTGAGGCGATTTTGAAGCCCTGCCATTTATCGTGTTCGCCCATCGCCTGCACGTAGGACGAAGATGCCAGTAGACTGTCTGCTGCCGGGCGTAAACCGGATGCCGCCAGGCCGGACGTGATTTTGCGGATGTCATCGAGGCGTTTGGCATTCTTCGCTGTCCAGTTCAATTTGGCATCGGTATACAACAGGATAATGTACCGTTCGGATACCGCTTTTTTGAGGTGGAGAACGTAGGCATCTTTTTCGCTGACCGCTTTATGGTACAGGGCACCCGCAGCTTCGCTTTCCTTACGGAGTTTCCCGAACGAAAACAGCTCCCATTCGGCCGTGGCGGAGCCGAAGGTATTGGCCGCCACGGTGCTGCCATCTAAAGGTACGGTCGATCCACTTACGTTAAAGAACCCCGCCTGGGGAAAAAATGCACCGGCGCTCCCCTCGTACGTGCCGTAGGTATGCTGGGCCTGCGCTTTTACCTGCGGGAGCCGGTTGCCTTTTACGGCCTGTTCATGGAGTTTCGCCGCGTCGATTGCCGACAGTTTTGCGCCAACGCCCGGATAGTTCTCTTCGATTTTGGGCCATAAACTGCCCAGTGTATGTGCTTGTTGCTGCTGTGCGCTTACCGGAAACGCGGCAGCAAGGACAAACAAAAGGACGATGTTTGCCCCGATCCGTTTGATCATAATGCGATATCATTTTTGGCAAGCCGCGGGGCGGCCAGCCACAATTAGTTTAAAAATGAAACAATGGGAATTCGGCCTATTGAAGCCTCGCAGTCAATAGGAACAGAAAGATTTCGGGAAGGTATTAAATGAGGAGTCTCCGGTATTGGAGAAAGATGGGTATGGAGGCGGCAATTCTTAGGTTACCGTAAACCGGATGGGTTTGTTCCCCGATAAGCGTAAAACCAAACCCAAAAATAAAGATCGCCGTAAAAAGAAAGATGGGCAACAAACTGTTCGTATGGGTAGATGTTGACAAGAAGATTTTTGTATCCGTGCCTTCCGGGTAGGAACATTGCTCCGCGCTGTTTACAACGGTGATGCTGTTTTTCTTGGTCTGTCCTTGTTCCGTATTCACCGGAATACCCGCCAACGTTTTGATAGCGCTTTTGACCGGACAGGAGGTGAGTAACACAAAAACCACTGCGACGGATACCAAAAGGTTCCTCCGATGATTTTCAAAAATAATTGATACAATCCTGCTCATGAAGCTGCTAAATTAGTTTTATTTATTCATGAACGCAAGAAATCGGTCTAAATTAAAACGTATGAATGACTTAATGGGGCAATTTTTCCCGTATCCGACCATACACCCAGGTTCCTGCAATGGCACTCAACAGCGTCACCCCGACAACGGTGGCACCGGTCCCGATCTGTGCAAAAAGCGGTCCGGGGCAGGCACCCGTCATTGCCCAGCCAAGGCCAAACATCAAACCACCGTAGATCTGCCCTTTGTTGAATGCTTTGGGCGAAATTCTAATAAGTTCGCCATAAATGGTTTTGACGTTGAACTTCTTGATAAGCCAGACGGAAATCATGCCGGTTATCACGGCGCTTCCGATGATACCGTACATGTGAAAGGATTGTAAACGGAACATTTCCTGTATGCGATACCAACTGATCACTTCGGCTTTAACGAACACAATCCCGAAGAATATTCCGACAACCAGGTATTTCAGGTTATGGTACCACTTGTGTTCTAACCGGCTTTCATTGACACATATTGCATCCAGTGAGCGTACGGCTAAATCGGTATTTGCATCGGTATTTTGTAACATGTTATGCGGATTATAGTGAAAGGATCAGCGGTAAGATAAGGTTCGCCATGATGAATCCGCCGATCATAAAACAACCGGTAGCGATCAGGGAAGGTAATTGTAGATTTGATAAACCCATAATGGCGTGTCCGCTTGTGCATCCGCCTGCGTAGCGCGTGCCGAAGCCTACCAAAAAACCGCCGACTACCATCAACAGGAAACCTTTGATGGTAAACAGGGATTGCCAGTTGATGATATCCTGGGGAATTAAACTACGGTAATCGGTAATGCCATACCGGGTCAGTTCTCCGGCTAATTCAGGATTGACCTCCACGGGCGCAGGGTTTGACAGCAGGTTAATAGCGATTGCACCGCCCAAAAATATTCCCAATACAAAAAACAGGTTCCATACCTCTTTTTTCCAGTCGTACTTAAAGAACGGGATGTTTGCGGGCATGCAAGAAGCACAGATGTGCCGCAATGACGAACTGATGCCGAATGATTTGTTGCCGATGATCAAAAGTATGGGAACGGTCAATCCGATTAACGGCCCTGCTACATACCACGCCCAGGGCTGTTTCAGAAATTCAATCATTTTTATGTTATCGGTTTTCGTGAATTAATCTTTCCAATTGATCATTTCCTGAAATGTCATACTGTTTTTTTGTTTTTCTGAACGGTCGAAAATAGAAGTCCTACCAAAAGGGCACCGTATAATGTACTGTTCAAAGGCTTTGAGGTAATCGCACACGTGCCTGTACTGCAGCCAATGAATTTCCAATACAGGTAACCCGCTGTCGCACCGATAGCTACACCGATGATGGTCAGCAAATGTCTTTTAACGAACCTCTTCATAAATAGTATCTGTTATCTTCTTATCGCTGCGCGGAATGGGTGTGCTGCAACCCGAAACACCGCAGCAACCGATATTCAGTAACGGCATCAGTGAAAACATTCCGCCCAATACAACGAGCAGCCACTCCCCTGCCTGGATACCCTGCACAACAATGAAAATGCCCAGTGCCAACCGCAGTATTCGCATAACGTTCCAATTTCTCAAATAATTCATCATTCCTTATTCTTTTTAGAAGTACTGAAATCAAATGGTAGGTGTCTTTTTCATCGTTGCTGATTTTGATGGATTGCCTGATTGACCTGTTGCCAGCTGCCGCCATTGATTACGTCGTGAAAGCCGTTTTGTTCCAACATGCGTTTTGCCTGCCCACTGCGGCTACCGCTTCTGCAAAAGACAACAATGCTTTTCTTTCCCTTGAATTTGGACAATTCGGACGGTACGCTGTCCAGCGGAATGTTGACCGCCCCCTTAACGCTTCCCGCCGAAAATTCGGCAGGCGTGCGCACGTCAACCAAAAAAGCACCGTTTTTCAGGACTTCGGTTAATTGACTATTATCTGTTCTTCCGAACAAGTCTGAAAAAAATCCCATAGTTTCTAATTTTGTGTAATCATACAAGATGTCCCGGTACAACCGACCGTTTCGCCATTTGCCGCTAACCATTCCTTCATTCCACCGGAGAAATTCTTTACGTTTCTGAACCCATTTTTAGCAAGAACGGAATAAGCAATTGCTGCACGGTCGCCCGCCTGGCAATGAATAACTACCGGTTTGTCCTTGCTGATTTTATCCAGGTTATCGGGCAGCGTTCCTACAAAGACATGATCTGCCCCCTCCACGTGTCCGGCATCATATTCCGTTGACCCCCGAACGTCCACGATCTGCACATCATCCCTGCCGACGTACGTCTTAAACTCATCCAGCGAAATCACCTCCGCGGTCTGGAGTTTGATACCTAAATCGTTTACACCCGAAATGTACCCGTAGCTGTTATCCAGACCGATGCGCATCAGCTTGCGTGTCAGATCTTCCAGTTGGTTATCATCCGCCACCAGCATAAATTGTTCCTGATAATTCAACAGCCAGCCGCACCAGGTTGAAAAAGAATTGTTGCCCTGAATGTTCAGGCTTCCGGGAATAAATCCGTTGGCAAAATCAGTCCTACTACGGGTGTCAATCACCTGAATGCCCTTTTTGTAAGCAGCAAGAAATTGTTCGTTGGATAATTTCGGAAGTTTGGGAACCTCGATCAGCAACGGACGATTCACTTTGTTTAAGTGCTTCATCATCGCAAAATATGTTGGCGGCTCGGGCTGGTCTGCCAACAGATAATCCGTAAAGCCCTGCTCGTCATCGCCGTATTGGAATGCCCAGTTACGGATTTTCTCGTAACCTACCGTACTGCAATGTACCGCCCCCAACGCCTTGCCGCAAGCGGAGCCTGCGCCATGTGCCGACCATACCTGAACATACTCCGGAAGCGCGGTAAACTTTTTCAGCGATTGAAACAGCTGCTTGGCCCCGACCTCCTTGGTGCCGATGAGTCCTGCGGCTTTTTCCAATAAATCCGGGCGGCCTACGTCGCCCACAAATACAAAATCGCCCGTGAATACCATGACGGGGTGATCCGTAGCCGGATGATCGGTCAGCAGAAAACTGATGCTTTCCGGTGTGTGTCCCGGCGTATGCATCACCGTTAGCGACAAGTTACCAACCTTGATCACATCGCCGTCTTTCAGCCCATTGTGCGGAAATTGATATTGCCAGTCGGCACCGCCCTCATCCGAAAGGTACATCGTTGCGCCGGTAACGGCTGCCAGTTCCCTTGAGCCGCAAAGAAAATCGGCGTGGATATGGGTTTCGGTGATGTGCGTAATGCGCAGGTTATTTTGTTCGGCAATTTCCAGGTAAACATCCGTATCCCTTTGGGCATCGATCACGATTGCTTCGCCCGTTGCCTGACAGCCGATGACGTAGCTGCCCTGTGCTAAACTCTTATCATAAACGTGTTGAAAAAACATAGAAATTTATTTTTTGACACTGCAAATCTGCGCTAATTTTTTTTCCTGTACAGCTACTTTGGTTACACAAGAACCGAAAGTTATTTTATTTGTTAAACAAGTCGGTTCAGGATCGATCCATTTTAGTGTAACAGCGTTTCCTTCACGATGATATACATCCCCATAACCAGTACAAACCAGCCAAATGCGGGCTTTAGTTTTTTGCTTGCAATTTTTGTTGAAAGGTAGCTGCCTATGAGCACTCCCAACGCTGCAATAAGTGCAATGCTTACTAAAAAATTCCATTGGACAGCAATGTGGGATAAGGAAAACAAAAAACCCGATAACGAATTAATGGAGATAATAACCAACGATGTCCCCACCGCCGTTTTCATGGGCAGTTTCAATAGGTTGACCAATGCGGGGATGATCAGGAAGCCACCGCCCGCCCCAATCAATCCGGTGACGATGCCTATGAAGACCCCCTGTACAACTAATAAAGAATATTTCAGCTGATTTTCCTGCGTTACATCCTGGTTTACTCTCTTACCTTTTTTTAACATGCTGTATGCGGTAAAGATCATCAGCACGGCAAAAAGCAGCATGAGCAACATGCCTTTCGTAACGGTAACGTTTCCGTGGTTGTAAATCTCCTCTGGAATGGCGGGCAGGAGGTATTCCCTCGTTAGAAATATGGCAGCGATGGATGGGATACCGAAAACAATGGCTGTCCGGATATTTACCAGTCCCTTTTTGAAATAGGACAGCGATCCAACGACACTCGTTGCGCCAACGATAAATAGCGAGTAGGCGGTCGCCAGCACGGCATCCATACTGAATAGATACACCAGGACCGGAACGGTGAGAATGCTGCCGCCCCCGCCGATCAGTCCTAACGAAATACCGATAAAAATTGAAGCTGAATAACCCGCTATATCCATGGATTTTCGAAATTGACATTGCAAAATTGCATCAATTCAAAAACCTGCACAGTTACTTTGGTTACATAAGGGTGATTTTGTTCCTTCCCAACCGGAGGGTCCCGTTCTCTTCCAACTGTTTTAACAGCCGTGAAACCACCACACGGGCGGTTCCCAGTTCGTTGGCTAACTGTTCGTGGGTAATGTTCAATATGTTGTTCCCCGTTAATTCTCTTTTTTTCAGTAGCAGGCCCAACAATCGTTCATCTACTTTTTTGAATGTAATGGCATTGATGATTTCCAGCAGTTCTTCAAACCGCTTGTGATACAGCCGGAAAATATAATCCAGCCATTGCGGGTATTCCTTGATAAACAACGATACCTTTTCCATTGGCAGGAAAAGGATTTCAGCGTCTTCTTCCACCTCGGCCCTGACCTTGCTGGTTTCATTGTGCATGCCTCCTAAAAAGGACATGATGCAACTTTCACCGGCTTTGATGTAATACAGCAGGATTTCCCTGCCGTCCTCTTCCATACGAAGGACTTTCAGCGTTCCCTTGGTAACAATGGGAATGGAACGGATGGAGGCATTTTCATTCAGGATCACACTTCCTGCTTCGTACTTTTTCTTAATACTGTATTGATTGAGCTTCTCCACCAGTTCAGGCGAGGATTTAAATTCCGTTATTTGTTCAAGTGCTTCCATTACATCAAATGTTTGCTAAAAATACCGAAACACTCCTTTGCGAACAACTGTATATGCGCGGTTTATAAAACCCCGGCATATTCAAATAAGATTGCGCCGTCTTACCTGACATAATTGCTGATAAAATCTGATAATTTTTTTCCGTGCAAATTGATCGCAATTATAGTCCCCTGTTCATCCATCAAAATGTTAAACGGCAACTCCTCAATCCTGTAATCTTTTGCTACCGGACTTTTCCAAAACATCAAATCACTCACCTGTATCCAGTCGATTTTAAAACGATCGATAGCCTTTACCCAGTTCTCTTTGCTTTTGTCCAGCGATACACCCACTATTTCAAACTTCCCTGGGTTGGCTTTTTGATATTTATCATACAGGACTTTCAGTTCAGGCTGTTCTTCCACGCAAGGGGCACACCACGTCGCCCAAAAGTCTATTAACACCAGTTTTCCCTGTAAGGAGGAAAGCGAAAATGGGGTACCATCGGGCTGGGGCAACGAAATTTCCGGCGCAGGCTGCCCGATTTCCAATGGAGTATTTTGTGCAAAAAGATGACTTGCAAACAACGTTGTCAAAAAGAAGCATACGATCCTTCTCATGCTATTCATTTATGGGATAGTCTTTATCCAGCCAGTCAACCTTGATGTTTTTCCGCAGGTTGAGCAGCTTGGCATTTTTGAACCCCATTTCCTTTAATAGGTTAAATGCGGGCCTGACATTGGGGCATCTATCAAAAGGGCAACATCCGCAATAGATAACCACCTCTTTGTCCTTTGGAACCTTTTTGAGGTAGCCCTTCATTTTGTCAATATTCTCCGCCTCCTGCGCGGGCCCCATATCCACGGAACCCTTTATGAGCGCATCGGGTCCTATCGTTAAAATCAGCAGGTTAGCTGTTTGGTTTTTGTTTATCCGGTTAGCAAGGTTTTCCGGCTCCATCAATTGGTTGCTGTTCCACGGCTCCTGCTGTTGCTGCGCACGCATTTCGGAACACAACATCAACATCGCGGCAAATAGGAGAATGAAGTATCGCATATCGTCTTTCGTTTTTACAAAGATACGAATGCCCTCCCACCTATTCAATAACACCATTGAATAAACCTCATTCCGCGTCAAATAGTAAACCGGGTGAAGGCTTCCCTCCGTTCGCCTAATACCGGAAAATACGAAATAAAAATTCACTCACTCCATTCACTTAATTGCACCAAATGCCGCGAAACACAGGTTTTTATGCAATATCTCCATGTACCTGAATCCCATCTTTTCCAATAATTTCAGTTGGTAATTGAGGGTTCGCGGACTGTCCTCTTTCTCAATGTAACCAAAGACGGTATCCCGATAGGTTTCGCCTTTTAAGTCTACTAAATGCTTTCCGTAACGTTCCTGGAAAATCAACCGTTGAATGGCCGGTGTCTCCTGCGCGATAAAATCGGAGATCCATAAGCTGCCGCCCGGTTTTAATAAGCGGTACAATTTTGAGAATACCATTTCCCAATCGCGGTCGTCGCGCAAATGATGTAAAACAGCCGCGGCCATAATGGTGCAGTAACTGCCTTCCGGTAATTGGGCCGTACGGATATCGTCCTGTACAAATTGGTTCTGCCCATCATTTACCCGGGTGATGCGTTCTTTTGCGCGTGCCAACATGGGACCGCTTAAGTCGAGCAACGTGCAATCCAATGGCTTTTTCTTGGACAATAGCCTGAGCGTATAATTTCCAGCGCCGCAGCCAATGTCTAAAACGGTTTTTACGTCCGGAGAATGCGCCAGGATGCTATCCACAACGAGCTCCATACTGTAAGAAGCATCGATGGCGGTCGGCTGGCCCGTTTCCAGGTTGGAATAGAGTTCCACATTCTGGTCAAAGCGTGCAGCAATTTCCGCTAAGGTCGATTTGTTCGAATAATTGTCCATTGTGTAGTTTTTTAATGTATACAGGCAAAAATAGCGGGATTAACCATATCCTGAAAATACTATTATTTACAATAATTAATACCTTTGAGGTATTATGGAATTACGACATCTCCTTTATTTTAAAACGGTGGCAGAAGTTTTGCACTTTACGAAAGCAGCCGAAAAGCTTCATATCTCACAACCTCCTTTAACCCGGCAGATCAAAGAATTAGAAAGTGAATTGGGCGTACAACTATTTATACGGAATAACAAACGCGTAGAATTAACGGATGCCGGACGCTATTTTTTGGAAGCAAGCGAATCACTGATCCGGCAACTGGAGCGGAGTAAGCAGCTGGTCAGGCAGATTCACGACTCCGTTAGCGGCGAATTCCGAATCGGCTACATCAGTTCTACCTCGCAGGTCTTTTTAGCCCGTATTTTGCAGAAGTTAAAAGATAAATTCCCGTTGTTAAAGACCCGGTTATACGAACTGGCCACCACCAAACAAATAAAGGCGTTGGAAGAGGGCAAATTGGACGTCGGGATTTTGCGGGCCCCGGTCTCTTCCATACAATTGGAGGTAACCTCGCTCTGGCAGGATGAATTTTCACTGGTTTATCCGGCTCACCGGAAATTGGCATGCACTCCCGATGAGTTGGCGAACCAGGCCTTTATCTCTTATAATCGCACTTACGCCCCGTACTACCATGCGCAATTTTTGGCTTGCTGCCAGCGCCTGGGTTTTAAACCGGATGTTGTACATGAATGCAATAACATGCATTCCATGCTGCGCTTGGTTGAAAACGGCTTAGGGATCGCCATCGTGCCTACTTCCATACAACGGCAATATCCTTTCTTAGCATTGGCATTCAAAAGGCTAACGGATATTCCTGTTCATACAGAAATTGTGATGGCACATCATTCAAACACCAAGCATCCGGCATTGAATGACTTTAAGTTGTGGTGTAAATCGTATGCTGAGTAGCCGGTAATTTCGTGTGTGACAGCAACTCATACCACACGATAAATCTTGACGTCAGGCTCTCCCTTTAAGTAAGGCCTCAGCGACGTCACGACATCTTGGTTGAACAGGTCGCTCATCAGGTATTCCTGAGCACTTTCCACGCTATCAAACCCATGTAACACCTGGACGTCTTCCGTGTGTACCAACAGCTCTTTGGACAACGCTCCTTTAATGGCCCGGCAGCACCTGCCAGGTCAATGCCATCAATCCGTAGGGTGATTGCTGAATATGCCTTTGACATACTTACGTAAACTTTACTTACTATCAAGATCTTAGCCACGGCCATGCCAATCAATGGGCAGAACGGAAAACGATTGCCGAAAAATACCATCTTTTTTCGCATCTGTCCAATAAAGAGTGAAAACTAAAAAGAGAACTTCGTGCCGTCGGATGCTCCGTACATCCGGTTGTATCACACGTTAATTATTTGGTATTACAGAAGATTTAGAATTTACATGAGCATGAAAGATGAAACATTGTGCCTCCATGCGGGATATTCGCCGCAGAATAGTGAGCCAAGGGTTGTACCGATCATACAGAGCACAACTTATGTGTATAACAACATGGAAGAGGTAGGAGCTGTATTCGATGACCCCACAAAGAGTATTATCTATTCAAGGTTTGCCAACCCGACGGTCATGGCGGTTGAACAAAAAATTTTGGACACAGGCTTCTTTTCGCTTTCTTCTTCTTTCGTAACCGGCTCATGGAGATAACCGGAATTTATACGTTAAAGATACAAGATTTTATAAGACTCTTATCGCAAGGAAACACTTTTGCACCTTTGAATCGACTAAAAATACACAAAATTAAATGCTGGAGGGTACTGAGAAAAAAAGGCACCTATGATGTTTCATAAGTGCCTGATAATCAAGTGGAGGATACCGGATTCGAACCGGTGACCTCTTGCATGCCATGCAAGCGCTCTAGCCAGCTGAGCTAAACCCCCTTGTTTTTTCTGTGATCTAACTCACCGCTGACCTTCCCGCCCCTGTCGGGACGCACTGGCCAACTGAGCTAAACCCCCGTTTTACGGATTGCAAACATAGAGAAATTTGACTTCACTTGCAAGCGGCAAGATAAAATTTCAATTCATTGATAAATTAGGATAGCAACAGCTTGGCAATGATGCTTGTATTTGATTCCAATGCCGACCGTTGTTGTTTAAGGCGCAGATTTTCCGCTTCCTGTTTGTTCAACAAATTCTGCTCCGACTCCCGGATGCTGAGATACTTTTTTTTCCATAGGTAAAACGTACTCCGGTGTACGCCCAGTTCCCTACAAATCTCACTTACCCGTTTTCCGCATTCAGATGCTTTAATGGCACTAATCATCGCGGCTTCATTCACTTTAGTTTTATTCATGGTAGCGTATCCGTTAACTGTTAATCACTAAAATATACGCCTCAATAGGCCAAGTCCTCAACCGACTTCATCGCAAGCATTGAATAATAATCTTTGCCGCCATAGGTAGCGAGGGCCGTCACGATACAAGAAGTTCGTTTACTACAAAGAGACGCAAAAAACAGCTTCTGGTCAATACCTATTTTAGTGTATTTTCTGCCGTCAGATATCTAAGTGTTGCTGCGCGAAGAGTAGTAGGCCATTATTTCCTTTGATATCCAGCTTGGTACAGATGTTTCTTCGGTGTGTTTCGATGGTAAATGGGCTGACAAAAAGCAGCTCAGCGATCTCCTGCGTAGTTTTATTCTGCCTTACTAACCGGATAATTTCTACTTCCCGCTTGGTGAGGTTATATTTTTGCCGAATACTTTTCTGCCCGCTGTCGTCGTCCTTCATCTGTCGGTTGGGATCGATCGAGAAATAATGGCCACCCCCGTGGATTTTTTCGATAGCCTGGATCAGCACCGTTGCATCTGAATCTTTCGGTATAAAGCCGGCTACGCCCATTGTCTCCAGGGATGCTTGCAGCGACCTCGTATAGTACATGGAAACCACCAGGATTTTTAAACCAGGGTGCATAGACAGGGCTTTGGCTGCAGCCTGTTGTCCATCAATGCGCGGCATGTTCAGGTCCATAATCACTACATCGGGCGTATGGTGCTGTAACAGTTGCAGGGCTTCCCGCCCATCACGCGCAGTACGCCACACCGAGAAATGCGTGTGTTTATCCAGGATGGAACGTAAGCCATCGATAAAGAGCTGATGGTCATCTACCAACAACAGGCTTATTTTTGGTTCAGCATGATTGATTTCCATGATTTTGCAGGGGTATCTCTAGGGTAATGGTGGTTCCGTTTTTATTGGAGTCGATCGTATAGCGGCCTCCGAGATACTGAACGCGCGAATACACGTTTTTCAGTCCGATGCCTCCAGCAGTTTCGCTGCCTTCAAATCCGATTCCATTGTCTTCTACGGTAATGACCAGTTCGTCTGCCGATTCCACCAGTTGAACGGTGGCTTGTGTCGCACAGGAATGCTTCACCACGTTATTAATAAGCTCATTGACGATGCGATAAATGGACAACTCGACTTCAGGATCCAAACGTATTGTATATTGATAAACGAAATCGAAATTAACAACACTGACCCGATTTAAGATAGAAAGTCGCTCTTGAATGGTGCCGATAAGGCCATTTTCCAGGAAAAATTTAGGCTTGAGACTATGCGATATCTCGCGGAGGTCGTCGCACGCCCGGGTAATCAACCGGATTGTTTCCTCGTATGCCTCGCGCTCATTCGATTGCAAACCGTTGATTTTCTGCTGAAAATCAGTCACTTTGAGCCGGATAACCGAAAGCGTACCTCCTAAATCATCGTGCAGATCTTTCGCCAGTCGATCCCGCTCATCTTCCTGTGCCTGGAATACCTGCCGAACAGACTGCATCTTGATACGGTCGTTTTCTTTCTTGAGTTGTGCCTTTTCACGCTTCAGAAAATTATAACGCTGGGTGAGCGCAAAAGAAAGGATGATCACCTCTGCAGCAAACCCAACGGTAATCCCGTTGGGTTTGAGCAACTGTGCCCCCACTACCCCCATAACCTGCAGAATGTAGTTAGCTGCACCGACAATCAGTAGTAAAACTGCCAGCAAGTAGTAGTAGCCAAGTATGAAACCGCCCCGGATGCGCTCGATAACACAAACCACAATGACCACTAACGAAAACATCACCAATAAGTTGACGGAAAAGAAAAATGTCCGTTCGAGCTGCATATTAATGGGAAACAGCATCGCAAAAACAGGAACCATCCCTACTGTCCAAATAAAATACTTGTAAAAATTAGTCAGGTGGTACAACCTGCTATTCCCCGCATGCTGATTGGTAAACAGTTGCATTACCTGGATAAGCAGGCCACAGCCCAGTATACCGCTGACATATTTGACGTAATCGTGAAACCGCCCCAAATTTGGAAACAGCCACTCTTTGGTCAATCCCACTTCGTCAAGTACCAGGATTACGGAAATAAAGATATACAGCGAATAATACAGGTGGATGCGATCCCCTACAGATAGGTACATAAGGATATTAAACAATAGGGCAAAGGCAAATATTCCGGCATAAAATCCAAATGCTGCATAGATCGGAATATCCTCCTGCAAAATCGCCTCCGGTTTACCCAATTTGGCCTTGAATACAAAATTCTGGCCACGTTTGTCAATCTTCAACAGCAATGTGGTGGTTTCATGGCCAGTTAACCGGATTGGAAACATAAAATCCCGAATGGGCCATGGGCGTTCGGCAAACGGCAGCCGGTCGCCGGTCGTGCTTATCAGGTCAGGCACATCATCGCCCCCATGGCATCGATAAAGCTCCATCCGGTTAATGCTCGGAATGGGTATCGACAGAAATAAATCCGTAGGATCCGGAAGGGTATTTTCAAGTTTGATGATCACCCAATGATACAAATCCGTATACCCTAAACTGACATATTCATCGCCATTAATATCCATAAACCGCCCCTGATTTGCAAAGCTTAATACCGCTTCAGGAGTTGCGTTCAGCGTACTGTCTATATAATAGTTTACATAACCATTGAGACGGTAAGTAGCTGCCGAATCGATCAGCACCGGCTTGATCTCGCCTGCACGGACCTCCGAGGCCGCACAGATACATACGGTCAACAGGAACAAATAATAATTTATCTTCCTACGCATTAGCAGCTAAAATAATGTACAAACTCACAATCCCAAAATTACAATTGCTATTCGTCGGATTAAATACCGAACGTCAGGTAATTTTTAAGCCAATGCGGGAGCAATCGACAATTGCATACTGATCGACCGAAACACACTGACACGCGATATACTACCGATCCCCCGAAGCGGCGGGTAACGATTATATACCATCCATCACGGAATTATCCGATGGAAAATTCCCGCCCGATGACATGGAATTAACCCCCGCTGCCTTGTTCATCCGTTCGCTGACCGTCGCCACGCACCGCAAAAACATCCTACGTAAAATACAGGCGTGTAGCTTGATCAAACTGATCTCGTTGTCGAATCGATCTCGTTGTCAAACCGATCTCGTTGGCAGTTGAAAAAAGGTGGATTTAAAAAACACTTATTTAATTAGCTACCTCAGCCCTGCCGGCACCGGTTTCTCCAACAGGTACTGATAGTAAAATCGGTACCGTTCCCTGCGGTCATAAGCCGACTTTTCACGCGAAAAACCATGCCGGCTCCCGGGATAGATCATCAGCTCAAACGGCCGGTCGCGGTTAGTCAGTGCATCCACAAGTTGGGTCGTATTTTGAAGGTGTACATTATCGTCAATATCACCGTGCATGATGCGCAGTACCCCTTTGTAGTTATCTACATAAGTCAAAATGGATCCTTTCTTATATCCTTCCGGATTGTCTTGTGGAGTATCCATGTACCGCTCCGTGTAATGGGTATCGTACAATTCCCAACTGGTTACGGGCGCACCGGCAATGCCAAAGTCAAAGTAATCGGCTCCCTTGGTCAGCGCCAGGCAGGTCATGTACCCACCGTAGCTATGACCGGTGATCAACAACTTATGCGGATCTACCCACGGCTTGCTTTTAAGCCACTTGGCAGCAGTGATGTAGTCAATCATCTCCCAATGACCCAAGTTGCGGTGCATCAAGGCTACGCCTTCTTTGCCGAAATGACCGGACGCACGGTGGTCCACACTGATCTGGATAATCCCCTCGTTGGCCCAATGCTGGTTAGCTGTGCCCTTCCAGGTATTGCTCACGGTACCCGCATCGGGACCGCCGTAAATACTGAAAATGACAGGATAGGGATGTTGCTCGTTAAAATCGGTAGGCCACGTGATGACAGCAGGCAGTTGGTATCCATCCGGCGTAGGGATGGTGATCATTTCTGTCTTCGCGAAAAGATAGCTATCAAAATCAGCTGCTTTGCTGTCAGCTAGTTCTTTTATAAACTTGCCTTTGTTATCCAGCAATGCGATCTTGGGTGGTGTGCTTACATTGGAATAGGTCGTGATGAAATGCTTGCCGTCAGGCGCTACTGTTACCTGATGGGTATAGTCGCCGAAGGTAAGCCGTTTCAGGTTTTTCCCGTCGTAATCTACCCGGTATAAGTCTATGGTCGTAGAATGTTCCTTGCGTGCGGTAAAATAAACGACCTTGTTTTTTTCATCCACCAACTCCAGCGAAGAAACCTGCCACTTCCCCGAGGTGATCGGATTGATCAATGTACCATCCAGCGTGTATAAATAGTAATGCGCCCAACCGGTTTTATCGCTCTTCAGTATGTAATGTTTATTGTCTTGAAGGTAAGTGATCCGCTCTTCGTGACTCAGGTCGATCCAGGAATCCTGATGCTCATGATAAATTTCCCGTTTGTTTCCGGTGGCAGGATCTACCTGATAGAATTTCAGATCGGTCTGGTCGCGGTTCATCCACTGAACCATCAGGTTTCCACTATTGTAACTCCAATACGGTTGCCCGAAATACTGATCCTCTTTTTCATCGAAGTCGGCCCAAACCACCTTTCCCCCTTCCACCGGTACAAACCCTACCCGTACCTCGGGATTCGGGTCACCTGCTTTCGGATAACGGGTTTGCTCCAGGAAGCCATGCTGCCCCGTGGCGTTATAGATCGGAAACATCGGCACACGCGTGTCGTTAAACCGCATAAATGCCAGGGATTTACTATCAGGTGCCCACCAAAACGCCCGGTATTGGGAAGCACGCCCCAAAATTTCCTCAAAATATACCCACGAAGCCCAACCGTTGTATATAACGTCGGTTGCGTCTGAAGTATACCGGATTTCACGGCCATCCGTTACGGATACCGCATATAGGTCGTTGCTGCGCGTAAATGCAACATACCGGTTGTCCGGTGATAACGTAGGATTCTTTTCCGCTGTTTCGGGCGAGTGGGTTAATTGCTTGGGTGCCCCTACCCCGTGCCGGATAAAAATATCGTTGTCCTGCATAAACACCTCCACGTCACTGGTCGGCGGTGGTGTATACCGTCTGCGCTCGCCGGTTTTAACATGTACCTGAAATACCTGACCGTTTTGTGCATCGTATTCAATGTAATGTTGGGCATCTGCCCAACCACTGACCGTGTTGATGGACTTGGTAAGTGACGGCTTGAGACCGAGCGACTGCTCCAGATCCAACCGTTTGGTTTGGGCCGACACTAAATTTCCCAACAGCAGAAACACGCCGACCGCAAGATGTAGTTTATTTACAAGAGATAGTTTATTCATATGTGTAAATTGGTTGCGCATTATCATCGGAGCCTTATCTTACCTATTACCATAATACCGTTAACCCCACGGATTGATACTTAGCCACATTCTTATCCGCACTGATAAAAACCATCTTCTGTTGGATGGCTTGCCAGATTAACATACGATCAAAAGGATCCCGATGCCAATCGGCCTGTAATAAATGATAGGTTGAGGCTTCTGCGGAATCCAAGGGAAGAATATCGAAGCCCACTTCCTTTGCCAACGACGGAAACTCAATGGGTTCCACCCCGTTTAGTTGCAATTTTCCCAATGCATATTTAAGCGCTATCTCCCAAAAACTGATAGAACTAATAAATATGGATTGATGAGGGTCCTCCAGGATATCCGAAACGTTGGTGGGTAACTTTACAGGATCAATAACAGACCAAATAAATGTATGGGAATCCAGCAGATAAGTCATAAGGCAAGAAACTCTTCAGTAGTCATCTGAAAATCTGGGCTAAAAGAGGCTGATGCCTTTCCTTTCAGTATACCCAACTTGCGCTTTTTACTTGCTTTAGCAGATTTAGGCACAAAATATCCAATGATTTCCTTCGACTTACCATACGTGACGGCAATCTCACCACCCGACTTTATTTGTTCAAGCACTTCAGAAAAATGCGTTTTAAACTCACCAACCGTCATTGTTTTCATGGCGACACGTTATTTTTGTTAAAACTTCTTTCAAAAATAGTCTTTTTTTGTCAAGTTGTCAAGCAGATGGATTTACACAACCACGTTCACGATCCTCCCCTTCACGTAAATCACTTTCTTCACGGGCTTGCCCTCCAGGTAACGCTGCACGTCCTCGTTTGCCAGCACCGCCTTTTCAACATCCGATTGTGCCAGGTCAAGTGGCAGCGTAAGGTTCGTTCGTGTTTTTCCATTCACAGACACCGGATACGCAAATTCACTTTCCACCAGGTAATCCGGATTAAATGCCGGATAGCTTGCATTGGACAACGTACCGGGTGCATGACCAAGCAGTTCCCATAACTCTTCGGTAATGTGTGGCGCGTAGGGCTGCAATACGATACACAGTTGCTCTAAAATAGCGCGCTTGTTGCATTTGATATCTGTCAGCTCATTGACGCAGATCATAAACGACGACACCGATGTGTTGAATGAAAATCGTTCAATGTCGTCCTCAACTTTCTTGATGATTTTATGCAGTGCTTTCAGTTCAGTCCTACTGGGCGCCTCGTCACTGACAACAAAGTTACCCTCGCCATCGTGAAACAATTTCCAGAATTTCCGGAGGAATTTATAGACTCCCTCAATGCCATTGGTATTCCAGGGCTTACTTTGCTCCAACGGGCCGAGAAACATCTCGTACATACGCAGGGTATCCGCCCCGTATTGTTCGATGATATCGTCGGGATTTACGACATTGTACTTGGATTTCGACATTTTCTCCACCTCGTGGCCACAGAGGTATTTGCCGTTTTCGAGAATAAATTCCGCGTCTGCAAAATCCGGCCGGAATTTCCGGAACTTATCCAGATCGAGCACATCGTTGGTAACGATGTTCACATCGACATGCAGGGAAATTGTTCGGTATTGGTCTTTCAGCCCATAAGATACAAAGGTATTGGTCCCCTTGCCTTCCTCATCCAACACCCGGTATACGAAATTACTCCGCCCTTGAATCATCCCCTGGTTGATGAGCTTCTTGAAAGGTTCTTCTTCAATCACATACCCCATATCTTTGAGGAACTTGTTCCAAAAGCGGCTGTATAACAGGTGCCCGGTAGCGTGTTCCGAACCGCCGATGTAAAGGTCTACATCACGCCAGTAACCGATGGCCTCCTGCGAAGCAAATGCCTCGGCATTCTGCGCATCCATATACCGGTACCAATACCAGCTCGATCCGGCCCATCCAGGCATGGTACTTAACTCGTATTCGAAGGTGCCTTGGTATTTCCAATTCTTAGCGCGTCCCAAAGGTGGTTCCCCACTTTCTGTAGGCAGGTATTTGTCTACCTCGGGAAGCAATAACGGCAGTTCACGTGCATCGATCAACTGCGGCAACTCATCCTTGAAATATACCGGCACCGGTTCGCCCCAATAACGTTGGCGACCGAAGATCGCATCGCGCATCCGGTAGTTGATGGTTGCCTTACCCGCCCCGATCGCTTCCAGCTCTGCAATCAGCGTATCCACAGCCTCCCGATAGGTCATCCCGTTGATGATACCTGAGTTGATGTAGCATCCTTCTTTGGTAGGATCGGCCTGGCCATCCAGCTGTTGGGCATCCGAAATGGGAATGATTGGCAATCCGAAATGGGTTGAAAACAGGTAATCCCGCTGATCACCCGAAGGCACTGCCATCACTGCTCCCGTGCCATATCCAGCCAGTACATAATCGGCAATCCAGATCGGCACGTCCTTTCCGGTAAGCGGATGGACGGCATGGCTGCCCGTAAACGCGCCCGAAACCGTTCTAACGTCTGCCATACGGTCGAGTTCGGATTTCTTTTTGGTCTGCGCAATATAGGCTTCCACTTCTGCCTTTTGTCCATCGGTGGTCAACGCACCCACCAACTCATGCTCCGGCGCCAGTACCAATGCATTTACCCCGTAGATGGTGTCCACCCGTGTCGTAAATACTTCGATGTA
>Ga0164243_10000783_pt1 | contig 55412 bp, 48 predicted proteins | sample OricompcompostOP_FD_108781 | JGI IMG/M metagenome (GOLD analysis project Ga0164243, IMG submission 108781) | Organic Plus compost microbial communities from Emeryville, California, USA - Original compost - Organic plus compost (OP) | ecosystem: Engineered > Solid waste > Mixed feedstock >... | reverse complement strand
TCGACCCGGAGGTCGTGGTCAAACCCACCGAGGGGCAGATCGACGACCTGGTCGGGGAGGTGCGCGAGCGCGCCGAGCGCGACGAGCGGGTGCTGGTGACCACGCTGACCAAGAAGATGGCCGAGGACCTCACCGACTACCTGCTGGAGCTGGGCATCCGGGTGCGCTACCTGCACTCGGAGGTGGACACGCTGCGGCGGGTGGAGCTGCTGCGGCAGCTGCGGCTCGGCGAGTTCGACGTGCTGGTCGGCATCAACCTGCTGCGCGAGGGGCTGGACCTGCCCGAGGTGTCGCTGGTGTCGATCCTGGACGCGGACAAGGAGGGCTTCCTGCGCTCCGGCACCTCGCTGGTGCAGACGATCGGGCGCGCGGCCCGCAACGTCTCCGGCCAGGTGCACATGTACGCCGACACGATCACCGACTCGATGCAGCACGCCATCGACGAGACCAACCGCCGGCGGGCCAAGCAGATGGCCTACAACGAAGAGCACGGGATCGACCCGCAGCCGCTGCGCAAGCGGATCGCCGACATCCTGGACCGGGTTTACACCGAGTCCGAGGACACCGAGGAGTCGGTGGAGGTCGGCGGCTCCGGGCGCAACGCCTCCCGCGGCAAGAAGCCCTCGGGGGAGGCGGTGGCCAGCTCCGGCGTGCTGGAGGGGCGGGACACCAGCTCGATGCCGCGGGCCGAGCTGGCCGACCTGGTCCAGCAGCTCAACGACCAGATGATGAACGCGGCCCGGGAGCTGCAGTTCGAGCTGGCCGCCCGGCTGCGGGACGAGATCCAGGACCTCAAGAAGGAGCTCCGCGGCATGGACGCCGCCGGCATCCAGTGACCCCCAGGGGCCTCGCGGTCGGCATGGCGGTCGCCGCGCGGGCGCGTGCTGCGCGATGATCGAGCCGTCGTCCGGTCCGAGGGGGTTCGCGTGGAGGTCGTGGTTGTCGGCGGCGGGGTCGCAGGGGCGGCCGCGGCCTTGGCGTTGGAGCGGGCCGGCATCGGGGTCCGGGTTTTCGAAGCGCGTTCCGGGGCCCAGGGGGCGGGCGCGTTCCTGGTGGTGGCCGGGAACGGGATGCGGGCGGTACGGGAGCTCGGGGTCGAGCTCGCGAGCGGGTTTCCGCTGCGGTCGGCGCGGTTCTGCAACGGGGACGGCGACGAGCTCGGTGTGTCCGCATTGGACGGTCATCGGTGCGTGCGGTGGGACGAGCTGTGCACCGAGCTGCGCGCGCAGGTGCGGCGGCGCGGCGTTCCGGTCGAGCACGGCGCGCGGTTCGTCTCCGCCGAGCAGGACGGGGACGAGGTGGTGGCGCGGTTCGCGGACGGGCGGACCGCGCGCGGTGACCTGCTGATCGGGGCGGACGGGGTGCATTCCGCGGTGCGCGGGCAGCTCGATCCGGTGCCGGAGCGCTACGCGGGCCAGCAGGTGTTCTTCGGTTATTCCGGGCCGGTCGACGTGCCGCACGTGCCGGGGCGGATCGAGATGATCCGCGGCAGCGCCGGCAACTTCGGCTGGACGATGGCGCCGGAGGGGCGGGCCTACTGGTTCGCGCGAATTCCCGGCCCACCGGCCGATCCCGGGGAGTCCGAAGTGGACCGGAAGGAGCGGTTGCTCGCGGCGCTGCGGCCCGACGCGACCCCGGCTGCCGACCTGGTCTCCGCCACCGAGGACGTGCTCGCCGTCAACGCCCGGGACCTGCTGCCGCAGCCGCGGTGGCGCGACGGGCGGGTGCTGCTGGTCGGCGATGCCGCGCACGCGGCGTCCCCGGCGACCGGGCAGGGCGCGTCGATGGCGTTCGAAGACGCGGTGTTCCTCGCGAAGTCGTTGCGCGACCACGGGAACCTGGACGTCTACGAGCGGTTCCGGCGGGCCCGGACCGAGCGCAACGCGCTGCGGAGCGCGCAGATGACCACGGCGGTCAGCGCCGAGTTCGCCGAACGCCCCGACGAGGTCGACCGCCTCAGCGCCCGGCACACCGACGCCCCCGACGACGACCCGGCCGCCCTCCTGCCCTGGAACGACCCGCTGCCGGCGACTCCGAGCTGAGGGGCGCCGCAGGCTGAGCCGCTACCGCTCGGGAGAGTCCGCCACGAGGTGGGCTGCCCTTCGTCGAAGCGTGCTGGACGGGAGCGCGCCTCGCACCGGCGCTCCCGGGCGTCGGAATCAGGGGGACGAATCGGCCGCGCCGGATGCCGCGAGCGCGGATTCCAACTCCGCTCGGGCGAGGCGCCGTCGGAATTCCCCGGCGTAGTCCGGATTTCCGGCGTCGTGCATGAGCTGGGTGATCCGGACTGCTGAGACCTGCTGCTGCCAGGTGTGCCGCAGGCAGGTAGCCGAGTACTCCGCGAGCGGCTTCCCATCGCCGTGCCGGACTTGGGCGATCACCGCTCGGGCGAACGCAGCCGCGTCGTGCAGCGCGAGGCTCACGCCCTTGGCGCTCATCGGAGACACGATGTGCGCAGCGTCTCCGAGCAGGTGCAGCCGGCCGTGGCTCATCGGCTCGTGGACGACGCTGCGCAGCGGCACCAACCGCTTGTCGGTGATCCGACCGGTGTCGACGGGTGTGCCGAAACGCGCGGTGAGCTCGGATCGGATGCGCTCGTCCGGCCAGTGCTCGGGGGTGTCGGTCAGCGGGCACTGGAGGTAGAAGCGGCTGGCCTGCGGCCCGCGGGTGATCCTGGCGGCGAATCCACGCGAGTGGATCGCCATCACTGCGGGTGGATCGGCCGGGGTGTCGGCCAGAACGGCCAGCCACGCGTAGCCGTGCTCGAGCGCGTAGGTGGTGCGGGCTTCGGCGGGAATCGACTCGCGGCTCACTCCGCGATCGCCGTCGCAGCCGGCGATGAGTTCGCAGCCGAGCACTCGCGTTGCTCCGTCCGGATCGTGGTAGCGCACGCGCGGGTGGTCGCCGGTGGCGTCCTCGATGCGCACGTCCTCTGCCTGGAAGCGGAGATCTCCGCCGTCACGCAGGAAGGTGCGGATGAGGTTGCGGACCAGGACCTGCTGGGGGCAGAAGACCCCTTCCTCAGCCTCGTCGTTGACGGCCCATGCGCGCGGCTCACCGTCCACGCGCAGCGGGCTTCCGGCGGCGGCAGCGGAGACAGGGGTGGAGTCGTCCACGACTTCGCCGAGCCCCCACTCCCGGAGCATGCGCACGCTGCGACCGTCGAGTGCTCCGGACCGCTGCCGTTGTTCGACGTGGTCGCGGTGGCACCTCTCGAGCACGACGCACTCGATTCCGTGGCGCAGCAGGAGGTTTCCGAGTGCGAGGCCGGCCACCCCGCCGCCCACGACGACCGTGGTCGTGTTCTCGTCTGCTTCGATCATTCGTCCGTTCCTCGGGTCTGCCGGTGCTCGGGTGAGCACCGGAACCACTGTCGCGCCGTACGGTCTTGGCGCCCCACCGGTAAGAAGACGGGGTATGCCGGAAACTCGCCGGAAGCTCAGCGCGTCTCGGACAGCTCGGCCTGGTAACGGCCCGGGGTGCGGCCGACGAGGGCGGTGAACGCGTCGATGAAGCTCGTGGGGTTGGACCAGCCGCACGCGTGGGCGGTGCCGGTGACCGACCTGCCCTCCCCGAGGAGGATCACCGCGTGGTGCAGCCGCAGCACCGTGCGCCACTGCTAGAAGCTCATGCCGAGCTCGTCGTGGAACAGCCGGCTCAGAGTTCGTCCGCTGGCTCCCGCGGTCCGGCCCAGTTCGGGGAGGGTGTCCGCGCGCGCCGGTTCGGCGCGCAGCAGCTCGGTCACGGCGCGGAGTCGATCGTCGCGGGGTTCGGGCAGGTGCAGCGACTCGTCGGCTTCGTCGACGAGTTCATCGAGCACGACCGCACGCAGGCGGGCGTGCGCGCCCGGACGAGTCTCCGGGCGGTCGGTGAGCGCCAGCAGCCCTTCGCGCAGCACGGGGCTCACCGCGAACACCGCGGGATGCGCGGGCAGCTGCGCGCAGAGCTCGAGCGGGAGATTGACGATCCGCACGTCGGTCTCGCCGTAGACCCGGTGGGAGTGCTCGAAACCCGGTGGTGTCCAGGTGATCCGGTTCGCCGGGGCGAGCCGGGTGCCGCGCTCGGTGATCGTCGCCAGCGCGCCGGTGACCGGGTAGACCAGCTGTCCCTCGGTGTGCGCGTGGCGCTCGATGTGGCAGCCGTGCGTCAGCCGCCCGCCAGCGTGTGGCACGGTCGCCGAGGTCATCGGCGGCGGGACGAGTGACTCCGGCATCGTCGCCACGCTACCCCGGCAGGCGGGGATGTCAGGGTTTGCGGCCTATGGCGGCTCGGTCGTCGAGGGGAGTGGTGGGGGTGTGCTCGTCGGGGCGCCAGTGGGCGGTGGGGACCGGGCCGGGGGCGACGAGGTCGAGGCCGGCGAAGTAGGCGTCGATCTCGTGCGGGCTGTGCAGCACGTACGGGGCGGAGGCGCCGGCGGAGAACCGGGCGGTGCCCGCCACGTAGGCCGGGTTCGTGTCCAGCGTGTCCGAGACGACCAGGTGGCTACCGGAGGGCAGCGCGGCCATGATGCGCTGCACGATCGCCTTCGCGTCCCGCTTGTCCGGGATGTGCCCGAGCATCTGCAGCAGCATCACCGCCACCGGCTGCTCGAAGTCCAGCTTCTCCGCCGCCCGGCGCAGGACCTCGTCCGGGTCGGTGACGTCGGCGTCCAAGTAGTCGGTGCACCCGGCGGTGCCGGTCAGCAGGGCGCGGGCGTGCGTGAGCACGAGCGGGTCGTTGTCCACGTAGACGACGCGGGCGCCCGGGTCGAGCCGCTGGGCGATCTCGTGGGTGTTGTCCGCGGTCGGCAGCCCGGTGCCGATGTCCAGGAACTGCCGCACCCCGGCCTCGGTGACCAGGTAGCGCACCGCGCGGGCGAGGAAGGCCCGGTCGGCGCGGGCGATGTCGACGATCTCCGGGAAGGATTCCCGCACCTGCTCGGCGAGTTCGCGGTCAACGGCGTAGTTGTCCTTGCCGCCGACCCAGTGGTTCCACACCCGCGCGGAGTGCGGGACGCTGCTGTCCACCCGGTTCCGCGGATCGTCCACTTGAGACACTGCGCCACCCCGTTCGTCGCCCCCGACCGGTCTCGGCGGAGATCGTATCGCCCGGTGGGGGCGCGGGGCGACGGATCGGCGGGCCTCGCCCGGTTCGCGGCTTTCGACGTGCAAGGGCCCCTCCGGAGGGGTTCCGGAGGGGCCGTCTCGCCGGTGCGGATCAGGCGAAGGCGCTCAGCCCGGTGATCGACTTGCCGACGATCAGGGTGTTCATCTCGCGGCTGCCCTCGAAGGAGTAGATCGCCTCCGCGTCCGCGAAGAACTTCGCGACCTGGTGGTCGAGCACGATCCCGTTGCCGCCGAACAGCTCGCGGGCCCAGGCCACCACCTCGCGCATCCGCGTCGTGGTGAACGCCTTGGCCAGCGCGGCCTGGTCGGCCCCGGCCTTGCCCTCGGCGGTGAGCTGGTTGAGCCGCACCACCATGCCGAACATGGCCGTCAGGTTGCCGAGCATCTTCACCAGCAGGTCCTGGATCATCTGGAACCCGCCGATGGGCTTGCCGAACTGCTCGCGCCGCACCGCGTAGTCGCGGGCCAGCTCGTAGGCGCGCAGCGCCACGCCCAGCGCCTGCCAGGCCACGCCGCCGCGGGTCTTGGCCAGCACCTTGGCGGTGTCCCGGAAGCTGTTGATGTTCTGCAGCCGGTCGGCCTCGGGCACCCGCACCTCGTCGAGCACGATGTCGGCGTTCTGCACGGTGCGCAGCGCGATCTTGCCCTCGATCTTGGTGGCGGTCACGCCCGGGGTGTCGTGGCTGACGACGAAGCCCTTGACCTGGTCGTCGGCCACGTCGCGGGCCCACACGACGATGAGGTCGGCGAAGGTGCCGTTGCCGATCCAGCGCTTGGCGCCGTTGAGCACCCACTCGTCGCCCTCCCGGCGGGCGGTGGTGCGCATCCCGCCGGCGACGTCCGAGCCGCCCTCCGGTTCGGTCAGCGCGAACGCGCCGATCTTGTTCATCGCGACCATGTCGGGCAGCCAGCGGTCCCGCTGGGCCTGGTCGCCGCCGCCCTGGATGCTGCCCATCGCGAGTCCGGTGTGGACACCGGAGAACACCGCCAGGGACGGGTCGATGCGGTTGAGCTCGACGCTGAGGAAGCCGGGGAACAGCGGGCTGCGCTGCTCGCCGTCGCCGTACTCGGGGTACTGGTAGCCGGCCAGCCGCAGCTTCGCGAACTTCTGCACCACCTCGAACGGGAACTCCGAGGAGTCCCAGGCGGCGTTGGCCAGCGGGGCGATCTCGCGTTCCAGGTAGTCGCGGATCTCGGCGAGTTCGGCGCGCTCGGCGTCGCTGAGCAGTTCGGCGTAGCCGAAGAAGTCGGGGTTGGTGTTGGGTTGCTTGGGCATTGTCCTTACCTCGCGGAGTTCGAAGTGTCCTCGCCGGCGTCCCGCAGGGCGTCGTTGAGCGCCAGGTGCTTGCGGTCGCGCAGCTCGGCGCGGCGGCGGTAGGCGTCCGGGCCGCTGCCGTAGGCGCGTTCGGTCTGGTCGGCGATCTCGGCGACCGCGTCCGAGGTCAGCGCCGGGTGGCCGAGTTCGCCCCAGCGCTCGGCCATGCCGACGCCGAGGTGCTGCATCATGTGCCGGATGCCGCCGGGCCCGCCGCCGAGGTGGAAGCTCTCGAACGGGCCGATGGTGGCGTAGCGGCCGCCGAGCGAGGACTTCATCACGGTGTCCAGCTCCTCGGCGCTGACCACGCCGCCGAGCACCAGCGAGATCGCCTCCTGCATGAGCGCGCTCTGCAGCCGGTTGGCGACGAACCCGGAGACCTCCTTGTGCACCCGCACCGGGGTCTTGCCGAGCTCGCGGTAGAACGCGGTGGCGGCGTCGACGACCTGCTCGCCGGTGCGCTCGCCGGGCACGATCTCCACCAGCGGCACCACGTGCGGCGGGTTGAACGGGTGCGCGATCAGCAGCCGCGCGGCGACGTCGTCGGGGAGTTCGGCGGCGATGTCGGAGGCGACGATGCCGGAGCTGGAGGAGGCCAGCACCGCCTCCGCCGGGGCGAGCCGGGCGATGTCGGCGAACAGCCGCTGCTTGAACTCCAGCCGCTCGGGGCCGTTCTCCTGCACCAGCTGCGCGTCGGCGACGGCTTCGGCGAGGTCGGCGGCGGGCTGGATGCGCTCGCGCAGCAGTTCCGGGTCGGAGCCGGGAATTCCGGCCGACAGCGTGGGGATCTCGTCCTCGACGACCTGCTTCAGGTCGTCCCGGGGATCGGTGATGCGCACCCGGGCGCCGCGGGCGGCGAACAGCGCCGCCCAGGACAGGCCGATGGTGCCCGCGCCGACCACCGCCACGTTCGTCCACTGTGGATGGGTAGTCATGTCGCTCCTCATTCGGCGAGGTAGTCGTGGACCGGGACACCCCGGCCCAGCGTGAGATCGGTGATGATGTGGCTGGCCGAGACGACCTCCCGCACCGGCAGATCGGCCAGCGGCGCCAGCGCGTGCTCGAACAGCTGCAGCCGCGCGGGGCCGGTGTAGGCCTCCTTCACCGCGATGTCGGTGATCTGCGTGCGCACCAGCTCGGCGATCCGCGGGGAACCGTCGTAACCGGGGACCAGCTTGAGCATGAAGGTCGGCACCGTGATCTGCGACTTCGCCTCGGCGAGGTCCAGCGGGTGGTGCTTGTAGCCCATCGTCGCGGTCGCGACCCGCTGCGAGCCGTAGTCGAGCGTGCCCACCAGGGCGGCGTGCTCGGCGAACAGCGCGGGCGAGCCCATCACCTTCGGGTAGGCGCTGAGCTCCCGGCCGGCGGCGGTGGCGGGGAAGTTGTCCAGGTACATCCCGTGCAGGTATTCGCCGCGCTCCTGCCCGAAGCGGACCGGGATGGCCTGCCCGGACTCGACGTACGGGCCGAACGAGGTGACCTCGCCCATCTTCATGATCTCGAAGCGCACCAGCGGTTCGTCGATCTCCAGCGGCTCCGGCACGACCGCGCGCAGCGCGTCCGGGTCGGTGCGGTAGACGATGTTGAGGTACTCGCGGTCGGTGAACCTCGCCGCCGCGGGGGCGTAGGCGGGGGCGCCGATCGGCGTGGTGAAGCTGCGCAGGACCTGCTCGCGGTTCAAAGCGATTTCCTTGCTGTGCGGTGGGTTTGGCGTGTCCGTCCGATGTGGCCGGTGGGCTCAGCGCTCGTCGAGCTCGCCCAGGACCTCGGCGGTGTGCTCGCCGGGCAGCGGGGCGTGGCTGCGCACCGCGGCCGGGGTGGCGGAGAAGTTCATCGGCACCCCGACGACGCGGTAGTCGCCCTCGCTCGGGTGCTGGGCCAGGTCCAGCAGGTGCCCCTGCTGCACGTACGGGTCGTCGGCGGCCTCGTCGAGCCGCAGCACCGGGCCGACCGGGATGCTGTGCTTGGTGCACACGTCGATCCACTCGGCGGTGGTGAGGTTCGGCGTGACCGACTCGATGAGCTGGGCGATCTCCTCGCCGTGCGCGCGGGCGTCCAGGATCTCGCCGTTCACCCGCGGGTCCTCGGCCAGGTCGTCGCGGCCGGCGGCGCGGAAGATGTTCCGGCACTGCTCCGGGCTGTACGGGATGATCATCGCGAGCCCGTCCTTGGTGGGCCGGGCGCGGTGGCCCTTGTTCATCGACAGCGGGAAGCCGGTCTCGCTCATCGGCGGCTCGAACGCCGCGCCCTGCAGGTGTTCGACGAGGTTGAACGCCAGCAGCGTGTCGGCCATCGGCACCTCGACCTGCTGGCCCTGCCCGGTGGCGCGCTGGTGGTGCAGCGCGGCCAGGGTGGAGTAGGCGATGGTCAGCGCGGCGACCTTGTCGGCGAAGATGCTCGGCAGCACCACCGGCGAGCCGATGTCCCCGGCGCGGTCGGCCAGGTCCAGCAGCCCGGACGCGGCCTGCACGGTCTCGTCGTAGGCGGCCAGGTCGCTGCGGTCGGAGTCGGGCCGGAAGCCCTGCGCGTGCGCGTAGATCAGGTGCGGGAAGCGCTCGGCGAGGCTGGGGTAGTCCATCTCCAGCCGGCGCAGCGCCCCGATGCGCATGTTGGTGATCAAAATGTCGGCGGTGCCGATGAGCTCCAGGGCGCGGGCGTGCTCGGCCTCGTCCTTGAGGTTGAGCGCGACGCTGCGCTTGTTCCGGTTGACGTTGAGGTTCAGCGGCGTCATGCCCGGGGTGTTGCGGTACAGGGTGCCGTTGCGGACGGTGTCCTTCGGCGACTCGATCTTGATCACGTCGGCGCCGAGGTCCCCGAGGATCTGGGCCGCGTAGGGGCCCATCACCACGGTGGACATGTCGATCACGCGCACCCCGTTCAGCGGGCCCCGGCGGGTGCCGGTCGAGGTGGTGGTGGGGGCGTTCATATGCGGTCTCTCCTGCGGCTTCGCGATGTTTTTCGCTTCGCTAACGACATTAGGAGGCCGCTGCGGGCCCGGCAATTGATCGGCGAGCCCGATCGGCGAACGCTCGCGTGACCGCAGCGGTCACGCCGCGGCCGGGTGTTGCCGAGCCGGGAAAATGCCTGCTCAGGGCAGGTTCAGGAGAAGGCCGCGAGGGCCTCGGAGATCAACTCGTGCAGGTCGCCGCCCTCCGCCGCGCGGTCCGCGCGGAAGATCAACCCGGTGGACAGCGCCGGATCGAAATCCGCGAACGGCAGCACCACCACCGCCGCGTCCCGCGGCCGCCCCAGCGACTCGCCGCCCTCCAGCATCGAGATCGCGAACGCCCCGCCGTTGGCCACGAACTCCGCGGTGCCCGAGTAGTCCCGCGCGTTCAACGTCGTCCAGCGGTGCACGCCCGCCGCGGCCAGCCGCACCTCCAGCTGCTCGAAGTACGTCGGGTTCATGCCCGCGCCCGGACGCACGAAGACGTGATCGGACAGCTCCGCCAGCGACACCGCGTCCCGGCCGGCGAACTCCGCGGCCGGCAGCACCGCGCCGACCGGCTCGCGCAGCACCTCGCGCACCTCGACGCCCTCCACGTGCACCGGCAGGTGCACCAGCGCCAGCTCCAGCTCGCGGCGGCGCACCTGGCCGGCCAGGTCCAGGCTGCCGCCCGGCCAGCGGCGGAACTCCGCAGAACGGGCCGACTCGAACTCCCGCAGCCGGTCCCGCAGGCTGCTGTGCAGCGCCGGAGCCACGCCCACGTGCACCACCCGCGGCTGCTCGCCGAGCTCCTGGCGCAGCCGCCACGGGATGTCGTCGAACCGCGCCAGCGCCTCCCGCGCCAGCGGCAGCAGCGCCGCGCCCGCCGAGGTCAGCGCCACGCTGTGGGAATCCCGCTCGAACAGCCGCACGCCCAGCTCGCGCTCCAGGTCCCGCACCCGCCTGCTCAGCGGGGACACCGCCATGTGCAGCTCCCGCGCGGCGCGCGAGAAGCTCAGGTGCTCGGCGACCGCGGTGAAGTAGCGCAGGTGGAAGACCTCCATCGGCACCGGAGCTTAGAGCCTGTGCCGCGGTTCGCCGCGCGCGGCGTCAGCTGGTGATGTCCTTGTAGTGGAAGTGCCACAGCGCCAGCACCGCGAAGAACAGCGCGTAGGCCGTCCCGGAGAACGCGCCCCCGGCCATGCCCGACCAGTCGATCTCCGCAGGCAGCAGGTCCGTCCAGGCCGTCACGTGGTGCGTCGGCAGGTACACCCGCAGCCCGCCGAGCTCCGAGACCTGGTTGAGGATCTGCGACACGATCGACACCAGCACCGCGCCGCCGACCGCGCCCAGCGGCGCGTCCGTGTGCACGCTCAGGCACAGCGCCAGCCCGGCCACCCAGCTCAGCTGCAACGCCAGGAACACCACCGCCAGGCCCAGCTCCAGCACGCCCAGCGGGAACGGCACCACGTTGCCCGACGGGCTCACCAGATCACCCGCGCCGTACCAGTAGACGCCGACCGCGAGCGCCACCGCGGGCAGCAGCACCAGCCCGATCAGCGACAGGATCGCCGCCACGATCGCCTTCTGCCGCAGCAGCCTGCCGCGCGGCACCGGGGCGGCCAGCAGGTAGCGCAGGCTCGACCAGTTCGCCTCTCCGGCCACGGTGTCGCCGAAGAACAGCGCCACCATCACCACCAGCAGGAACCCGGTCGACGAGTACAGCGCGTAGACCGCGAAGTTCAGCCCGCTCGTGGTGGCCAGGTCCACCAGCTCCCCGGCGGGGCGGCCGCGGCGGCCGTCGTCGCCGATCTCGAACGCGGCGAGCAGCAGCAGCGGCAGCACCGCCAGCAGCGCCCAGATCACCTTGGTGCGGCGGCGCCGGATCTGGCGGGCCAGCTCCACCCGCACCGGCAGCGTGTGCTCGGCGCGGTAGCCGCGGACGCTGCCGTCGGGCTGGCTGGGGTCGAGCGCGCTGACGACCAGCGCGGAGTCGTCGGGGTCGCCCGGGGAGCCGGGGAAGGGGCGGGCCACTGAGGCGGCGCCGTCGCGCTCGGTGCTCCGCCGCGAACCGCGGCGGTTCCGGGGGCCGTCCTCGCCGCGGTCGCGGAGACCGGGGTCGTCGTCGGCGCCGCCCTTCCGCGAGTCCCTGTCGCTGAGGTCGCTGTCACCGCGCCGGCCGAGGTCGTCGCCCCTCGGGCCACCGAGCCGGTCGTCGCCCGTCGTCCGGCCACCGCCGTCGGGCTGCTCGCCGCCGGTCGTGCGGGGAGCGCCGGCCGCGCGCCGGTCGCTGCTCGCCCACGGGGACTCGAAGTCCTCGGTCCAATCACCGACGCCGCCGATCTCGCGGTGGATGTCCTCGGCTCGGCGGCCACCGGTGCTGCGGGAGGCCGTGAGGTCGCCGGTCCGGCCGGTGGTGCCGGACTCGCTGTCGCGGCCTGCGCGGATCCCGCCGGAAGCGCCGCCGGTCCCGCCGATCTCGTCGGGCAGGTGCGGGGACGATTCCGGGCCGGTGCGGCCGGTTCCGCCGCGCGGCGATTCGATGCGGCGCGTCGGGTCCCCGCCGTCGGAGGCGCCGAGCACCTCCGGGATCTCGATGTCCACCTCGTCGAGCGGCCCGAGCACCTCGGGGATGTCGGGGTCCCCGCTCCCGGGCTCCTCGGTCCCGCGCGCGCCCGGGCCCCGGGCCGCAGTCGGGCCGTCCGAGCCCTGGCCGGAGCCGCGGTCCTCGGTCGAGCCGGCATCTCCCGCGCGCCCGGCGTCCGGCGAGCCCACAACAACCTCCACATCGGACGATCCGGTCATGTCCGGGTCGTCCACATCGGACGGACTGCCGGCGTCCCGTCCCTGGTTCGCAATGCCCGCCGAGCCGGAGGTGGGGGAGCCGGTCCGGTCTTCCGCGGAGGAGCTCCCATCGGTCGCCCCGTCCGAGCCAGCCCGGTCGTCGGCACCGGCCGCCTCTGACCGGCCCGCCCCGGCACCTGGTGCGGATCCGCCCGATTCGGTGGCCGCACCGGCGTGCGCACCCGCGGGCGAGTCCGGTCGGGGCGAGTGCGCCCCGGCCTCGCTCACCGCGCGGTCCGACTCCGCGTGCTCGGCAGCGCCGGATCCCGTGGTGCCGGCCGAACCGGCATCGCGGTCTCCGCCGGACTCCACTTGATCAGCAGGGGAGCCGTCCGCCGAAGCCGCCTGATCAGCCGCTCCGGTGGAGCCCGCAGCGGCCGCCTCGCCCGCACGACCGGGCGCGGCGGATTCGTGCCCGGAACCGGGGTCGCGTGCCATCACCGTCGCTCCTCTCCGACCAGGTCCAGGAAGGCGTCCTCCAGCCGTCGCCGCGGCCCCACCTGGTTGATGCCCACCCCGGCGGCGACCAGCGCGTTCACCGCCACCGCGCGGGTGTGCCCGGCGAGCTCGGCGTGCACCAGCTCGCCGTCCACCTCGACCTCGCCGAGGCCCTCCAGGCGGCGCAGCGCGTCCGCGGCCCGCTCCGGATCGTCCACCCGGAACGTCGCCGCCCCGTCGATCGAGACGATCTCGTCGACCGGGCCGGAGGTGACGACCTCGCCCTCGTGCATCACCACCACGTGCGTGCAGGTCTGCTCCACTTCGGACAGCAGGTGGCTGGAGATGAGCACGCTGCGCCCGGAGGCGGCGTAGCGGCGCAGGATCTCCCGCAGCCGGTGGATCTGCGGCGGGTCCAGCCCGTTCAGCGGCTCGTCCAGCACCAGCAGGTCCGGCAGCCCGAGCATCGCCTGCGCGATCGCCAGCCGCTGCCGCAGGCCCTGGCTGAGCGTCCCGGCCCGGCGGTCGGCGTGCTCGTCCAGGCCGGTCATGTGCAGCACCTCGTCGAACCGGGCCTGCAGCATCGGGCGGCCGGTCGCGGCCCAGTGGTACTTGAGGTTGTCCAGCCCGGACAGGTGCGGCAGGAACCCCGGAGACTCCACCAGCGAACCGATCCGGGACAGCACCGGAGCCCCCGGCCGCACCCGGTGCCCGAACACCCGCACCGCGCCGGAATCCGGCCGCAGCAGCCCGAGCAGGGTGCGCAGCGTCGTGGTCTTGCCCGCCCCGTTCGGCCCCAGCAGCCCGACGATCTCACCGCGCCGCACCTGCATGGACACGCCGCGGACGGCGACCGCGCGGCGCGAGAAGCGCTTGCGCAGGTCCTCGATGGCCAGCGGCACCTCAGCCAGCTCCGGGTCGGGTTCGAGCACCCGGCGCCGCCGCAGCCGGGCGATGCCGACCAGCAGCAGCGCGACCACCGCGACCCCGGCGATCCCGGCCAGCGGCACCACCGGCACGGTGCCCGCCGCGGCGGCGTCGCCCTTCACCGACGGCACCGACACCGCCCGCGCACCGGCCAGCCCGACGCGGTGCACCGCGGGCTCGGTCATCGTCGCGTAGGCCTGGTCGGTGGTGGTGACCGCGAGCTCCAGGCGGTGCCCGGGCTCCAGCGAATGCACCACGCCCGGCAGGGCCACGTCGACCTCCGCCGGCCGGTCCGGGGCGAGCCCGCTGAGGTGCAGCGGGGCGGCCGCGCCGCCGAGGAGGCTGCGGTGCCCCTCCGGGTCGAGGTCGTAGAGCTTCGCGAACAGCACCGCCTCCCCGGTCGAGGGCTGCCCCGGCACGCTGCGCACCGACAGCCGCGTCCGCGGCATCCCGGAGATCACGGTCCGGGTCGGCACCGGGTCGGTGCGGAACGCCGCGGCCTGGCCGGGCAGGTCCTGCGGCGGCGGCTGCGGCACGTCGCGGCGCAGCGCGGGCAGCGAGCTGGTCGAGGCCGGCTCCCCGCCGGGCGGGTTGACCACGTCGACCGCGGGCCCGTGCAGCGGCAGCGAGTAGCGCGGGGTGCGCTGGGCACCGCCGATGCCGGGGTAGGCGGGCGCGCGCACGGTCCGCACCGGCACCTCGCCGTCGCGGCCCGGCGTTCCGGCGATGTCGTACTCGAAACCGGTGCCGGGGTCCGGCTGGGGCCCGGGCAGGTGCAGGTGGAAGGCGAACCAGTCACCGATGCGGGCGCGCACGCGCGGGCTCGGCGGGTCGCCGTCGTGGCCGCCGGCGAACCACACCGTCTTGACCACGCCGCCGGCACCGGCGATCTGGCGCGCGTTCGCCTCGGCCTGGTCGAGGCCGAACAGGGTGTCCTGCTCGCCTTGGACGAGCAGCGTCGGGATCCGGATGTTGCCGGCGACCGAGCTCGGCGACAGCGAGGCCAGCAGCTCCCGCGTCGGCGGCGAGGCGCGGCCGGTGCGGGCGAGTTCGGCGTAGGCGGCGCAGATGCGGGCCTCGAACTTCCCGCAGGTGGCCGGGGCACCGTCGGACGGGTCCACGGCTGCCTGGCCGCTCGGCGGGACCGCGCCGGTGGCGAACAGCTGCCCGGCCCAGCCCTTCTTGAACACGCCCAGCTCGGAGGCCCCGGGCGGGGGCGGTGGAGCCGTCGGGTGCGGAGCCTCCCCGGGCCGAGGCCCCGGCGCCGCCCCTTCCTCGGGCCGGCCCGGCGCCGCAGGAACCTCCCCGGGCCGCCCGGTGACCGCAGGAGCCTGCCCGGGCTGAGCCCCACCCGGCGCCTCGCCGGGAACCGGACTCGCCGGCGCCTCCCCGGGATGCGCGGGCTCACCCGGTAACGCCGCCTCGGGCGCAGCCGCCGCACCCCGAGCCCCCGGAGACGCCGCATCCGGAGCCGCCGCCGGCGACCCGGCGGCCGGCGGCGCGTCCGAGGCGTTGTTCGGCAGCAGCGCCCGCCCGAGGTCGTTGTAGGTCATCACCGGCGCGATCGCGTCCACCCGCGCGTCCGACCCGGCCAGCAGCAGGCTCAGCGCCCCGCCGTAGGAGTCGCCGGTCACGCCCACCCGCGGATCCCCGTCGCGGTCCCGCTGCACCTCCGGCTGCCGCGCGAGCCAGTCCAGCACCTGCCGGGCGTCGGCGACCTCGTAGTCCGGCGAGTTCAACCCGATCCGCCCGCTGCTGGCACCGAACCCGCGCGCCGAGTAGGTCAGCACCGCGAACCCGCGGCGGGCGAGCTCGCGCGCCTGCGCGGCGCTGGAGTTCTTGTCCCCGCCGATGCCGTGCGCGATCACCACCGCCGGGGCGGGGCTGTCCGGCGCGGCGTAGAGCGTCGCGTCGAGCTGGGCGCGCTGCTGCCCGCCGGGCCCGTCGGCGACGTCGATCAGCACCTGGCGCGGCTGCGGCGGCTGCGGCTGCTGCGGGTGCTCGCCCCACAGCGCGGCGCCGCCGGTCAGCGCGGCGACCGCGAGCACGACGAGCAGCAGCAGCGCCCGGCTGCGGCGGAAGATCGGGATCACGGGCCCGACAGTAGGGGACGTCAGCGGCAACGGATTCATCCTGAGGCGGGTGAAGGCGAAGACGCTATGAAGCGGAGACCGAACAGCAATCGGCCCACTGCGCGCGACGCCCCCACGGTCGTCTGGTCGCTCGTGCACGGCCGCATCCCCGCGTGCGGACCGGCCCGTGATCGCGGATCCCGGAACCGGCGCCGGAGATCATACCGCCCACCGGTGTGAGGTCGGTCCCCTGATCGTCCGCACCGGACGCCGGCAGGCCGCGGTGATGATCACCGACCGGCAGCGCAATCCACGGACCAGGTGACCGTTTCGGCAGGTCATTGCCCTCGGAATCCGGTAGCCGTAACGTTCCGCGTGCAACGCTGCCGATCACCAACCCCGGGTGGTGGTCCGGAACGCACATAAGTGACAATCTTGGCAACGTTGTGGAGGGGAGTATTCCTTCGCGGCGGCATCGTCATCACGGCTGTTCCCCACGCGTCAGCGGAGCTGCCCGGTGCCGTCGGCCGGTCCTCCGGTGGAAGAGACCTCCGGTCCAGGCGCATGCCCCGAACCGGAGGTGATCCATGGGTGCCCACACGGCGTCGGCCGCCCAGCAGGCACAAGCGGCAGCAGCGGACACGATGCACGTGCACTGGTGGGTGTGGGCGGCCACGCTCGGCGGGCTCGCGCTCCTGCTGCTGCTCGACCTCGTCATCGTGGACCGCAAGCCGCACGAGGTGACCACCGGCGAAGCCGCCCGCTGGGTGGTCTTCTACGTCGCCTGCGCGATCGCCTTCGGCATCGGGGTCTGGATCTTCGGGGACGCGCACTTCGCGGTCGAGTACTTCACCGGCTACATCACCGAGTACTCGCTGAGCGTGGACAACCTGTTCATCTTCATGGTGATCATGTCCAGCTTCGCGGTGCCGGCGGTGCACCAGCACAAGGTGCTGCTGGTGGGCATCCTGCTCGCGCTGGTCATGCGCGGTGCGTTCATCGCGGTCGGCGCGGCGCTGATCAACCAGTTCGTGTGGATCTTCTTCATCTTCGGCGCGTTCCTGATCTGGACCGCGATCGGGATGCTGCGCAACAAGGACGAGGACGAGGAATACCACGAGAACGCCGTGGTCAAGTGGGTCCGCAAGGTCTTCCCGGTGACCGAGGACTACCACGGCTCGAAGTCCACGGTGCGGCTGAACGGCAAGCGCTACCTGACGCCGATGTTCGTGGTCATCGTCGCCATCGGCAGCGCCGACCTGCTGTTCGCGGTCGACTCCATCCCGGCGATCTTCGGCATCACCCAGGACCCGTTCCTGGTCTTCAGCGCCAACGCGTTCGCGCTGATGGGGCTGCGGCAGCTGTACTTCCTGCTCGGCGGGTTGGTGGACCGGCTGGTGTACCTGAACGTCGGGCTGTCGGTGATCCTCGGCTTCATCGGCCTGAAGCTGGTGCTGCACGCGCTGCACGAGTACCACCTGGTGCCGGAGTGGCTGGACATCAACAACTGGGTCTCGCTCGGCGTGATCATCGTGGTGCTGGCCGTCACGACGATCGCCAGCCTGGCCAAGTCCCGCCGCGACGAGGCCGCGCAGGCGTCGGCCGGCGGTGCGGGCGCCCAATCCGGGAACGCCCAGACCGGGAACGCCCAGTCCGGGAACGCCCAGTCCGGCAATGCGCAGTCGGAGAACGCGCAGCCGGGCAACACCCGGGCCGAGAACTCCTGATCGACGCTGCGAACGGCCGCGCGGACCTCCGGGCCGCGCGGCCGTCGCGCGTTCAGTCCAGCAGCGTGTAGTTGAGCTCCCGGCAGACCCGCCCGAGCGGCACGTCCAGCCCCGGGTGGTCCAGCGGCAGCAGCACGTCCGGCGTGTCCGGCAGCGCGGTCGCCGACGGCGGGTCCCACAGGCACAGCGACGGGTTGCCCGCGTCCATGGCCGAGCGGTACCAGAGCCCGTCGAGCTCGGGGTAGGCCGCGCGGATGCTGCGCGCCCACGCCTGGGTGCGCTCCTTGGGCCCGTTGCTGATCGCCTGCGAGGCGCCGGCGCGGGTGGGCCACAGCCCGCCGAGGTCCAGCAGCCGCAGCGTGCGCCGCGGCCGGAACAGCACCAGGTGCGGCTTGCGCGTCTTGCGGTCCACTGTGGACGTCGCTTGGAACACCTCGGCCACGCAGGTGCGCACGGACAGCGAGAAGTACAGCACCCCGTGCTCGCGGGTCACCGTCGGACCGCCCTGGGTGTTCGGCACGTGCGGGTCGAACCGCGCGTGCGGCAGCGGCCCGGCGTAGCGGAAGCTGTCCCACTGCTGCGGGTGGTTGCCGCCGGAGGTGAACACGCGGGCCAATCGGGTGCCCGCGGGAACCGCGATCACGTCCTCGGTGCGCCGCAGCATCGCCTGCAGCACCGCCGGGGCGGGCGGCTGGGGGAGTCTTGCCAACGGAGGTCCTGGGTCAGTTCGGCTCGGGCGGTGCTGCTACGCGGGGGTGCCGATCGCCGAGGCGAGCTCGGCGACCCGGCGCGCGCTGCCGCCGGCCAGCAGCCACTCCCGCGGGCTGACCGGCCGCTCGCCCAGCTCCAGGTCGTCCTGCGCGGTGGTCATGAACTTCGCCAGCACCAGCGCGGGCTGGTCCTGCGGCATCCCGGCCAGGACGGTCTCCAGCCCGGGCAGCACGTCGTGGTCGGTGAACTGCCAGGCGGGCAGCCGCCAGCCGCCGCGGTCCTTCCAGCCGATCAACCGCCCGTCGCCGATGCGGTGCCGGATGCGGCTGGAGTCCACGCCGATGCGGTCGGCGGCCTGGTTGACCGACAGCGCGGTATCGCGGAGCACGGCCTGCTCGGCTACGGTCCGGGCGCGCGGGTCGGACTCGTCGGCTTCCAGCGGCGAGAGGTCCAGCCCGGTCTCGCTCAGCGCCTGGCGCTCCGCGGGGCTGAAGTGCGCGGCGGGGTCGACCTGCGGCGTCGTGAGGCGCTTGGCGGCGTCCTCCACGAGCGAGAGGAACTCGGTGGCGGTGACCCGCAGTCCTGCCCGGGCCAGCACGGTCTCCAGCGGCACTGTCATGTCCCCAGCGTAGCGCGTTCTGGGCCGAATGTGTGCGCGATCGTGCGCCCCCTCCTCCGGGAATGACTGGACGTAGCAGCGGCGTCGCACGCTGTGCCGCGTCCGTCCGGCTGACGGAGGACATCGGTCTGATCGTTCGGACGAAGGTGGTCCCGAGGCGGGCCGAACTGGTCCCGATGTTCGTTGTCGCTGGCGAGCGTGCCGCCGCAAGCCCAGGTCGGCGGCTCGCGGCGAGTGCGGCAGGTGACGGTGATCGGGTGTCGGGTGCTCCGTGCGGGTGTTGCGCCGGTCGGAGCAGGCGCGCCGGGCCGCGTGCGCGGACGGACCGGCGAGTCGGCGCGGGAGGGTTGACGCGGGGCGGGCGCGGGCCGTTGACTGGCCCGTACCGACTGGTCGGTCTCGGAATGAGGTGGAGCTGCGCATGAGCAAGCGATTCGACGGGCGGGTGGCGATCGTGACCGGCGCCAGCCGCGGCATCGGCCTCGGCATCGCGTCCCGGCTGGTGTCCGAAGGGGCCAAGGTGGTGCTCACCGCCCGCAAGCCCGAACCGCTCGAAGAAGCCGTCGCCGAACTCGGCGGCCCCGAGCACGCCGAAGGCATCGCGGGCAAGGCCGACGACGTCGAGCACCAGGCCGAAGTCGTCCGGCACGTGCTCGACAAGCACGGCCGCATCGACGTGCTCGTCAACAACGCCGGCATCAACCCCGCCTACGGGCCGCTGATCGACCTGGAGCACTCGGTCGCGCGCAAGACCTTCGAGGTCAACGTGCTCGCCGCGCTGTCCTGGACCCAGCAGGTGCACCGGGCGTGGATGGCCGAGCACGGCGGCGCGGTGCTCAACGTGTCCTCCGTCGCCGGGCAGCGGCCGTCGCCCGGCATCGGCTACTACGGCGCCACCAAGGCGATGCTGTCGCTGATGACCCAGCAGCTCGGCGTCGAACTCGGACCCAAGGTGCGCGTCAACGCCGTCGCCCCCGCCGTCGTCAAAACCCGCTTCGCCACCGCCCTCTACGCCGACGACGAAGAGGGCGTCACCGCGAACTACCCGCTCAAGCGGCTCGGCGAGCCCGCCGACATCGGCTCCGCCGCCGCCTACCTGCTCTCCGACGAGGCGTCCTGGATCACCGGCCAGGTGCTCACCCTCGACGGCGGGCTGACGCTGACCGGAGGGGTGTGAGCCGATGCAGCTCGACGGATCGGTCGTCGTCGTCACCGGCGGCGGCAACGGCATCGGCGCGGCCCTGAGCCGCCGCTTCGCCGACCGGGGCGCCGCAGTCGTCGTCAACGACCTGGACGCGGACGCCTGCCGCGCCGTCGCCGACGAGATCGGCGGGCTCGCCGTGCCCGGCGACGCCGCCTCCCAAGAAGGAGTCGACGCGCTCGTGCGCGCCGCCGACGAACAGCACGGGCGCATCGACGTCTTCTGCGCCAACGCCGGCATCGGCCAGGCCGGCGGGCCCGAAGCCGACGAAGACGCCTGGGCCCGCTCCTGGGACATCAACGTCATGGCCCACGTCCGCGCGGCACGCGCCGTGCTGCCGCAATGGCTCGAACGCGGGCGCGGGCGGTTCCTGGCCACGGTCTCGGCCGCCGGACTGCTGACCATGCTCGGCTCCGCGCCCTACTCGGTCAGCAAGCACGCCGCCCTCGCCTTCGCCGAATGGATGGCCATCACCTACGCCGACCGCGGCATCACCGTCCAAGCGCTCTGCCCCCAAGGCGTGCGCACCAACCTCCTCGACGACAGCGGCGAAACCGGCAAGCTCCTGCTCGGCGACACCGCCATCACACCCGGCGAAGTCGCCGACGACGTGCTCACCGCGCTCGACGACGACCGGTTCCTCATCCTGCCCCACCCCGAAGTCGCCCAGTACTACGCGCTGCGCGCAACCGACCCCGGGCGGTGGCAGGCCGGAATGCGCAAACTCCAGCGCGGACTGCCGTGATCGGCAGCCGATAGCCTGGAACCCGGGCAACCGCCCGCGGAACCGGCAACACCAGGCGGACAGGCGACCAAGGGAGGCGCGGATGAGCGGCGCAGACGCGCGCACGGTGCCGGAAGCGGCCGAAACAGTGCCGCAACGACTCCTCGCCGCGGCGACCCGGCTGTTCGCCGAGCACGGCTTCGAAACCACCTCGGTGCAGCAGATCGTCGCCGCCGCAGGCGTCACCAAAGGCGCCATGTACCACTACTTCGGCTCCAAGGACGACCTGCTCTACGAGATCTACGCCCGGCTCCTGCGCGTGCAGACCGCCCGCATGGAAAGCCACGCCGACGCCTCCGGGCCCGTCCGCGAACGCCTCCACGCCGTCGCCGCCGACGTCGTCGCCACCACCACCGCCAACCTCGACGACGCCGTCATCTTCTTCCGCTCCATGCACCTGCTGCACCCCGACAAACTCGCCGAAGTCCGCGCCCAGCGCCGCCGCTACCACGAGCGCGTCCGCGCCCTCATCGAAGAAGGCCAACGCACCGGCGAATTCCGCACCGACAAGTCCGCCGAACTCGTCGTCGACTACTTCTTCGGCGCCGTGCACCACCTCGGCACCTGGTACCGGGAGGGCGGGGAGTTGAGCGGGGAGCAGATAGGACACCACTTCGCTGACCTGCTGGTGGATTCTTTGGCGGTGTGAGGAGGTTTGCGTGGCGGTGCCGGTTGCTTCCCCGGCGTGCGTTGCGGTGTCGGGGCTTTCCCCGGTGGTGCGGGTGGCGGAACCTCAGAGGCACGGCTTCGCGGCTTGTGCGTCGAGGAGTGCGGGGTCCGTCGGCGAGGGCGAATTCGGTGGTGTGCTGGGGGAGCGGCTTCGCGGCTTGTGAGGAGTGGGGGGCGAGCTTCGGCGGGGAGCTGAGGGGCTTCGCCGCTTGAGGGGCGTCGGGACCGGAGGTTCCGGGGCCCGGGAAGGCCCGCCGGGTGGTGGGTGCACGACGACGAGGAAGTCGGAACGCGGAGGTGGCGTGTGCAGGCATGGCAGGTCGGCGAGAACGGTGAACCGCGCGAAGTGCTCCAGCAGGTGGAGGTGAACGACCCCGAACCCGCCGCCGGACAACTCCTGGTCCGCGTGCTGGCCAGCCCCGTCAACTTCCCCGACGTGCTGCTGTGCCGCGGCCAGTACCAGGTCAAACCCCCGCTGCCGTTCACCCCCGGCGTCGAGCTGTGCGGCGAAGTCGTCGCCGTCGGCTCCGAAGTGGACGGATTCGCCCCGGGCGACCGGGTGCTCGGCTCCGCCGAGCTGCCCACCGGCGCGTTCGCCGAACTGTCCCTGATGGACGCCCGCCGCGCGTTCCCCGCGCCGAAGTCCCTGTCCGACGCGGAAGCCGCCGCGCTGTTCATCGGCTACCAGACCGGCCACTTCGGACTCCACCGCCGAGCCGGGCTGCAGGACGGGGAAACGCTGCTCGTGCACGCCGCCGCCGGGGGAGTCGGCAGCGCCGCCATCCAGCTCGGCAAAGCCGCCGGCGCCCGCGTGATCGGCGTCGCCGGCGGGCCGAAGAAGGCCGAGGTGGCCCGCGAACTCGGCGCCGACCTCGTCATCGACCGGCACGAGCAGGACTTCGTGCCGCTGGTCAAGGAGTTCACCGGCGGGCGCGGCGCCGACGTCGTCTACGACCCGGTGGGCGGCGACACCTACACCCGCTCCACCAAGTGCATCGCCTTCGAAGGCCGCATCCTCATCATCGGGTTCGCGGGCGGCACCATCCCCACGCCGGGGCTGAACCACGCGCTGATCAAGAACTACTCGATCGTCGGGCTGCACTGGGGCCTGTACAACGAGAAGAACCCGCGGCTGGTCGCCGAGACGCACGACGAGCTGACCCGGCTCGCCGACCAGGGGCTCATCCGGCCGCTGATCAGCGAACAGGTCGGGCTCGACGCGCTCGCCGACGGGGTGCAGCGCGTCGGCGACGGCAGCACCGTCGGCCGGGTCGCCTACGTGGCCGGCTGAACCGGACGAACGCGCTCCGGTGCGGCCGGAGGGGCGAACTCCGGCTGCACCGGCCGTTTTCCCGCGATGCGGGCGCGTGACGGGTTCTTCATGCCGCCGTAGCCGGACAATCCGGATTCCGGCGTAGGTTCCCGCCCGGTCTGCCTGGTACAGATGCGCAAATCGGGTCACCACACCACGCAGGAGCTCGCATGGCCGACACCGCCCGGTCGCACCCCACCCGGCTGGACCGGGTGCTCAACGCCCTGGAACGCGCCGGGAACCGGCTGCCGCAGCCGTTCCTGCTGTTCGCGCTGCTGTTCCTGGTCGTCGTCGTGGTCTCCACCGCGGTGGCCGCCGCCGGCGTCTCGGTGCGCATCCCCGGCGCCGAGCACGACACCCCGGTGCGGGCGGCGCTGTCCGGGCCCGGCCTGGAGTTCCTGTTCACCGAGATGCCCGGGAACTTCATCGGCTTCCCGCCGCTGGAGACGGTCATCACCATCATGCTCGCGGTCGGGCTGGCGGAGCGGACCGGGCTGCTGACCGCGCTCATCCGGGCCGCGTTCGGCCGCGCGCCGCGCTGGGTGCTGCCCTACGCGGTCGGGTTCGTGGGGCTGACCTCCAGCGTCATGGCCGACTCCGCGATGATCATCATCCCGCCGCTGGCGGCCCTGGTGTTCAAAGCCGCCGGGCGGCACCCGGTGGCCGGGCTGATCGGCGGGTTCGCCGCGGCCGGCGCCGGCTACTCCACCGCGCCGGTGGTGACCAGCCTCGACGCGCTGTTCTCCGGCATCAGCAACAAGGTCGCCTCGATCCTGCCGGACCCGGGCACCACGGTGACGCCGGTGTCCAACTTCTACTTCAACCTGGCCTCGTCGATCGTGCTCGCCGTGCTGTCCGGCTACCTCATCGACAAGGTCATCGAACCGCGGCTGGAACGCGCCGGAGTCCCGCGCGAGGAGACCGAGAACGCCGACGAGTCCGAACAGGACGGATCCGGGCAGGGCGCCGCGCGCTCGGCGAACGGGGAGGTCGCGCTCAGCGCCGCGGAGCGGAAAGGCCTGCGCTGGGCGGGAATCGCCGCGCTGATCACCACCGGCCTGGTGCTCGCGCTGGTGCTGTGGCCCGGCTCGCCGATGCGCAACGAGCAGGGCGCGTTCCTGCCCGAATCACCGCTGCTGGACTCGGTCACCACGCTGATCTTCCTGGCGTTCTTCGTGCCCGGCGTCGCCTTCGGCGTCCCGGTCGGCACGATCCGCGAAGCCGGCGACGTCCCGAAGCTCATGGGCGGCGCCCTGCGGGACATGACCGGGTTCCTGGTGCTGGCGTTCATGCTCGGGCAGTTCATCGCCCTGTTCAACTGGACCAACCTGGGCGCGGCGCTGGCCGTCGGCGGCGCCGACCTGCTGCAGGCGCTCGGGCTCGCCGGATATCCCGCGTTCCTCGGGTTCATGGTGCTGGCCAGCGTGCTGAACCTGTTCATCATCTCCGGATCGAGCCTGTGGACGCTCATGGCCGCGGTGTTCGTGCCGATGTTCGCGCTGCTGGGGTTCGAACCCGGGTTCGCGCAGGCCGCGTTCCGCGTCGGCGACTCGGCCACGCAGATCATGACGCCGCTGAACCCCTACATGATCATCATGCTGGGGTACCTGCGCCGCTACGAGCCCGGCGCCGGACTCGGCACCCTGGTCGCCCGCATGGCGCCGTTCGTCGTCCCGTTCTGGCTGCTGTGGGCCCTGGTCCTGACGGTCTTCTACTTCGCGGACCTCCCGCTCGGGCCGGGAATGGGCATCCACCTCACGGGACGTTGAGGTGCGGATCGCGTCGGGGTGCGGGCCTCAGGCTTTCTCGCTGCGGGATCTCCCAGCCGCGGCGCTGGAGCGGTCCTCGCGAGAACACCGCTGAGAGCCCGCGGCGGTTCCGGTGGCGTGCGCGGTCGCCGGGCCGCTCGGAAGAGAAAGAGCACGCTGCGGCAGGAAAAAGTGCCCGCCTCGTCGATTGGCGAGGCGGGCACTTCTCGTCCCCAGGGGTGAGCTTCGGGGAGTCCGGGGGGGCTCAGAACAGCACGCGGGTGAGTCCTTCGGCGACGCAGGCGGGCTTGTCCTCGCCCTCGATCTCCACAGTGGACTCGACGGTGAGCTGCACGCCGCCGCTGATCTCGGTGACCTCGGCGAGCCGCGCGCGGGAGCGCACTCGGGAGCCGACGCGCACCGGGCTCGGGAAGCGGACCTTGTTGAGCCCGTAGTTGATGCCCATCTTGACGTTGTCGAACCCGTAGATCTGGGCGTTGAGCGCGGAAAGCAGGCTCAGCGTCAGGAATCCGTGCGCGATGGGCGCGCCGAACGGTCCTTGCGCGGCGCGGTCGGCGTCGACGTGGATCCACTGGTGGTCCAGCGTGGCGTCGGCGAAGGTGTTGATCTGCTCCTGGGTGATGGTCAGCCAGTCGCTGCTGCCGAGCTCGCCGCCTTCGGCGGCGCGAACGTCCTCGGCGCTGGTGAAGACTCGCATGGTGCTCCTATCGGTGGCCGCCGTCGGCGGGCGGCAGGTCGACGAGTTCGGCGATGCGGGCGCGGTGCCGGTCGGCGGTGCCGAAGGCGAGCTGGGAGGTCTTGGCCCGCGCCAGGTGCAGGTGCACCGGGTGCTCCCAGGTCATGCCGATGCCGCCGTGCAGCTGGAGGGCTTCTTCGGCGGCCAGCACCGCGGTGTCCGAGCAGTAGGCCTGCGCGAGCGCCACGGCCAGGACGGCCTCCTCGCCGCGGGCGAGGCAGTCGGCGGCGTTGCGGGCGGTGGCGCGCGCGGTGCTCACACCGGACCACAGGTCGGCGAGCCGGTGCTTGACCGCCTGGAACGAGCCGATCTGCCTGCCGAACTGGTACCGCGTCTTCGCGTAGTCCACTGTGGAGTCGAGGCAGTGCTGCGCGAGCCCGACCTGCTCGGAGGCGAGCACGCCGGCCGCGGTGCGGATCGCCTGGCGCAGCGCGGGTTCCGCGTCGTCGGCCAGCTTCCGGGACGGTGCCCCGGACAGCTCCAGCACCCCGATCCGGCGGGTCAGGTCGAGCGAGGTGACCGGTCTGCGCTCGACACCGGGGGAAGTGGCCTCCACCAGGTGCAGTGCGGTCCCGCGTTCGGTGGTGACCGGCACCAGCACCAGGTCGGCGACCTCCAGGTCGACCACGGCCCGCACCGAGCCGGTCAGCTCCTCGCCGTCGGCCCGGATCCCGGGGGAGAGGGCCGAATCCGGCGGGGTGGTCAGCGGCAGCGCGACGGTGGCGACCTCGGCGCCCTCGCCGATGCGGCCGATCAGCTCCGCCTGCCCGCCGAGCTCGGCCAGCACCGTCGTGGCCAGCACCGCGCTCAGGAACGGCACCGGAGCCACCGCGGCACCGATCTCCTCGGCCACCACGGCGAGTTCGCGCGCCCCGGCCCCGGCGCCACCGGATTCCTCCGGCACGGCCAGCACCGCGACCCCGACCTCGCCGGCCAGCGTGCGCCACAGCTGCCGGTCGTACGGCTCGTCCGACTCGCACCGGGCGAGCACGGCGGACGGGTCGCAGCGGTCCCGCAGCAGGCTGCGCACCGCGGCGCGCAGGTCCTCCTCCACCTGCCCGTAGAGCAGATCTGCGCTCATCGCGGCAACTCCTTCCACGGCACGTCCTTGTCCGCGCGCGGCTCCGCGGGCAGCCCCAGCACCCGCTCGGCGATGACGTTGCGCAGCACCTCGGACGTGCCGCCCTCGATCGAATTGCCCTTGGCCCGCAGGTAGCGGTAGCCGGGGCCGCGTCCGGTGAAGTCGACCTGCTCCGGGCGCCGCAGCGTCCAGTCGTCGTACTCCAGCCCCTCGGCGCCGAGCAGTTCCAGCTCGAAGCCGGTGATCTGCTGGTTGAGCCGGGAGAACGCCAGCTTCACCGCCGAGCCCTCCGGCCCCGGCGTGCCCACGGCCAGCTGCTGGCGCAGCCGCTGCCCGGTCAGCCGGGTCGCCTCGGCCTCCACCCACAGCTGCAGCAGCCGGTCGTGCCCGGCCGGGGTGCGCACCTCCGGGTCGCGCCGCCAGCGGTCGGCGACCACGCCGATGACGCCGGACTCGCGGGCGGTGTTGCCGCCGCCGATGGCGACCCGCTCGTTCATCAGCGTGCCCATGGCGACCTGCCAGCCCTGGCCGACCTCGCCGAGCCGCTGCGAGTCGGGGATGCGCGCACCGTTGAGGAAGACCTCGTTGAACTCGGCCTCACCGGTGATCTGGCGCAGCGGGCGCACTTCGACGTTCGGGTCGGTCATGTCCAGCACGAAGTAGGACAGTCCCTGGTGCTTCGGCGCATCGGGGTCGGTGCGGGCGACGAGGATGGCCCACGTCGCCTTGTGCGCGAAGGAGGTCCAGACCTTCTGCCCCTCCACGACCCAGTCGTCGCCGTCGCGGACGGCCCGGGTGGCAAGTGCCGCCAGGTCGGATCCCGCGCCGGGTTCGGAGAACAGCTGGCACCAGATCTCCTCACCGGTCCACAGCGGACGCAGGAAGCGCCTGCGCTGCTGGTCGGTGCCGAACCGCAGGATCGTCGGGGCGGCCATGCCCAGGCCGATCGGGTTGTTCGCCGGGTTGTGCTCCGGGGCCCCGGCGGCGGCGAACTCCTCGTCCACCACCGCCTGCAGCTCCCGGGGCGCGTCCTGCCCGCCGCAGCCGGCGGGGTAGTTCACCCACGCCAGCCCGGCGTCGAACCGGGCCCGCAGGAACTCCAGGCGGTCCGAAGTGGACGGATCGTGCGCGGCGAGGAATTCCCGCGCGGCGGCGCGGAGTTGCGCTGCGTCGGTCATGCCGTGCTCCTTCGGGTCAGGCCTTCGGACCACCGGCGACGTAGATGACCTGGCCGTTGACGAACCCGGAGCGCTCGTCGCAGAAGAACGACGCGGTGTTGGCGATGTCCTCCGGCGCGCCCGGGCGCCCGACCGGGATCTGCGAGACCGCGGCCTTGGAGAAGTCCTCGAAGGACATCCCGACCCGCTCGGCGGTGGCCTTGGTCATGTCGGTGGCGATGAAGCCCGGGGCGATGGCGTTCGCGGTGACGCCGAACTTGCCCAGCTCGATCGCCAGCGTCTTGGTCAGCCCCTGCAGCCCGGCCTTGGCGGTGGAGTAGTTCGCCTGCCCGCGGTTGCCCAGCGCCGAGGTGCTGGAGAGGTTCACGATCCGGCCCCACTTGGCCTCGACCATGTGCTGCTGCACCGCGCGGCTCATCAGGAACGCCCCGCGCAGGTGCACCTGCATCACCGTGTCCCAGTCCGAATCGGACATCTTGAACAGCATGTTGTCCCGCAGCACACCGGCGTTGTTCACCAGCGCCAGCGGGGCGCCCAGCTCCGCGGCGACCCGGTCGACCGCGGCGGTGACCTGCTCGGAGTCGCTGACGTCGGCGCCGATCGCCAGCGCCTTGCCGCCGCCGGCCTGGATCGCCGACACCGTCTCGGCGCACTGCTGCTCGTCGAGGTCGATCACGGCCACGGTGAAGCCGTCCTCGGCCAGGCGCTTGGCGGTGGCCGCCCCGATCCCGCGGGCGGCACCGGTGACGATCGCGGTCTTGTCGGACATGGTTCCTCACTTCCGAAGGGGTGCGGGGAAAAGCGGGGCACCGCGCGGGCGCCCGCAGGTCAGCGGTGGCGCTTGAGCTCGCGGCGCGCCAGCGAGCGGCGGTGCACCTCGTCCGGGCCGTCGACGATGTGCAGCGTGCGGGCGTGCGCGTAGAGGCTCGCCAGCGGGGTGTCCTGGCTGACACCGGCCGCGCCGTGCGCCTGGATCGCGCGGTCGATGATCGTGGTGACCATCTCCGGCACCGCCACCTTGATCGCCTGGATCTCGGTGTGCGCGCCCTTGTTGCCGACGGTGTCCATCAGCCACGCGGTCTTGAGCGTCAGCAGCCGGTTGAGCTCGATCTGCACCCGGGCGTCGGCGATCCACTGCTGCACGGTGCCCTTGTCGGCGATGGGACCGCCGAAGGCCTCGCGCTGCAGGGTGCGGCGGCACATCAGCTCCAGCGCCCGCTCGGCCATGCCGATCGCGCGCATGCAGTGGTGGATGCGGCCCGGGCCGAGGCGGGCCTGGGCGATGGCGAACCCCTCGCCCTCGCCGGCGATGATGTTCTCCGCGGGCACCCGCACGTCGTCGAAGACCACCTCGGCGTGCCCGCCGTGGTCGCCGTCGTCGTAGCCGAACACGTGCATACCGCGCTTGATGTGCACGCCGGGGGTGTCGACCGGCACGAGGATCTGGCTCTGCTGGCGGTGCCGCTCGGCGGACGGGTCGGATTTGCCCATCACGATCAGGATCTCGCAGCGCGGGCTCATCGCCCCGGACGACCACCACTTGCGGCCGTTGATGACGTAGTGGTCGCCGTCGCGCTCGATGCGGGTGCCGATGTTGGTCGCGTCCGAGGAGGCCACGTCCGGCTCGGTCATGCAGAACGCGGAGCGGATCTCCCCGTCCAGCAGGGGTTGCAGCCACCGCCGTTGCTGCTCCGGGGTGCCGAACTCGGCGAGCACCTCCATGTTGCCGGTGTCCGGTGCCGCGCAGTTGAACACCTCGGGCGCCAGGTGCGGGCTGCGGCCCATGATCTCGGCGAGCGGGGCGTACTGCAGGTTCGTCAGCCCCGCACCGCCCTCGCCCGGCAGGAACAGGTTCCACAGGCCCTGCTCGCGCGCCTTGGCCTTCAGCTCCTCGATGACCGGGGCGTGCGCCCACCGGCTGTCGGCGGCCGCCAGCTGCTCGGCCAGCACCGGCTCGGCCGGGTGCACGTGCCGGTCCATGAACTCGGTGAGCTCGGCGCGCAGCTGCTCGGTGCGGGCGTCGTAGGCGAAGTCCATGTCATGCCTCCTCGTTGAGCGCGGACAGGCCCTTGGCGACCAGGTGCGGCACCTGCGCGCCGATCTGCTCGAACCCCTCGCCGACGGTCTGGCCGTGCGCGAAGCGGTAGTGGATGCCCTCGCAGATCACCGCGAGCTTGAAGTAGCCGAACGCCACATACCAGTCCACATCGGACAGATCGATGCCGCTGCGCGCGGAGTAGCGCTCCCACAGCTCGCGGGCCCGGGGGAAGCCGTACAGCGGGCCGACGCCCTTGGCGATCGGGTTGTGCGCCAGATCGTCGAAACCCTCCCAGTACACCGCCAGCAGCCCCACGTCGGTGAGCGGATCGCCCAGCGTGGCCATCTCCCAGTCCAGCACCGCCGCGATGTCCAGGTCCTCGCCCACCAGCACGTTGTCCAGCCGGTAGTCGCCGTGCACGATCCCGGTGCAGCGCGACTCCGGCACCAGCTCGCCGAGGCGCTGCGCCAGCCGGTCCACGCCCGCCAGCTCCCGGCTGCGAGACGCGGCCAGCTGCTTGCTCCAGCGCTTCACCTGCCGCTCCAGGAACCCCGCGGGACGGCCGAAATCGCCCAGCCCCACCTGCTCCGGATCCAACGAGTGCAGATCCGCCAGCACGTCCGCCAGCCGCATCGACAACGCCCGGCGCTGCTCGTCGTCCAGCCGCGCGGTCTGCTCCGGAGTGCGGAACACCTCGCCCTCGACGTGCTCCATGACGTAGAACGGCGCGCCGATCACGCTGTCGTCCTGGCACAGCAGGTGCGTCTCCGGCACCGGCACCGAGGTGCCCGCCAGCGCCGACATCACCCGGTGCTCACGACCCATGTCGTGCGCGGTCGCCAGCACGTGCCCCAGCGGCGGGCGGCGCACCACCCAGCGCCGCACGCCGTCACCCACCACGTACGTCAGGTTCGACCGTCCACCTTGGACGAGCTCGCCGGTCAGCGGGCCGCTGGTCAGGCCGGGCAGCTCGGACTCCAGGTGCGCGCGCAGCCGCCCCAGGTCCAGGCCGGGCAGATCGCTCATCGGCTCTCCTCCGCGGAATCGGTGACCAGACCGGGGAACAACCCGGCCAGTTCGGAACGAGTCGAGGCGGCATCGGCGTGCAACACGCACCGCAGGCCCAGGCGCTCCGCCGCCTCCACGTTCGGAGCCCCGTCGTCGACGAACACCACCTGCTGCGCCCGCAGGCCCAGCCGGTGCAGCGTGCGCTCGTAGATCCGCGGATCCGGCTTGCGCAGACCGATGTCGCTGGAGATCACCGCCAGCTCGAACAAGCCCTCCAGCGTGCGCCACGGGTAGTTGTTGCCCCAGCTGTTCGACAGCAGCGCAGTGCGCACGCCCAACGCGCGCAGATCCCGCACCAGCTGCAGCATCGCCTCGTCCGGGCGCATGTTCGCGAACAACCGCGCCAGCAAGCCCTCCGGCTCGACCCGGCCGCCCTCCACCGTGCGCAACCGAGCCGCCAACAGCCGATCGAACTCGGCAGCGGTCAACTCCCCCGTCTCCAACCGGTGGATCGGAGTGCCCGCCGGAGCGCTCCGCGACAACCACTCCTTCAACGCCGCCGAGAACGTCGCCGGATCGATCCCCTCCGCCCGCGTCCACTCCCGGATGGCATCGCGACCAGGCGTGGTGAGCACACCGCCGTAGTCGAAGATCGCGGCGAGGGGAGGAGTGGGGTGCATAACCCGGGACCGTACCGACTAGCCGGTATGTTGACTAGGGTTTTTTTTGGGGTGGGCCGGCTGCGTAGCGGTGCCGGTTGCTTCCCCGGCGTGCGTTGCGGTGTCGGGGCTTTTCCCGGCGGTGCGGGTAGCGGAACCTCAGAGGCTTTCTCGCTGCGGGATCGTCACCTTGAGTAGTTCACCTACGCGGCGTTGACGCTGTCCTCGCGAGAAAGCCTCTGAGAACCCGCGGCGGTGCCGGTGGCGTGGGTGGTGGAAGCGGCTTGCGCCGCTTGCCCGCGGGTGAGTGCGTAGTCCGTTGGCGGCTGCGGTTTCGGTTGTGTGCGTGGGGGAGCGGCTTCGCCGCTTGGGCGCCGGGGAGTGCGTAGTCCGTTGGCGGCTGCGGTTTCGGTTGTGTGTGTGGGAGCGGCTTGCCCCGCTCGGGCGCTGGGGAGTGCGTAGTCGGTTGGCGAGCGCGGTGCCGGTTGCGTGGGTGGGGGAAGCGGCTGGCGTCGCTTGCGTGCCGGTGGCAGCGGGGGCTCAGGAGGCGCTGGGGAGGTGGGAGAGGACGAAGGACTTGCGGGAATCGACGGTGGTTCGGGGGAGTTCGACGACGGTGTAGCCGAGGGCGGTGTAGACCTCGGCCATGGTGGTGCAGGTGCGTTCGGCCAGCTCCGGGGACTGCTTGCGCTCGGCGTCGGTGCGGTAGATCTCCGGCCACGGCGGGGCGAGGAAAACCGTTGTCCCGTAACGGAAATCCCGCGCCGCGTCGGCGATGTGCCCGGGAACCTCCAGCCCCTCGACGCGGAGGTAGCCGACGACGTCCGGCACTCCGCGGTCGAAGAACGTCACGCCCTCGGCCATCCGGTACGACCGCAGCTCCCAGCACAGCATCAGCTCGGCGAACAACGCGCGGTCCCGCCAGGGCAGCCCGGCACCACCGACGGCCACCTGGTCGCGGATCACCCCGCGCCCGGCCTCGTCGGAACACGCGAACCCGTCGGCGGCCAACGCCGCCAGCAGCGTGCTCTTGCCCGACCCCGGCCCACCGGTCACGACGATCCGATGTGGACCGGAGTCCGGGTAGTCCTCTTCGGATGGTCGGGAACCCTTGTGCCGCAAGGGAGCGCTCACTTCAAACCCCGCAGGAAGTGGTCGACGTCGGCGGCGCAGGCATCCGGCACCTCCGCGTGCGGCGCGTGCCCGACGTCGAAGTACACCTGCAGCCCGCAGCGCGGAATCGCCCGGTGTGTGGCGAGGTGGTTGCGCAGCGGGACGTGCTTGTCCCGGTCCCCGCAGACCAGCAGGGCAGGCGTGGCCAGCGGCGCGAGCTCCGGCGAGAAGTCCCGCATCGCCACCGCGGCACCCTCCACGTGCTCGTCCGTCGCGGCCTCGACGACTTCCAGCAGCCGCGCCACGTAGTCCTCGCCGGGCGGGCGGCGGAAGGCCGCGCGGGCCAGCGCGAGCCGCTGCTCCGGCGTCGGGTGGGCCAGCGCCTGGAAAGCGGCCTCATCGGGCAGGAAGTCGAACCCGCTCGTCGACGCGGGCGCCACCAGCACCAGCCCGCCGAACCGCTCCGGCTCGTCCAGCGCCGCCCGCATCGCGATCCCGCCGCCGAGGCTGTGCCCGACCACCACCGGCTCGGCCAGCCCCAGCTCGTCGCACACCGCGACCAGGTCGCGGGCGTATTCGTCGATCGAGCACCGCTGCCCGGAAGCCACGCCGCCGCTGGACCCGCACCCGGCGAGGTCGAACGCGGTGCACCGGTAGCGGTCCTGCAGCCGTTCCACCAGCGGCTGCCAGGCCGCGTGGTCGTGCTGGAAACCGTGCACGAACACCAGATCCCGCTCGCCGGCGCCGGACTGCCGGACCGCGAGCTCGGTCCCCCGAATCGCAAGACGCTCCACGCCGAGGACCCTATGCCCCGGCCCGCGCGCCCGGAAGCCACTTGACCTCCAGCGCGCTGGAAGTCCTAGCGTCGGCCGCGGCCGGCTCCGGGGAACCGCCGCGGACCACACCGCCCTGTCCGGGCGGCCCGGTGGCCGGTCGACACGGCGGCATGGCGTCCGGTCGGCACGGCGGCCGGTCGACGGCGTCGCCGGTCGGGGCAGTGGCCGGTCGAGCCTCAGCCGGGCGGATCAGCGCCCGGTCGTCCGGGGGAGGCCCGCCGGGGTGGGGCCGCAGCTGGGGGAGGCGGCCCCGCCCCGGTTCGTCCTCCCGCGCCGGCGGCGGGGAGTGCGCCGGTCAGTCCTCGTCGAGGGCGAGGGCCTGCGCCGGGCAGATGTCGACGGCGGTGCGGACGGAGTCCGCGGTGGCCTCGCTGGTGCGCTCGGTGAGCAGCGTCACCAGGCCGTCGTCGTCCTGGTCGAACACGTCCGGCTCGGTGAGCACGCACTGCCCCGACCCCACGCAGGCGTCCCGATCTGCGGTGATCCGCATCCCTGATCTCCTCCCAGGTGTTGAAAAAGCCGAGGTTACAAAACCGGAGGATTTCCGTCCTACCACTTATGGGTGAGAGCATGACCGGCCGATCGAGGAGGCCGCCACCATGACGACCGACCAGACCACGACGTCCCAGCAGCCGGTGTCCCCGCAACCGGTGCCCCAGCGCCAGGTGCCCCAGCGCCAGGTGTCCCAGCACCCGGCGCAGCAGGCGGCGCCGAAGCAGCCGGCCGCCCAGCAGCAGGCGTCCCAGTCGCCGGTGTCCCAGTCGCCGGGGTCCCCGTCGCAGCCGCCGCTGCGCGCCGACGCGCGCCGCAACCGCGAGCAGCTCATCGCCGCGGCGAGCCGGATCTTCAGCGAGAACGGCCCGCACGCGGCGATGGAGGAGATCGCCCGCGCCGCCGGTGTCGGCATCGGCACGCTGTACCGCAGGTTCCCGGACCGCACCGCCCTGATCCTCGCGGTCGCGGTGGACAACTACTCCCGCGCGGCCGAGCAGGCCAAGCAGGCCCGGCGCGAGGAGGCCTCGGCCTGGGACGTGCTGGTCCGCCTGGTCCGCACCGCCCGCGAGCTGCGGCTGAGCGTGCACCTGGCGCTGATCTCGCCGAAGGTGTCCGAGATCGTCGAGGCCGACCCGGAGGCCGCGCGCTGCCGCAACGAGCTGCTGGGGCTGCTCGACGAGGTGGTGCGGGAAGCCAAGCAGGAGGGTTCGCTGCGCCCCGACGTGGGCGCGGGGGACGTGACGATGCTGGTCGCGCTGCTGCTGCGGGAGATGCCGAACTTCGCCGGGGAGGCCGCCAGCCCGGGCGTGGAGCGCCGGGAGCTGCTGCTGCTGGACGGGCTGCGCGCCGCCGGCCCGCGGGAGGAGCGGCTGCCGGGGCAGCCGATCGAACTCGCCGATCTCGAGTTCTAGCGGCCCGGGCGCTCCTCCCGCTCCCCCTCGGGCAGCGGTGCGACGGAGGTCGAACCCGGCCGAACCCCCAGTTCGGCCGAGCTCGCGCCGTCCGCGCGCAGGATCAACCTAGACCGCGAGAAGATCGCTCGGAAGTTTCTTCTTGCCCAGTCTGGGGTGGTGGGTGGTAAACATCTGCCACGTCGCGCTGATCAGCGTTGCTGATCCGCGGGCGGGATCGCGGTGATCTTCGGCCGGGCGCGGGCGCGGCGGGTTTCATGATCGACGTGGCCGGGGCTGCGCTACGCTCCCCGGCCGAGGTGTGCGGGTGCGTGGGATGAACGACGGGCCGGACGAACCGGTCGGGGACGTGGCGCTGCTGCGCCGGATGCAGGCGGACGCCGCGGCGCCGGACGGGCTGCGGCTGCTGGTGCAGCGGCTGGCCCGCGCGCTCGACGGGGAGGCCGGGCTGGTCGATCCGCGGGGCAACCCGGTCCCGGGCGCCCCGCTGCCGCCCGCGGAGGTGCTGGAGCCGGTGCGCGGGCAGCTGGACCGGCTGCGCACCGGGCGGGCCCGGTCGGTGTCGGTGCACCGCGACGGCCGCACCGTCAGCGCGCAGGTGCTGGAGGCGGCGCCGGAGGTCCCGATCCTGGTGATCAGCGCGACCGAGCAGGTGCTCGGCGGGGCGTCGGCGCTGGTGGCCGACGCGGTGCGGCTGCTGCACCTGCGCTGGCGCACCGACGAGGCGAGTTGCGCGCTGCAGCGCGTCGGCGACTCGGTCGCGGCGGTGCGCGAGGTCGTGCTGCGGCTGCTCATGCTCGGCCGGCCCGAGGACGCCCACCGCGTCGCGGACGTGCTCGGCCCGCGGCTGCCCGACGTGGTGTCGGTCTGCGTGGTCGAATCCGCCGGCACCCCGCGGGAAGAGGTCGTCGAGCAGCTGATCGCGGTCGCCGGGGCGCGGTCCTGGGTCGTGCCGTGCCCGGTCTACTCCCAGCACGTCATCATCCTCGCCCCGAGCGGGGAGGCCGAGCAGGACGCGGACGAGCCGGTCGGGCAGGTGCGCCGGCTGGTCGAGGACAGCCCCGCGCTGGTCGCGGGCGTGAGCCGCCCGGTGGCGCTGCGGGATTCGCCGGTCGGCTACGCCGAGGCGTTCCACGCGCTCGCGGTCGCGCGCAACAGCGCCACCGCCGTGGAGGAGTTCAGCCCGCACCAGGACCTGGTGACCGTGCTGGGCCGCCGCGGCCGGGCGTGGGCCGAGCGGGCGCTGGCCGGGCTGCTGGACTTCGAACCGGCCCGGCCGCAGGACCCGGACGCGGTGGAGCTGCTGCACACGCTGCGGTCCTGGTTGAACTTCGGCACCGGCGCCACCCGCGAGCTCACGGTGCACCGCAACACCCTCGCCGCCCGGCTGCGCAGCATCGAGGGCCTGCTGGAGTGCGATCTGCGGGAGATCGGCGCGCAGTCGCGGCTGCACCTGGCGCTGGCGCTGCTGGGCCCGCCGACGCGCAGCCGCTCCGCCGACGACGGCCCGGACCTGGAGGAGCTGCTGGCCGGGGAGGACGTGCGCGAGTGGGCGCGGCGCCAGCTGGAGCCGCTGCTGTCCGGGGAGGCGCACCTGATGCCGACGCTGCGGGCCTGGCTGTGCGGCAACGTCCGGCTGGAGGCGGCCGCCCGCGAGCTCGGCCTGTCGGTGCCGGCGGCCCGAAAGCGGCTGCTGCGCATCGAGCAGCGGCTGGAGCGCTCGCTGCTGCACGGCCCGTCGATGCGCTACGAGCTGTACTTCGCGCTGCGCGTGCACGACGCCGGGCATCCGGTGTCGGCGGCGGGCTGACCGCCCGGGCAGGCCTGCACTGTCCACTGTCGCCATTGATGTGCAGCAGTTTCCCCCGCGTGCCCGGTGATCCGGGCCGGCGAGCGCGCGCTACCTGTCCGATCGGACAGGTAGCGGCCGGTCCGCCCGGTCGGATCCGGCACCTCCGCCCGACCGGTTCGCCCGTTCTCGATCTGTGCGCACCCCGCACCGCGGCCTAGCGTCCGGCGCATCCCGGCTCGGAGGCGATCACCGCGGCCGGGACCGGACGGGCGAAGCGCGGCCGGCGGGCAGCCGGGCCGCGCGCGGCGTGGTGACCCGGTCACCGGAGAGGACACTGCGATGAAGGTCGAGGAGCTGCTCAAACCCTTCCCGCTCAAGGAGTTCCACCCGTTCCCCCGCGCGCTGATGGGCCCGGGGGCGCACGAGATGATCGGCCCGGAGGCGCTGCGGCTCGGCTTCCGCAAGCCGCTGGTGATGACCTCGGGCCTGCGCGGCACCGACATCGTGCACACCATCGTCGAGTCGCTGAAGTACCACGGGCTGGACCCGGTGCTCTACGACCAGGTCGAGTCGAACCCGAAGGACTACAACGTCATGGATTCCGTGGCGCTGTACCAGGACAACCACTGCGACAGCTTCATCTCCATCGGCGGTGGTTCCTCGCACGACGCGTGCAAGGGCGCGCGGGTGGCGGTGGCCCACGACGGCCGCAACATCAACGAGTTCGAGGGCTTCAACAAGTCGGAGAACCCGCAGAACCCGCCGCACATCGCGGTGTCCACCACCGCCGGCACGGGCTCGGAGACCTCGTGGGCCTACGTCATCACCGACACCACGACCGACCCGGACAACCCGCACAAGTACGTGGCCTTCGACGACGCCTGCGTGACCTCGCTGGCCATCGACGATCCGGTGCTGTACTACGACTGCCCGGTGGACTACACCGCGCAGTGCGGGTTCGACGTGCTCGCGCACGCCTCCGAGCCCTACGTGTCCCGATTGGACTTCCAGCCGTCGCTGGGCAACGCGCTGCACGCGGTGAAGCTGACCGCGCGGCACCTGCGGCAGGCCACCTGGAACGGCCAGGACCTCGCCGCGCGGGAAGGCATGATGTACGCGCAGTACATCGCCGCGCAGGCGTTCAACTCCGGCGGTCTGGGGATCATCCACTCGATTTCGCACGCGGTGAGCGCCTTCTACGACACCCACCACGGGCTGAACAACGCGATCGCGCTGCCGCGGGTGTGGGCGTTCAACATGCCGGTGGCCTACAAGCGGTTCGCCGACATGGCCGAGGCGATGGGCGTGGACACGCACGCCATGAGCGAGGTGCAGGCCGCTGACGCCGCGCTGGCCGCGGCGATCCGGCTGCTGCGGGACGTGGGCATCCCGGAGCGGTTCGTGGACGTGCACAAGGACACCTACTCGAAGAACCGGCTCGGCGAGGGGCCGACGAAGTACTACCAGCAGCGCACGGTGATCAAGGGCGATGCCGACGACGTCGACTCCATCACCAAGCACGTGCTCGGCGACGCGTGCACTCCGGGCAACCCCAAGGAATGCACCTTCGACACGGTGCGCCCGGTGGTCGAGCACTCGATGAACGGCAGCCTCGACGAACTGCTCTGAGGCGGCGCTGCGGACGACCCCGGTGGGGCCGGGCGCGCACCCGGCCCCACCTCGAAACCCCACGGCGAGCGGAGTGATCCCGTGTCCGAGAACGCGCACGACCCCTTCGAACCGCCCGCGGCGGCGCCCACCGGACCGTTCGAGTCCATCGAGGACGCGATCGACCGGTTCGCCGCCACCGGCTACCTGGCCGACCGGCGGCTGGCCACCACCGCGCTGCTGGCGACCCGGCTGGACAAGCCGCTGCTGCTGGAGGGCCCGGCCGGGGTGGGCAAGACGGAGCTGGCCAAGGCGCTGGCGCAGGCCACCGGCCGGCGGCTGCTGCGGCTGCAGTGCTACGAGGGCCAGGACGAGACCAAGGCGCTCTACGAGTGGGACTACGGCAAGCAGCTGCTGTACACCCAGATGCTGCGGGACAAGATCAGCGAGGTGGTGGCCGAGACGCCGGACCTGGCCTCGGCGGTGGAGAAGATCGGCACTCAGGAGAGCGCGTTCTTCTCGGACCGGTTCCTGGCGCCGCGCCCGCTGCTGGAGGCCGTGCGCGGCGAGGAACCGGCGGTGCTGCTCGTGGACGAGGTCGACCGGGCCGACGAGGCGCTGGAGGCGGTGCTGCTGGAATGCCTCGGCGAGTACCAGGTCTCCATCCCCGAGGTCGGCACCTACACCGCGCAGGTCCCGCCGTACGTGATCCTGACCTCGAACAACACCCGCGACCTGTCGGCGGCGCTGAAGCGGCGGTGCCTGCACCTGTTCCTGGACTACCCGGACGCGGACCGGGAGCTGGAGATCGTGCGCTCCAAGCGGACCGGGCTGGCCGAGGCCGCCGCGCGCAGGCTCGTCGAGGTGGTGCGCGACATCCGGGAGCTGCCGCTGCGCAAGGCGCCGAGCATCTCGGAGACGATCGACTGGGCGCGCACGCTGGCGGTGCTCGGGGTGGAGGACCTGGACGGGCCGACGCTGGCGGAGACGGCGAACGTGGTGCTCAAGTACGAGCGCGACCTCGACCGGGCGCGCGAGCTCATCCCGCAGCTGCACGACCCGAACCGCGAGGTCCCCGAGCAGCGCCACGGCCACGGGCACGGCCACGGTCACGGACATGGTCACGGGCACGACGCCGAACCCGCCACCACAGAACCGTCCGAAGAGGACGGGAAGCGGGCGCGCGCGGACAAGGACCGCCCCGGCCGGCACGACGACGGCTACTACGGCTCCCGCACCAGTGGCCCGGTGCAGCGCACCGGACAGGCCTCGGCGGGCCAGGGTGCGCGCTCGTGGGGCCCGAACACCCGCAAGCGCCCGGTGTGATCGGAGGACGGCGTGGAAACCAGCCTGCACCGGTTCGTGCGGCTGCTGCGGCTGCGCGGGGTGCGGATCTCGGTGTCCGAGGCCGCCGACGCCCTGCGCTGCGCCGCGCAGCCGCAGATGCTCGGCTCCCGCGAGGTGCTGCGGGACGCGCTGCGCGTCTCGCTGGTCAAGGACCGCCGCGACGAGGCGGCCTTCGACGAGGTCTTCGACGCGTTCTTCCGGCTGCGCCCGGTGTTCGAGCCGGAGACCGCGCACGGGCACGACCACGCGCACGACGACCTCGACGACACCGGGCAGCCGGACAGCTTCACCGCCTCCGAGGAACCTTCGGCCACCCCGCAGGAGGGGCACAGCCACGACAAGCCCAAGGACCTCAAGGACCTGTTCGACCCGGAGGACATGGCCCAGCAGTACAACCTGCACCAGGAGGCCAACAAGATCGACCTGGCCGCGCTGACCGACGAGATCGTGTTCTCGAACGAGCAGTCCGGCACCGGGCAGCGCAGCGGCGCCGACGTGCAGCTGGAGACCTCGCGGCTGCACAACGCCGGTGCTCCCGGGCAGCTGGCGCAGCAGACCGGCCACCAGGTCGACACCGACCTGACCATCGCGGAGGAGCGCACCCTGCTGGACTGGCTCGGCGGCGCCGAGGACCCCGGCGATGACGATTCTCCGGCGCCGGGCGGGCTCAGCGGGGTGCTGGAGAACCTGCCGGAGATGCTCAAGCGGCACCTGTCCGCGCTGGCCGAGCTGCAGCGCCCGGACTCCGAGGAGGTCGCCGCGTCCGGCTTCGTCGACCGCATCGACGAGCACGAGCGCCGGCAGCTGGAGGACTCGCTGCGGCGGCTCGCGCACAGCCTCCGCGGCGCCCGCACCAGCAAGCACGTCGAGACCCCGCGGGGACGAATCCACCCCGGGCGGACGATGCGCCGCAACATGCGCTACGACGCGGTGCCGTTCCGGCCGGTCACCACGCTGCGCGCGGAGGAGAAGCCGCGGCTGGTGGTGCTCACCGACGTGTCCCTGTCGGTGCGCGCGACCGCGCGGTTCACGCTGCACCTGGTGCACGGGTTGCAGTCGCTGTTCAGCCAGGTGCGGACGTTCGCGTTCGTGGCCGACGCGGTGGAGATCACCGACCTGTTCGCCGAGCACCCGCTGGAGCGCGCGCTGGGGCTGGTCTTCGACGGGCTGCCGGCCGGGGGAGTGCTGGACGTGGACGCGAACTCCGACTACGGCGCGGTGATCGGGCAGGTGCTCGGCGAGCACTCCGCGGCGCTGAACCGGCGCACCACGCTGCTGGTGCTCGGCGACGGGCGCGGCAACGGCAACGATCCGAACCTGGAGGGCTTCGCGGAGCTGACCCGGCGGGTGCGGCGCACGATCTGGCTGACCCCGGAGCCGCGGTACTCCTGGCGGCTGGGCCGCTGCGACCTGCCCGACTACGCCGAGCTGTGCGACCGCGTGGAGGTGGTGCGCGATCTGACCGGGCTGGCGCGCACTTCGGACTCGCTGATCGCGGAGGTGACCGGCCGGTGAACGCACCCGCCTCGGAGGTCCCGGCGTGCGGCCCGGCTTCCGGCTGCACCCGCATCGACCCGCTGCGCTCGGACGGCCCCGGGCGCTACGCCGACGAGAAGGTCGCGGTGGTGCACGCCCGCGCGGGCTCGGCGGCCGCCGGAGTGGAGATCGTGCGCACGCCGCACTTCTCGGTGCGGCGGGAGGGGCATCGCGTGCGCGTCGACCACGCGCTGGCGCCCTCCGAAGTGGACAACGATCTGGCGGGCGTGCTGGAGCGGGAGCTGTTCGCGCCGGGATGGCTCAGCGGCGCGGAGATCTTCGAGCGGGTGTTCACCGGGCTCGTGGTGTCCACGGTGGACGATCCGGGCCGGGCGTGGGCGGAGTTCTACGGCAACACCCTCGCCGGCATCGAGCGCGACGTGGCCGGGGACGGGCATTCCACGATCGCCGGGATGGCCCCGGTCTACCGGCGGGCGATGGAGCTCGTCGAGCCCGGTCGGGTGCTGGACGTGGGCTCGTGCTTCGGGTTCCTGGCGCTGCTGCTGAGCCGCCGTCCCGGGACGGAGGTCGTCGCCTCGGACATCGCCGCCGGCACGATCGGGCTGCTGCGGGCGCACGCGCGCAGGCAGGGGCTGCGGCTGGGCACGCTGGTCTGCGACGGGGCGCGGGTGCCGCTGCCGGACGCGGCGGTGGACACGGTGTCGGTGATCCACCTGCTCGAACACCTCGAACCCGAGCACGGGGCGGCGGTGGTGGCCGAGGCGGTGCGGCTGGCGCGGCGGCGGGTGGTGCTGGCGGTGCCGTTCGAGCGGGAGCCGAACACCGCGTTCGGGCACGTGCGGGCGTTCGACCTCGACGGGCTCGCGGAGCTCGGGCGCGCGTCGGGGCTGCCGTTCCAGGTGGCCGAGCACCACGGCGGCTGGCTGATGCTGGACGCCGCCTGACGCGGGTTTCCGCAGCGCAGCGAGGGATTGCCCATGCGGCGCGAATGTGTAAATGGATACGAGAGTTTCAGTTCTGAGCGAAATCATTGCTCGACGCCGCGGTCCGCGGAGGACGAGCGTCCCGGTTGGAAGACGGCGAGGACGGTCCGCTGTGGACGGTCCGGTCTCAGTTCTCCGCGTGCTCCAACAACATCCGCTGCGCCAGATCCGCCAACTCCCGCGTCGCCGGGGACAGCACCGCGCCCCGCCGCCGGACCAGCGCGATGGTGTCGTGCAACGGCTCCCGGAAGCCGACGGTGCGCAGGTTCGCCGGGCAGGCCGGGCTCTCGGCCACCGCCCGCGCCAGCACCGTGTCCCCGATCCCGCGCTGCACCAGGGAAAGCGCCGCCTCCACGTGCTCGACCTCGATCCACGGCTCCAGCTTCAACCCGGCCAGCTGCGCCCGGTCCGCCAGCTGCCGCCGCGTCGGATCCGCCCAGCCGTAGTGCGCGTCGTACAGGATCAGCCGCGACCGCGCGAAGTCCTCGATGGACACCGGTTCGGCCGCGCGCTGCGGATCCGCGGTGGCGTACCGGATCTCGTCCCGCAGCAGCGGGGTCACCTCCAGGTCCGCGTCGTCGATGGGCAGCACCACCAGACCCGCCTCGATCGCGCCGGCCGCCACCGCCGCGGCCACGTCCGCCGAATTCCGCCCGATGAGCCGGATCCGCACGTCCGGATAGCTGTCGTGGAACCGCTGCGCCAGGTCCGACAGCAGGTAGTAGCCCGCGTTGCGCAGCAGCCCGAACGTCGCCACCCCGCCGTGCAGCTCCCGCACCGACCGCAGCGCCTCCGCCCCGTCGTCGGCGGCAGCGGTGGCCTGCTCGGCGTGCGGCAGCAGGGCCTCCCCGGCCGCGGTGAGCACGAGCCGCCGCGCACCGCGGGTGAACAGCGGGGCGGAGTGCTCGTCCTCGAGCTTGCGGATCAGTTCCGACACCGAGGCCTGGGCGATGCCCATGCTCGCCGCCGCGGCGGTGAACGAGCCGGTGCGGGCGGCGAGGACGAAAGCGCGCAGCTGCTTGAGAGTCACAGGGAAACCCTATGGCACTCGCAGGATTTCATCATCTTGTCCTGTGCTTGGCGCGTTCGTAATGTGCGCGCCATGCGAATCGCCCCTTCCCTGCTCAGCGAGCTCGGCGACGCCTGCCGGCCGCTCAAGACCCCGGCGCACGACGGCCCGGCCGCCCAGCGCGACCCGGCCGTGGTGCAGCGGGTGTCCGAGATGCTCACGGAGATCGAACGCGACGGGATGGACGCCGTGCTGCGGCACGCCCGCGAGCTCGACGGCTGGTCCAGTAGCGAGGTCGAGCTCGACGCCACCGCGATCCGGCGCAGCGGCGACCGGCTCACCCCCGAGCACCGGGCCGCCCTGGAGCTCGGCGCCGAACGCACCCGCGCGTTCGCCCGCGCCCAGCGCGAGCACCTGCGCGACTTCGAAACCGAGCTCGCGCCCGGCCTGATCACCGGGCACCGGTACGTGCCGGTGCAGCGCGTCGGCGCCTACCTCCCGGCGGGCCGCTTTCCGCTGACCGCGGGGGCGTTCATGACCGTCGGGGTCGCCAAGGCCGCGGGGGTGGACACCGTGCTGGCGTGCGTGCCGCCGGGGCGGGACGGCACCGCCGACCCCGCGGTGCTGTACTCCGCGCACCTGTCCGGCGCCGACCGCGTCTACGTGCTCGGCGGGGTGCAGGCGCTGGCGGCGATGGCGTTCGGGCTGCTCGGGGAGCGGCCGGTGGACGTGCTGGTCGGCGCGGGCAACGCGTTCGTCGCCGAGGCCAAGCGGCAGCTGTTCGGCACCGTCGGCATCGACCTGCTGGCCGGGCCCTCCGAGGTCGCGGTGCTCGCCGACGACACCGCGGACGCCGAACTCGTCGCCGCCGACCTGCTCGGGCAGGCCGAACACGGGGTGAACTCGCCGGCGGCGCTGGTGACGACCTCGCAGCGGCTGGGCGAGGAGGTCATCGCCGAGGTCGACAAGCAGCTCGCCACCCTGGAGACCGCCGAGATCGCCGGGCCCGCCTGGCGCGACCACGGCTCGGTGTTGTGGGCGAAGGACCCGGCCACGGCCGTGGCACTGGTGGACGACCTCGCCCCGGAGCACCTGGAGGTGCTCACCGCCGACGACGAGCACTACCACCGGCAGCTGCGCAACTACGGCTCCATCTTCCTCGGCCCGTGGAGCACCGTGGCCTACTCGGACAAGGGCATGGCCGGCACCAACCACGTGCTGCCGACCGCCGGCGGCGCCAAGCACAGCGGCGGGCTGTCGGTGGCGCGGTTCCTCAAACCGCTCACCTACCAGCGCGTGGCGCAGGAGGCGACACCGCTGCTGGCCGACGCCGTCGACGTGATCTCCGACTACGAGCGGATGGCCGCGCACCGCGCCACCGCCACCATCCGCACCGCACGCCACCGGGAAGGGAACCGCTGATGACCGCCGTGGAGCAGAACTCGCAGGTCGTGCCCGCCAAATCGAACCGCCGCGGGGCCCCGGAAGGCACCATGCACCCGCCGGCGCGCACCATGCCGACCGACCACAGCATCCGCGTCGACTCCGGGCACGGCGCCGACGAGCCGCACCGCGTGCCCGGCGAACGGCGGCAGCCGATGCGCGGGTTCGAGGACACCTACACCGACATCGTCGACTACATCGTGCGGATCACCCACCGCATCTGGGAGGACCAGGACGTCGGCTACATCTACGACACCTACAGCCCCGGGTGCCGGCTGCACGGCGACAACGGCTTCTCCTACGGGGTGGAGCAGCTGGTCGACAACACCATCCAGTCGATCAACGCGTTCCCCGACTGCCGGCACTACGCCGACGACGTGATCTGGGCCGGCAACGAGGACGAGGGATTCGTGACCTCGCACCGGGCGCTGAACATCGGCCACCACAACGGGCCGTGGCGGTGGGGGCCGCCGACCGGGCGCAAGCTCGACACGTGGGTCATCGCGAACTGCGTGGTGCGGGAGAACGAGATCTACGAGGAATGGGTCCTCTACAACACCGCGGCCAAGCTCCAGCAGCTCGGCGTGGACGTGGTCGAAGCCGCCCGCACCTACGCGGCCGAGGGCGGGATCGCGCCGCTGTCGGCCCGCAGCTTCAGCGAACCGCAGCGGCTCGTCGGCGGCCGCAAACCGGAGCCGATGCCGCTGCCGGAGCGGTTCGACGTCGAGCAGGTCGTGCGGGCGCTGTTCCACAACGTCTACAACCGCCGCGACCTGAGCATGATCGACCGGGTGTACGCGGAGTCGGTGAACTGGCACGGCACCACCAACCGCATCGGCCGCAACCGCTCCGACGTGCGCGGCATGGCGCGGTCGCTGCTGGCGACCTTCCCCGACCTGGGCGTGTCGGTGGACGAGGTCTACTGGATGGGCAACGAGAACGACGGGTTCAGCGCCTCGGTGCGCTGGTCCGGCGCCGGTACCCACCGCGGGTACGGGCTCTACGGCAAGCCGACCGGGCGGCGCGCGCACCTGTGGGGCATTTCCCAGCTGTACTTCGCCGGCGGGCGGATCGTGGAGGAGTGGTCGCTGTTCAACGAGTTCGACGTGCTGGCCCAGCTGCTCGGCGACGAGCCGCCGGCGCTGCTCGGATGAGCGGGCGTCCACATCGGATGGTCGCGGCGCCGGCGCTGCTTCGGAAGGCGCTGTCGTGACCCGCGTGCTGTGCGCGCAACTGGCCCCGCGCGTCGCCGACCTGCCGTACAACCGCGCGTTGTCGGTAGCGGCGGTGTGCGGGGCCGCAGCGCGCGGTGCCGACGTGATCGTGCTGCCCGAACTCGTCACCTCCGGCTACCGGCTCGAATCCGAAACCGAAGCCGCCTCGGTGGCGATCTCCGCAGACGACCCGCTGTTCGCGGAATGGGGCCGCGCCGCACCGGAAGCAGTCGTCGTCGGCGGATTCTGCGAACGGGGCGCGGACGGGCGGCTCTACAACAGCGCCGCCGTCATCGACCGCGGCGAACTCACCGCCGTCTACCGCAAAGCCCACCTCTGGGACGCCGAAAAACACCTGTTCACCCCCGGCAACGCCGCCCCACCGGTAGTGCCGACCAGCCGCGGCCGCATCGGCGTCCTCATCTGCTACGACCTCGAATTCCCCGAAGTGACCCGGAAACTCGCCCTCGCCGGTGCAGAACTGCTCACCGCCCCGACCAACTGGCCCCTGATCCCCCGCCCCGACGGCGAACACGCACCGGAAGTCATCATCGCCAGGGCCGCAGCCCGCGTGAACCGCATCGCCATCGCCTGCTGCGACCGCAGCGGAACCGAGCGAGGCACCGCGTGGAACGAAGGGACCTGCATCATCGGCACCGACGGGTGGGTGCTCGCCGAAACCGACGGCACCGGGATCGCCCGGGCTGATCTGGACCTCGGGCGGGCGAAGGACAAGGCACTCGCGGAGAACGCTGACGCGTTCGGTGATCGGCGGCCGGAGTTGTACTCGTAGTAGGGGCTTCGCTCGGGTTCCCGGGGTTGGGCGTGGCGGGGACCAGCGCACGGGTTGGTTGGTGTCGCGGGTTCGTTTTGCGGCTGATCAGTGGCGTGATCCCACGTTGCCGGAGCTGGTGGCGGTAGGACTCGTAGTCGTGCCCGCGGTCGGCACCGAGTACGTCGGGTTTGCGGCGTGGTCGCCGGCGCTGGCCTCGCACCGGCGGGATCGCCTCGACCAGAAGCAGCAGCTGGGTGACGTCGTGCCGGTTGCCGCCGGTGAGGGCGACGGCCGGCGGAATGCCGCGGCCGTCGCAGAACAGGTGGCGCTTCGAGCCGTTCTTGCCCCGGTCGACCGGGCTCGGCCCCGTGGCCGCGCCCCTTTTCCCGCGCGGATGTGGGAAGCATCCGCGCACGCTCGCGACCAGTCGGTCTGCCCGGCAGCGTGGAGGTGCGCCAGCAAGACCTCGTGTGGTCGGTCGAAACTCCGGCGGCCTGCCAGTCCCGCAAGCGGTGCCAACAGGTCATCCCGGACCCGAACCCAGCTCCTGTGGCAGGTCTTCCCAACCGATGCCCGTGTAGAGCACGAACAAGACCCCTGGCAGCACCCGGCGGTCGCCCAGCGGCTTCGGCCCGCCTTGCCGGCCGGGCGCACCGGCAGCAACGGCTCGACCTGCTCCCACAACTCATCCGAGACGATCCACGGCGCAGCCACCCACCAAGATCGTCCCAGTCCTGGATCACCAACGTGTCGGGGGCTCCGAAGACCCCTCGGGTCATGCAGCGGACGGTGCGCCGCGTTCTCCGCAGAAAGATCACTCGGCCGCGTGAAAGTTCGACGCAGACATCGAGCCCGACGACAGTCAAGAATCCACGGCGGTTGAGGCGCCAGGCGAGAAATTGACACGCCTGGTTGCGCGAAAAGAGTAGCGCTGGGTACGGCGCGTGCTCCATAAGCCTCTTGGGGGGGGGATTCAGCGTATCGGATAAATGTCGTTCGTATGGCGCAACGCGCTCGTCGATCGGCCGGGCGGCGGCCGTAGAGTCAATTTCCTCGTTTTCCGGACAACGCGCCCCCGTTCGCGTGCAATACACCTCCCAGTGGATTTCACCCGCCAGGGTATCGTGATCCCAAGTCGTCGCCTCGGGCTCCGATCCCCAAGTAGGCTCAATTCAGATTTCAACCATGCCTGTCGCTGATCAGTTTCGTATCGGAGCCCGAGGCGAATCGGTTCGATACGCGCGGAAGCAGAGGACGTTCATGTACGTACGGAGCGTTTCGGAAATCGTCGATACCGAGCGGGATGTGGACTGGGGAAACGGTAAGAGCTACCGCCTGCTACTTGAGTCCGACGGTATGGGATACACGGTGTGCCACACGGTGGTCAAAGCCAACACCAGTTCAAAACTTCGCTACCGGAATCATCTGGAAGCCTGCTACTGCATCGCCGGCGAAGGCGAGGTCGAGGACCTCGACGGAAACCGATACCCACTTTCGCCGGGGGTCTTGTACGTCCTGAATGATCACGATGAGCACTACCTGCGTGGCGGAGACAACGAGGACCTGGTGCTGGTCAGCGTGTTTAATCCGCCCCTCAAGGGGCCCGAAAAGCACGACCTGAGTCGCCCTGATTCGAGCTATTAGGGCATACCAGCGCAGCTCGTCCGCGCAACCCGCGAGTGCCTACTCAACGAAATGAAGAGATCCCTAGGGGGAACATGAGCACACAAATTGCGCACGGCGGCGTCGACCTTTCCGGGGTCAACGTCTTCGTCGGAGGGCCCATCCAGCACGCTATCCAGGGCGACGGCTTCCACGCACCACTTCGTGAAACCATTTCACGTGTCATCGACGCCGTAAAGGATTCGAATGGAACCGTATTCTCGGCGCACTTGGCGGAGAAATTCGGCGACGCCACTTCCCTGTTCACGCCGGAACAGGTATCAGCGCGTGATTTCGGCTGGATGGGACAGTGCGATGTCTTCATCCCTGTCCTCCCTACCGGACAAGAGGAAGAGCTGCTGCGCACTGACGGAACGCACGTCGAGCTCGGTTGGGCATCGGCGTTGCGGAAGCCGATCGTTCTGGTCACGCCGCTGCCGATCAGTCCGACGGCCAGCCACTTGCTGCGCGGGCTGCCCAGAGTGGGCAACGTGACGATGGTGGATCTCGCAGCAGTGGTCGAGCGGCCGGAGTCACTGTTGGACGTGGTGGGCTCGGTTACCTTGCGACCGCAGGTGGTCGCGCCGGCGGTGACCGGGGACGCAGCGGGAGCGGCGCTCCGATGAGTGAGCCCGCTGATCGATCTGCGGTCGAAGTCCTGGGGATGCCCCTGTCCTCGCCATTGGTCGTTGGTTCGGGTCTGCTGACCGATCAGGAACGCAATATCCGTCGACTGCTCGCCAAGGGCGCGGGAGCGGTGGTGACCAAGACCATCCACCCGGCCCCGGGCGCCCTGGTCAACGAGCGGTTGCTGCGCATTCCCACCGGGATGCTGAACAGCACGACATACTCGCGGCGCACAGTCGACGAGTGGTGCGGGATCATCAATCGCTTCGCCGAGCACACCCTACCCGTCATCGTCTCGATCCACGCTCGAAGCCCTGAAGAACTCGGTGCACTGGCAGAGCAGGTCGTCAATGCCGGAGCTCGGGCCCTTGAGCTGGGAATCGCGTGCATGAACGACGAAGAGACGTTCGAGGACACTCCTGACCGCGTGTACCGGTACACGGAACAGGTGCGCGCACGCGTGTCGGTGAAGATCAGCACCAAATTGGCGATCGGTGGCGATACTCGAGGACGCGCTGAGGCGGCGATCTGCGCGGGAGCCGACGCGATCACGTTGAGCGACACGATTCCCGGCCTCGCGGTCGAGACCGACAGTGGGCAAGTGTACCTCGGTGATTCCTACGGGTACTCGGGCCCCAGCCTCAAGCCGATGGTGCTTGCTGAAATCTTCGCCTTGCGCAACGCGGGATTCGACTCGCCGATTCTGGGGTCAGGTGGCGTGCAAACCTGTGATGACATCGTCGACTACCTCAGCGTGGGGGCCAATGTCGTTCAGGTGTACACGGCATTGCACAGGAACATGTACGACACGCTGGTCGACCTGCACGAGGGATTGACCTCGTGGTTGGACAACCGTGGCACCACGCCCGCCGAACTGTTCGGACGAAGTCTCGCCAGGGAGAACCATGCGCACGCGAAGTAGTACGCCGCGAAGCTTTACGGATGTCACCAGCGCGGAAGCGACGAGCGCGGCAACAGAGGCGACTTTGGTGTGGGCGATCGGTGGGATCGAACAGCACGGTCCTCATCTTCCGCTCTCGGTCGATTTCGACATCGCGGATGCCCTGGCGCGACAGGTCGCTGCCGAGTTGGACGGTTACACGCTGCCGTCGCAGCCGATTTCGGTTCGGTCCCTGCCGCAAAGCGGTGGTGGGCTGGCTTTCCCCGGCACGGTGTTCGTCCACGGGACGTCGTTCGTGCACTACATCACCAACGCGCTGACCTCGCTGGCCGAACTGGGGCCTCGACGAGTGGTCGTCCTCAACGGTCACTACGAGAACGAAGTGTTCCTGTTCGAAGCGCTCGACATGTGTCGGTCGAGCGGGAAGCTCGACACGACCGCAGTGGTGGCGTTGAGCTGGTGGAGCGCGGTGCAGGGATCCTGGACCGCCGAGCACCTTCCGGATTTTCCGGGTTGGCATGCCGAACATGCGGGTCTCACCGAAACCAGCCTGATGATGTTCCTGCGGCCACAGGCGGTTCGAGAGGACCGGCCGGAGCACGACGCACCGCCCCCGGCCGGCGTGTACGCGCACCCGGTTGATGTCGACCGGATTTCGCACAACGGTGCGCTCTCGTCCACCGCCGGAGCGTCCGCGGAGATCGGCGAAGCGCTCTTCTGGCACGTCGTCGACAACATCTGCGAGCTGGTGCGATCTCCGCACCGGGAACCACGGCAGCGTTGACAGCGACCTACGCGGCGGACACGGGATCGACCACCGCAGGAGACGCGTTCATGAACTTTTCCGAGCAAATTCCCACCGTATGTATCTGCAATGCCGTCGATACGTTGCGCGGCATCGCCGATCGCGCCCACAGCGCGGCGGAAGCGAACCTCATCCTGTCCGAATCGTGCTACCAGCAGGACCAGGCTTTGTTCTGGGAACCGGGCAGGAAGCTCATCGTGACGGCTGAGCCCATAGCCGAACTCGCCTGGCAAACGGACTTCCTCGGGTTGGAGGGCATTTCGAACACGAGCCCGCGTCACGCCTCCACTGCACTGTTCACCGACGTTGCCGAGGACCAGTGCCTTGTGCGGGACCTCGTGTCACATGCAGGTTCCGGAGGCCGGCTACGGCTGATACCGCACACCACGACTCCCGAGTTGTGGGAGCTGGTGGACGTGCTGGAAGCACAGCACGGCCTGCGCATCGAGCTTCCCGAAAGCACCGTGAACCAGGAATTGCGCGACTACCTGGACACCAAAACCGGCTTGCGCGCTCTCGCCGAGGAGTGCGGCCTGCAGGCCACCGCGTGCCGGGTGGCACGCGGTGCGGCGTGCACTACTCGGCAAGAGGCGGCTGAAGCCGTGGAAGGGTTTCAACGATCCGGAGAATCCTGCATCGTCAAGGCGGACCGCGGTGAGGCCAGTGTCGGCCTGCTCATCTTCCGGCCAGGTGACAGCACGACGACGGTGCATCGCGAGTTGGAGCAGTGCGCGTTTTATGGCGACGACCCCATCGTGGTGGAGGAGTACATCGAGGACGCCGGGGTGGTGTTCCCGTCGGTCGAATATGTCATCTCCGGCGACCCGGCGGTGCTGCCACAACTCACGCACATCTGCCTGATGCTGTTCGAGGGAGCCACCCAACTGCGCGGGAATGTGACGACCGCGTCGCTCAGCGAGCACGCGTGGCACTCGAACTTGATCGCAGGTAGCGAGATCATCGCCCGTGAACTGCAACAGCGCGGCTACCGGGGACACTTCGGAATCGACGCGGTCGCCCGTCCGGATGGCACGGTCTTCCTCCTGGACCTCAACGCGCGACGCACGGGATCCACGCATGTCCACGACTTCGGTGTCGGCTTTTTCGGCGACGATTACCGCGACCGCGTGACGGTCGGGAACTACGACTTCTACGGGCTGCCGCACGAGGTCCCGCTGAGCTCCGTCCTGAGCGGACTCGGTTCCCTCGTGGCTCCTCCCGGAGCAGGCGGCGAAGGCGTCGTGCCCTGCGAACTCACCGGGTTGCGCACCGGCAGGCTCAGCTGCTTGATTTTCGCAGCGACGCTGAGCAGGTTCGAAGCCGTAGTGGAGCAGGTTCGCGCCGCCGTCGCTACGATCAACGCTGAACACGATTCACGGTAGGACATGACAGAACACGCGCGCCGTTGGCTGATCCTCGGTGTCGTCGCCGGATGCTACTTCCCAGTGGCCGCTGATGCGACGATACTGAACCTGGCGATTCCGTCGCTGAACAACGCCTTGGGAACGAGCTCCCAGGACATCCTCTGGATCGCGAACATCTACCCATTATTGATGGTGGGACTGGTTCTTGTGACCGGCCCGCTCGGTGACCGGATCGGGCATCAGCGACTGCTGCTCTGGGGGTTGGTGGTGTTCGCGGCCGCCTCCGCCGGATGCGCGTTCGCATCGACCCCTGCGGCACTCATCGCCGGGCGTGGAGCGCTCGCGGTCGGCGCCTCAGCCATCATCCCGGCCACCCTGTCAATCATCCGGCAAGTATTCGTGAACGCCCGTGAACGCGCCTTCGCCATCGGTGTGTGGAGCGCCGTCGCATCAGGGGGCGCCGCCCTGGGACCACCACTCGGCGGGATCCTGCTCGAATACTTCTGGTGGGGCAGCGTCTTCTTGATCAACATTCCGATCGTGCTCGTCGCATCGCTGGGGGTAGGTCGGTTGCTCGGCAATCACCCCGCCGCTCAGCCACCGAAGTGGGAGGCGCTGTCACCGGCCTTGGGCGTGGCCGGGATCGTCTGCGTCGTCTACGCCATTCAGGCGGCCGGACATGCGGGCTCATCCCTCGCCTCGATCGTGGTCCCCGCGACGATCGGAGTGGGTGTGCTCACCGTGTTCACCCGACGACAGCTCCGGATGGCCGACCCCATGCTGGATCTCCGGCTGTTCCAGGGAGCCACGTTCCGGTTCGGGGTCCTACTCGCGGTGGTCCCGGTGATGATCATCGTCGGTTTCGAACTGCTGCTGGCCCAGGAACTCCAGTTCGCCGTGGGTCTGACACCGCTGAGTGCCGCTATGGTCCTGCTGCCCATGCCGATGGCGGCCTTCGTCGCCGGTCCGAGCGGCGGTTGTCTCGTCGCCCGCTTCGGGATGCGCCTGGTCGTGCCGGTCGCCCTGGGCACAGCGGCGCTCGGCTACTTCGGACTCTACGTCGGCTCCTCGCGAGTCGAATGGCTCGTCCCCTGCCTGCTGCTGATCGGCACCGGCCACGGAGCGGTCATGACCACCGCCTCAGACGCGATCATGACCAGTGCGCCCGCCGACCGCGCCGGCAATGCGGCCTCCGTCGAATCCGTGTCGTACGAACTCGGTGCCGGCCTGGGTATCGCCGTGCTGGGCAGTCTCATGGCCTGGCTGTACACCGCGCGATTCCCCCTGCCGCTGGCCGGTCAGGTTCCCGAGTCGGCCTCGCATTCCATCGGCGAGGCCATGCGAGTGGCCGCGGACGCCACCGGCGGGACAGCGGAGCTGATCGTGACGGCAGCGCGAACCGCCTACACCGACGGCTTCCGGGGGGTGGCGCTCGTCGCCGGCGTCGTGCTCGTCGCGCTCGCGTTGATCGCTTCCAGGGCCCCGCGGCCGCAGTGTTGAGACCACCGCGATCTCGATGAAGATCAGGACGTTCGGCCCGTCGAGGACGGGCACTACGCACCCGACAGCGGGCATCGACTCGAAGCCTCCGCCTCGAGTCCCCGTCCGGTGAGCCACGAACCGCCCGGCTCGATCTGCGTTGGCCGGCCCGCTTCGGGAAACGGGACCGGTAATCCGGCTCCCCGCCGGAGCGGTGACCGGTGTGGTGCGCGGGTACGCAGGCACGCGCGGCGGCCGCGCGTGCCGACGCAGCCGGTACGGGGTGGGAACGGCTCAGGCCGGCTTGGTGTGTGCCGTGGCGCGGGATGACCGGCTGCTCGCGGGCTAGAGCGTTCGGAAGGTGTTGAGGAGGATGTGGGCGAGGTTGTAGACGATGAGGTCGGCGTCGTCCTCAGCGGCCTGCTCGGGGCTGGAGACGATGCTCAGCACCCGGGTTCCGGCGGCGCGGGCCTTGCCGCGGACCTCGGCGGCGGCCTCGCGCACGGCCGGATCGCCGGGCGGAACTCCCAGGGACACGGCGAGATCGGCCGGGCCGACCCAGATCGCGTCGATGCCGTCGACGGCGGCGATGTCGGCGGCGCGCTCGACCCCGGCGGCCGTTTCGATCATGGCGATGACGAGGGTGTCCTGGGCGTTGCGGTGGTGTTCCGCGGCGGTGACGGCACCGAAGCGGCCCGCGCGGCTGTAGGTGGCGAAGCCGCGATCGCCGCGGGGCGGGTAGTGGGCGGAGCGCACGACCTCGGCGGCTTCCTCGGCGCTTTCCACGTGCGGGGCGATGACGCCTTCGGCGCCGAGGTCGAGCACGCGCAGCACTTGGTTCGCCTCGCCGCGCCCCACGCGCACGAGCACGGGCAGGTCGTGGGCCTGGGCGAGGGCGATGTGCTGGGGAAGTCCGTCGCAGGGCCCGTGCTCGCAGTCGAGCAGCACGTAGTCGAGCCCGCCGACGCCGGCCAGCTCGACGAGCATTTCCGCCGGTGCGCGCAGGATTCCGCCGCGCAGCCGGTGTCCGTCGCGCAGCTGTCGCTGGAGCTTCATCGTCCCACCATCCCCGCTGACAGATCGATGTCGGCCGCGCACAACCCGGGCATCCCGAGCATGGCCACCAGCGCGGACCCGACCTCCTCGGCGGTGACCATCCGGCCGAGCGCGGCGCGCGAGACGAACGCCTCCTCGGCCTGTTCGGGCGTGGTGCCGGTGCGTTCGGCTTCGAGCCGGAAGTTGCGGTCCATGCGCGGTCCTTCGACGGGCCCGGGCGAGAGCGCGTTGACCGCGATGCCGTGCGGCCCGACCTCGGCGGCCAGCGTGGTGGTCAGCCCGAGCACGGCGGTTTTCGAGGCGCAGTACGGAGTTCGCCGCGCCAGGGGGCGTTTCCCGGACACCGAGGCGATGTTGACGACATCGCCGCTGCCGCGCTCGATCATCGGCGGCAGGAAGGCGCGGCACACGAGGTAGGTGCCGCGGACGTTGGCGGCGAAGACCTCGTCCCAGTCGGCGGGGTCGATCTCGGTGAGCGGGGCGACGGGCCCGGCGATCCCGGCGTTGTTGACGAGGATGGAGATCTGCTCGTCGGCCAGCACCCGGGCGAGTCCGGCCACCGAGTCCGGGTCGGCGACGTCGCAGGTCTCGGCCCGCGCGGAGGGCAGCTCGGCAACGGTTTCGTCCAGTGTGGACCGGGTGCGGCCGGTGGCGATCACGCGGCCGCCGGCATCGGACAGGGCCCGGCACATGGCCCGGCCCAGCCCGTTGCCGCCGCCGGTGACCAGCGCGGTGCGGCCGGTCAGCTGGGGCACGGTGGTCCTCCTCGGTCGGTGCCGCACCGGCGCAGCAGCCGGTTCAGCAGGTCGGCGGTCGTGTCGGGCTGCTCCAGCGGGAGCAGGTGCCCGGCGCCGGGCAGTTCGCGCAGCTCGGCGCCGGGCAGGTGTTCGGCGATGTCGCGGTGGAACTCCGGCGGGCACAGCGCGTCGGCGGTGCCGCACAGCACCAGCGCGGGCACGTCGAGGCTGCGCAGGTTCTCCCGGGCGTCCACGCGGGTCGCCTGCGCAGCGAGCTGGTTGAGGAAGCGCTCGGGGCCGATCCGCCCGGCCATCGCGCGGTAGGCCGCGGCCAGCCGGCCCGGCGGGCGGGGGGTGGCGAACATGCCGGCGAGGGTTTCCTCGACGACGTCGGAGAATTCCCCGTCGCCGGTGCGCTCGGCCATCCGCCGCCAACTGCGCAGCTGCTCGGGCCGCGGGCCCGCGGCGTTGGTGGACAGGGCGGCGAACCCGGTCAGCCGCTCCGGGGCGAGCCGGGCGACCTCGAAGCCCACGATGGCGCCCAGGCTCAGCCCCACGAGCGCGAACCGTCCCTCCACACCGGACAGGACCTGTTCGGCCATGCCGGTGATGGTGGGTTCGCTGATCTCGGCGTGCACG